>Ga0210410_10000156_pt1 | contig 101887 bp, 90 predicted proteins | sample IncBWC4MmetaG_FD_161058 | JGI IMG/M metagenome (GOLD analysis project Ga0210410, IMG submission 161058) | Forest soil microbial communities from Barre Woods Harvard Forest LTER site, Petersham, Massachusetts, United States - Inc-BW-C-4-M | ecosystem: Environmental > Terrestrial > Soil >...
CACTTGTCCTGTACTCTTGCCGGTGCAACTCTATCATTTGCACGAACTCCACCCTTCGGAGCAAGTGTTGTCTCAATTGTTCCCTCGCGAAGTCACGCAGGAGAAGATTCAATTGATTCAACTCGCCGCGCACCTCCATCTCTTCCTGTGCCTCACGCAACAACGCAATTAACTCAGCATCTGAAACGCTCTGATCTACTCCCGCATTATTCTGCATTGCCGCTACCTCACGTCCACAATAGCGAACTCTGATAGGCTTGCCCTGGTCCTAAGTGCTGTAGAGCTGCTTTCTTGTTAAGGTCGTCGTCCTTGTAATATTTCGTGCCCTGCAAAGTCAGCTGTAGGGCGACGCCATTTTTGGTTATTTGATAGACCCACACACCCGGTGCAACTTCGACCGCCCCTGAGTAGGCTCCGCCCTTACTGCCTGCCTTTGCCGCAGCGTCCGCTTGCCCTGAACCAGACCAACCGGAGTCGAGGAAATTTGTCAGGGCCCCATCGTTGTCGAACACAAAGATCACTCGATAGTCCTTCACTCCTACGCCTAGACCGGCGCCGGCCGAGATCATCTTCATAAAGGTTTCCTGCTTGGTCTTGGAGTTGACGGCGACTCCCGCGCCACGGGCCGTGCTCAGCAAGAAAAGGTGCGTTCCCATGTTGTTGAAAACGGCATACCCTGCCGACTTCTGGATGGCCTCCTTAGAAGTGGGTTCAAGCTTGTACAATTCCTTGAGGGTTTTGTCTGCCATCTTGTGGGTTTTCTCTCTTTTCTTCTCGTTGTCGTCCTTTGCGAAGCATGTGCTCGTGGACAAAAATGCCACTGCGAGAATCACAGAGATCATCTTAAATTTCATAAGTGGGTTCCCCAATCGTTGAAAAAATTTGCTGCGGGGCCTTACCTGGTTTCGATAAGCGACGTGGCCACTCTATTCACTAGACACCTTTGGGAACAACTAGGGTTTTGCCTAGTTCCCCCTTGCGCTGGATAGGAGATTGAAGCCCAGCGCCTGATAAGTCCGGCAGCGTTTATCAGGCAGCTGAAGTCCGAAAAGCCACGAGCCACATGGCTAGGGATTCCCCCAGTTGTTTGGGAACGGGGGAATGTCTAAAACGTTAAGCACAGGTCAAACGGCGCGGTCGATCCACCCGACCTGGAATACATATCGGAGCGCTTCTGATTTCAATTTGTCCGTAGGAGGTGCGCCATGAGGAAACCAGCCCCGCGGATTACGGTGCAGCATTCAGATTTTTCATATTTGCGTTGGTATCTTGTGGTTGTCATGATTTCTTGCTGGGGTTGGCTCTTTTACACGGTTCTTGTGGCGTTGCGGTGATACCGTCGACCGATAGGGGCCACCTAAGTCTTATTCAGGTTTTCCGAGTCCGGTAACCGCGTTTTAATCAGGAGCCAATCCCAATTACGAAGCCAACGCGGCCCTCCACCACGAGTTAGGGATTTCCCTAGTTTTCCAAAGAGCGAACCAAATATAAGGTCTTTTTCAGCCGCCTCCGGGGCAGACCCAGCGGACTCTCGATCATCGGGGAGAATGACGATGAACAAAACGGTGGTAGTGGTGTTGATGTTGGTGGGAGTGTCATTTCTATCGGGGTCGCACGCTTCGGCGCAGACGGCGACCGAGCAGGAAATTGAATTGTTGCGAAAGGATATCCGATCGCAGAAAAAGGAGCTTATTGCGTTGAATCTAAGTTTGACAGCCAAGGAGGCGACAAACTTTTGGCCGGTCTACGACCAATATCAGGCTGAGTATAAGAAGATCGGTGATGCAAAGGTGGCGCTGGTCATGGAGTACGCTCAGAACTTGGGCACGATGACGGACGAGCAGGCACTGGATTATCTGAAGCGATCCGAGGAAATTAGCGAGTCCGTGATTCAGCTGCGGAACAAATATGTACCGCTCGTGCACCAAGTATTGCCGGGAAAGAAGACAGCAACATTCTTCCAACTGGAACGCCGAATCGAATTATTGGTGGAGGTACAAATCGCATCGCAGATTCCACTGCTAGTGAAAAGCTAGGGTCAGGAATTATGCTCGTGAAGCATCCTGCGCATTTTTCACTACGTTTTCTTTGCCTTTATGCCAGCCTGTCGCCACGGGCCATCGTGACCAACAAATACTTTGTGAACCGCTGGAGATTTGACCCTCAGCGCAATCGAATGCAAGGAGAAAGACAATGCGAAACTTTGTTCTATTGGCCCTGGTTCTCGGCCTTGTCAGTTTCTCTGCAGCCGCGCAGGATTATCCTAAGGTGGAATTATTCGGAGGCTATGAGTTCACACATCTGGAGCGGAATGTCAATGCAAACGGATGGAACACCTCAATCACAGGGAACTGGACTAGCTGGCTAGGGGGAAAAGCTGATTTCAGCGGGGTGTACAAATCTGGAGAAAATCTCTACACATTCATGTTCGGACCGGTGTTTGCTCTCCGTAAGGCGAGGACTGTAACTCCATTTGCGAATCTGCTGGTCGGCAGTTATTACCTATCTGATGGCCGAAGCACATCAGACTTCACCATGGCATTGGGCGGCGGCCTGGATGTCAGAGTTAATCAACAGTTCGCATTACGGATCATTCAGGCTGACTGGTTGCCACTTTATTTGGGATCAGACTGGGTAAAGAAAAATGCGCGCGTTTCAGCGGGACTGGTTTTGCGGTTCTAGCCCACGCATTGAGGAGATCATCCGCAGTGTCCACTAGGGTCGAAATCAACTCACTCGGGGTTGGTTTCGTTACTAGCAGGGTGGAACAGTGTTCGGCGATGGTATTGAAAAGGGCTTCAACGGCGGCCATGAGAAGGGGATCGTTGCCAGAAGTAGCGTTCGGAGTGATCTGAAGTAGACTGTTGGCTGGAAGTGGCTTGAGCAGTGCGATATGTTTTTAGCGGAGGTTTCCGGTTCGTCGTTTGGCTTGGGCTTCGAGACAGGGTACCTTCTGGGTGCGACCACAAAGAAAGTAGTTTTATTCTACCGGCGAGAAGTTGAAAGCAAAATATCTCTCCTGATCACGGGCGCCACCCATCCAAATTGCACGCTGGTCCCCTATTCGGACCTCCATGAGGTGGAGGTTTGGATTAGGAACAAACTGGTTCAATAAGAATGCTTTTCAATCTTCGGTCAACTTCGCGTGAATGTCTTTTTTCTGGGCCCGGCCTGCAAATATCGCGAGGAGCTTAAGAAAGGAGTAATCCCGCGCCGTCCCAGATTCTCTCGTCGTGATGGCACGACGAACCGCAGCGAGTATGGCTTCATCATCGAAACGGACCCTGGTTCCATCCGATTGAACACCAAGCTGCGACCACAGGCTATTTAGGTCCACGGGCGCCGGCTTGTCTTTCATCTTTGCATAAAGTGGTTCGAGAACATCCACTCCAACCGTGCGGTCCCCGATTCTCAGGGCATCATCAAGATTCCATTCCACGCGGATGTCGCCGCCGGCGTCGAGAATCCCACGCAGGGCGTGCTCCAAGCCCTTCTGATTGTTTGTCTGCCGGCGAATCTCGACCTCAGCCAGGAGGCAAAACAGCGCTCCTCCCCAGTAGGTTCTTCCCCAGGTGTGCGTGTGATCCAATCCGCGATCTCCAGTTTGCGGGAGGCCTTGGGGCATGTCGCGGACAAGATCCAGCCACATCTGTTCCACTTTGAAATTTCCCGCATGAATCCGAGCGATCGGCTCGACGTAAGTGGCAATGCCTTCTTCGATCCAATGGTGCTTTTCGTCCACGGAGGGAAAGGCCAGGTGAACCATTTCGTGGGTGAGTATCCAGTCCGAGGCAAACTCTGACGGGGAGGTCTCGTTGCCGACGCGTATAAGGATTCTTCCACCTCGGTCGCCAAAGGTCATGCCGTTGTGGACGCCTCTTCCTTCGAATGGCGTGATCCGAATCAGGACTTGAGGGATGGGAAAACGGCCGTAATAAGCAGTCACTGACTCGGCAGCCGATTTGACCCAGCGAAAGATGTCTTTAGCCGGCATTCGCAGTGCGCTTTTTTCGATCCTGATGTCAATGCGAGCGTTTCCGATCAGCAGACTCGAAGTCATCTCATCCTTCGCGAACACAATGGTGAAACCAGCCAGATAAAACAGGGCGGCTAAGACCGCCCGGGAAAAGAAGCCTGCCGGAAAGGTTTGACGCATTGAGTAACCAACAGAACCGTCGCGCCGAAGAAGGGAGCAAATCAGGCTGGAACTGAATTCGCCTGCTTCGCCCGCGCGGAACTGAATAAAAACGCGATCGCCGTGTCCGCTGAGATCCTGCCGGCGTCAAAGATCAGCACGATCAACGCAACCATCAGAAACGCGAATGGGGCGGCGGCGGTGAACTTGTCGGGATCGGAAAAGAAAGAGAGCAGCGCCTCGCGGTCCCCGATTAGGTAAGCCATGGTCAGGTTCACGGTCAGCACCATGCCCGTGATCCTGGAGGCCAAGCCCAGAGCGAGGAAAATGCCGCCGAAAAACTCGACGCAGGCAATGAAGACGGCCATTTGCGCGGGCATCGGCAAGCCGAGCGTGGCGAAATACTCGCCCACGTTTGACAGGTGATGGAGTTTGCCCCAGCCGCTTTGCGCGAGTTGCCATCCCCAATAGAGCCGGACTAACAGGAGGAATGGAGATTGCAAGTAGGAAACCAAAGTGAAGAATTGGCAATGCCACTGCAGGGCTTTCGATATCAGTCTGCTCATGATTTCCAGCTATGCTCTTTCTTCGCGGACTTTCTTACCGCGCACGATTGCTTCGGGCCGGCAAAACCAGCCGAGGGTCGCCCAAGTCTGAAACGAATGCTGAACAAAAGCCGCGCGGTCGGCGGCAGGGACTGAACTCTTGCGGAAGGCCGACTCGATGGCGCGCTCAACCGTCTTTCCGCTCCGCAGCGCGCTGAGGAGCGCGAACTCTTCCCGTTCGATGCGGCGAAAATACACGGAGAAGTCCAGGCGATGAACCGCCAGGAAAATTTGCGCAGGCTCAAGTTTTGCAACAGCTCGGACTTTGCTGCGCTTCCTGCGTTCCTGAACCGCGTTGCTCGCCCTATCCGGCGTCTGGTCGCCGTGTTTCACTTCCAGAAGCAGGTCGTCCGCCGGATAATGCAACTCCAGGAGTTGCACGTAAGGCTGAATGCCCAACAGGAGGCTCGCTGGCTCGGCCTCACGGAGATCCTCAGTGCGAAGGGCGGGCTTTGCCTGGCCGTCGAACGCTTCAATGTCAGCCCATTCAAGACGTACCATATCGAGAGCTAGGACGCGCCGGTCGCGGATCCAGCCCGGATTCTGGCGCAACCAGGCTTCTAATCGCGCGCCCAGATTTCGAAGGGTGAAGGAGCGCGAGGGACGTTCCGTGAGATAGGCCTTGCACATGGATTCGAACCGGCGTCCGCCAAGAACGGCGCGCAAACCGGGAAAGTCTTCGGCCAGACTGCCCAGAACGCGAAACCAGTATTGCCGATTGTAGATCTCGAGGCGTTCGAACGAAGTCAGACGGTCGTTCGGCTTGATGTAGCGGGCGGCGTAAGCGCTCATGCGTCCGCCGCTAGGCGCTTTACGCTGCATGCGTTCAGACCGCGTGAGGGGTTGCATGACGGCGCGAGCAACGGCGCGCTGAAGTGCGAGGAGTTTCATACCGCCACCGCCAGCGATCTGCCCGCGAGGAAGCGGTTGGCCTTCAAGGCTTCCCTGTGAACTTCCTGAAAGGAAGGGATGCTGTCGTCCCATTCCAGCAGCGTCGCGGTGTGCCCGGCACGCTGAATGGCCCTGTCGTAGAGTTTCCAGACGGGGTCGATCACCGGATGGTCGTGCGTATCCAAAATGTACTTCTGGAATTTCGAATGGCCGGCGATGTGAATCTGCGCAACGCGGTCCGCAGGAACGCTGTTGATGTATGTCAATGGATCGAAATTATGGTTTCGGGATGAAACATAGATATTGTTTACGTCCAGAAGAATTCCGCAGTCAGCCCGTTCCACGACTTCGTTCAGAAACTCCCATTCGGACATTTCAGACACATGATATTCGGCGTAACTGCTGACGTTTTCGACCGCTATCGGGACTTCGAGAAAATCCCGGACCTCTCGAATCTTCTGTGCCGTGAGCTTGGCTGCCTCAAACGTGTAGGGCATCGGCAGCAAGTCATGTGTGTATCTTCCATCCACGCTGCCCCAGCAGAGGTGGTCGGAGAGCCAAGGGGTATTGGTGCGCTTTACCAACTGCTTCAGCCGCCGGAGGTGCTCGCGGTCAGGCTTATCAGCGGAGCCGAAATACATTGAAACCCCATGCTGCACGACTTTGTATTGCTCGAGGATCTGATCCAGGATGTGCAGCGGCCGTCCGCCATCGATCATGAAATTCTCAGAGATAATCTCAAACCAGTCGACGACGGGATTGCGGGAGAGAATATGGTCGTAGTGGGGAGCACGCAGACCAATGCCTATCCCGTAATCCGTAAACCCATTAAAACGATTTCCCGGCATATCTTTTCGCTCCTTTCCCGAACGATAGAGGGCCAGGAAAATGTTTCCCAACCCTCCGATCGGGTTATTGCATGTTCCAGATTACGCCGCGGGTGGTTTGGAGCCATCGGTCGCGCAGCCGCCCTTGCCCTTGCAAGAGTTCTTGCCTTTGCAACCGTTGTCGCCAGTCTTGCAGCCGCCCTTGCCCTTGCAGGAGTTTTGGCCTTTACAAGCGTGTTTTTCCTTGACCTTCTTGTCGTCCTTCTTGTCCTGGTCCTGGCTCTGACCCAGCGCGCTGAACGAAGTCTTCAGCGAGGGGAGCAGAGTGGAGGCCTTGGTCGCCGAAGCGGTCCCGGCAAACAACCCCGCGAACGCCGCGCCAGCCAGCAGAGCCTTGGTTGTCTTGGTCATAATTGGTAGTCTCCTGTCGATTAGAATGTGGGCCCAAACACCGTCCGAACGCCATTGCCGCCGTGGGCATCGCGAAACTGGCTGCCCGGCGGGTTTTGCTGCGGTTTCGTGGCGGCCTTGAACGTTATGGCAAAAGTGCTCGGTCCGCTGAATGGGAGTCTAGGGACGCCCAAAAGGTTTCAACCTATATAGAGGGAAAAGCGGGTCGGGTTCGCCTGCTACCTAGGGCTCAGCTCAGTGAGCCAGGCGCCCCAAGCCGGGCTGTAAACCAGCGTGATCGGCGGTAGTCCACAGAGGAAGGCGAGCGGGGGGTTGCCCGAGAAAGAAGCGCGTCATTCGCGTCATTTTGGCCATTGGAGAACTTTGCGGACTGCTGGTACAAGGCATAACCTCCTCGGATGGCGGCCCACGGAGAACCCGCGAAGAGGGAAAGAATTTCAAGCGCAACCGCCACCATGCCGCAGAATCCTCCACCTAGTAGCGATCCAGGAACGCGTACCGGTCTTCGAAGGCAAATTCCGTATCACCAGGATGTTACGGTGACTCTTTCCAAGACGGGAGACGTAGCGCGCTCGCTCGTCCCAGCGCAGAAAGCAATTTCCATGCCGGGGAGTTAAAATACCAGGCCTGCGACAAGGCGATTTGCTATCCGCCTGCGTCGGTGCCGCTCAAATGGCAATTGCAGGTAGTTCCCCTCGACCTCAAACGATCTCCGGAGGCTATCCGGCACAAATAACCATTCGGAGTTGGATCGAATCGATTCTTCTGGGAGGACAAAATCATGGATGATGTCGTTTACGTTTCGAAATCGCGTATCGAGCGCCGGCAGGGACCCCTTCGCATCGCTTATCTGCCTGGCGAGTCCCAGCCGGTGATCTTCAGCGTCCACGGGGCGATCGCCGAGCACTACAAAGTTGACCCTGCGAAGTTGAAGGAGTCGCATTCCTCCACTATTGACTATGTGATTTCGGCGACCGCTGGTTGAATGGTGGGCACTTTTGGAGGCGCGCTGGAAGCGCGCCAAATCGATGCCAGCAATGGAAAGCTGACTGCGGATGTAACCGGAGAGGTGGAAACCGAGGATGGTGTGCTTGTCATTCGCCGCATTCACGTGGCCATGCATCTCGTGACGCCTGAAGCTGCAAGGGAAACGGTCGAGCGGACGCACGGCATTTACGCCATGCGCTGCCCCTTGTATCGGACGCTGCACAAAACCATCCAACTCACCTCTTCTTTCGAGTTGAGGACCCCCGCAGGAACTTGATTTCCTGCGGTTCCCCGGTTCATTGCGGCCTGGCTGAACGATTTAGCTCGCCGGAACCGCCTAAATTCGCCCAGGCATTATCCGTATTAAGTCGGTTTGACATGACGATATGAACTGTATTGAACTGTTCCCCTGCCCAAACCAGCTGGACTGGATAGGGCGCTGCCTGCCATAGGGGGATTGCGCAATGTTTACGCACTTGAAGTCTGCCGCCGCGAACGGAGCGACTATACGCGGCCGTCGCGCCTCGGGCCGCCCGAAATCGCTGATTGTCCGATACGCGTTGCTGGCGCTTCTTGCGCTGACCCTTCGATTGCCAGCGGCGCACGCACAAGTCTCGGCGAGTATCCGCGGAATCGTTACGGATCTGTCGGGTGCCCCGGCGGCCCAAGTGACGGTTAGGGCGAAAAACCTGGAGACTGGCGCGGTCCGAACGACCAATACGGACGATGCAGGACGATACCTGGTGCTCGCTCTGCCCGTCGGCAAGTATGAGGTGCGGATCTCAAAAAGCGGGTTTCAGGACGCCGTCCAGAGCGGCATCTATCTTGTGGTGGGCGAAGAAGCCAGCGTCGATCTACGGTTGCAAGTGAGCACGGTGAAGTCGGAGGTCAAAGTCACCGGCGATGCGCCGATTGTCAGCGTGACCACGCAGGACATCAGCGGTCTGGTTGGCGAACAAGCCGTGAAGGATCTGCCGCTGAACGGGCGGAGTTACGATCTGCTTCTCCCGCTCAATCCGGGGATCGTCAATTTTACTTCGCAGAAAACTGGCGGAACCGGGATATCCAATTCCAGCACAGCGAACAACTTCTCCGTCACCGGAAATCGGCCGCAGCAGAATATTTTTCTTTTGAACGGCGTGGAGTATACGGGCGCGGCGGAGAACAATATGCAGCCAGGAGGCGCCAGCGGAATGTTGTTGGGAGTGGACGCGGTGCGCGAATTCAATGTGCAGCGGGATTCCTACAGCGCGGAATTCGGCAAGCGGCCCGGCGGGCAGGTGGTGATCGTAACGCAATCGGGTGGCAACCAGTGGCATGGTGCCGTGTACGAATTCCTGCGGAACAACGCGCTGGACTCGGCGAATTTCTTCGATCAGGGATCCGCTCCCCCGTTTCAGCGGAACCAGTTTGGCGCCTCATCGGGTGGCGCAATTCAGAACAACAAGACGTTTGTGTTTGGCAATTACGAAGGATTCCGGCAGAACTTGCACCAGACGTCGGTGGCGTTCGTGCCCGACGCCAAAGCGCGTGCTCAAGCAGCTCCGAGCGTTCAGCCTCTTTTGAATCTCTGGCCGGTTGCTCCTGCGGGCGCGCCCGACGCCGCGGCGGGAACCGTGAACGGTGTCACTGTGGGAATTGCAACGGTCTTCAGCAGCCCGTTGCAGACGATTCGCGAGGATTTTGGAACTGTGCGCGTGGATCACATCTTCTCGGAGAAAGATTCGCTCGCCGGAATTTACACCGTCGACGATGGCGGTGACGTAACGGCTACGCCAGTCAACCCGTACGGTTCAGACATTCTCAATTTGCGCGAGCAGGTGCTAAGTCTTGAGGAAACTCACATTTTTTCACCATCCCTCCTGAATACAGCGAGATTTGGATTTTCAAGAGCGGGCTATTTCTTCACCGGGGAACCCACACCGGGCACTCCCGCGGCCGGCGTTCCCGGATTCCTTACCGGACTACCTGTGGGTGCAGTCGTTGTGGGTGGTAGCGCGGCGTCGAACCCGCAGGCTTCCATCGGGCTGGCAGGGAGCAACAACGGCAGCAACCTGCATATCGCGCGCAATCTGTTCACGTATGAGGACCGCGTAACGATGACGAGAGGGCGCCACCAACTGAGTTTTGGCGCATGGTTCCAGCGTTTTCAGTCAAACGAGATCATCGCCCTCAGCCAGTTTGGGCAGGCGACGTTTGCCAGCCTGACGACCTTTCTACAGGGCAACACCTCTTCCTTCCTGTTTGATCCGGCTCCGACGAAAATGTACTGGCGTTCGTTGTTCGGTGCGTTCTACGCCGAGGATGTTTTCCGCGTGAGTCCCAAGCTGACGGTTTCGCTTGGATTCCGCGACGAATTTTCGACGGGATGGAATGAAACCCAGGACCACGCCGCGAATTACACGTTCACGAATGGTGTGATTTCCACCAACCCGCGGGTAGGCGGTTCGTTGTTCACCACCAACAACGCGAAGTTTCTGCCGCAGCCGCGCATTGGCGTGGCGTGGAGCCCGTTCGGCCGCAGGACCGTGATTCGAGCGGGATTCGGCATGTACAACGACCTGCAGGACGCGCTGGGCTATCGTGCAGACCAGAATGCGCCGTTCAATCCGACCTATAGCATCGCGAACTTTAAGGTTTCTTCCTTCCCGGTTGATCCAGCCGCCCCGGTGCCGGCGGGCGCGAAGCTCGTCCCCGGCGGGGTTCAGCCGGACATGAAGACGCCGACGCTGATTTCGTGGTCGCTTCGCGTCGACCGGGAACTTTCTCCGAACACGGTTTTGACGGTTGGCTATGTCGGTTCACATGGGTACCACGAGTTGATCGGCATCGACGCCAACGAGCCATTCCCGGTGATTTGTCCGGCTTCTCCGTGCCCGGCCACGTACCCCACAAATTTTCCCGCCCCACTCGCCGGTGCCCCCGTTCCGGCCGGGACCTACTACATCCCATTCGTTCCTCCTGCCACTCCCAGGGCTAATCCTTCCATTGCCAATACCTGGACGTGGTTCTCCGTTGGCAACAGTTCGTATCATGCTTTGCAAGTGGATCTGCGGCGACGATTCAGCCATGGGCTTTCTGTACGCGGGGTTTACACCCTTTCAAAAGCGCTCGATGACGGGGATTCGCTTAACCAGACGGCGGCGGGCAACGCCCCGGGCCTGGTGTCGAACCCGTTCAATCTGGCCGCGGACAAAGGACTCGCAACATATGACGCGAGAAACGTTGGTGTGGTCAACGTGCTCTACGATTTGCCGTTTGGCCGCGGACAGTCCTTTGCCCGGAATGGGGAAGGTTGGCGGGACGCCCTTGTGAGCGGCTGGACTGTATCCAGCATCGTCACGGCGCAATCCGGATTCCCGTTCACTCCTCAGCTCAGCTACAACCCGTCCAACAACGGCGACACGCGCAATCCTGTGCGGCCATTTTTGAATCCCAACTTTAAGGGTTCGGTGGTCATTGGCAATCCGAATCAGTGGTTCAATCCAAATGCGTTCCTGGCGCCGCCAGTGAACAGCGGCTTTTACGGCAACGTCGGTAGGGACACATATATCGGGCCGGGGCTTGCGACGTGGGATTTCTCGGTCCTGAAAAACACCAGGATTCGCGAGAGCCTGAACCTGCAATTCCGCGCGGAGATTTTCAATCTGCTGAATCGCGCGAATTTTAATACACCAAACCTCATCGTGTTCACACCGCCGACCGCGAGCAACCCGACCGGATTGTCCCCCACCGCGGGCGCGATCACGAGCACGTCGACGACGGCGCGGCAGGTGCAGTTCGCGCTCAAGCTGCTCTGGTAACTCGATTGACAGTTTCTGCGGGCTCCGGCAGCATAGCGGACCAGTGCGCACTTTTCCCTCTTTTTCATCGCAGGTTCCGGACTTAATTTTGGCAAACCCGACGGCGGGCGGCGGGCGCGGGCGCGAAGCTCTGCCGCGTTTGAAGGCGTTTGCTTTGAAAACACCGTGGAGCGCGGAATTTCGAAGCGCGGAGAGTTCGGCTGAATTTGCCCAGATTGCGCGGGAAGAGGCGGCTGCGGGGAGAGAGCGAATCTTCGCGCTGGGAGGCGATGGCACATTCCAGGCGCTCTTGAACGCCGTGGCCGGGAACACAAACGTTTCCATCGGGGTTCTGCCGGCCGGGGGAGGAAACGATCTCGCTTCGGCGTTGGGATTGCCTCCGGATCCTGTTCGGGCCGCGGAGATGATCCTGGCGCGGGGAGAAGCCGTTCTACTGGATGCGGCGCGTGCGCGCACCGCCGATGGCGCGGAACGCCTGTACATGGGCGGAGGAGGAGTGGGACTGGACGCGGAGGCGGCCCTGTTCGCGAGCGGGGTTTACCGGAGGATGCGTGGAAGGAGCAGGTATCTGCTTTCCGCGATTCGCGCGCTTGGCGTATTTCGCGGAATGCGTGTCCGCGTTTCGCTAGAGGGTTGCGAGAAAACTTCCCTGCAAGGAATAGCTTTAGTGCTGGGAATCCTCAACACGCCGAGTTATGGAGGGGGTTTGCGGTTGGCTCCGGAGGCGCGGCTGGAGGACGGGTGGCTCGATCTGGTGCTGCTTGAGAACCTCACTATGTTCGAAATTGCCGGGATACTACCGCGCATGGCGGTCAGCGGCGAGCTTCGCACGCATCGGATTCAAAGGCATTGTGTGACGCGAGCACGAATTGAAACAGACCAGCCCTGCGCGTTTCATGCGGATGGAGAGATCGTGGGGATGACGCCGGTGGAGATCGCGGTAGTGCCACGCGCGATGCGAGTTTGGCGGCCGCGGCCCGCGAACGCGGTTTAGTCGACGAAATCGATTACGGCGCCTTCGTGGCGATAGAGGAAGCCGACGAACTGGCCGAAATTCGGGGAAGCGACATTGTTGTAGACGGCGTTGAAGTTGCCGTGATTGGTCACGTTGAGCGTGTAAACCCCGAGCCTGACGTGGTGCACTTTGCCGCCTCGGTTTCCGAGGAAAGGCACGCGAAACTGGCGATAGAGTTTCATGTCCAGAGAAAAATATTCCGGGAAGCGCTTACCGTTGGGCGTGCCGACATATTGCTGCTGAACATCAATCGGGGAATAAGGGAAGCCGGAGTGAACATCGACGAGCGGGCTGAACGTGAACTTCCGGGGTAGCGCAAAGATTCCCCAACCAACGACCCGATTCGGAATGTCCGACGAGAGGATACCGTAGGCATCTGGACGAATCACCGGGGCAGCGAAGGGGATGTATATATTCGAAAGACTGTTCAGGTCCCCGCGCGCCCGGCTCCAGATGTAGGAGACGTTTATCTGATCGTGTTCGCGCAAGGAGTAATGCGCCGTGGCTTCCAATTCGCGATAGTGGGATGAGCCGGTGTTCGTCAGTCCCTCGAAAGACTGGCCGCCAAGCGCCGAGGTAAACGGATTCACAGTGAAAAGGTAAGTGGCGTGGCTGTCGAGGTAGCCCACGCGCAACTGTAGATTCTTGTGGAGTTCGTGTTCAATTTGGCCGTTCCAGGTGACGTTGCGTGGCGTTGTGCTCGGCTTGCCGGGCAAGGCGGATGCGGTGAGCGGATTCAAATTTGCGACGAAGGCGTTGGTGTACGTGATGGGCGCGCCGATCGGTAGACCCGTGGTGTCAAACGTGGTGATGGTGCGGTTTGGATTTGCGGCAAAGTCGGCGGCGAGGAGCGGCAGCACTCCATAGAAAATGCCGGAGCCCGCGCGAATCACGGTCTTGCCGCTTTTTCCGGGGGCGTAGGCAACGCCGGCGCGAGGCGCAATCGCGAAGGGCCAGCCTGTGGTCTCGGTGGAGATACGTGCGCCGAGGTCCACGCTCCAGTGGGAGTCCAGAACCCAATGATCCTGCAGAAACTCGGCGACCGAACTATCGGAAGGGGACTGGGAAGGCGCGGCGCCAAAGGTAATCTGCTGCGCCAGCGAATTATCCAGGCGAAGCAGTTGGATTGGGTGTGACAAAGTGGTGCCGAAGAAGGAGCGGTAATCGATGTCGGCCCCCACGCGGATTTCGTGTTCTCCGTGCCAGTGCACCTTGGGGAATTGGAACGACGGCACGGCCTGAAATTCCTTGCCGCGGCGCGACCACCGGTTGAAATAGTTGCCGCCGTATCCTTGTGGCGTGATGAGCATGTCTTCGGGGCCCTGGCCGTGCGCATTGCTGTCGAATCGCATGTACTGCGCGACGACGGCGAGAATGGCACCGGAGCCCAGTTGATACTTGTCGTTGAGACCGATGGCGACGCCGCTCTGGTCGAGATCGTTTGCGGCGCCGAGCGGGACGAGCGCGCTGATGTCCACATGCTGCTGCCGCAGGGGAAACGCGTTTACGGTCAGCGTGAGCACGTGGTTGGGCGCAAGGATCGCTTCGAGAGTGGTGAAGGAATTGAATCCCTGGCGCTTGCTGATGTCGAACGGCCAGGGGAGACCCTCCACCGTAGTCTTTTTCATCTCGTACTGGAAGGATTCCGAGAGCAGGAATTTGTGCGGAATGAGCGGCGCATCGAAAGAGACGCCGGGAATGGCTTCGGCGATGCCGACCATGCTGCCATTCTTGCCGAGAACGGAAGGAACGATCCCTCTCAGCTTGAAGCTCCACTGATCGTCCGGCGGCCGGGTTTCGATGGTTGTCAATCCGCCGGAAAAACTGCCCAGGCTGGAATCGTAGGGAGTTTTGTAGACCGCAAAGGATTCGACCGCATCCGTGGGGATGGGGACGCCAAAACTGCCCGTGACGGGATCGGTGGTTCGCGCCGAATTGACCAGCAACAAGCTCTGATTTTCGTCCGCGCCCTTGAAGGTCAGCTTGCTGTCGAGCGTTTTGATAACTCCCGGGGTAAACGGAAGGATGTCCTTCACTTTTTCCTGCGGCGTCGGGATGGTGGTGATTTCGACGTTCGTAACCGTTGCCGGCGGCGGAGCGGCGGTCTCCGTGGAAATGGAGGCGGCGGTTTCTTTCACTTCCACCTTTTCGGCAACCACGTCAAGCTCAAGAGTGAAATCCTGAACAAGTTGCTGCTTGGGGCTCAGGACCACTGATTTCGAAATGGGCTTGAACCCCTGCAGAGTGATGGAAATGGTGTAAGCGCCGGGTTCGAGATTCTGGAACTCGTAGCCGCCGTGCTCATCCGTGTCGGCGTTTAGGGTAGTGCCCTGCAGTGGATCCCCGGAGAGCTTGACCGAGATCCCGGCAACGCCAGAAGGAGTATTATCCTGGATCGTGGTGACGGTGCCGCGGATGGAGCCGGCCTGAGCGCTTGTTTTGTTGGGAGCAGCGTTTTCGGCGAACGCGGAGTTAGCCGCGAACAGGAGGACGACGGCGACAATCGTTCGCGAAAACGAGACCCAGGCGCCGCGGCAGATCGTGCTGCTCGAAAGAAGGCTGTTTCCGGGCTGGGAAAACAGAGATGGAACTAGATTAGTGTTGCGGCTCATGCAAAGACTTGGAAAACCTTTCTTTCAGTCTATTCGGGGGAGCAGCCTTCTTTGGCGCAGAACCTTCTCCTGGCAATCCCGACGACTCGATTCCGATTTATTGCTTTCCCCGTTCCCACGGCCGCCTGGCGAGAAGTACTGAGTTCACGGCGGCGAAACCCCCAGACCTGCAATCCCTAGTCCAGGCCCCCCAAGGCCGGACAGAGAAATGTCTAAGACTGTCGTTGCAATATTACGTCGCGCGAATCGCGAAACACGCCCGTATTAATGGTAACAGAAGGCACTCTGGCAATTGCCAGAGTGAGTCGCTAATGTGTTTCGTGAAGGCAAATGTTGCTCAAATAAAAGCACTTACCTTTTCGAATTCTGGCGTCCGAGACGCGCCGCTCAGCTTTTCTTCCGGTCGATTTTCAGATTGATCACGATTTCCTTGCGGCTATCCAGGGAGGATACAGTGCGCAAAGGAGATTTCGCTCCCTCGAATTCAGCGCGGACTTCGTAGTCGGCGTTCGGGTCGAGGCCGCTGAATCGGTAATTTCCTTCGGAGTCGGCAAAATTGCTGCGGACCGCGTTGGTCCTGACATTTTTCAGGAACACCACACTGTTGGGCAGGGGGTTTTCGGATTTGTCGGTGACGACGCCGCGGACCGTGCGCAACTGCGTTTCCTTCTTGGAATCCTGGGCGGCCCCGGCGAACACAAAAAGGATAAGAAGGCTGAATACAGCGGGGATGTTCCGCGCGTGGTTCATTTCGGATCTCCTGCCTTCGCTGGCTTGCTGCTTTCCAGCTTGAACGATAAGCGCTTCTGCACTTCCACCATATTAGCGGTGATAACCTGCGATTGTTCCTTATAGGCTTTCTGACGGACCACTACTTCATATTCGATGCCGTCGGGAACGCGAATGGCAAATTCGCCGCGTGAATTTGTGTAGGTATCGTAGCGAAACTTCTTTTCGCCCTTGCGGCGGATTTTCACCTCGACGCCCGGGAACGCCAGGGCGCGTTCGTTGAAAACGGTCCCGAGAATGAGGAACGGCGGAATCTTGCTTTTGCGCTTGCTGGTGCTGGAGCTTTCCTGTGTGGGCGCCGCCGGAGGCGCGGCAGCAGGGGCATCCGCGGGTGGCGGAGGCGGCGGGACTGGTTGCTGAGCCGCGGCAAGGCACGGCAGAACAAGAGTCGGGAGAAAGAGCATTGTGAGGAGGAAGCGCATGCCCGGAAGGTTGTGTGGGGGAGGGATCACATCAAGTTAGATGGATTCCGGGAATTAGAGGGATGCCCGGCGGGACGGAGGAAATGCTCTCACTCGTCTTCGTCTTCCGCTTCATCCTCGTCGTCCTCGTCTTCCAGAAGGTCGCCGTCTTCATCAAAATCGTCTTCGTCCTCGGCGTCCTCTTCGTCCTCATCTTCTTCGTCTTCTTCTTCGTCGAGGTCATCGGAAATGGGGTTCAGCGCCACGGGATGCGTCTGCGAAACTTCCAGTTCGCACTCGCACTCCGGGCAGTTAAGGATTTCTCCCTCTTCCACTTCGTCTTCGTCCACATCGATTTCAGCGGAACATTCAGGGCAGCGGAGCACGTCTACATCCTCCGAATAGATTTTCAGCCGGGCTAGCTTGAAATCCCAGGACCCACCAACCGGCGTATTATATACCCGGCGTATGAACCTCCTGTCGAGGCTCATTCACCGGCTATTCAGTGTAACTCAACACCTTCGATGAAAGAATAACAGGACATGGCGAGAGAGTACCCGGATCGGCCGGTGGTGGGCGTTGGCGGAGTGGTGATCGAGAATGGGCGCGCCTTGCTGATCAAGCGGGGTAGCGAGCCGCTGCTCGGGCAATGGTCGATTCCGGGCGGAACACTGGAGCTTGGAGAGTCTTTGCAGGAGGGCGTTGCACGGGAATTGCTGGAGGAAACGGGACTCGAAGTCGAAGTGTTGGACATGATTGAGGTTTTCGACCGAATTTTTCTTGAACCTGAGGATCCCGATCCGCGTAACAAGCTTCGTCCCAAATATCACTATGTAATCGTGGACTATCTGTGCCGCCGGCTGGCCGGCGAAGCGCAGGCCGGAAGCGACGTGACCGATATCGCCTACGCGACGGAAGACGAATTAGAGAAATATCATATGACACAGACAGCCACGCGAGTGCTTCGCCGCGCCTTCGCGATGGATCGCGAACGCCGCAATTCGCGATAACTCGGGCGCTCCCCTCGGGGATTATTTCGCCAATTTCAGAATCTCGATGCTGCCGTTTGTATTCGTCAGGGAAAGCGTGCAGGCACCATTGCCGATCTTTCCGATCAGGGAATCTCCACCCACCTGGCCGCTGGTGGTGATGGGCAATTCGCTGTTGATGCGCCCGAACGAAGTGCGGGCAGTCAGGGTGTAACCAGCATTCTCCGGAAGCCGAACCTGGATGGGGGCAAATGAGGTCTTCGCCAGAATGTTTCTGCAACCCGCCGAGGTGCGCGCCGCGGTCAGCATCACGGCGCCATTCTGGTTGTTCACCGTGATGTTGCCCGAGATGTCGTCCAGGGTGACAGCGGCAAAGCTCGTCCGGGCGGTGGCATCTCCCTTCACGGCGCTTGCGGTAACCTGGCCGTTTGAATTCTCGATCGTAAGATTTCCATTCACTCGTGTCACCGTGACCGCGCCAAAGCTGGTCTTCGCGTGAGTATCGCCGCCCATATCGGTCAGCGAAATGCGGCCGTTGCCGGTGGTGGCTTTTACCCCTTTCCGCAAACCGCTGGCTTCGATGGCGCCAAAGGAGGTGTTCAGCGTGGCGCTGCCTTTGATTTCATGGATGATGATCGTGCCGTTCGAATCTTCGACCTCCACCTTGCCGTTGATCTGTTCCAGGGAAACGTCCCCAAAACTGTCACGGACAAAAACATCGCCGCCCGTCGGGCCGCCCGTTACGCGGCCGTTGGAGGCAGTGCAGTTCACGTATCCGTTGATGTTCGCAAATGTGATCGCGCCGAAGCTGCCATTCAAGTCCGTCGCGCCGCTCACGGTATCCGCATCGATGGCGCCGTTGTTGTTGTTGACGGAAAGCGTCCCATGAATATTGCGCACGTTCACGGGCCCGAACGAGTTGTTTACCTTCGCGTTGCCGGCGTCGGTTAGCTCAACGAGGCCGTTCCCGCCAACAATCGTTGCGCCGCCCTGAATATTCCTGGCGGCGATGGAGCCGAAGCGATCCTTGATGTCCACGATTCCTTTCACTGCGGACACGGTGACGGTGCCGTTGCTATTGAGGACCGTCAGATCCCCGGCCACGTCTTCGGCTTCGATGGGGCCAAAGGAGTTGGTCAGTTTACTGGCGCCGACGTTGCGAGCCGTCAACTGGCCATGGCTGTTTTCCACGTCGTTCCAGGCGCGGACGCCGCGAATCTCCACGTTACCGAAGGCATTCTTCACCCAAAGCTTGGCATCGGATGGAACCGCGATGTCATAATCGACCGCGTAGGAACTTTTGTGCCCGATGCGGAAAACCAGCGGATTGTCGGAGGGAGCGACGGTGCGCACCTTGATTCCATTGGCATCCTGGTTCACTTCGATCTTCACGCCTTCGGCAAACTTTTCGGCTTGTGACTGCGATCCCGCCTGCGAGCGAATGGTTGCGGAAATCTCCGCTTCGTGGGAATTTTCTCCGTGAATGCGGATTTCTCCGAATTTGTTTTCGATGCTCAACGTCTGGCCGGCGGCGAGGGGGAGCGTTTTCTGAAACTCGCGCGTGGTGGAATCTTGCGCCGAACCAGCGGCCGCTCTGGGGAAAGCCAAGGCACAGGCAAACAGCAGTGCGGGCCCACGGTTCCCCAGCAAATTAGCTGCGCGGCAAAAGCTCATCGTTTTGTCTCCAGAACATCCTGCAGAGTCTGCTGCTCTTCCTGGTACATCGCCAGAAGCTGGTAGCGGAGATGCGCGTTCGAAGGATTCTCTCCCGCCTGGATGCGCAAGTCGGCGATGGCGCTGTCCAACACGAGCAATTTTTCGCGATAGCTGGCCATCAGCGGAGTCCCAGCGGCCAGTTGAGGACCTGCATCGGCGGCCAGTTTGTCAATGGCTGACATGTATTCCCGTTCGGTGCGTTCGACTTCGGCGAGCGCGCTGGTCTTGAGAAGTTTATTTCCTTGATCCACGATTGGGGCGGTCCGGTGAGTGAAGAGATAGCCGCTCGAAATCGCCAGCGCAACCACCACGGCGCCAACGAGGGCCGATTGCCAGGCCGGCGAAATGTGACGCCAGAAATCGAAGGAATTCCAAAAGCTCTTGCCTGACGAGGTCGCAGCTTGCGGTCGGCCGAGGGAACTCTCGATGCGCGCCCAAAGCGCCGGGCTTTCCTGGTAGTCACGCAACTCGTCAGCCGCGGCGCTCAACTGTTTCCAGGTGCGCAATTGTTCGGCACAAAGGGAACACCCGTTGGCGTGCTCTTCGAGCGCGGCCCATTCTTCGGGGGAGCCATCGAGGAAAATCCGCTCGCGATCGCCGCAGTTGATGTTCATTGCGCGCCTCCCGTCGCGGAACCGCGGGGAGGTTCCAGCATGGTGCGGAGATTTTTCTTGGCCTGAAAGAGCGTGTTCTTGGATGCGGTCTCGGAGATTTCGAGCATGCCGGCAATTTCCGCGTGGCGAAAGCCTTCCACTTCGTAGAGGAGAAACACATCGCGCTGGTGGGCTGTTAGGTGCCCCAGTGCGCGTTCGAGAGCCATGCGAAGCGAGGGATGAGCGCCGGGCGCGCGGAGTTCCATCCGCGGGCGAAATGCGTCCACGTCTTCGTTCACGCGGTCTTTTCGGCGGGCGCGGCTGCGGCGCAAATCGTGGCAGGTGTTAACCAGAATGCGAAACGTCCAGGTGACGAAAGAGGATTGCCCGCGGAAGCCGGAAATGCTTCGTTGGATTTTCAGGAAGGTTTCCTGCACCGCGTCTTCGGCATCGGCCTGCGAGCCGAGAAGATTGCGGGCCAGATTTTTCATGCGCGCGCCCTGCCACCGATAGAGGCGCTCGTAGCCCTCGAGGTTTCCGCTGAGGCAGGCCGCCGCGACGGTCGCGTCCTGGGGAAGTTCTTCGCTGGCCAGGACGGGTTCCGCTTTCCCTTCGAAAGGTTCCACTCGCCGCTCCCCGTCGCGTGCCACAGAGGAGAGTTTATGCTCCCAGGGCAGCGTAAGTCCCACAGATCCCATGACTTTCTCCTGAGGTATAGACGATGGGAGGAGGGCAAAGGTCTGGCTTCCGCCGGCGACGGGACGAGTGACGTAAAGCAATTGGTTTCAATTGGATAGACATTTCCCAAGCACCGAGGGCCGGGGGGAGAATAAAGAGTTCAAAGCTCGCATTCCTGAGGCAGGCCGCCGCGCGTCCGCTCGCGTTGCTCAAATTCTTTCACCATGTCGCGCAGGTCTTTAGGCGTGAAATCCGGCCATCGCTTGGGGAGAAAGCAGAACTCGGCAAACGCGCACTCCCACAGTAGAAAATCGGAAAGGCGTTGCTCGCCGCCGGTGCGAATAAGGAGATCTACGTCGGTGGAACCCCCGCGCTGGACTTCGGCTAGCAGGTTGCTGAACGCTTCACTGGAAAGATTGGTGACTTTGTAGAATTTGCTGGCAGCCTGGAAAATGGTGTGGCGCGCGGAATAATCGATGGCCAGCCGCAGGTGGAGCCTTTTGCCGTTGGCGGTGAGCGCCTCGGAATCGGCAATGGTTTCGCGCAGATTGGCAGGCAGCCGGTCGCGGCGGCCAATGATGTTCAGGCGGATGCTTTCATCGAGGCAGTGGGAAGTTTCGGCCAGAAGATACTCCTGGAGAATCTGAAGAATGGCGGCGACTTCGGCCGCGGGCCGTGTCCAGTTTGCGGACGACAGCGCGAACAGGGTGAGCGTGTGAATACCGAGATGTGGGGCACTGCGGATTACACGGCGTGCGGCCTCAGCGCCTGCTCGATGGCCAGCGGAGCGAGGCAGGGCGCGGGAGGTGGCCCAGCGGCCGTTGCCGTCGCAGATAATCGCGACGTGAAGTTGGGCGGCCATCGCGGGGGCAGAGGGGCGAGGCTGGAGGACTGCTTTTTCCAAGACAGGGTTTTGCACGAGCATGGTTCTTTCTCCGCCGCCGACTGACATAGTGTACTTTGTTTGACAAAGTAAAAGGACAAAAAATTTTCACTTCTCGCGGGTTGCGCGAATCAATGCCTCCATGTGATCCAGGTACCGCTCGAGCGCCTTGCGTCCCGCCGGAGCCAGGCGGTATTCGGTCTTGGGCAGGCGGCCATCGAACGATTTCGAGCACAGGATGTAGTCGGCTTCTTCCAGCTTCCGGGCGTGGACGCTGAGATTTCCATCCGTGGTTTTTAGCAAAGCCTTTAGCTCGTTGAAGGTCAACGAGCGGTTCACCGCAAGGGCGCTGACGATGCCCAGGCGTATGCGTTCGTGAATCAACCGGTCCAGCGGAACGGAGACGGGTTGTGACGCGCCACCGCGAACGGGCGATGGGCCTTCCTCACGTTGCGCGCGTTCCTGACGGACTGTGGACGACTTGGCCATGAATTCCTTTCGTTCGAAAAGTTACTCGCTTATCCCCCGTACCGCAAGGCGATCCAGACACCAAAGGCAATCTGCACAATTCCAAATCCCGCTGCCATAAACAGGTTGCCCCACCACGCCGGAGCGAAAAGCGCCGCCGCGCCCAGAGCCATCAGGCACATGCCCATGATTGGCACGGCCCGTACGGAGAACGCACCGCCGGTGACGATGGCCGTGCCATAGAGCAGGAGCCAGACGCCCGGCAGGGCGGTAACCGCGCCGAACTGGAATAATGCCAGGGTCAGCAAACCGCCGACGATGATGGGGGGAGCGAAGCTGAGCGCAAATTTTCGTCCTGGGCCGCTGAACAGAGAAGAGTTGGCACGCCTTGCCTTGGTGGCAGCGGCCGGAGCCGCGATAGCTAAGGCTACAAACACTTCCGCCAGCCAGACGGCGAGCCAAGCGCGGGGAGAATCCTGGCGTGAAGCAAGAAATGCGGCGGCCAGGGCTGTGGCACCCATGGCGACCCCACCCCAGCCGGGAACGGCGGTGAATTCAGCGGCGCTCTCCATGGTTTCGCGGATGTAGCGCAGGTGATCGGCGGCCCGGGCGTCGATGGGAATCGGGCGTGGGAGCGGAGCACGGTTGGAACGCGGTAGAGGCACGAGGGAAGGATAGGGAAAGGGGCAAGCTGTGTCAAGTACTTTATGATGCAAAGTTCAGGCTTATTTCCTCCACCCGTGTTGTCCCATCAACGGTACAAACCGGCAGGGGCCGCCCTGTCTCACAAGAAATTTGCCTTCGCTCTTTATGATTAATCGCAATTCCTGTTTGTCTTCTTCACCGACCGGCGCGATCAGCCGGCCGCCTTCGGCGAGTTGCTGCAAAAGAGGTTCTGGCACCGAGGGCGCCGCGGCGGCAATGAGAATCGCATCGTAGAGGCTGGACTCCGGCCAGCCGAGCGTGCCGTCGCCGGTGTGAACATGCACGTTGGCATAGCCGAGACGTGGGAGTCGCTCGGCTGCCGATTGCGCCAGCTCCGGCACAATTTCAACGGTGTGGACTTCCTTCGCCAGGAGCGAAACAATCGCTGCCTGATAGCCGCAACCGGTGCCAATTTCGAGGACGTTTTCCGAGCCGGTCAGCACCAGCGAAGCCACCATCGCGGCTACGATGTAGGGCTGCGAAATCGTCTGCCCGTGGCCGATCGGAAGCGGCTCATCTGCGTACGCCTGCTGGATCCATAATGCCGACACAAATTCATGTCGCGGCACGGTGGCCATCGCCTGGAGCACACGTTCATCGGTGACACCGCGTTTGCGGATCTGGCTTTCCGCCATCCGCCGGCGTTCCTCCGCAAATCTGGCGCTTGAGCCGTTGCCCTGGGGAGGTGTGGCCATCTAAACCTGCGCAATCCTGGGAATCGTCAAACCGATGCAGAGTACCGATTCCAGAGAGCTCTACTCTGACACGGTTGCGCGTCTCCTCCAGTGTGCCACTACCTGCACGGAAGGTCAGTGACGTAGGCAACAATTCTGGACTTCAGAGCAGGCGTCAGGAACAGAACGTCTCTTTAGACTTCTTCTTGCGGTAATGGTTCCCTCGCCACTTGGGAAAGCCCTGGCAAAGATGTGGAGGAAGTTATGAAGGCGGTTCTGGCACTCATCGTGATTTACATCGGTACATTTCTTGTAGCCATCCAGGGTGGCTCGCTTGCGGAGGTCCAGGCCGCTCCGCAAGTTTCTTCGGGCCCGCAAAGCGGTGAACTGGCGGTTGGCGCGATTGATCCCGCGAAGGAAGCCGACATCCGCTCGCTGCTTGAACTGGTTGGCGCTCGCGATCAGGCGCAGGACTCGATGACCCGAGCGGCGGAGCAATACCGCGAAAAGTTGCTCGAAACGGTGCCGAACAACCAGCAGGGGCAGATGTTCGTCAATGCCGTCATCCGCGGCTATGAAAAGAAATTTGATGTGGATGCGGTCACGGAACAACTGATTTCCGTCTACGACAAGCATTACACCGATGAGGAGATCAAAGGCTTGCTGCAATTTTACGGCTCGCCGCTAGGCCAGAAAGTGGCCTCCGAGTCGCCGAAGATCGGACGCGAGATTCAGGAATCGATTCGCCTCTCGGCAGGAAAAGCTGCCAAGGAGGCGTTAGAAGAGGCCAAGCAGGATAATCCTGGCATCGGACAGAATGCGCGGCTCGCCACCCCGGGAAAGCGGTTTCAAGGCCGCCGCGCGCAGCAATCAGCGCAACAACAGGACCCTCAGTAAAACGCTTCGGCGACTTTAGACTTTATCTGTGTGAAGTTCGCCTACGGAAAGCGCTTCTTGATCTTGATGTCCACGCCAAACGTGCCGTTCTGATCGCGCAATCCGACAATTGAAATATTCCGGTTCAAGTTGTATTCCACCTGGATCACCTGCTGCTGGGAGGAGCTGACGTTGGAGACGTAGGTCACCGTTAGGTCGCGGGTAACCTGCTGCTCGACGGTCACGCGCGCCCCGACGTTCTGCCCGGAGGTGGCGGTGCCAAAGCCGGCCAGCCCGGGATCCACGCGGAACCGGGTGATGCCAAACAAACGCTCCACGCGGCCGCCCAACTGGCTGGAAACCGCTTCCGAGAGCAATGCCGTAGCGCCGCTGGTACCGCCGGCCCCAGCCTGCCCGGTGGCACCGCCGTGGATGGTGGCTTCCGAAGTCGTCTGTCCCAGAGCCAGGAGCGTGACGATGTCGTTTCCGGGCAATGGCGGATCGGAGCGGTAAGACAAGCTCATCTTGCTGGCCTGCCCGGTGAAATTGAGGGTGATTTCGTATTGTTGGATGTTGGTGGTGGCTTCGAAATTGATCACCGGATCCATGCGGAACGGGTTGGCGAAATTCAGATCGCCGCGCGTGACCTTGTAGCGGTTGTCGTGGAAATAGAGATCGCCCGACAGCACGTGGATGTGTCCCAAAAGAATCGGATGCTCGGCGGTGCCCCTGGCGCGCAAACTTGATTCGGCTTCCAAGTGAGCGCCCGGCCATTCGAGCCGCGTGTCGGGCGTGGAGCTGCCTTCCACATCGAGTTGCAGGTTGCGCAGAAAATTCGAAGTGGTGCTGCCATTGGCGGAGCTGGAAGTCAGCGAGCCCACCGCTTCGATGCCTTCACTAAGAGTGACGCGCTGAACCTGGACTTTCCCCGAGAGCAGCCCTCCATCGGGAGTGCCGGAGAGGCGGAGCGATCCGCCGACGAGCCAGCTCATCCCCTCCGGGTAACGGATGCGGATGCGGTCGGTCTTCGCGGTGATGTCGTAGCGAAACGGCCTCTCGGAATAGTTGGCCGTGCCCGAGAGCGAAATCAGGCCCCCGCCTGCTTCGCCAGTGACATTGTTGAAGAAGAGACGGTTGGCGTCGAAGACCAGGTCGCCCTTCACATTGCTCAAGCCGGTGGGGAAATCCGCGGAGCGCACGGAAGCGTCGTTCAACTTTACCCGGCCGATGATGCGGGGCCGGTCGAGTGTGCCTTCGAACGAGGCGTTGATGTCTGCGTGGCCATTCACGTTCACATCCGTCATGTAGCCGCTGAGGAGGCGCAGGTCCACAGAACCGTTGAGCTTCATGGCCAGAGTGCGGCGCCCCGTGAACTGAACGGAACCCGTCAACTCCGCGTTCGTGTCCGTACCCTTGAGGGCGAGGCTGAGGATTTTCAAGCTGTCTTTTGTGGATGTGAGATGAATCGGCCCCTGGTTTTCCAGCTGCACGTTGCCGTAGTTGAAGACCAGCCGGGAAAAATTTCCGTCGAGAGTAAGAGTTTCCGGATGCTGCAACTCCCCCTGGAACGTGATATCGCCATCCGCAACGCCATGCCCTTTGAATTTTCCCAGATGCAAGGCCGAGAGCAAGTATGGATCCAGGTTGATGTTGCGGACGGAAATTTTGCCATCGAGCGGCAGCGGATCCGCCAGACCCAGGGTGGCTCCGCCGGTGATGGCGCCTTCGCTCATGGCGGAATTGAGTTTCAATTGCGCGAGTTTTCCATCGGATTGCAGATCGCCGCCGAAGCTGCCGATGACTTCCGAGCCGACGTATAAATCCACAACGCGGAAGGAACCGTCGGCGAGCGGGGCGCGGATTGGGCCGCTGGATTTCAGGCGAAACGACAGTTGACCGTCGAGCGGGAGCCCTGAAGCCTTGATCTGGCCGAAATTTGCCAGCGGCAGCGATGCCCCGACCAAATCTGTGGTCAGAGACTCATCGGCATAGCGATAGGCAACGGAGCCAGTGACGATGCCCGCGCCACCGGTCTTTTCCGCGCCGGGGCTGAAAAAGCGCAGTTCTGCGTTAGAAAGACGCACTTCATCCGGCAGCACCGTCAGTTGGCCGCGCAAGCGGTTAAAGGGGACGGTGTATACGGTCGCGTCCGCCAAGTCCAACAGGCCCGTTAAGGAGGGTTCGGCGCGGGTTCCGCGTCCATGGAATTGCCCCGTGAGCAGACCTTGGACCGGATATTTTCTCCCGCCAAGTTGCTCCAGGGATTCGAGGGGAACTTTCTCAAGGTTCAGTTCGCTGACCCACTGATTTTCCGGGCGGAACTCCCAATCGGTCAATTGCAATTGCCCGTCGATGCCGGCTTCCATTGTGCCGCGGCGAGCGTGGCCGCGGGAAATAACCAGTTCGCTCGGAGAATAGGTCATGTCTCCGTCGAGCGAGTCGAGAGCGAAATTATCGTAGCGCGCGTGCTCGCCATGGAAATGGCCCTGAAAGGTTGGGCCATCCGAGGGCCCGATAATCTTTCCGTTCCACTGCAACGCGCCATCAATGAGGATCTTGGCGGCGCGCGTACCGGGCTTGTCTCCTGAAAGTGCGTGAATGAAATCATCCCAGGGGGCAAGAGTGCCGACATCCAAGTGGACATCCAAGGAAGTGTTTTTCGGATGAAGAACCCCGGTGAAGCTGCCGCGGGAAGTGGGAGTGTCAAAATCAAACTGGCTGAGTTCCAGAGAGTTGGGGGTGTAGCGATAGCGGAGGACAGTCTCGCTGGTGACCGGAACATGGCCGGGCATGGTTTCGTCGGGCTCGTCCCAGCGCATGCGTGCGGAAATATCGAAGTCGCGAAAATTGTCGTGCCAGGTTTCGACGGTGTCGGCATAGATCACGGCGTCCCAGTGAAGGCTGTCGATTGGAAAACCCGTGTGGTCGATCGCAGGCGTGACGGCGCCCAAGCGGATGCCCTGAACTCTGGTTTCGCCGCGGAACTTCAGACCGTCGTACTTCATGGTGATCCGGCCTTTGACGCTGCCTCCGAGGCCATACGTCGCGAAGTCCGGCAAGACAACGCCGTCGGGTTCGAGCCGGTAGCTGGAGCGGGTGGTGAGATTGGCGGAGTGAAAATCGTCGAAACTCAGAACGATGTTATCCGCCGCGAACTCGCCTTGCCCATTGAAGATTCCGGAAGCGAGGGTTCCTTGGCCACGAAGATCAATTCTGCCGAGTGGCACTTCCGGCGTGCGAAAAGCTTCGCGAATATCCAGGAGGTCGAGCCAGGCGCGATAGCGATAACTCCAGTCGGGAGATTCGAAATTCTTGGTTTCGGCCTGCAGGTCCAAGTGCGAGCGTCCTACGTCCACCACGGCCTGTTCCACCGTAAAGCGGTCGCGGCTGGCGGAGAACTTGGCGGACAGGTTCGCGGGCAGCGGGAAATCGCGCCTTCGAGCCAGTTGAATGGAATCCCAATCCAGATTGCCGAGATAGAGCGGATGCTCCGCTGTGCCGCCGGCGGTGACATTCAGGCGTAGGTCGCCGCCTTCCACCGCAACCAGTGAACGCAGGTTGTTGTAGAGAAACCAGCCGTCCTTGATTTCGACGTGACGCACATGCAAATCCAGGAGAGTTTGCTGCAGAGGTTGTTTCGAACCGCCCAGCTTCAGGACCGGCAGATTGTTGCTGCCGTCCTTTTCCACGCGCAGATGAACCCTGGGCTCGACCAGGACCAGATCGTTCAAGGAGACGCGGCGTCCCCAGAAGGAATCGATGCGCAAACCGATCCTGGCCTGCTCGGCGCTAAGCAGAGGTTCAGTGCTGGGCGGCTCCTTTCCGTGGATGACGAGGCCGTTCACGGTGACATTCAACGAAAACCAACCGACGGAAACCGTGCGCACTTCCACGCTGCTTGCGGTCAAATTCTCGAAGCGGTTGACCAGGAAGCGGCGCAAGAGAGGATTGGCGAGACCGCTGCCGAGCGCGATGATCGCAAGCGCCACACCGAGCAGAGTCCATGTGCCGAGCACCCAGAAGAGGTGCTCGAGCCAGAGAATCTTTTTGCGGCGAGATTCCTTGGTCATGGACGCTTCTCGTCGAGCATAATCTCAACCCGGACGCGCGTGCGGCTTTCCTTGAGCCAGCGGTCGGCCTGTTCGTTAATGGCCTGCTGCACCAGGGCTTCCTGGATGAAGTCCCGCGCATTGTCCAGCGTCGGCGGAGTCTGGCCGCGCGATTCCGCCCGCGGCACCAAGCGGGTTTTGTAAAAGTCTTCGATGGCGTTTTCGTCAATTTGGATCGCCGGGCGGAAGCGGCTGTCGAGGTAATTGCTCAGGTAGAGCTGCGCGCGGACGAACCGGCGAATTTCGTCGTCAGTGATGCCACTCTGTTTTTGCCGCGCCTCAAATTCCGCGGGCGAGGAAAAAGACCGCTTCAGGCGTTCGATGCTGCGGTTCACGTCTTCGTCCGAAGGCTGCGGGAACCGAGCGACGCTGGCTTCGTTGCGGACGATCCACTGATCAATCAGGCGGTTGAGGATGTCCGCGTCGCTTTGCGCCTTGCCATCGAGAAACACCTGGTAGCGGTTGAGTTGGCGGACGTCGCTCAAAAGAATGATGTCGGTTTCGACTCTGGCGACAATCCGGTCAATCACTTCCTGAGCGCGGATACCGTCCGGCATCAGCAGCAGGCCGATGAACATCGCCGGAATTGTGATCCATTTGCGCATCAGAAGCTCGAGCCCAAGTTGAAGAATATCTGAAACTTCTGCAGGTGCGTCCCTTGCTGGCAGAACACGCGGCTGTTCTGGCAAGGGATTACGAACTGTGCGGGATTGAGTTGATAGCCCATATCGATGCGGATGGGGCCGATGGGTGTGGCGTAGCGCAGGCCGAAGCCGACAGTGTGGGAGAAATAGTTCAGCTCATTGGTGCAGTTGGCTACGCAGCGTGTCGGGTTGAACGGTCCTGGCGGCTGGCCCGGAATAGCGGCTACGAAGATGGGCTTCGGCGGCGACCATCGCAGAGTTACGCGGCTGGCGCGGCTGTAGACGTTTCCGGCGTCATAGAACAACGCTCCGCCAAGTTTTGTGCCGACGATTGGCAGCTTCAGTGGGAAACGAATTTCCTGGTTGAGGATTACTAACGCTTGGCCACCCACAGGGAAACCGGTCAGCGCGTCACGCGGCCCCGCCTGATTGAGAGCAAAACCCCGGATGGAGGTGCCACCTCCGGCGAAGAGCCTTTCCGGCAGAGGGATCACTTGCGGCAGCGGAGCTACAGTGGGCGCTGGAAAACTCAGGGATACGGTATTGCCAAACGGCTGCAGAATGCCGATGCGGAGCGAACGCGCAAAATTCCAGTTTCGCGAGAGCGGCGTGTAGGTGGAATTCTGAACGAAATAGCGCAGGAAGCTGGCGCTGGAACCGATGGACGTGGCCGCGGCGCTGATGTCCACGGTGCTGAAGGAGCCCTTCGTGGCGTCTGCGGGATTATCGCGGTAATCGCGCACATACGTGGTGCCAAACTCGGAAACTAACGTCGGCTGGTTGAAGAGCGGCACCTCTTCCGCAGGAATGTTCAGGTTGCTGACGGTGACTTTACGGAATACATAACGAAACAACAGGGACGATCGGGGAGTGACTTGATCAGTGAGCTGCACGTTTCCTTCGTAGCGCGTTTGGCCGAAGGTGTTGATGTCCTGCGTTTTTTCCACGTATGCGTTTGCTTGGGTGCTCAATTTTGAGACGTTGAAGGTATTCGGTGCCGTATAGGCAAGCAGAGCGCGCCCCTGAATGGTGCTGCCGCGAAGCTTAAGCGCGAGGGTGTCGGCGCGGCCGGTCACGTTCTGTTTCGAAATCTCCAGGATGCCTCGCGGCGCGGCCTGGATTTCTCCGCCGGTGGGATCCGTGGTGCTGGCCAGGCGTTGCACTTCGAATCCGCCGCCATAGGCAATGGTGTACCGCTTGGCTTCCTCGACCAGAACTACGACGTCCTTTTCGGGGTCGCTGCCATTGGCGTTCTGCGGCTCGATGGTGACGCGATTGAAAATTCCCAAGTTGTACAGCTTCTGCTGGGACTCGACGACGTCTCCTTCGCGCAGCGGCGCCCCGGGGGTCACCTTGACCTCTCGGCGAATCACCCGCTGGCGGGTGTGTTTGTATCCGGAGAGAAAAACTCTTTTCACGGAGATTCGCGGACCCTCCTCAATTTTGTAGATCAGTTTCACCGGTTGTGCGCGTTCGATTGCGTACTTGCGAGCTTCTTCCGTCAGTTTTTCCGCTTTCGCGTTTTCCCTGGTGGTGGCGGCTTGCGCTTCGGGAGAGGTATCGGGCTCCGCCGTGTAGGAGAAGGCCGCCTCCGGGAAGCCCTGGTTGTAATAGAGGGCCAGGACGTTGTCGCGATCGCTCGAAACGTTGATGTCGGAAAACGGCTGCCCCGGCAAGGATCCCAAAACCCCACGAATCTCTTCCTCGGGCAGGGCGTGCGCGCCCTCCACCTGCAGGCTGGAGACCAAGGTCTGTTTTCCTTCTTCGATGTTGAAGCGAACGATCAAGTCTCCGCCCTTTTTGCCGTTTACTTCCCCCACCTGCCCATCCACTTTTGCCAGAAGAAATCCGTTTGAGATGTACAGGTTCTTTATCGAGAGGGCGTCGGCCTCCATCAGGCGGCGGCTGAAGCGCGGCCGCGTGAAGAGGCTGACGGTGGAAATCGTGAGCCGGCTCTTCAGGAGGTCGGTGCTGAAATAGCGGTTCCCTTTAAATTCGATGCGTGAAAGTTGATGGCGGGATCCCCGCTGTACCGTATAAGTAATCACCTCCTCGGAACCTTTTTTCCCGGATTTTGCGCCTTCCACGTCGCGCGCGGCCACGGCGTAGTCCACTCTTGCGTCGAAGTATCCCTCGCGTTCCATCCGCTCCCGAATATTCCGCCGGCCCTCTTCCAGAAGATCCGCGTCGACGGAACCCTCCTGATAGACAGGGATCATTTTCCTGAGATCACGGCTCGATAGTTTGGCGCCGACCAGGGCCACACGCACCCGCGGCCCTTCCGTTACCTCAAGCGTCAGCGGGATTGTGTTGGTTGCCGCATCCAGCTCGCCTCTGCGGACCGAAACACGCGCGCTGAGGTGCCCCCTTTTTTCCAGGAATTTCCGGATGCGCTCGGTGCCCGATTGCACTTTGGCGATCGTCAGAGGGCTTCCTGGCTTGAGCTTGAATCTTTCAAGAAGCTCAGCGTCCCGGTATTCGGTATTGTTGATCAGGTCGATCTTCTTGGCGCGGACCCGGGGTCCGGGATCCAGATTCACAATCACGTCCAGTTGGTGCGTTTCTGGAAAAGGCCGCTCTTCAACACTGATCTTGGCCCGGTATAGACCTTCTTCACGCAAGGCTTCTCGCAAGCGCTCCACCCCGTCCTTTACATCTTGCTCGTGATAGGTTTGTCCCAGCGAAAGCTGCATGGCGGCGACAGCGGAAGCTTCAGTGGGCGGCGGCGTGAGTCCGTTGATCAGTATCTGGTTGAAATAAAGATTTTCGCGGCCGACAAAATCCAGCCGGACTCCGTCGCCTTCAGGGTAGACGACGGCGCGCAAATCCGCGTAATTCCCAGTTTGGTACAGGATGCGGATGCTGGCGGCCACTTGCTCGGGCCCGAACGGCTCGCCAATCTTCAGCGGCAAGGATTCTAGCGGGGCTTCGAGCACTTTGCCGTCTAGGGTAACTACGCGCACGCTGACCAACCTCGGTTCTGCTGGTTTGCCTGCCTGGGATTCCGGATTGGTCTGAGCGTGCAGTCGTGCTCCTCCCAAAGTCAGAACCAGAAGGACAATCGCTTGCAACCCATTGTGCCAGCGGCATTTCATGCGCTCTATAACACAGACGAAGCGTAGCACAGGCGCGTTGCCTCCCCTGGTCACTTTGGCGCTATGATGAAGAGGAAAAGAACCTGCGGTGCTAGGAATCCATTTTACGTGACTCCTTCGCTGAACGAGAAGTACTCCCGTCAGATGTTGTTCGCTGGCATTGGGCCGGAAGGACAGGCGCGCCTGGCCGCTTCGAGGGCGGTGATTGTGGGCTGCGGGGCTATCGGCGCGGCGGTGGCGAATCTGCTGGTGCGCGCGGGCGTGGGCCGGATTCGGATATTGGACCGGGATTTTGTGGAGCCGTCCAACCTTCAGAGGCAGATACTTTTCGACGAGGCCGATGCACGGGAGGCGTTGCCTAAGGCGGTTGCAGCAGAGCGCAAGCTTCGAGCTCTGAATTCGGACGTCCAGATTGAGGGAGTAGTGGCGGATCTCAATCCCAGGAACGCGGAGGAACTGCTTTCCGGATTTCCGCTCATTCTCGACGGCACAGATAACTTTGAAACGCGCTTTTTGGTCAACGATTTTGCGGTTCAATCTGGCACGCCCTGGATTTACGCCGCTGCGGTGGCCAGCTATGGCCTTACCCTGACGATTCGGCCGCAGCTCACTGCTTGTCTTGCTTGCCTGCTGGAAACCGGTGGCATGCCTGGCTTGGAAGAAACCTGCGACACGGTCGGCGTTCTTGGGCCGATCGTGAATCTGATTGCGTCGCTTGAAGCGGCCGAGGCATTGAAGCTGCTCTCCGGCAACGCAAGCCAACTGCATGGCCGGTTGCTTTCTTGCGACGTCTGGACGGGCCGCTTCCAGTCCGTACAGCCCGAGCGAAATGCCCACTGCCGTGCGTGCGCCCTGCGCGAATTCCCGTATATGGAGGGCCAGGCCCAGCCGCATATCACCATGTGCGGGCGAGACTCGGTGCAAATTCATGAGCGAGGGCGCAGCCTGGATCTTCCGGCCCTGCAGCAGAGGCTTGCTTCCAGCATTCCTGGCGTGCGCCAGAACGGCTTCCTGCTGCGATTCCAGGTGGCCCCCTACGAGATGACCGTCTTCAGCGACGGCCGGGCGATCCTGAAAGGCACGCAAGACCCCGCGATCGCGCGTTCGCTCTACGCTAAATATATCGGTGCTTGAACGGGGCTTTAACGGAAGATGCCGCTGCGCCCGGCTGGTGTGCGCATGGAGGCCCGGTCCAGATTTTCCCTCAGGTTCATAAGTGTTAAAAAGGTGCTCAGGACGCGGGCCTTCAGGTCATCTGTAAGATGCAGGCCGCTGGTTGCCACGCGAGCCAGGGATTCGCCGTTCGTGGTGATGAATTTCATGATATCCCGTTGCCTGTCCTGGGGGGCATTTCCCAAGGCGGTTTCCCGGCGCATTTCGGCGCAGCTCGCTTCCAGGGAAAGGGTGAAATGCAGGATACAGACCTTCTGCTCGGCCAAGGCGGCGGGAACGTCGTGTTTGCATCCCGAGATGTGGCAAGTATCGCTCATCGTACCCAAAAGGGTGGTTTTTGATAGGTAACATTCTTGGAGGCGAAAATCCAGAGGTCATCTTGGTCCTGCAGCGTATGAAGTAGCTGCCCCTTTTTGGAGCACCCTGCCCCTTGGACCAGTGGTTTTGCTTCGGGGAGCAGGTGCTCAACTTCAATCGAAACGCATTCTTTGTCCGGCGCGCCACAATTTATTAAAAAAGTTTGACATCACCTGGCCCGCAACTGTATAAATATACAGAAGGCTGTATATTTACCATGAGCGCGACAAAAACATACCGGCACGGACAGATCCTGCGGCTCGTTTCGAGCGAGCGTATCGCCAACCAGGAAGATTTGCGCCGCCGGTTGGCGAAGGAGAGGCTGCGCGTCACGCAAGCCACCCTTTCGCGCGATCTTCAGGAGCTGAAGCTCATCAAGACCACAGAAGGTTACAAAACGGGTCTGGCTCTGCCGGATGAATCGGCAAGCGTTCCTCCGCTGACGCGGGCGCTGCGGGAATTCCTGCTGGACATCCGCCCGGCGGAAAACCTGTTGGTGTTGAAGACACCTCCGAGCGGCGCTCAGCCGCTGGCCGCAGCGGTGGATGCCGCGAAGTTTCCGGAAATTGCCGGCACTATCGCCGGGGACGACACAGTCCTGATTATCACGCCCAGCCGCAAGACGCGGGACTCTCTGCAAAAGAAGATCGAAGCACACGTGAAATGAGAGATCCCCGCCAGATTGCCGTCATTGGTGTCACCGGCTATACGGGTTTTGAGCTGGCAACGCTGCTGCTTCGCCATTCGGGCATCGGCAAGCCGACCTTTTATGTGCGCGAGACGAACGGGGCGCGCTGCCTTTCAGAGATGTTTCCGCAGTTGCGCGGGTGGGGCGAGGCTTCGCTGAAGCCGCTCTCGGTGGAAGCCATTGCCGGCAGCAGCGCGGGTACGGTGTTTCTGGCCACGCCGCACGAAGTTTCCGCCGAACTGGCTCCGAAACTCCTGGATGCCGGACTGCGTGTGATTGATTTGAGTGGAGCCTTCCGCTTCGCATCTGCCGACACCTATTCATCGTGGTACAAACTGCCCACGCCTCATGCCTCGCGCCTTAGCGAAGCGGTCTATGGCCTGCCGGAGCTTTATGCCGAACGGATCAGGGCCGCAAAACTGATCGCTAATCCCGGTTGCTACGCGACCAGCGTCATTCTCGCCCTGCGGCCGCTCGAGGAGGCGAGACTTCTGGCTGGAGGACAAACCGTGATTTGTGATTGCAAATCCGGAGCCAGCGGCGCGGGCAAAGAGCCTCGCCGTGATCTGCAATTTGTGGAAGTAGACGGAAACTTCCGCGCCTATAACCTGTTCACCCATCGGCATACGCCGGAAATCCTGGAACACACCGGTTTGCCCGAATCGCAGGTTGTTTTCTCCACCCACTTGCTGCCGATTCCGCGCGGCATCCTGTCTTCGATTTATGTGACGCTGGCGAAACACCAGGCGCCCGAGGACATCGAGGCGCTCTTCCGAAAGTATTACGCGAGCCATTCGTTGATGCGGATTCATCCAGCCGGGACGCTGCCGGAGGTGCAGCACATCATCAAAACCAATTTTTGCGATATCGGCTTTGCTCTGCACGCGGATGGGAAGCGGCTTGTCGTCGTATCCTGCCTCGACAATCTCGGCAAGGGCGCGGCCGGCCAGGCTGTTCAAAATCTGAATCTCACGCTGGGACTCGAGGAAAGGGCGGGACTCGTATGAGGATCGTCGTGAAATTCGCGGGCGCGTTGCTGGAAGATGCACCGATCGTGCGATTGCTCGCCCAGCAGATCGCCGCGCTTGCCCGGCACAAGCACGAAATTCTGGTGGTTCATGGCGGCGGGCGCATTTTCACCGCTACGCTGAAACGGTTGGGCATTCAAAGCAAATTTGTTGGCGGCTTGCGCGTCACGGACAAAGAGACACGCGATGCGGCCGTGATGGTGTTCGGCGGCCTATTGAACAAGCAGCTTTCCGCGGCCATCACCGCTGGGGGGCAGCCAGCGGTCGGCATCTGTGCCGCCGATGCCGCTTGTTTTTCCGCCTCGCCGTTGGTGCATAACGATGTCGAAGGCAGCCTCGGGTACGTTGGCTACCTCACGAGCGTCAATGTTGGTTTCCTCGAATCGTTGTGGCGCGCGAAGTTGCTTCCCGTTGCGGCGTGCCTGGGTCTCGGCGTTGACAATGAGCTCTACAACATCAACGCCGACCACATGGCGGCTGCCTGCGCGGAGTTCGTGGGGGCCGATCATCTGATCTATCTCACTGACGTTGCTGGCGTTCTGGACGGCGAAAAAGTACTCTCGGCCATTTCCTGCGAAGAGATTGATCGCCTGATTCATTCGCGCGTGGTATCCGGTGGCATGATTCTGAAGCTCGAAGCGGCCAAGCGCGCGCTGCAGTCCGGGGTTCGCGAAGTGCACATCGTTGGCGGAAATTCCGCCGCAGCGGCGTTGGCCCCTGGCCGGTTTCGGACGGCTCCCGCAAAAACCACCTCTCTCGAACTCCCCGGAACTCGCGTGTTCCGGGAGTTTTCTTCCGCTGGGCATTCCGCCAGCGCGGCAGTTTAGTCCCAGGCGAAATTGGAGAAATCGATGACTACGACGATCACGCTTCCTGTTGCCGTAACCAAGGACCTCCTGACCGGGGCGGAATGGAGCCCCGCGGACGCCCGCGATCTGCTGCAGCGCACTGCCGACATCAAGGCGCGCCCGGCGCGGTACGTTTCCACGCTGCGCGGCAAGCACATCGCGCTGATTTTTGAGAAGCCGTCGCTCCGAACGCGCGTCACGTTTGAAGTCGGCATCCAGAGCATGGGTGGGTTTGTGGTGTTTCTCGATCACACACAGGCGCGGCTCGGTGAGCGCGAGTCCATTCCCGATGTCGCGCGGAACCTGCAATGCTGGGTGCAAGGCATCGTCGCGCGTGTTTACGAGCAGCGGGTGCTCGAAGAGATGGCTCAGAATATTTCTATTCCGGTGATCAACGCGCTCTCCGACAAATTTCACCCCTGCCAGGCGCTGGCGGATTTTTTCACGCTGGAAGAGAAATTCGGCTCGCTGAAGGGGCTGAAGCTGGCTTATGTCGGCGACGGTAACAACGTATGCAATTCACTGATTTTCCTGGCGGCTCGGCTAGGCGTAAACCTCCGCATCGCGACTCCGGCAAGCTATGCGCCGGCGCAGGACGTGCTTGCCGACGCCAAGCGCGTGGCGAAAGAGACGCGCGCGAAGATTGAACTCTTCACGAATCCGGCAGAAGCGGTGGACGCTGTGCAGGCGGTCTACACCGATTCGTGGACCAGCATGGGATTTGAGGCGGAAGAAAAGATGCGTCGCCAGATTTTCAAGCCCTACCAGGTGAATCGCAAGCTGCTGGACGAGGCCGGGCCGGGTGCGCTCTTCATGCACTGTCTTCCGGCACACCGCGGCCAAGAAGTCACTGACGAAGTGCTCGACGGGTCGACTTCTGTCGTCCTGCAGCAATCGGAAAATCGCATGTACGTGCAGAAGGCCATTCTGCACGCGCTGTTTACTTGATATCGTGTCTTAGCACGAAGGAGAGATTGCAGAGTGAAACCGCATGCCCAAAAACCCAAGAAAGTTGTGCTCGCCTATTCCGGCGGCCTGGATACTTCCATCATCATTCCCTGGCTGCGCGAGAATTATGGCTGTGAAGTGATCGCCATGATCGGTGACGTCGGCCAGCAGGAAGACCTGGAAGCCGCTCACAAGAAGGCCCTCGCTACCGGTGCATCCTCGGCCTACATCGAGGACCTGCGCGAAGAATTTGTCCGGGACTACATCTGGCCGACGTTGCGCGCCGGCGCCGTATACGAACACACTTATTTGCTTGGCACCTCGATGGCGCGGCCGGTGATTGCGAAGCGGCAGGCGGAACTTGCGCTGCAGCTTGGCGCGGACGGGCTTTCCCACGGCTGCACCGGCAAGGGCAACGACCAGGTGCGTTTCGAGCTGGCGTACAAAGCCATCGCGCCGAATGTGCAGACGATCGCTCCCTGGCGCGAGTGGGACATTGATTCCCGCGAAGACGCCATCGCCTATGCTGAAAAGCACAAAGTTCCCGTGGAGCAGAGCAAGAAAAATATCTACAGCCGTGACCGCAACATCTGGCACCTGAGCCACGAGGGCGGCGAACTGGAAGATCCCGCCAATGCGCCGAACGAGGCCATGTGGCAGTGGGTCGTTTCGCCGGAGAAGGCTCCGGATAAGGCGGAAGAGGTCGAGATCGGATTCGAAGCCGGAACGCCGGTTTCCGTGAACGGCAAAAAGCTCGGCCCGATTGAGCTGCTGAATACGCTCAACGAAATTGCCGCGAAGCACGGCATCGGGCGCACGGATCTGGTGGAAAACCGGCTGGTGGGCATGAAGTCGCGCGGCGCGTATGAAACTCCGGGCGGCACATTGCTGGTGACTGCGCACCAGGAACTTGAACGCTTAACCGTTGACCGGGAAACGGCGCACTTCCAGCAGGCGCTCTCGGTACGCTATGCGGAACTGGTCTACTACGGATTGTGGTTCTCGCCGCTGCGCGAGGCGCTCGATGGATTTTTCAACGTGGCGCAGCAGCGTGTAACCGGATCGGTCGGCCTGAAGCTCTGGAAGGGCACGCTGAATGTCACCAAGCGGCTTTCGCCCTACTCGCTTTATCGCGCGGACCTCGCGAGCTTCACGATGGGCCGCTACAACCCCAAAGACGCCGAAGGTTTCATCAACCTTTTTGCGTTGCCGGTCACCGTGCGACCGAAAGCGAAAGCCGAAGGCAGCAAGTCCTGACCATTCACATCGAAACAGGAGCGAGTGGCGAAGGACAAGCAAGGCAAATTCCTGGGCGGTTTCCCGGAAAACGGAAAAAGTGAAGCCTGAACGCAAAGATGATCGGCTGTGGGGAGGGCGTTTCGAAAATGCGCCGGACGCGCGCTTCGACGCCTTTCAGCGATCGTTTGCGTTCGATCGCCGGCTGCTGCCGTACGAAATTGCCGTGGATCGCGCCTGGGCGAAAGCCTTGCATGGCGTGAGCATATTCACGGAAATGGAAGTGCGGCAGACTCTCGCGGCTTTGGATAAAATTTCCGCACGGGCGCAGTCTGACAAGAGCTGGCTGGATTGTTCGGCTGCGGAGGATGTTCACCAGTTCGTCGAGAATGCTCTGGTAGAAGAGCTGGGGCCGCTTGGCTGGAAATTGCATACGGGCCGGAGCCGCAACGAACTGGTTGCAACCGATTTTCGGCTCTTCGTCATTGATGCGGCTGCGGAAATTCGCAAGGCCCTGCAGGCACTGCTCAATGGCTTTTTGATCGGAGCCAAGGCCAATCTGAAGGTCCCTATGGCCGGCATGACGCACATGCAGCATGCCCAGCCGATTCTGCTTTCGCATTTTCTGATGGCCCACGCGGAAGCGTTCTCGCGCGACCTCGCCCGTTTAGAAAATGCCGCAGAAAGCGCGGACGCATGCCCGATGGGATCAGGGGCGCTCGCGGGTTGTTCGTTTCCGATCGATCGCACAGCATTGGCAAAGGAACTCGGCTTTTCCCGCATTACGGCGAATAGCCTCGATGCCGTCAGCGATCGCGACTTCGCGCTCGATTATCTTTTTGCGCTGGCGGGTATTGCAACGCATCTCTCGCGGCTCGCAGAAGACCTTGTCTTATTCGCCTCGCAGGAATTCTCCTACATTATTTTGCCCGACGAATACTCCACCGGCAGCAGCCTGATGCCGCAGAAAAAAAATCCCGATGCATGGGAACTTTTGCGCGGCAAGAGCGGGCGGATCACCGCGGCGCTCTTCAGCCTCTTCACTACGTTGAAAGGCTTGCCATCCAGCTACCAGCGCGACCTGCAGGAAGATAAGGAAGCGCTCTTTGCTGCGCACGATCAAATGGAAGACATGATCTGGGTCGCATTCGGCGCGCTGATCGCTACCAAGTTCCGCGAGGATCGCCTTAAGACTGCGGCTTCCAACCCCGCGCTTTTTGCCACCGACGCGGCCGATTACCTGGTGCACGGCGGCGTGCCGTTTCGCCAGGCCCACGATCTCGTCGGCAGAGTGCTGCGCGAAGCCGAGAAGCAACGCAAACCCTGGACGCAACTTTCGCTGGAAGATGTCCGGAAAATTTCGCCCCTTTTCGAAAAGGATTTTCTGCAAAGCTCTTCGGTCGAAAGCGCCATCGCCACCAAAGCTGTTCCTGGGGGCACGGCGGAAGAATCTGTTCGCGCTGCCATTGTACAGCTCGAACTAAAACTAAAAGAACTGGAGAACAAGCCATGAGCCTCACGTCAAGCATCTTTACTTTGCAATCCGTATCGCATCGCACGGAGGATCGGAGGTCCCTTCCGTGAGCGTCGTTCCCGTTTGGCGGATCCTGATTCCATGAAGCACGCCCTCTCTGAAGCCGCTCTCCCGCTGGGATTCCGCTTTTCGGCCACCGCTTGTGGTTTGAAAAAAACCGGGGCGCTGGACCTTGCCTTGCTCTTGAGTGATGTTCCCGCCTCCGCCGCCGCCGTCTTCACGAAAAATCTGGTCGTCGCCGCGCCGGTTATTGTCTCCAAAGCGAATCTGCTTTCTTCCAAGGGGCGAATGCGCGGGGTGATCGTGAATGCGGGCAATGCGAATTGCGCGACGGGCGACGCAGGCTATACCGCCTCCGTAAGAACCGCGGAGGAAACCGCGCGCCGACTGCGTTGCAATCCGCGTGAACTGTTTGTCTGTTCCACCGGCGTCATCGGCGTGCCGCTGCCGATCGAAAAGATTCTTCGCGCGCTCCCGGGAATCGTCCAGAACCGGCGCCCCTCGGCGCGCTCGTTCGCGGAATTGTCGCTGGCCATTTGCACCACGGATACGCGCCCCAAGACTGCTTCGGTCTCTTTCAAGATGGCGGGAAAGCGCGTGCATCTGGTTGGTTGCGCCAAGGGCGCGGGGATGATTCATCCCAACATGGCCACGACTCTGGCGTTCGTCGTGACCGATGCCGCTATTTCGCCTCTGCTGCTGCAAAAAACTTTGCGAGAGGTGACGCAGCGAACGTTCAACTCCATCAGCATTGATGGCGACACTTCCACGAATGACACGCTGCTGGTTCTCGCCAACGGAGAATCCGGTGCGCCGGCCATTCAGGCAAATTCGAGCGCGCATCGCGCTTTCCGTAAGGCGCTGGAGGAAGTTTGCCACTCGCTGGCGCTGCAAATTGTCGCCGACGGCGAAGGGGCGCAGCGGGTCATCGAAATTGCCGTCCGCGGCGCAAAAACCGAGGCGGCTGCACGGCAGATCGCGCAAACTATCGCCACATCTCCGCTCGTCAAGACCGCCTTCGCCGGCGGCGATCCCAACTGGGGCCGCATCTTCGCCGCAGCCGGACGCTCTGGAGTCAAATTCAATCCGGACCTGGTGGACATCCAGATGGCGGGCATCCCGGTGTTGCGGCGCGGCCAACCGCTCGATTTCAATGAGCGCGTCGCCAGCAATCGCCTGCTGGAAAAACATGTCCACATTGTGATGGATTTGCATGCAGGCCGTGCGGCCGCAAGTTATTGGACCTGCGACTTCACCGCAGAATACGTACGGATTAACGCGAGTTACCGGACGTAAATCAGGTTTTCCACTTCCAGCCGGCAAACTGTTCGCGGAGCGCGATCTTCTTGAATTTGCCGACGCTCGTCCGCGGGATTGCGTCTACAAATACAAACGCGTCCGGCACCTGCCAACTGGCGAACGATTTCCCCAGAAACTCGCGCAGTTCGTCTTCGGTTGCGCTGGCACCGTCTCTTAGGACCACGGCCGCAAGGGGCCTCTCTTGCCACTTCGGATGCGGCAGCCCAATCACGCAAGCTTCCTTGACCGCCGGGTGCGCCATCAGGGTATTTTCCAGATCCACGGAGCTGATCCATTCACCGCCGGATTTCACCAGGTCCTTCGCTCGATCAACCAGCCGGATGTAACCCTCGGCATCAATTGTTGCGATGTCGCCGGTGCGAAACCATCCGTCCTCGCTCCAGCGCCGCGCCTGATCCGGCGCATCATAGTAGCTCCCGGCAACCCACGGACCGCGAACTTCCAGTTCCCCTGGCGTCTCGCCATCCCACGGAGCAACGACGCCTTCTTTCACAATACGGGCCTCCACAAACGGAGCTGGCCACCCCTGCTTCGCGCGCACTTCGTATTTTTTCTCGGCCGGCCAATCCAGCATGTGCGCCTTGAATGTGCCGCCCGTGCCTACTGGTGTAGTTTCCGTCATTCCCCACAAATGTTTGATTTCAATCCCGAAGCGGTCGAGCCGCCGGATCATCTCCAGTGGAGGCGCGGAGCCTCCGCAGGCACCGAAGATGTGAGAAGGTAGCTTCCAGCGACCGGGATTTGTATCCAGCTCTGCCAGCACTCCGGCCCAGACGGTCGGCACGCCGCAGGCCTTGTTTACTTTTTCCTGCTCCATCAGGTTCAACAGGTTTTCGCCATCGAGATGCGGCCCCGGCAGCACCTGTTTGGTTCCGAGCATAGGCGCGGCAATCGGGATGCCCCAGGCGTTGGCATGAAACATCGGCACCATCGGCAGAATCGTATCTTTGCAACTCAGGCCGAAGACTTCCTGGAGTCCAAGGCTGAACGAATGCAGCACCAGCGCGCGGTGCGAATAGATGACACCCTTCGAACAACCTGTCGTTCCCGACGTGAAGCACATCAATGCGCCCTGATTTTCTTCCATCGCGGGATAGGAAAAATCATCGCTCTCGCCGGCGAGAAGTTCTTCATAGTTCAGGAAGCCTTCAGGAACGCTGGCAAAACCAAACGGGACCACTATCACGCGCTCGAAGGAAACGTCGCCCCCAAATTTCTCGTACAGCGGCAGCAACACGTCATCCACAATGAGAAAACGATCCTTGGCGTGCTGAACAATGGCGGCAATTTCGTGCGGGTGAAGGCGCAGGTTGAGCGTGTGCAGGATACCACCCGCGCAAGGCACGCCCCAGAATGCCTCGAGGTGCCCTGAGTGATTCCACATCAGCGACGCCACGCGGTCTCCGCTTTGCAGGCCGAGTCTCTGGAGAGCCGACGCAAGCTGCCGCGCGCGTCTGTTCATTTCGCCGTAACAGGTGCGCGAGATGCTGCAGTCCGGCCTGCGGGAAACGACTTCGACTTGGGGAAAAAGCCTTCCGGCGCGCTCCAGGATGGTTGGGAGCGTTAACGGAAAATTCATCATTGTGCCGAGAATCGTCACGCAGTTTCTCCGCCTGCTTGTTCGCGCATCCTATCACTTTTCGCCGTCGGCGCGACTCCCGCGCGGCCTCTGGCACCGCCCTTCCCGCCACCTTTTCTGGTTGCAAAAGGTAGCGATTTTCGAGAGTATCTCCGGGACCACTGAAACGCCCCCGCCCGCGCGGCACGCCCTCCGGTTTGCCCTCCTGGCGGTATTGGTATCTCAGTGCGCTCCGCAATCGTGGTTAGGTTCCGGGCAGAAGGAGTCCCCAGGTGAAGAAGCTTTACGTCGGTAATCTCCCGTTCTCTGCATCTGAAGAGCAGTTGCAGGAGTGGTTCGGACAGGTTGGGGTGAACCCGTCCGCAATCAATTTGATTCGGGATCGGTTCACGGGCCAATCGCGGGGTTTTGCCTTCATCGAAATTACGAATGATGAAGAAGCGGATCGCGCGGTCGCCAATCTCAACGGTCAGAATTTCGGTGGCCGGAACCTGGTAGTGAATGAAGCGCGTCCGCAAACCGAGCGTTCGGGTGGCGGCGGTGGGCGCGGAGGTTATGGCGGCGGTGGTGGGGGCGGAGGCCGTGGCGGAGACCGCGGCGGACGTGGCGGTGGCGGCGGACGCGGCGGCGATCGCGGCGACCGTGGTGACCGCGGCAACCGCTGGTAAAATTCCCCACTTGTCATTGACTCGTTCTTTGACTTCGAGTGCACTATTTTTGCGCCCGAAGTCTTTTGTTTTTGGTCCGCGCCTCGCCCGCAAAATTCACAGCCCTCAGGAATTTGTTCTGGCTAACCCGCGGCCTTCCGTGTAGTATCCCCGCCAATTGGCCGTGAGCTGTAAAGTTCGATTCATCGCAGCCCGCGTCTCCGCACCTCGGCGTTTGCTTGTTGTTCGCCCCATGCCGACGAAACATTCAGCGGGTTGACGTGTCTGATACAACAGGCCAAGAAACTCTTTCATTCGTAGCGGCTTGGGATATACCAAGAGGTACTTGCGCGGGAGTTTCGCGGCAAGTTTGGGATGGCTCCAGCTGAAGTGTGAGGGGAACCTTGACCCGCTGGAGCGCATCCAATTGGGGATAACAGATTGAATCGGCCGATGAATACTTGGCACAAACGGGATTGGAAACAGTTTTACGAGCTGGCGCGCCGCCCGTGGCAACGCCATCGCCCGCCTCGACCCGTTTATCCTTCCGGGTTTAACCGCGTATTGCCTGCGGCCGGGTTCAGCCTTTCGGAATTGGACGATGCGGGTGTGGACTTGGACATGGCGGAAAGCCTGGGACTTCCAGTAGACGCTGGGCGCATCGGAGCCTACGGCCCTAACGTCACTGTCCTGCGCGATTTCGTGCGTTCTTCCCGCCAGCCCCTATAACTCCGCCTGCTGGCTCCCTCAGTTTTACTCAGATCTCATTTCCCGTCGCCTTCTTCAGGAACGCACTCCTCCTAGAGCTTCGATCCGCCGTCGACTCGGATGGAGTCACCAGTGATCCAGCGGGCGTCTTCCGACGCCAGGAAGGCGATGACTCCGCCGATGTCGTCGGGCTGCGCCACGCGTTTGAGTGCCTGAATTCCGACGGCGTAGTCGCGGCCCTCGGCGGTCTCCGCGAAGTTCGACATGTCCGTTCTGACGATTCCCGGCGCGACGGCGTTGACGCGGATGCCGCGCGGGCCAAGCGCGAACGCGAAGTGCTTCACGATGGTATCGATCGCTCCTTTGGTCGCCGAATAAGCCGAGAGCGAGCCGACGGCGGCATGCGCTGCGAGCGACGACACGAAGACGATGCTGCTACCCTCGGTGAGGATCGGGAGCAACTGCTGCACCACGAAGAACGGGGCCCGTACATTGACGGCGAACAGTTGATCGAAGTCCGCTACCGTGGTCTCTTCAATCGTCGCGGGCCTGGAGATTCCTGCATTCGCCACGAGAATGTCCAAGCGTTCGCCGACAATGCCGCGGACCTGCTTGGCCAGTTTGTGCGGGCCATCGGGCGCTGCGAGATCGGCGGCGACCGCATCGGCGCGGCCCCCGGAGTGGCGAATTTGCGCGACGACCGCTTCCGCATCTTTCACGGCGCTGCCGTAGTGCACCAGGACCTGAGCCCCGGCTTTGCCCAGCGCAAGAGCGGCTGCGCGTCCGATGCCACGCGAGCCGCCTGTTACCAGTGCAGTCTTTCCTGAAAGCAGAGGCATGTTTACTCTTCCTCGTATCCACGTTTCCATACAAATGCCGTCGTTGGTCAGGCGTTCATTCCACCATCCACGGTAAGATTCGCCCCGGTAATGTAGGAGGACTCCGGGCTGGCGACAAACGCCACCAGCGCAGCGACCTCATCCACATGCCCGTAGCGGTCCAGTGCTGTGGCGGCCTTCTGCGGTACCGACCAATCGCCCGCGCCGGGATTTAAATCCGTGTCGATCGGGCCTGGCTGCACGTTGTTGACCGTGATGCCCCGGCTCCCGACCTCTCTGGACAGCGCCTGAGTAAATATCTTCACGGCTCCCTTCGTGGCCGAGTAGGGCACAAGCCCAGGCACCACGACACGCTCACCCACGGCCGAGCCGATCATGATGATACGGCCGCCGCTCTTCATGTGCTTCAGCGCCGCCTGCGTCGCGACGAATACCCCACGGACGTTGATGTCGAGCACGCGATCCATCTCTTCCAGCGTTGCCTCCTCGAACGTTTTCGGAATGGCCGTGCCGGCGTTGTTCACAAGCACATCAAGCCGGCCGAAGGTCGCGACGGTCTTTTCGACCGCGGCCTTGCCAGCGTCGGCATTGGCGGCGTCCGCCTGAATCGCGATCGCCTTTCCGCCGGCGCGTTCAATGCCCTTGACGATTGACGCGGCGGCGTCTGCGCCTTTCGTGTAGGTGATGGCCACGTTTGCTCCGTCCGCGGCCAGACGCTTGGCGATTGCAGCACCAATGCCGCGGGAGCCGCCCGTAATGAGTGCAGTCTTTCCTTCAAGTTTTCTGGACATTGGGTTTCTCCTTGTTTCTACCTCATAAGCCAGCTAGTTCTGCATGCTGAGCATGGCTAAGATTTCCGGCTGGTCTATTGCGTTCCGTTCGACAGGTATGATGCAGAGCTTTTACGGGGTGGTGTAGACTTTCTAAGCTGGTGGCTATGCCTCGCAGGCATGGAGATGGGAATGGAGTTACGGCATCTTCGCTATTTCGTTGCGGTCGCCGATGCAGGAAGCCTCACGGTCGCCGCAGAGGAGAGTCTGCACACATCCCAGCCATCCCTAAGCCGCCAGATTCGGGATCTGGAGGACGAGGTCGGAGCCCAACTGCTGACGCGCAGTGCCCATGGCATTGAGCTTACCCCTGCAGGCCGAGTATTTCTGGATCACGCACGCCTGGTGCTGGCTCAAGTGGAAGCCGCGGGCGAAGCTGCGCGAAAGGCCGCTCATCCCGCCAAGCCATGCTTCGTTATGGGCTTTCTGACGGGGCACGAACTGACCTGGATGCCCGAAGCTTTGCGGATTTTGCGGGACGAATTGCCCAATGTGGATGTGATGATCTCGAGCAATTACTCCCCACGGCTCACCGACGCGCTCCAGAAAGGAAAGGTTGATGCGGCATTTCTTCGACGCGAGGAAGGTGCACCGGATTTGGAGTATCAGCTTCTCGTCAAGGAGCCGCTCGTGGTGGTCTTGCCCAGCGATCATCGTCTCGCGGTGCTTGAATCGATTGGCGTCGAAGACATAGCCGGGGAGATTTTTCTCAGCGTATCCGACACGGCGCCTGCGCTCCGCGCCGTCATCGACGAATACCTGAAGCGATCTGGCGTCAATATCAAGCCGAGCCACGAAGTGGACAACCTGGCGATGGCGATGTCACTGATCGCTTCCACGCGCGGCGTTGCGCTCTTGCCTGCCTACGCCCAGAATTTTCTTCCTTGGTCTGTCACGAGCCGACCTCTCAAGGGAGAACTGCCGACGATCGATCTGGTGCTTGGCTACAACAAGGCGAACCAGTCTCCTATTCTGAAACTGCTACTTTCGAGATTGGACGAACTGGTCGCTCGTGTCTTGAAGAAGGCCCATTAGGAATTTGCGATGCATAAGGGTGGACGCTGGTTCATAAACGGCGGTTTCTTAAATTGAAAGCGCTCCACATTTTTCTATCGCTGATCACTTGCCTCTAGCGCGGAATTCCCAAGTGAATTTTCGAGGCGGTCCAACTCGTCCTGGAGGCGATCCCATTTGGCCTGCTCCGACCGCAACTCGGCTTCCAGTTCGACCTGTCTGACTTGAAGCTCTTGTTCTTCGGGACCAGATGCTTCCAGATTCTCTTTCGTGCCTATGAGAATCTCCTCAAACTGTTTTCGCTGTTGGTCATTCTCGGCATGGTCCCTTAATTCCTCAAACCGTTTGATCTGGTCCGTCAGATATTTCCTCTGAGAAGCCATTTGGATAAGCCCACGCTTCACATTCTCCAGACGTTCTATGGCGCGTTCGACCACAGCTGCCTGTACGTGCAACCGGTAAATGACAATCTGCGCCTTTCGCGCGGCTACTGCAGCGACCTGAAAGTCCTGTCGCAATTGACGGAGCTCGGATAGAACTGCTTCCATCGTGCGTGTTTCGGGTTCGACAGTTTGGCTGGGCGAAGAAGGAGCAAACGAGACAAGACTCAGGAAAAGGAAAGTTGCTCGAAGCATAGGCACCTCTCCGGGGACTGTTTATTGGACACCTCGAAATGCCGCAGGTGCCCGACCGATAACAACCTCCCGGCAGTTTGTTCCCGGCCACTTTTCCCGTAAACTATAGGCTCTGGACCAGCCACATGGCCTCTCCCTTCAACATCATCTCCAACGGCGCTGCGCCGCACCTGCCCGCGCCCGACGTGCACCCGCGACCGGACTGGCTGCGCGTCAAATTCTTCGGCGGCGAGCGCTACCAGGACCTGAAGCGCATCATGCGCACGCTGGACCTGCACACGGTTTGCGAATCGGCGCGCTGCCCTAACATGGGCGAGTGCTGGGAGCACGGAACCGCCACATTCATGATCCTGGGCGACATTTGCACGCGGGCGTGCGGCTTCTGCGCTGTGCCCTCGGGCAAGCCGGTTGGGCCGCCAGACGAGGAAGAGCCATTCCGTGTAGCCGAGGCGGTGGCTTCGATGGGTTTGCGGTATGCAGTGGTCACCAGCGTGAATCGTGACGATCAGCCCGATGGCGGCGCGCACATCTTTGCGCGCACAATCCAGCAGATCCGCAGGCGTGTGCCGGACTGCAAGGTGGAGGTGCTGATTCCGGATTTTCGCGGGGACTGGAATGCGCTCAATGTCGTTCTTGCCGTCAAGCCGGACATTCTGAACCACAACACGGAAACCGTGCCGCGGCTTTATCGCCAGGTGCGCAAGGGCGCCCTTTACGAGCGGTCACTTGAGCTGTTGCGTCGGGCCAAGGATATGCACCCGGATGTGCCCACCAAGACGGGAATGATGCTGGGCTTGGGTGAAGCAAGAGAAGAAGTGCTGGCGACGATGCAGGATCTTGCGACTCAAGGGACAGACATCCTTACGCTCGGCCAATATCTCCAACCGACTCGGGAGCATCTTCCCGTCATCCGCTTCGTTCATCCTGACGAATTTGCCGAATACAAGGTGCTTGGCGAAAAAATGGGTTTCAAGCACGTGGAATCCGGCCCGCTGGTTCGCTCTTCTTACCACGCCTTCGACCAGGCCGAATCCGCCGTGCGCTAAGCCATTCTCCAAAATAACTGGGATTGTCTGCTGCTTCCGGGTGGCAGGGCAAAGGGATGCGTTCAGACACACCCCTGCGCCATTTCTGGCGCTTCTACTGGGTGTTGTACGACGGGATTGCCTGGCAGCTTACTTCGCGGCTGCGGCTGCGGCTTTCTTGGTGGCTTTTGCGGCGGTGGATGCCTTGCGGCGGCGCTTGGTCTTGGGCGGGGTAGCCGGCGCTTCACCAATGAGTTCTGCCACGAAGATACTCGTCACGAAAAGCTTGGGGCCGTGGTCGTCGAAATCAATCGCCGTGCGTTCCGGATCCGAGGCCGTGACGATGCCCAGTCCGTACTGCTCGTGCTTGATGGTTTGACCTTCCTGCATTACTTGCACAACTTCCTCCTTAGACCGCACTCGCTCTTTTTTTGCAAACCCTTCCATTTCTCGAAAGTGAGAGGTTCCCGACCCCTCGGGAACCTCTCCCATCTCTACAGGCTAGAGGCTTGTGACGTTCTCCGCCTGAAGGCCCTTCGGGCCCTTCTTTACTTCGAATTCCACCGCCTGGCCTTCATTCAGGGACTTGTAGCCGTCCATCTGAATGGCGGAAAAATGTACGAAAACATCTTCTCCGGTCTGGCGTTGGATGAACCCGTAGCCCTTCGAAGCATTGAACCACTTCACTGTTCCTTGTTCCTTCACTGCACAACCTCGATGTTGAAATTGCTTTGCCTCTCTTGGTCGCGGGGTCTGGTCGCCCAAGCTCCGAGACAGCCTCCAGCCCGACAAAAAAAGGCTGCGATTTGTTGTCGCAGCCCCCTGAACGAGTCAAAAGGTAATACAAGAGCAACAAACGCTGTACGTAAGCCTATCACAGGAAAGGGCTTATTGTCCAGAGGGGAATTAGACACACCCCTCTCTTCACCATATTGTAACTCTATGATTTTTCGTGTTTTAGGCTGCTTGGGTAACCCGAAAAGGCCCCTCGGGAGAAGCGTCTATTCTTCCAGCGATTCAGGTTGGAGGCTAGCCTGGCCCTCACCGGTGCCCTTCTTTTCCCAATACTTCTTCACCCAGGCTTCCCAACTCTTTCCGGCGGCGGTGTCACGGCCCGTAAATGACAGTCGAGCGATATCGGAGTATGCAATTTTTGTACGTTGACGGGAATCTTTTGGCAAAACACGCACGAAAGAATTGCTGAGTGTAACGCCGGTCACGCGATCGAAGATGTAGCCCTCGAGTTTTGTGCCGTCCTTGCGTGTAATCGTCACATCGCCGCGATAGTCAAAGGCCTTTTCGAGCGCTTCGCGCAAATCGTCTTCGTTTGCCAACTCCGGAATCCAGCCTTGCAGGCCTTCGTGCTGAAACCCCGGGGCCACTTCCAGCTGATCTGGGTGAAGCGTGTGTTCGGGGCGATCGGCATGCCTCGGACCGGTCATGCGCGAGTCTCCTCGAGATTGTTGCTGGGCGTTTCGATTTGCACCAGCGGATTATAGGAGTGTACCGGGCGCACCGGCTCGTTCAGCAGGCGGTAGGCCTCGTCGTCTTCGTTCTTCGTGAAGAGAGTTGCTTTGGCTGAGGCAAACAGGCCCTTCAGCGAGCTGAAGGTGTAATCCACACCGGAGGCTTCGTAGCCGCTGTGGACCATGCAGTTGGCGCACTTGGGATTTCCCGACTCCGTGCCGAAGTTGTCCCATTCAGTCGTGGTCATCAATTCGTCAAAGGTTTCGGCGTAGCCGTCCTGCAGCAGGTAGCATGGTTTCTGCCAGCCAAAAATGGAATAGGTCGGCATGCCCCAGGGTGTGCAGCGGAAATCGCGCTTGCCCATCAGAAATTCCAGGAAGAGCATGGACTGGTTAAATCGCCACGTGGGCTTGCGGTTGGAGAGGATCGCGCGGAACAGGCGGCGCGTCCTGGCACGGCCGAGAAAATGCTTCTGGTCAGGCGCTTTGTCATAGGAGTAGCCGGGCGAGAGCATCATGCCCTCGACGCCGAGCGCCATCATTTCGTCAAAGAAGGCACGCACGCTGTTCGGGTCCGCGCCATCGAATAACGTGGTGTTCGTTGTCACGCGGAAGCCCTGCTTCAGCGCTTCACGTACTCCTTCGACCGCCAGATCAAATCCGCCTTCGCGGCAAACGGAGAAATCGTGATGTTCTTTTTGGCCGTCCAGGTGAACGGAAAACGTCAGGTACTTGCTGGGCTTGAACAGGTGCAGCTTTTCCTTCAGCAGCAAGGCATTGGTGCAGAGGTAGATGTACTTCTTGCGGGCGACCAGACCTTCGACGATCTTTTCGATCTCGGAGTGCATCAGCGGTTCGCCGCCGGGAATGGACACCATCGGCGCGCCGCACTCGTCCACCGCCTTAAAGCATTCCTCGGGCGAGAGTTCCTGCTTCAGCACGTGCGCGGGATACTGAATTTTTCCGCAGCCCGCACAAGCCAGATTGCACTTGTACAGCGGCTCCAGCATCAATACGAGCGGATACTGTTTTCGGCCCTGAATCTTTTGTTTGAGGACGTAACTCGCTACCGTCCACGCTTGGGATATTGGTACAGGCATTCCTTCCCCTGATGAAACTTTAGACTTGTGCTGCGATGCTGGAAACCCAGCCCCCGAAGCTCTTATTTTACCCGAGAACAGTACTGCTGGTAACCCCTAGATTGTATCTGTCTTTCTGGGGCGTCTCTATTCTGATGCAGCGAAAGGTGCTTAGGTGGCACCCGGCGTGCTCCCTCGTGCTTAAACGGCGACCCTTTGGAGTGCCTGCCGACCTGGTCGGAACGCTTTTGTGGAGTGAGCAAATAAGATCAACTAGCCGCAAAAAAGCGGCTTTCCCCATATGCCCCGCCCCAATCTAATCTCCCTCTTCAATTCTTTCCTCAAGCTGGGCGGAGAAACCGCTGTCGTTGAAACACACGGTTACCGCCGGAAAAAGCTGACATACACGGAACTTTCCGCCACCGCTTTGTTCTGGAGCTATGCCCTTTCAGGGCAGGGAGTTGGCCCCGGCGATCGCGTTCTCTTGTGGGGTCCAAACTCTTCTAGCTGGGTGGCTTGCTTCTGGGCCATTCTTCTCCGGGGCGCCGTTGCAGTTCCGATGGACGCGGCCGCAACGATCGATTTTGTCCAACGCACAGTTCTCGAGGCTCAAGTAAAGCTCATCCTACGAGATTGCCAGCAGCCCGAACTTTCCGCGGGGCCACCTTCGTTGGTAATGAATGGTTTTCACGACGTGTCGGCCACACCGGAGCCTCATGCCTTAGTCGATCCCGGCGACAATTCCACCCGCGAAGCGATCGCGCAAATTCTTTTCACCTCTGGCACCACCAGCGATCCGCGCGGCGTGGTGCTTACGCATGGAAATTTCCTGGCCAATTTGGAACCGCTCGAGCAGGAAATCGTTAAGTATCGAAACTACGAGTGCTGGGTGCACCCGCTGCGCTTTGTTTCGCTGGTACCGCTCAGCCATGTGTTTGGGCAGTTCATGGCTCTTTTCGTGCCGCCGCTGCTCGGTGCCACCATGGTGTTCGAAAATTCGCCGCATCCTTCGGAAATCCTGCGCACACTGAAACGCGAACGCGCCACCGTGCTTATCGCCGTGCCGCGCATGCTGGACGCGCTGCGCAATGCACTGGAACAGGAAATCGATGCGCGCGGCTGGCGGGCCTGGTTCACTTCTGCCTATGCTGCCGCCCAGGGCGAGCCCTTTTTGCGCCGTGTGTGGAGGTTTCGCCGATTGCACCGGCGGCTGGGCTGGAAGTTCTGGGCGTTTATTTCCGGCGGTGCGGCGCTTTCCGCAGAGACCGAAGCGTTCTTCAAGCGCATCGGCTATGCCGTGGTGCAGGGCTACGGCATGACTGAAACCGCGTCTCTCATTAGCCTAAATCATCCATTTCACGCTGCGCAGGGCTCGGTCGGCAAAATTCTTCCTGGCCGTGAATTCCGTCTGGCCGAAGACGGCGAAATCCTGGTGCGCGGCGAAAACGTAGCTTCGTCTTACTGGCAAGGCGGCGCCATCCGTGAAGCGTCAGAGGAAAATGACGGCTGGCTGCGCACCGGCGACCTCGGCGAACTGGACGCCGAAGGAAACCTGCGCTTCCGAGGCCGCAAAAAGAGTGTGATCGTTACGCCCGCTGGCCTGAATATTTACCCCGAGGACCTAGAAACCGCGTTGCGCAAGCAGCCAACAGTTCGTGATGCGGTGGTCATCCCGCTCGCGTCCGGCGGCAACGCCGAACCCTGTGCCATTCTGCTGCTTGGTGGCACAGCCATTCCTGGCAGTGTTTCTTCACAGGAAGCTCTAGCCCAAGCCGCCGTCGATTCCGCCAACTCTCATCTTGCCGAATACCAACGCATTCGCCGCTGGCTCCTCTGGCCCGATCCCGACTTTCCCCGCACATCCACGGGCAAGCCGCGTCTTACGGTAATCGCCGAATGCGCGGCAAAACTGCTATCCGTTCCAGCGTCCTCCGATTCTGAGTCCTTTACCTCCTTAACCTCATTTCCCTCTTTACCTTCCTCGCTAAAAGATCTTTCCTCGCTCGATCGCGTCGAACTTCTCTCCACGCTCGAGCAGCGCTACAACATCCGACTCAACGAAACGCAATTCGCGAGCGCGCAAACTGTCGCCGACCTCAAGCAACTTCTCGCACACCCCGCCGCCCGCCGCTCGGACTATACCTATCCCCGTTGGTCCCAATTCGCGCCCTTCTCGCTCTTTCGCCTGCTCGTCTACTACGCGTTGACGTGGCCCGCCACGTTGATCCTCGCGCATCCCAAAATCATCGGCCGCAAGAATCTCGAATCTATCCGCGGACCGGCGCTCTTCGTCGCCAACCACACTACGCGCCGAGCCGACATCGGACTGATCCTCTTCTCGCTTCCGGCGCGCTTCCGCCATCGCCTTTTAACCGCCATGGGCGGCGAAAACCTGCGCGAATTCCGCCATCCTCCCCGCGAATGGTTCTTCGCCAAACGCTGGCTCTGGCGGCTCAATTATTTACTGGTCGTTTCTCTGTTCAACGTCTTCCCGCTGCCACAATTCTCCGGCTTCCGCGAAAGTTTCCGCTTCGCCGGCGAATCCGCAGATCGTGGCTACAGTATCCTCGTCTTCCCCGAAGGGGTCATTAACGACCGCGCCACACCAGAAATGGTGCCCTTTCAGCAGGGCATAGGCCTGCTCGAGCAAAATCTGCAGATCCCGGTCGTGCCCCTGCGCCTCAATGGCGTCTGGCAAATGAAGCAAGAGCGGCGCCGCCTGGCCCATCTTGGCGAACTAACCGTTCACATCGGCGTACCAGTCACCTTTCCACCGGACACGCCGCCGGCGGAGATTGCAGCCCGGCTCCACTCGATGGTTCAGAATTTGCAGAGTCCGCCTTCTGAGGTGGGGCGAGGCTAGAAACATCGGGGCCCAGATTTCGGCTCGCTTGCGGTGTTGTGGCAAAATAGTAGGTCTGTAGAACCGAGCCATGGCCAACCGTACAACCATCGTCCCTGACAAAGCCGCGAAGACTTCCCGGAAATCCGCATCCCCAGACGGCAACTCCCATGCCGAGCGCGAGCGCATTTTCGCGCTCTTCCGCCGCTGGGGCTTTTATGAATCCACGCTCGATCCGTTGGGTTTCTTCGCCCCGCTGAAATTTCCCGATCTCCAGGGCCTATCCGGTGAATTCGCCGAGGAAGCCCGGCGGTACTATTCGGGCACCATCGGCGTGGAATTCGAGCACCTGCCGGAAGCCGAACGCCGCCGCTGGATCGCCGAGCGGATGGAAGGCCCGGAGTTCGAGGTCAACCAGGAAAAGATTCTGGAGCGGCTGATTCGCGCCGATTTGTTCGAGCAGGTTTTGCAGAGCCGCTACCTGGGCAGCAAGCGATTCTCGCTCGAGGGCAACACTTCCTTGATCCCGCTCCTCGATTCCATTCTTGACGCGGCGGGTGATCTCGGCGGCATCGACACCCTCATGGCCATGAGCCACCGCGGCCGCCTGAACGTGATGACACACATTGCGTGCAAGCCGCCGCATGAAGTGGTAGCTGGTTTCGAAGACGTCGATCCGCGCAGCGTGCTGGGCGCGGGGGACGTGAAGTACCACGTCGGCGCCACGGGCGTGTATACAACCTCCGCCGACAAAAAGATCAACATCCACCTGGTTTCGAATCCGAGCCATCTCGAAGCCGTGGATCCCGTGGCCATGGGCCGCGCGCGTGCCAAGCTGACACGCCACGGCGCCAAGGGAGCCGAACTCGACCGCTCCAAGCCGATGCTCAACAAGGTCTGGACGATCGTCATGCACGGCGATGCCGCGTTTGCCGGCCAGGGCATCTGGGCGGAAACGCTGAATCTCGCCGACCTCGCGGCGTACACTGTCGGCGGCAGCATCCACATCGTCGTCAACAACCTGATCGGGTTCACCACGCGGCCCACGCAGGAACATTCTTCGCGCTTCGCCTCCAGCATCGCGCGCCGCCAGAGCGTCCCCATCTTCCATGTCAACGCGGAAGATCCCGACGCTGTCGTGCGCATCGGGCGGATCGCCGCCGAATATCGCGCCGAATTTAATTCCGACGTGGTCGTGGATCTTATCGGTTATCGACGCCACGGTCACAGCGAAGTGGACGACCCCACGATTACCCAGCCGCTCCTTTATGAACGCATCAAGAGCCACCGGCCGCTCTGGAAAATTTATTCCGCTCAAACGGGCATCGCCGCGGAGTCGCTTGCCGATTCCATCAAGAAGGAATACGAAGAAGAGCAGCGCATGGCGGGGAAGCTGACGAAAATTCCCCACCTGCGCAAGCTGCCGGATTACTGGACCCCCTATCACTTCGGTAAGTACGACCCGAAATATGAGGTGGACACAGGCCTGCCCGCCGAAACTCTTGCCAAAATCACCGAAGGTCTGGTGCGCACGCCGGCCGGGTTTCATGTCCACCCAAAAATCCTCAAGCTCCTGGAGCAGCGCTCGGAGATGGGCAACGGCAAACGCGCTGTTGATTACGGTTTCGCCGAGCTGCTGGCATATGGCTCGCTGGTTTTGGAAGGGAATCCTGTCCGGCTTACTGGTCAAGACACGCAGCGCGGCACCTTTAACCAGCGCCACGCGGTTTTGGTCGACACACAAACAGAGCAGGAATATCTCCCGCTCGCTCACCTTTCACTCAGCCAGGCCTTTTGCGAAGTTCACAACTCGTCGCTTTCCGAGGCTGGTTGCATGGGTTTCGAGTACGGCTTCTCGCGCGACTATCCCGAGGCGCTGATTCTTTGGGAAGCGCAGTTCGGTGATTTTGCGAACGGCGCGCAGGTAATCATCGATCAATTCCTCAGCGCCAGCGAAGATAAATGGGGTCTGCCGACCGGCCTGGTGCTGCTGCTCCCGCACGGCTATGAAGGCCAGGGGCCAGAACATTCGAGCGCGCGCATAGAGCGCTTCATGCAACTCGCCGCCGAGGGCAACATGAACATCTGCCAACCCTCCACCGCCGCGCAGTATTTTCATCTGCTGCGCCGCCAGGCGCGCCGCCCGTGGCGTAAGCCGCTGATCGTTTTCACACCGAAGAGCATGCTGCGCCATCCGGACGCCAGCTCGCCGCTTGCGGATTTTTCACGGACGCGTTTTTTGACCCTCGTGCCGGATACCGAAGTCACGGACGCGCACAGCATCCTGATCGCCAGCGGGAAAGTCGGCCACGAACTTCGCGCCGAACGCCGCCGCCGCAAGGATTCGAACACCGCCATCTTTTTCCTCGACCAGCTGTACCCGCTGCCGAAAACGGAAATTGCCTCCGCGATTGACGCCCATCCCAACGCCCGCGAGATCGTCTGGGTCCAGGAAGAACCCGCCAACATGGGCGCACTCTTTTACGTTCTTCCGCGGCTGGAACGCATCGCGCAAGCCAAGAACCTCCGCGTGCGCTCCGTGAAGCGCTCCGCCAGCGCCAGCCCGGCTACCGGCTCCGCCAAGGCTCATGAGCTTGAGCAAAAAACCCTGCTCACGCTGGCCTTCGCCACCACTACCAACTCCTGATTGCAGTTGCCGGGTGTGTATCCAAGCGAAGCAACCGCTCTCAATGAATTGCGGGCTATGATGTTCGTACCGTTTACATGAAAATCCATTTGCCCCGGAGATCAACATCGACGTCACCCTTTTCTACGTCTTATGCATCGTGTTTATCGCTACGCTGATCCGATCGGCATTCGGCTTCGGAGAGGCGTTGGTCGCCGTTCCACTGCTCGCCTTTTGGATTCCGCTGCCTGTGGGCGCCCCGCTTGCTGTGCTTTTGTCGATTACGGTCGCCGGAATAGTTGTCGTGCAGGATTGGAAGAAAATCCACCTGCGCAGCGCAGGCTGGCTCGTGCTCTCAAGCCTGCTAGGCATCCCGTTGGGTCTTCTGCTTTTGACGAACTCTCATCAGCGGGGAGTGAAGGCTGCGCTGGCAGTGATTATCGTCGCGTTCGCCGCTTACTCCTTAATAGGCCGCGCTCCGCTGGAATTAAAGCAAGACAGTCGCGGCTGGCTTCTGGCGTGCGGATTCTGCGCTGGGGTCCTGGGCGGAGCCTACGGAATGAATGGCCCGCCGCTGGTTGTTTACGGGGCCATGCGCCGATGGTCGGCCGAGCAGTTTCGTGCAACCTTGCAGGGATATTTTTTGCCCGCCAGCGTCATCGGCATGGGTGGTTATTGGCTGGCTGGACTTTGGACTCACACCGTGACTCACTACTATCTGCTTTCGCTGCCGCTCACATTTCTAGGGGTGTTCCTCGGCAGGGTGCTCAATCATCGACTACATGGCGAGTCTTTTTTTAAGTATCTTTATCTCGGTTTGGCGGGCATCGGAGCGTTCTTGCTAATACAGGCAATTACTGGCCGATTCTGAACTGGCGTCGCCCTTCTTTCGCGTTCGCGTTGACGGGATAGCGGATAGGGACGAAAAAAAGGGACCACCCCCTAGAGGGCGCTTAGTCATTCCAAAGTTCGCACGCGCTAGTTCCGTTGTCATTCGGGTGTATTGAAACTTGTTTTCAAGGTTCCAATAACCACGACGTATTCCGGAGCTTCCGAAGCTGGAAAGAATTTCAGACTGACCACTGTGATCCTCTCTCCTGAATTGCTTTCCAAAATGCTAATCCGAGGCGCAAAACCTCCGGGCTGTTTGCCAATTGGAGGGACAAATCTCCCTTCGGGATCACAACCCATCCAAAAGCCGGCATCATCTTTCTCATTGAGGATGGTCGGCAAGATAAATATTTTCGCAAAACAGTCTATCCCCCAATATGCGATCACGAGGCAATACGCCATCTTTATGACCATTTTTTCGAAATTATTGCCGGTACTACTTATGGTTACGCTGAGACTCTTGATTTTGTGCTTCTTCTTGAATTCACTGGGATTCAAGCCGAATCCAATCAATTTAGCTCCGGTCACCTTGATCCCAGACTTGTAGTCAGTCGGAACAAGAAATGCAGGCGGGTCATATAGTAGAAATTGAACCAGGCCTAGTGTCTCCTTTCCCTTGAGCCTTAGCGTTGTCCTTGATCCATCTTCTAACTCCACATTCAAAGGAAATACTCTCTTGCCAAGCTCCTTTCTCCGGGACGGAAAATCTAATGCCGCTCGCACCTCCGCCCAGTTCTCGTGAATGGGATTTAGCTCGCATTTTGACGCTATGACTCGACATTTCTCGCAGCAAGCCTTGTTCAAAACGATCGTATTGCCACCCAAGCCGTATGGAACAGCGTGTTCATCGGTCAACGGATCGGCCGTTTGGTCACAATAAATGCACCTGCCGATCTCAAAGAATCTCTGTTCGAGTGAACCTTGACTCATTCATCCTGACCTATTCGCATCCTTAGACTTGTCTCGGTCTTCCTCACGTATATGGACCTTCGTGCCTCATCATTTCTTGCCGCCACTACATAAACAGCCCTCGGGATCGCAGGCGAACTTGGAAATGAAACCTGCTTAGATTCGGTCAGGTCCAACGACTTGATCACGGTTCCTCAGGTGCTACAGATGCGCTATCTTACTATCGTTTGGCTGCTGGTATTGTTCAAAGGGACCACCCGATCTTGCCGCCCTCAACGCACGCTTGGGGGTATTACATATTGAGGGGATTTTGCTACACCTGTGCCCCAGTCGCTTCCGCAGTCCATAAGGCCATCGGGTGATTTGCTCTCTTAAAATTGAACCGCCCGCGCCTGCGTACGCGCCTCACCCCCTAAAGGGTGCTTTTTCCATTTTCACGCCCGATCCGCGCCAGAGAAATCGTTGACGAACCCAACAACATAAGCGCATGATCTGCTGAAAGCCTCATTTCCAAATGCCTGAACCTGAGAACCTCCTTACCTGGTCAAATCCCAACGTTGGCGAATTGTTGGTTCTGTTGTATGAGCGGATGAAAGGAACATGGCAGGGAAACATTTCCGTGAAAGAGCCCGCCGAGCTTTACATTCCAATGGGAAAAGCTGAATGCCGAGTGAAGCTCACATTCGATGGCCCAAAACTTAAGACTATACAGCCGGGCCCAGCATTCAACAGAAGAGAATGGGAACAGATTAGGAAGGAAATCGAACGTTCCACGTCAGGCCCAATGATTGTCGGGCGAGAATTCAGCTTTAGCGGTCGGCCCGTGATGGGGTCATGGAAGGGAGCTCGTTCTGGCGTTCAAATTTGCCCTCCTCCTGCTAATGTCGGCCAATTCACCGAGCTATCAGGTGTCGATAATCACGCATTTATTTTGGAATTCCCATTAATGGATGCTGGCGTGTCCGCGGTAACCAATCACAGGCGCATCCGGAAAGCGCGCGATCTTACGATGTTACTGAACCTCTTTTTGGCTGGTGGAACCCGATATACAGAGTCGTCGCCTACTTTACCTAATTTCCTCACGAACTCATTATCTCCGCCTTCGTCGACTCAGCTGGAAGTATTGGAATGGAAATCATACGAAGAAATGCTCGGCGACGATGGAAGTGGATTGCGAATTCCGTCTGATCTCGATGACGCGATTTGCACGTATGAAGCACTTACCGACTCCAAACGAGAAAAGTTTGATCGTGCTCTATTCTGGTTCAGTACGCTGAAAAATATTAGGAACGTTTCGGTCTCAGCGTCCTTCGCCGCTATGGTTTCCGCTACTGAGGCCATGACTTCACGCAGCGTTCCACACGCAATACTTTGTCCCGATTGTCATAGGCCGACAGAACATGAAGTTCCAGGATCAACAAAGCTCTTCAAGAATTTCTTAGCAACGTACGCTCCTGGTGCTTCCGCTTCTAGAGACCGAGACCTCATGTACGATTTACGCTCGGAGGTGGTACACGGAGAGCACTTGGTCGAACTAGATCGTGAGATTCCGATCATGGGATGGACGCCGTCCGGTTTCAAAGAAGTTGAACGATATGGTGGTTTATGGAATCTCACCCGCACGGCTTTACAAAACTGGCTTAAGAACCGAGACCGTTTTCTTCAAGAAGCCCGTAAAGTCTGCGCCTACTATCATTGGGAAAGAAGAAACCGGCCGCTATGGGAAGCCGACGTTGATTGGGCATTCGCAGAACAGGAGTTTCCTGAATAGTCGTATGGCAAGCCCGAGTCATGGTGGGATTGGATAACCTTTCGCATCTTGCTCCAATTGATTTCACCAACTTTCCTCCGTTGGTATCTGTGCTTTCGGGTTCTCCTTGGTTGGTTCCTTGCCACTTTGTGGATTGGTGGCGTAACCGGACTTATCCGAAGAGACTGATCCGGAACGCGTCCGCTTCCACCCTCAGGTGTAGTTCCCCAGGCAGGGTGGTGGGCGGGGTGCGAACCGAACTGCAATTGCGCTCGGTGCCAGTGGTGTGTGTGAGAATCTACGGTGTTTTTTAGTCGTTCGCATTGCCCTTGTTTAGCGTTTCCATTGAGCCCACCTCCCTGCTGCTATAGTAAGTCGCGTAAATTGGGAGGACCCGGTCATGGACTTAGCGGACATTCGAAGGCTGGTCATCATCGCGATGTTCTCCGATGACACTCTTTTCGACAGGCTTGTCCTCAAAGGTGGAAACGCGATCAGTCTTGTATACGGCTTCGGAAGTCGGGGATCTTTAGATGTTGACTTTTCTATTGATGGTGATTTTGAGGACCTGTCAGACACTGCTCGACGAATTGAGGCTGCGCTTGTAGACCGTTTTCGATCTGTCGGATACGTGCTTTTTGATTACAGCTTCGCCCCCCGGCCCTCCTTTGTAGGGGCGAACGACAAAAAGTGGGGTGGATACAGAGTACAGTTTAAAATAATCGAAAGCGATAAACATGCGAAGTTGGGAGGAGATTCAGAGGCCATCAGGCGGGACGCAACGATCATTGGCCCTGCGCAAAAACGAACTTTTGTCATTGACCTCAGCAAATGGGAGTTTTGCAAAGGTAAGGTGTACAAGGATCTGCAAGACTACACGATATTCGTGTACACACCTCTAATGCTGGTTGTGGAAAAGATCAGGGCGATATGCCAGCAGATGCCAGAGTATCAACTCAGGACCGAAAAAACCGCGCGCGCAAGGGATTTCTACGATATTTATGTGCTGATGGAAGAAGCACAACTTGATTTGTCCACAGCGGATGCACTTGAACTGACGAAACAAATATTTGCTGCCAAGGATGTTCCAGTAGATCTCATGAGTAAGATTTCGAACTACAGAGAGTTCCATCGCCCAGACTGGCCTTCAATTGAAGATAGCGTTAGAGGCAATCTGAAATCTTTTGATTTCTATTTTGATTTTGCCCTCAACGCGGTAAAGAGCCTAGAATCCCTTTGGAAAGTATAGCCGCCAATAAGGGTCGAATTCCCGCTCTCTGAGATCGTGTGCCAGATAGAAATCGAACCTCAGTTCCTGCATCCGCAGTCGTTCAAATCTACTCTGCTCGTACCCAGCCCTTTGCATGTAAAAACCGATGGCCTGATGGTAGGGGTAGACATAATCCAACTTCTTGAGGGTCGCAATCAGAGTGTTGACGGAGACACGATCCTTTGCAGATTTGAAAGCTTCCAACACTTGATAAACGCCGCCAGCGTAAGCGGGTCGAACTGTAATATCAATCAGGGTTCTCTCCACCCCTGTAACGTCCAGGGTCTCGCCGGTTGTTGTCGACAAAGGGACAACCTCTAGCCTCCTTGTATTCTTGCCACTGATGAGCAGTATGTTTGTATGGTCATAACGAAATGAATATTTGGACTTCCTCTGCGGTCGGCTGAAAGCAAGTTCAAGAGAATGTTGAGTCAAAGATGATGAATCTGAAGCTGGCTTAACGCTTTGCTCTTTATTGACGTAAATCGTGTTTGGAATCTGCTGTGTCAGACCGTGAAGAAAAACAGCAGAGCCATGTGACAAATACGCTGAAGGCCGAAGCGAAACCGCAACTGCAAACGGCGAAACTTGGCCCCACGTATACCGAACAAAAGTTTGGTTAACTGAGGTGATTTCGACGCGGGTGAGTTTGCCGTGTTTGGTAAGAAAATCTACGAAGTGATGCGTCGAAACGTAGTTCGGAAGATTCCAAACGGATCGGTTAGTTTCGAGGATGGCGGTAAATTGGCTGTACATGTATGCACGGTTTGAGGCTGTGTCCATCAACTGGAAAATCTTGGGAGATGCCAGCTCCATCTTGGCAGGTTTTCGGGGCATAATTCGAACTCCTTAACTCAATACAAGGTCATGAGGTATATATACCACATGACACCGATATTGGGTATTATCGCGTGCCTTAGGTATATATACCTTAGGCACCGTGGAGTACGGTCTATTCTGTGTAACCAATTGGTCCCCCAATGCTTACTTGCGAAGTTGCTTGTTGAGGATTTAAGGTATATATACCTTAAATCCACGCAAGAAGCAGAGCGGCGTAAGGCCTGCAGAATGATCATTTGCATGAAATTCCGACGAGTCCCGCCAGTGTTTGCCAATGGCGAGGATGAGGCAGATATCGCTTAGCCCGGATGAGCGAGGCGTATGGCTCCGAAATACCCAAGGTCGACGAAATGACCGGGACTGTTATGGCTGCGAGCCGAGGCTGTATCCGTTCGCGAAAGACCTTCTCTGTAAGCCATTCCGGTTTGTTTGACGGATGCCAAGACTTCACCGCCGCGGCATGTTGGCGCTGTTTCTCGGCCTGCCGATTCCGCGCCTCGGGACTGTGTCCAGCAACCCGCCCTACTTTCGCCAATTCGATGAGACTCTCCCTGGAGAAAGTGACACCACAGGACGGGCAATACGTTCGACCGTATTTGATTGAGGCTCCACACCCTCGACACACGCTCGGAGGCCGAGGCGGGAGTTTAGGTCTTATAGGGGCGACAGCTTCTTTCGCTTGACGACGGTGATCTTGAGTCAACCTCGTTGCCGGAGCGCATCGGCGACCTGGTCTCGAAGTCGTTTTCCAAAGCACACGCGCAACCCACTCAGCCAACGGCGCAACAGCACGACCCCAGGAGGGTGCAGTCTCAGCGAGCCGAGCAGCGAAGCTTCCCATTAGACGGCAATTGCCGTCACGCTGTTCAAAGAACCATCCCCGCCGAAATGTTTGCCGTCTGACCCACTCCAATACGTAGAGGGACTCGCTAACGACTGTCACCGATATACACTTCGTATCTACCTTCTGAGTAGCTCGTTACCGATTTGCTAGATTTCCTTCATTTTGTGTATTTTCGTAGGTTTATCGGTCAGGATATAAATGCTCGACGAAGCCTTTCTCCGCACCGAAGTCGAAACGTATATAGACAACCTCTATCTGAATACGGCTCTGCTTAGGTCTCATCGCGATTCGGCTGCGATCCATCTCCTCAGAATACTGGAGGACAAAACTCGATTTGTAACAATGAGACCGTTCGCGCCTGGAAACCAAGAACTTCAGTTTCATGCAAGGTTGCGATGGGCACATGAGGCAATACCCTGGGCTTTGAGGTGGGTGTGGCGCGACTGCCCTGCTACGGGTCCTGTAAGTCTTGATTTGGATTGGAACCTTTACTCGGAAGCGCACAACCTAATGAAGCTCAGCTTCGACTACTACCAGATTTGTAGGTATTTTGTTCTTTATTCCCGAGGCTTCTTTGGTGCGGAAACGATAAAGGAGCGAAAGCGTGTGAGGTTTTACTTCCGGTCGGATCCTGAGCGACACCGTGACCTTGCCGCAGAGGTCTATTCAGTCTTGCAGGATTACCCGCCGATTTCACCGGCCTTGGCCAAACTCATGGCTGAAACTATGCCAGTCATAAGGACGATACTCCCTCATTACATCGATAAGACTAGTGAGTTCTCAATCAGGTGCGAGACACCGCCTGACTTGATGGAGTACTTCAAGCGCTGGGCGAGCACGTTTGTTGACGAAATGAGATTCGAGATGCCCGGAACATGGCAATTTGAAAACTACAGCCTTGCTCAGTTCAAATTCTTCTGGAAGTCCATCCTCGCTCTGGCCTTAGCACATATTCAGGCTCATGAATATTCCGACGAAGCAGTTGGCACCAATGGTGGTGCATTAGGCAGCTTGGTGATGCAAGTCAGTGAGGAGTGGCTAAGCAAAACGGGAGTCTTGTTCCCGATTCCCGCGACGGCCTGGCGGTCCATCCTGAACTTGTTGATTTACCAACCGACGAGAGACTATTGGGACCCTTTCTGGCAGCCGATTATTAGAACTTTAGGTGGAACGCTACTGATTGCTCCTCACTTGATAACTAGTAGCTCGCCCGAACGGAATCTAATAACTCTCCTCACGCGTTCGGAGGCTGGCCGAGCTTCTTACAACCGGGTCTCATCTGAAAAAGAGCGAGAGCAACTGAATGGACTCACGCAGTTCTTTCAGCCGCCCCGGTATCTGACGAGAACCAGGGTCTTGGTGCCGCGAGGCGACGGCACAATACTAACGGACATCGATTTGTTCCTATACGAAAGAGAAACCAATGTGCTACTACTCCTGCACGCTAAATGGTTCATACGGCCTGACACGGTGCAGGAGCAGTTGGCGAGGGACCAAGAAGTGCAAGTTGCTGTAGGAACCGCTACTAACGCGGCAGCCCGAATAACCGAACTAGGGGAGGTATGGGTCTCGAAAGTGCTCGGTATCGAGTTGAATCACCTGCCAACTCTCCACTCAGTCGTAGCGTGTCGGGATTTTGTTCCCAGCGGGTGGGTCTATGACCAGCACATCCCGGTGATCAATGCAGGTTTCTTGACGAAGTTCATCGGCTCCCCTCAATTTACCGGCTTGGCTTCTCTGTATGCCGCGTGCGCAGAGTTTACCAAGAGCGTCGGGCAGATGCACTCCGCCGCATCAGGCGAGCGTGAAATCGCGCTCGGGGAATACACATTCGAAGTCCCGACTATGGAATTTGCCAAAGAGTGAAAAAACCGACTTCCGGTGGCTCCCCTGGTCGGCACCTTTACTAGTCGCATCCTGTCCGCAGGGGATTTGGCGGTCACTGCTTGCGAAAATTCAAATCGACTCGCACGAGGGATGGCCTCCCCTTTTTTTGATAGGTCTATCGTGTTAGGCGTTCAAAAGCCTTGACAGCGGCATCGGCAGGCTGATCGCTGAAGACCAAGGGCAAAGCCGCAAGCGACTCCCCTGATGGGTTACTTACAGAGCGTGACACTAAGGTGGCTTTCGCAAGTTGGGTTTTTGCGACGAACTCATCTAATAGATGCCGAGACTTTTGAAGCGAGATTTCGTCCACGTTCACTGTGTCTCGTGCAATTATGCCCAACCTTTGGTCGTCTGCGGCAAAGATGATTTTCCAAGCGACAAGAACGCCGGTTGAATCTTCCTCAAACTGACTTAAATACACCGGAATCGTGCCGAAGTATCCCATGAGCCCGACCAGGAACTGCCACCAGTGACCATCGGGGAACCCGAACCCGCTGGCAGTGGAGTAGTCCTCACATTTCCGCAAACACTTCGCAACTATCTTCAGCCTAGGAGATTCTATTGGGGGCTCATATGAGTCGAGAGCATGGAGCGCAGGTACATACACCCCACAGATTGTGTGAGTCTTTGAAGCCGCCCCGAGACCTCGATGAGCCGCCGCTGCAACGGCAAGCCGTTCTGAAACGTTCAACATTGCACGGGTGAGTCTCTTAATAAACGGCAGAAGTGGAGTCAGGCTAATTTTATGGGTTTCCCCTTGAGGCTGGCCTCGCATCTCCCGCAGAATTCTTGTTTCGATGCGACCGAAGGGTCCGACACCAAAAGATAGAGTTACGCGGTTGGTGTAAACCAGAGTATCGTACCCTCGATGTGCAAGATTTGTCCTAATTCCGTGCAATTCTTTGAACCATTCCAACTCCGCAGCCAGGAAGTGAAATCTTGAATCAATTCTTGCTGGGTTATCCCTTACCCAGTGGGTGAGGTCGTGGAAGGAGCCCGACGGAGCCTGACCTCGCATCCTGGGTTCGAACGCAAGTTCTACAGCCAATTCGGCGAGTACATCGCAGGCTGCTTTGAGAAACAAAAAATACGCTTCAAGGTCAGTGCTCACGGCAGGCAAGTCCCCTGACCTGCTCATGTCGGGGGTGAGAGCTTCGTACCAGAGACACCTAGACGCCAACACAGCAAGTGTCAGCACGTCATGCGCGAATGAATGCGCTAACTCAGCAATTCGCTCAACCGGCGGTGCGGACGGGTCTCGCTCAACTTTATCCATTAGCTGGTCCGGTAGCTGTAGATAGTAGTGGTAGCGTGTTAATTTCTCATTTTCGCGTAGCTTCAGAAAGGTTCCCAGTGCGCGTGGCATATTTAAGTTGATTCTACATGGTACGAACTTGTCCGGGGGGTGGTCCCTTTTTTTCGTCCCTATCCGCTATCCCGCGTTCGCGTTGACTTACTCGAGGCGCTGGCCTAACATCGCGACACTCTGACTGCCTCCTGAGCCGGAGAGTTATCCCACCCGAGGAACGACGGATGAGCGATTGGCAATTCGCGCAGGAAAATCCCGCAGAGCAACTCGCCCAGCTGCACTTTTTTTCCATCATGAAACGCCAGACCGGCGGCGACATTCCCTTCCGCATCACCGTGAAAGAGTTTGCCGCGCCGCCTCCGGGGCAGCGCCTGCGCTTCTTCGCTGAAGCGGACAAGCCCTTGAATCAGAAGACTGCCTCCTTCGTGCCCTGCGGCTGGGGAAACACTGTCTTCAATGCTCTGATCGATTGCGTACGATTGATTCGCCAGTTTCCTTATGAAGGTGACGAACCGCCGGTATCGTCGTAACCGTCGAGCAGTTTTCAGCGGTCCAGGTTTAATTTTCCCGTTCGGAGGGATCCAACACCGTGATTCTCGAAATCAGCAGAGGCCAGGTCAAAGACGGGATTGCGGTACTGACGTTGCGCGGAAGCATTCACACCGGCCCGGATTGCCGCCGCGTCGAGCAGGAAGTGGAGGATCTCCTTCGCGGCAACCAGACCCGCGCTATCTTTGACCTCACAGGCATCACGCACATTGACAGCGCGGCCATCGGCACGGTCGTCCGCTGTTACTCCAAGCTCAAGACCGCTGGAGGAATGCTGCGCCTGGCGGGCTGTAACGGCATGATCGATTCCAGCCTCAAGCTGACCAAAGTGGACAAGATAATCGGCATCTTTCCCACCGCTTCCGCTGCAGCGGAAGATTTCCCGCTGCCGAAGCCCAACGCTTAACCGTAAAACCTCGCTTCAGCCAAAACGAAGAAAATTCGTTGCGGAGGCAGGGTAGCTTTGTTACGCTCCCGCCAACGTTCTCTTCGGGAGGTACTCCCCGTGGCTTTCTGCAAATCATGCGGTCAAGACATTGGCACTTCGGCTTTTTGCCCCAAATGCGGCGCAAGCCAGAGCGCGGCGGCACCAGTTGCGGCGCCAGTTGCTCCGAGCAGCGAAGGGCTTGCCGAAAATGTCGCCGGGCTGCTTTGCTACGTGTTCGGTTGGGTGACCGGACTTATTTTCCTGCTGATTGACAAGCGGCCGTGGGTCAAATTCCATGCCGCGCAGTCCATCGCGGTGTTTGGAGGGCTAACCGTTATCCGGATCGGGCTTCTTTTCGTGAGCCACTTTCTAGGCTGGGCGGTCTTTGGACTCATTGGGCTCGTGAGCGTCGTCCTCTGGATTTTCCTGATGGTCAAGGCCTACCAGCACGAAACTGTGCGCATCCCGATTGCAGCGGACATCGCGGACAGCCTTGCAGGAAAGTAGCCGCCGTTCGCGCGTTCAAGCGTGAAGGTAAAAGTAGCGGTCTTCTCGAAACAGCCGCACCGAAACACCGAAGAGGTGGGACAGCCTTTCATCGGTGAGCACTTTTTCTTTTGTTCCATCCGCCAGAATTCGCCCGCCCTGCAGCAGCACCAGTCGCTCGATCTCCGGAATAATCTCCGAAACGTGGTGGGTCACAAGCAGAATCCCCAACCCGGCCCGCGCAAGTTCCCGCATCGTGTCCCTTAATTCCACCTGTCCGGCGATGTCCAGTGCATTCCCGGGTTCGTCGAAGAGCAAGGTCTGCGGTTCATGCACCAGCGCCCGCGCGATCAAAGTGCGCTTGGCCTCGCCGGACGACATTTCCGCCAGCGGCCGGAGCGTCAGATGCGCGATGCCAAGCCGCGCTAGCGCCGCCTCCGCGCGCTGCCGATGCTCCGCCTGCGGCTGGTGATTGGGAAATATGCGCGCGCTGCTGAAGAACCCGGAAAGCACCACGTCCAACCCAGTCGCGTCCGTGGTGCACGCAGTCAACAGATCCGGTGAAACAATTCCGAGCAAAGAGCGCAATTCGAAAATATTCCAGAGGTCGCGCCCCAGAATCCGGATCGCGGAATCCTCGCGGGCGATCGGGTAGCATTCGCGCGTCAGAGTTTTGATCAGCGTGGATTTGCCGCAGCCGTTGGGCCCCAGGATGCAAAGGTGCTCACCCTGTTCAATCCGCAGCGACACCCGGTCCAGGGCCAGATTGTCTCCCCGCATCACGGAAACGTTCCGGAGTTCCAGGAGCGGGGCAGCCGGGTCAGTCATGGAAAACGGGTTGTCCTAGCGCGCATAGACACCAAGTATAAGGAAAATAGCAGCGGAAAATAAAAAGGAGGCGAAAACACGGAGTTTCCGCCTCCCGGGGTGGGGTGGGTGTTCGATTACAAACCCTTTGTGGGGAACAGCAGCGCCTGCCCTGCCAGGCAGGCCTGCATCTCACTCGCGGTTCGCGACTGCCATCGCGAAAGAGACTCACCACCAGAGGGCTTGTCTTTCGGGTTTTCTAACATTGCGAGCAGTGGGTGTCAATCAAAAAAGGACGATACTCAGGAATTATCCCTTTGAGGCGGATGAATCAATTCCACCTATCAACGTTCCAGGATTTCCCGGATCGTGCTTGCCAGAGACGTTGGGCCGTAGGCTTCTGCAGGTAGTGAGAGCCCGGCACCTGGGCCACGGCGTTGTTTGCGTTCTCGGGGAAACCGCTGGTGAAGAGAATCGGCAATCCAGGTATGTGCTGGAGGAGTTGCATGGCGGTCGCAGCTCCGCCCATGTGGGGCATCACTACGTCCAGTACCACCAGGTCCGGCCGCTCCAGTTCCGCCAGGCGGAGCGCCTGCCGCCCGTCGGCTGCACCTGGTCCAGAAAGCTCATCAGGTTCTCGACGATCTCATTCATCGTGCGCAATTCTGCCCGCAAGTTGCCCGATGGTTTCAAATTTTTGCGCTTGTTGAAGCTGGCGTTCCAGGGCCCGGACTTCCGTCAGATTTTCCCCGGCCAAACAGGAATGCTGCCAGTCCTGAAATGAGCCCGCCGGTAATTACTACCCCCTCCCAGATCAGGCCCGCTGCCAGAACGAGGTGGGCTGGTGCTCCAAAAGGGGACAGTAGTCCGACCAACGCCGCTTCTCGTACTCCGATCCCTCCTTGTGTGAGCGGCAGGACCGCCGCCAACTTCGCAAGCGGCCACGCAAAAAACCAATCTCGCAGAGGTAGTACCAGGCCGCAGGTTTCCGCCAGCTTCGCCGTTAGCACCAGGAATGTCGTTTGAATTGCAGTTCCCATCAGCCAGGCGCCCAACAGTACGTGCGGCGCTCCCGAAACACTGCGCAGGGCGTGGCGAAGACGCGCCAGCCGCCGCCGGAAACGGACCGAGCGTCCTTTTAGCAAAGGACGATAAAGAAACAGGCCGCAAAAAATGAGCACGACGAAAGCTGTTCCAAGGTAGATCAACGCCTTCCGCGCTTGTCCCTGAAGCGACACGGGCAGTGCGCCCGGCAGAAGCAGAATCCCCACCAAAACTAGTCCAGCCTGGGCTGCCACATCAATGAAACGGTCCGCCACGTTGCCGGCCAGCACCCCGGCTGGGTTCGGACTGCGCCGCAAGCCCACCGCCAGACGGACCACGTCTCCGCCAATAATCGACGGCAGGAAAAGGGTGCCAAAGAGGCCGCCGGCATAGCACTGGACGCTGGTGCGGAAATCAAGCTGTGCGCCCGCGGCATTCACCACCATGTGCCACTTAGCGATACCCACCACGTGGGCAAAAAGATACCCAAGCAGAACTGCCAGAAACGTTGTAACAGGAACCCGCCGGATCGCTTCGGCGAGCAAATGCAAGGGAAGGAAGCGCAGCAAGACGCCGATCACCACTGCCGCCGCCAGCCAGCGCAGCGCAATTAGCAATCGGCCGCGGTTGCGATTTTCAGAGTGGTGGGCGCCGATCATTCAGCGAGCGGCAGACTAGCTGCCAAAAATTTCGTTGATTTTGGCCGCCAACTGGAAATCCAGGTTGCTGATGCCCTTCACGCTGTGGGTATTCAGGTCGATCACCACTTTGTTCCACACGTTGAACCATTCCGGATGGTGGTTCATGGATTCGGCCACCAGCGCCACATGCGTCATTTTGCCGAAAGCCGCCGCAAAATCCTTGCACTCGAACGCCCGATGCAGCTTGCCGTTTACCAGGCTCCAGCCTTTCGCAGTTTGCAGGTGCTGTTGAATCTCGGCATCACTCAATTTTTGTGCTGGCATGGACGTACCCTCCCCGACCGGCTTGCAGGCTGGCTCCATTATGCGTCGACAAGCAGGGTGCGGCAAGAATTCAACTCCTCGCGTAGCGCGCGCGAATGATTGAACGCACTCGCAATTTCCAGTAGGCTTAGAGGTTCGCTCGCGTTGATTTTCCGCGCTGTGCGTACTTTCAGTCCTGTGGATCGGAGACGGCCGTGAAAAAGAAAATTCGTGCGATTCAATATGGAATCGGGCCGATAGGCGCCTCAATCCTGAAACTGATGCGGGAAAAGGAAGCCATCGAAATTATTGGCGCCATTGATAACGACCCAGCAAAAATAGGCAAGGACCTCGGCGAAGTGGTCGGCGCGAGTGACGCGCCCTGGGGCGTGAAGGTTTCCGGCGACGCCAGGGGAGTGCTGGACCAGTCTGCGGATGTTGTCATGCACACCACATCCTCTTCCTTGCCGAAAGTGGTGGATCAACTGCTTGCCTGCATGGACGTCGGTTCCTGCGTTGTTTCCACTTGCGAGGAACTCTCTTACCCCTTCCGGACTTATCCGGAACTTTCCACGCAACTGGATAAATCCGCCAAAGATAACGGTGTCGCCCTGGTGGGAACCGGCGTAAACCCAGGCTTCGTGATGGACAAGCTCGTCATCACGCTGGCTGCCGTTTCGCAGCGCATCGAACACGCCAAGGCGCTGCGAATCGTCGACGCCTCCAAACGCCGCTTGCCCCTGCAGAAGAAAATCGGCGCGGGCCTGAGCGTTGAAGAATTCCGCGCCCGCGTGAAAGAAGGGACGATCAAGCACGTCGGCCTTCCCGAATCTGTCGCCATGGTCGCCGACAGCCTTGGCTTGCGCGTCGACGAAATCACGGAAACCATCGAGCCCAAGATCGCTGCCGAACGCGTGCAAACGGAGTTTCTCACCGTCGAAGCCGGCCAGGCTGCCGGCGTCCATCAAATCGCACGCGGCCTCTCCGATGGAAAAGAAGTCGTGTACATGGAACTTCAGATGTACGTGGGCGCAAAAGATCCGGCAGATACGGTCGAACTGAAAGGCCATCCGAATATCAGCCTGGTGATTCCGGGTGGCTCGCACGGAGACATCGCCACTGCTTCGGTGGCCGTCAATTCCATCCCGTCTATCCTTGAAGCTCCGGCGGGCCTTCGCACCTCGCGCGATCTGGCGATCGGCTTTTTCCCGCCCAAGGGTTACAAATAGAACGGACTACTTCTTCCAGAACCGCATTACTCCGGAGTAGTCCAGATCCTCTTTCGCTTCGCCTTTAACGTAGCTATAGACTTCCCGCGCCGCCGCCGTGGTCGGCAACGCCACTCCCAATTGATTCCCCAGATCGAGCAGCAGCCCCAGATCCTTGTGCATCAGGCGCAGCGGAAAACTAGGCTTGTAGTCGCCTTTCGCCATCAGCGGCGCCTTCACATCCAGGACGCCCGAGCGTGCCATGCTGGACTGCATCACCTCAATCAACTGTTCTTCGACCAAGCCCGCTCGTTTCACGATAGCAAGCGCCTCCGCCATTGCCCCCACTTGCAGCGCTAAAATTCCGTTCATCGCCAGCTTGATCGTTTGGCCCGCGCCGTTTGGCCCGAGGTGAAACCATTTCTTACCCATTACCCCGAGAACCGGTTCGACCGACCGCAAAGCCTCAGCATCACCGCCGATCATGAACACCAGATTCCCCTCGCGCGCTCCCCAGTCTCCCCCGGTTACAGGCGCGTCCAGGAAGCGCACATTGCGTTCACTGCATGCCGCCGAAATTCGGCGGGCCATCGCCGGAGAAATCGTGCTGGAATCGACATAAACGCTTCCAGGACGCAGACCCGCCAGCGCTCCATCTTCTTTCCCGTCGTGTCCCCAGAGGATTTCTTCAAGTGCCGGCGGATCGCTCACGATCGTGAACAGAATGTCCGACGCTGCCGCAGCTTCCCGCGGCGTTTTCGCCAGCTTCGCTCCGGCCGCCACCAACTCCGACGCTCGCGACGCCGTGCGGTTCCACACCGTAACGGAATGACCTGCTTTGAGCAGGTTCAGACTCATCGGCCGCCCCATCAGGCCGAGGCCGATGAAACCGATCTTTCGGGAAGGGGATGTAGTGCTCACAGAATGCCTCCTGATACCAACGAGTGATTGGAGTCTCATGACGCGCGAAGTATGCAACTAAATTGTAGCCGATTCGCGGGAGGGCATGGTTACGACGGAGTGAGGTCAGACGGTTTTCGGACGTTGGGGCAGGGCCAGGAGTGAAGCCGCCGAGGATGAAGACAAGCCAAGCCCGGCACCGGCTGCGGAGGCCTGGGAGTTTTCTGGCTCAACGGGGATGACCTTTGGAGCCGCAGGCGGTTCTGGTATCTCCTCGGCTTCTTCAATTCGATGAATATATTGGTAGGGAATTTCCCAGCGGAAGTAACTCCGCTTGCCGCGCTGCTCCACATGTTGTTCGAGGAAAATCGAGCGCCCGGAATCCGCCGCGAATGTGCCAGAGGCGGGCAAAAGAACATCGCCCACGCGATATTGCACGGTAACTTTGCGGCCCAAAAACTGAGCGAACGACGCCATTCGTTCGAGTCTGCTAGGGGGATCTCAAGAGGGTCAATAGTACCGATGGACTGTTACTTCGCGGGGTGTGGAAAACTTGCGGCGGCGGGCTTGGGCCGCACCACCAGGTCGCCGGCGACCAGCACAAACAGAGCCGAGAAAAATCCATATGCGAGAATTGCCGCCACGATTGGCGTCGCCCAGAAGCGACCGTGAAAAATTCCGCGACCAAGGAAAAACGCAATGAACGCGCCCACAATCCCGCCAAACGCCCCGAAAATTCGGGTGAATCGGGAAAGTTCCAGCGGCGCGTGGCACGCCGGGCAACTGATTTCATACGAATGCGCGAGTGTTGCCGTCCACCGGATCCGCACAAAACATAAGGGACACTTTCGTTTCCACATGGAATTTGCCACTCCGCGCCTTCCTTATCTTTGCAGATCGGAAAGCACTGCCTCCGCGGCCCTCCGGCCGCTGGCCAAAGCGCCGTTGATCGAGGCGTTGTCGCGATGGTCGCCGCACGTATAAACACCCGGCCGGATCCGGACTGGTCGCTGCGGCGGTTCGAGCGCGCCCGGATATTGCTGAGGCTGCGCGTGCGTGATGCGGTAGCTTCGCAGAAATTGCCAGGCGCTGGCCGCTTTACCGAACAGGTTTTTCATCTGCGCGATGATGAATCCCCCGAGTTGCGCGTCCGTCAGTTGGTGAATGCCCAAAACCGAGACTGAAACCAGATGCTTGCCAACAGGCGCGTATGTCGGAGCAACGCGCGAGATCACCGCAAAATTGTTGATCGGCCCCGCCCCGTCGCCATTTAGGACCAGAATCGATTCCACGATCGGGGCTTCTTCTGCTGCAAAGTAAAAGCACGTCACGCTGCGCGAAGCCGGTTCCACTTCTCCCACAAGATGCGCCGCCGACGGACCTTCGGCGGCAATCACGGTCGCGCGGGCTCGGAGCGTCTCTCCGCCCGCCAATGTCAACTCGTTTTCGTGCAGCGCTTCCACGCGCGTGTCTAATCGCACGGCGTCGCTCGGAATGTTCTCCGCGAGTTGCGCGGGAATCGCTCCCATACCACGCGCGGGCAGCGAAGTGTCACCTTCCGACATCATCTTCAACACAAATTCAAACATGCGGCTCGAAGATTTCAACTCGCCGTCGAGCAGAATTCCCGCCAGAAACGGCCGGAAGAAATGGTGAATCATTTCGCTCGAAAAGCCTTCCGCTGCCAACGCCTCTTTCGTGCTGCGCTCGGGGCGGTGGAAAATGTCTTCAATCGAAGTGCGCCGCAATCGGCTGCGCAATCGGGCGATGCGCAGCTTGTCGGTCAGCGTGCCGAATTCCGATCGAAACGCTTCCTTCCAAGCTCCGGGCATCCGCCACGGATCCACCAGCTTGTTCATGCGGCCCGCGTACCATGATAGGATGCCGGGCAGAAAAGACTTCAGCTCCAGGCGGGAGTAGTCGAGGCAGCATTTTGCTTCGGGATATGCGGTGAGCAGCACTTGAAAGCCGCGATCGAGGAGAAACCCGTCCACTTCATCCGTGCGCACGCGGCCGCCGATTCCGTCCGACGCTTCGAGAATCTGAAAGCTGACTCCTTTTGACTGTAATTCGCGCGCACAGCGCAAACCGGCTAAGCCGGCGCCGACAATCAACACGTCCGGGCTGGGTGACATTTTTTCTTTCTTCGAACAAACAGAAGAGAGGTCCCGCTGCCGCTGGGCCAATGCCATATCCTGCGTCATTCAGCGGATTTTGCGCAAGCCCGGCTGGAAGAAAAGGCGTGTGGTTAGATTCTCATCCGGCACGGTTTAAACATTGCGAGTTTCGAAGATTTCATGACTGTCTTTTTTCCACTCTTAAAATCGAAAGTGCCGACGTAAGGTTTACAAGCCCGACTGTTGACTTTTATCTCAGGCAAGGTAAAGTCGGCTCTTCTTTCGCGCGAGGACGGCCAAAAGGAGTCTTACATGCGATGCAAAGTGCTGTGCAGTTTTCTCTGCAGCCTGATTTTGGGCGCACCTGGATTCGGGCAGGGACAAAAACCTGCCCCCAAAACTTACGTCTTGAAGGCAGCTAGACTCTTCGACGGCAAAAGCAACGCCGTCGTTACGCCAGGCCTGGTTGTTGTCGCCGACGGCAAAATCACCGCCGTCGGCGCCTCCGCCAAAATTCCCGCTGATGCCGAGGTCATCGATTTTGGCGACGCCACGCTTCTCCCTGGCTTCATTGACGCCCACACCCATCTGACTTTCGCCTATTCCGACGATTACAATCAGCAGCGGCTCGACGCGCTCCAGAAAACCGTCGCAGAACGTGCCCTCGACGCCAGCGTCAACGCGCGAGTTACGCTGATGGCCGGCTTCACCACCGTACGCGACGTCGGCTCCACCAATTACCTCGACGTCGGTCTTCGCAACGGCATCCGCAACGGCGACGTTCCCGGGCCGCGCATGCTCGTGACGGCGCACGCGCTGGGGGCCACCGGGGGCCACTGCGATCACGAGGACGGATACCGCGAGGGCCTTTTTGGCCACGAATCGGGACCACTCGAGGGCGTCATCAACGGCCCGGACCAGGCTCGCTATGCGGTCCGCCTCGACCACAAATACGGCGCCGACATGATCAAAGTCTGCGCTTCCGGCGGCGTGCTCTCTCCCACCGATGATGTGGATACACCCCAACTGACGCAGGAAGAGCTGAACGCCATCGTGGACGAGGCTCACGCCCTGCGAAGAAAGACGGCCGCGCACGCGCACGGCGCCGAAGCGGCAAAACGCGCCATCCGCGCAGGCATCGATTCCATTGAGCACGGCAGCTTTCTCGACGACGAAGCACTGGACATGATGAAACAGCGCGGCACTTACCTTGTTCCCACGCTGATGGCCATCCAGGGTATCCAGGAAAAATTCGATCGCGGTGTTTACATGCCGCCGGCCATCGAGGCCAAGGCTCGCGCCGCAATCGCTGCCATTCATGTTACGTTCCAGCGCGCGCTAGCAAAAGGCGTGAAGATCGGGCTGGGCACCGACGCCGGCGTTTACCCGCACGGACGCAACGCCGAGGAATTTCACCAGATGGTGGACCTGGGCATGAAACCCGTGGACGCATTGAAGGCGGGCACGTCGTCTGACGCGGAGCTTCTGGGGCTTGCCGATAAGATCGGCACACTCGAAGCAGGCAAGCTCGCCGACATCGTCGCCGTTCCGGGCGACCCGACGCAAAATATTCGTCAGGTCGAAAAGGTCTTCTTCGTCATGAAACAAGGCATGATTTTCCGAAACGATAATGTAAGCCCCGCGCATTAATCCCCAGAGACAAAACATCGCGGGAGCCATCTCCGCATCACGTGGGCAAGATTGTTTGTCTGGAGCAAGGACCTTCGAAAGCTTGAACGCTACGTTTCCAGCTTGAATCGTGTCGAAGCCAGGCGATAGAGCTTCCGCCACACCAGCCGGTTAATCAGCACCACGATCACGGCCATGATCAGCGTCGAAGCCAGCAGCAAATCAAAGCGGCCCGCGTCGCTGGCGCTGCTGATGGTGCTTCCGAGACCTGGCGCCTGCACGATTCTCCCCTGAAAGTGGAAATATTCCGCCACGATGCTGGCATTCCACGCTCCGCCCGATGCCGTCACCATCCCGGTCACGAGGTAAGGAAAAATTCCCGGCAGAATCAGGTAGCGCCAGCGGTCCAGCGAATTGAACTTGAAAATGCTCGCGGCTTCTTTCAGGTCCGTCGGGATCGCCATCGCTCCCGCGATTACATTGAAGAGAATGTACCACTGCGTTCCCAGAAGCATCAGCGCCATTGCGGCAATTTCCACTCCTCCTCGCAAGCGGATTAGGAAGAGCAGGATCACGGGGAACAACGCTGTCGCTGGAATGGACGCCGCAAGCTGCACCAACGGCTGCATCAGCCGTGCAAAGCGCGGGCTGAATCCGATCGCCACGCCCACCGGCACAGTCCACAGCGCTCCCACAATCAGCGCCAAATTCACCCGCAAAAACGTAAGCCCTGCGCTGTGCAAAAGCTCAAAGTAGTCGCCGCGGTGAAGTTGCGCGAGTTCGGCCACCGCTCGCGACACTCCATAAATCAGCGCGACCCCTGCCAGCGCCGCAAACACCCAGCCATACCATCGGCGTGGCTTGGTGGCCGGGTTGCCCTTAATCGTCGCCGCAGCGCGCTTTGCGCCGCTGGCAAATTTCAGCGTCAGCCATTCCACCACGGGGTGCAGAATACTCCGGTAAAACCGGATCAAGAATGATTCCCTGCGGATGAAATTCAGGATGGAATTCTGCGCGCCCGCCGCGCTTTCCACCTGCTCAAACTTGAATTTATCCGCCCAGGTGATCACCGGCCGCCAGATCAATTGGTCCATCAGCACGATCACCGTAACCATCGCCGCCAGCCCCCACAACATCGCGCGGGTGTTGCCGTGTCCTGCAGCCGTCTGCAGGTACGATCCAAGCCCCGGCAGGCGGAAATCCTTGTCGCCCAGCACGAACATCTCGCAGGCCATCAGGAAAAACCATCCGCCCGCCACGGACATCATGGAATTCCACACCAGGCCGATCGTGGAAAACGGAAGATCCAGCTCCAGAAATCGTTGCCAGCCGCTGAACCGGTAAATGATGGCCGCTTCCCGCAAGTCGCGCGGGATCGTTTTCAGCGAGGAATAAAAACTGAAAGCGATGTTCCACACCTGCCCGGTGAAAATCAAAATGATCGAGCCGAGCTCCACTCCCAACTGCCGGCTGGGAAACAGCGCAACCATCGCCAGCATCACACCCGGCAAAAAACTCAGCACCGGAATGGATTGCAGAATGTCCAGCAGAGGAATCAGGACGATTTCTGCGCGACGCGATTTCGCCGCGATGTATCCGTATGCCAGCGCAAACACCAGGCTGAGCACGTACGCCACCAAAATGCGCACCAAGGAAAAAAGCGCGTACAGCGGCAAACTGCGCGGATCCTGGGAAATTTCGGACTCGGCGCGCACCGGCCCAAGCCACGATCTGCCGATCGAATACACGCCGTAGGTCACCGCGAAAACGGAAACGAAAACCGCGATGTCGATCAGAAATGCGTACGCCCAGCGCGAACCCGCGGGCCGCGTCGCCGTCGGCGGCAGCGGAGTCTGATGCTGCGGGAGAGGGGCTGGAGAGGGCACGGGAAGATCAGGTCTCGGTGAGCGTCAGCTTCCCGCTCGCCGCGTCGTAATCAAAAAGCTCGGCGTAGCGGCCCCACTGAATGGCCGTCTCCAGTTGCCGCCGCGCTTCGTCTTCGCTGAAATGTTCGTCCAGCAGGTCCTGGAAGAACTCCGCGGGCAGCGTGCGGTTGGTCTTCGATTTCAGCACCTGCTGCATCTGCCGCAGCAGGGGAACATTCGCCAGCACGGCTTTGCGGAACATCGCTTTGCGCCCCTGGATATCCGCATGCGCGAACGCTTTGCCCTCCGGTGTGAGGATGGCGTCGCCTTCTACTAGCTTCAACAATCCGAGAAGCACCGCCGTATCCACCGTCGGTAGCAGCGCGTCCACTTCCAGGCTCAACTCCCCGGCAAGCACGTGCAAGTCCGCTCGCCCGTTGTGATCTTCCAAAATCTCCAGCAGCCCCGCCATTCCGCCCGGCCGCGTGTGGGGCAGCATCACAATATCCTTGCGCCTGGCGGCCTCGGCTGCTCGGTGCTGTTCCGCAAGCGCACTCTCCGGATGCTCCTGCTGCGTCAGCGCCTTGTAAATCAGATCCACAAGTTCCGTGAAACGTGCGTCCTTGCGATCCCGGGGATACGGCATGTTCACGTTGAATTCCGCGTGGATGTGCGCGGGATTCCGGCCGAGCACAATGATGCGGTCAGCAAGAATCACCGCTTCTTCGATGTTGTGGGTGACGATGAAAATCGCGCGCGTCGGAATTTTCTTGCCCAGCCATAGCTCCATCAATTCGCCGCGCAGCGTTTCCGCCGTCAACACATCCAGCGCCGAGAACGGTTCGTCCATGAACAGCACTTCCGGCTCAACCACCAGCGCCCGCGCGACGCCAACTCGTTGCTTCATTCCTCCGGATAGTTCCTTCGGGTATGCAGACTCAAAGCCGTCGAGCCCCACCGAGTCAATAATACGCAGCGCTCGTTTGTGGCGCTCCACATCCGGAACTCCCCGCGCCTCGAGCGGCGCTTCCACGTTCTCAAGCACCGTCAGCCAGGGAAACAGCGCAAAGCTCTGGAACACGATGGACACGTTCGGCGACTCATCGCGCACCGGCTGCCCGTGCCAGAACACGGTGCCTCCGGAAGTTGGCGAAAGGCCGGTCAGCATCCGAAGCATCGTGGACTTCCCGCAACCCGAAGGGCCCAGCAATGCAATAATCTGACCGGGATAAATCGCGATATCCGTGGGCGAAATCACCTGGATGCGGCTGCCGTCGGGCTGTGGATAGAATTTCTCCAGCTTGCTGGCCGCAATGATGGGTTCAACGCCTGCTGTTGTGGTGCTCATAATCGCGTTCATTATCGCTCAGATTCATTCCGCGAGACATGCAAATGAACGCAATTCGCGGAAATTATTCAAATACGGTTACAATTTCCTGACTTCCTGATGAACGAATCATCGCCAACGGCAGTTCAGCGGTCGCAAGCTCGTCTGCCCTCGTGGCTCATCGCGCTGGGCCTATCCCTTTCTGCTTCGCTGGCCGTGTTGATCCCCTTCTTCTGGCTGGGCAGCGCCTCGGGGCATGATTTCGAGTTCCACGTCGCGTCCTGGCTGGACGTCGCCTTCCAGTGGAGGCATGGCGTCCTCTTCCCGCGGTGGACCGCGTGGACCAATTACGGCTTCGGCGAACCGCGGTTCATCTTCTATCCGCCGCTTTCGTGGATCCTCGGCGCCGCCCTCAGCCTGGTTTTGCCGATTTCCTGGGTGCCCGCGGCTTTCATTCTCCTCACCCAAACCCTGGCCGGAGTGTCCGCCTTTTTTCTCCTGCGCGGGCTCGCCGGAAAAAGGTCCGCCTATCTAGGCGCGGTCTTCTATGCCGCCAATCCCTATGTCCTGCTCGTCAACTATGTTCGCAGCGACTTCGCCGAGCAACTCGCCTGTGCCATTTTGCCGCTCCTCCTGTTGGCCGCTCTACGCCTCGCCGGCCTGGTGGAGGAAGAAACGCCCAAGCTATCCTCGGTCGCTTTGTTCGCCGTCCCCTTCGCCGCCGTCTGGCTGTCGAACGCCCCCGCCGGCGTCATCGCGAGTTATTCCGTGACGCTTCTTTTCACATGGGCTGCGCTTACGCAACGCTCTTGGAAGGTCGCGCTGCGGGCCGTGGGCGGGCTTGTGCTGGGTTTTGGTCTGGCGGGCTTTTATCTGCTTCCAGCGGCCTTTGAACAACGATGGGTAAACATCGGGCAAGCTTTGTCCAGCGGTCTGCTTCCCGACCAGAATTTTCTCTTCACCCAAATTGCCGACCCGGAGCACACCTGGTTCAACTGGATTTCTTCTTTGTGCGCCCTCGTGCTCATTTTGCTGATGGCAGTGACCGCGTTTTCCTCGGGCCGCTTCGCCATCAAAACGTCCCCTCCGAAAGCGTTCGACGCGCTCTGGAGCGCTCTATTGCTTCTGGGATCGGTCGCAACTCTCATGATGTTCCGGCTCACTGCGCCGTTCTGGAACCTCCTCCCCAAGATGCGCTTCATTCAATTTCCCTGGCGCTGGATGTCCATCGTCGCCCTGGTTTGTGCCTGTTTTCTGGCCGCAGCCATGGAACGCCGCCGCGGCTGGCTCTGGTTTGTGCTGGTAGCCGCCCTTTCGTTTCCGCTTGGTTATTTCCTGACTGAAAACACGTGGTGGGACCCCGATGAAATGTCCACTCAGCAGGCGGCCATCACGAGTGGCACTGGCTACGAAGGTGTGGACGAGTACGATCCTCTCGGCGACGATCACCTGGACCTTCCAAAGCACGCTCCCCTCGTCAAGATTTTGCCGGGCGAGGCGAAAGATTCCCCTGCCAAGCCCCTGAGCGCCAAAATCCAGATCGAAACCTGGGAGGCAAACAATCACAAAGTTTTCGTGGAGTCTTCGGCGCCGGCTCGCGTGGCTCTACGCCTGCTCAACTATCCCGCCTGGCAAGTAACGGTGAACAGCAAGCCGGTTACGCCGGAGAAGCCGGACGACGGGGATCAAATGCTGGTCCCGATTGAAGCCGGCAAGTCCGAAATTCAGGTCCGTTTTGCGCACACCAACGATCAGCAGGAGGGAATTGCTCTTTCGCTTTTCAGCCTGCTGCTTGCTGCTGGCTTGCTCGCGCCGCGAAAATCGCTATCCGCTTAGCGGCGGTCCACCGACGGGTGGCGGATATCCTGTCCCTGCACGATGTAGATCACGTCCTCGGCGATGTTCGTGGCGTGATCGCCGATGCGCTCCAGGTTCTTCGCCACCAGGATCAGCTCGAACGCCGGAAAGACCACGCTCGAGTCGCCCATCATGTAGGTCAGGAGTTCCCGGAAAATCTGGTCGCGGTAGTGATCCACCTGGTCGTCGGTGGACATCACTTTTTGCGCCAGCTCCACATCGCGCCGCACCACCGCGTTCAGCGAATTGCGCACCTGCTCTTCCACGAGCTCGGACATGCGCGGCAAATCCACATACGGCTTTACCCGAGGATGCCGCAGGATCCGCAGCGCTCCCTGCGCGATATTCACCGCCTGGTCGCCGATGCGTTCCAGGTCGTTGTTGATGCGCGAAACCGCCAGCACCAGCCGCAGGTCCGCGGCCATCAACTGGTGCAACGCCAGTAATTGAACAACGCGGTCGTCAACTTCCAGTTGCAGCTCGTTGATCGCGTCCTCTTCATCCAGAACTCGCTTCGCCAGTTGTTCGTCCGATTCCAGCACGGCGTGCACTGACTGGTGTACGGCGCGCTCCGCCAGGCTGCCCATCCAGAGCAGCCTCTCTTTCAGCTCGTTCAGGTCTTTTTCGAAGTGGCGTTCCATGAAACCCTTCCTGTTTCCAGTCTACTCACTGCCGCGCGCCGGCGAAGCGCAAAAAAACTTATCGAACTCATCCAAAACGCCCGGTGATGTAGGCTTCCGTCCGCGGATCGCTGGGCGTCGTAAATAGGTGCGGCGTCGGACTGAACTCGATAATCTGCCCGGTCAACAGGAATGCCGTGAAATCGCTCACGCGAGCCGCTTGCTGCATGTTGTGCGTCACAATCACGATCGTGGTCAGGTTTTTCAGTTCCACCATCAGCTCTTCGATCTTGGCCGTGCTGATCGGATCCAGCGCCGAGCAAGGCTCGTCCATCAGCAGCACTTCCGGCTCAACCGCCAGCGCCCGCGCGATGCAAAGCCGCTGCTGCTGCCCGCCGGAAAGCTCGTACGCCGATTTGTGCAGGTGATCCTTCACCTCGTCCCACAATGCCGCGTGCCGCAAGCTCTTTTCCACGGTATCGGCCAGGGAACCTTTATACCCGTTGATCCGCAGACCATACGCCACATTGTCATAGATCGATTTCGGGAAAGGGTTCGGCCGCTGAAATACCATGCCGACACGCCGGCGCAGAGCGGTCACGTCCTGCGCAAGGATGTTTTGGCCATCCAGTAGGATTTCGCCTTCCAATCGCGACGTGGAAACGGTTTCGTACATGCGATTCAGGGTTCGCAGCAACGTGGATTTCCCGCATCCGGAAGGCCCGATGAGTGCGGTAACCCTCTTGTCCGCAACTCCCATACTGATGTCGAACAGAATCTGCTTCGGGCCGTAGAAGAAATTCAACTTCGAAATGGTCATCCGCATGGGCAGCGCTGCAGCCGTTTCGCGGCTCGCGGGGGTGGTCAAATTGGTGACGATATTCACGGAAAACTCCGGCTTTGCGGACGCTTGCATTTAAGACCTCGGTACCGCGATGCCGCGGGACAATATCGTGCGCGCCAGGATGTTGATGATCAAGACCAGACCCAGCAAGACCAGTCCGGCGGCCCAGGCCTGCCGGTGCCAGTCATCGTATGGCGAAACCGCGTACGTGTAAATCATCACGGGAAGCGTGGCCGTCGGCTGCGACCAGCCGTGGCTCTCAAATCGATTCCCGAACGCGGTGAACAGCAGCGGAGCGGTTTCTCCCGCCACGCGCGCCAACGCCAAGAGTATCGCGGTCATGATGCCGCGATATGCCGCCGGCACGATCACCGTCGCGATCGTCTTCCATTTGCTTGCGCCCAGGGCCATGGCGCCCTCTCGCAGCATCCGCGGCACGCTTTTCAGGAATTCCTCGGTGCTCCGCAACGTAATCGGAATCATCATCATGCCGAGCGCGAACGCCCCGGCATAGGCCGAAAAATGTTTAAACGGCAACACCACCAGGCTGTAAGCGAAAATGCCGATCACAATGGACGGCACGCCGTTCAACAAGTCCGCGGCATAACGAACAACCGACGCCATGCCTTTCCCGCTGAATTCCGCCAGGTAGATCCCGCCCAGGAACCCGATGGGCACCCCCATCAGCGATGCCAGCAGCAGTATCTTGCCGCTGCCCACAATGGCGTTGGCCATGCCGCCGCCCGCTTCTCCCACGGGCTTCGGCAGTTTGGTGAAGAAGTCCCAGTTGATCGAAGTGCCGCCGTTGAACACCAGGTAGCCAAGGATGAAGAAGAGCACGAGAACCGAAACGAAAGCGCAGACGCCGGTCATCGCCAGCATGAAGTTGCTTAGAAATTTTCGCCAGCGCAGCCTGCCGTTGCTCATCCGCCCACCTCGCTGCCCTTTTGCGTAGTGACAACAATTAGCAATCGAGCCAGTCCGTTGATGATGAACGTAAGCAGGAAGAGGACCAGTCCCAGCGCGATTAGCGACTGGAGATACAAATCGCCCGTGGCTTCCGTAAATTCGTTGGCGATTACGGCCGCGATGGAATAGCCCGGCGCGAAGAGTGATGCTGCAATCTTGGGCGTATTGCCGATGACCATCGTCACCGCCATGGTCTCGCCCAGGGCGCGCGCGAGCGCCAGAAAAATCGAACCCATGATGCCGGTCTTCGCGAAGGGAACCACCACTTTCCAGGTGGATTCCCAGCGCGTGGAACCCAATGCCAGAGCCGCTTCCCGCTGATCGCGTGGGACGGAGAGCAGAACTTCGCGCGACACCGAAATGATGTAGGGGATCACCATGATCGCCAGCACAATTCCCGCGGTCATGAAGCCCACACCATAGGACGGCCCCTTAAAGATGGGCAAATATCCAAACGGCTTATTCAGCGCGGGATAAATCACGGTTCGCATCAACGGCACGACAATGAAGACACCGAGCAAGCCGTAAATCACGCTCGGGACCGCCGCAAGCAAATCAATGAAAAATTGCAAGGTGTCCGAGATGCGCGGCGGCGCAAGCTCCGCCAGAAAGATGGCTGCTCCGATCCCCAAGGGTACCGCAATGAACAACGCCACGGCCGAGGTGACCATGGTCCCGTAAATGAACGGCAGCGCGCCGAACTGATCCATGATCGGATCCCACACCGACGTCACAAAAAAGTGGAATCCGAACTTCTGCCGCGGTAACGCCGAATTTACCCACAACTCCCACACCAGCGCCGCCGTGATTAGCACTACGGTCGTCGCAAATAACAGCGTGATCAGCCGCGCGATTTCATCCCCGTCGCGCAGCTTCGCTAAAAAGGAACGCGAGCCCGTCACCGGGCCCGCGCCTTTCAAAGCTGTGGTGGTTGTTGCCACGTCTCTCCGGCAGTGCTACTGGATGTTGTTGATGGCCTTCTTTTCTTTTGCGACTACTTCCTTCGGGAGCTTCGCATAGGACAGCGTTTCGACGGAGTCCTGGCCTTCGCCGAGCATCCAGTTCAGGAAGCCCTTGATCGCGTCGCGCTTGGTGGCGTCCTGAAACTTTTGTGGAATCAGCAGCCATGTGAAACTTGAAATGGGATATGCGTTCTTCCCGGGGGCGTCGGTGATGCTCACCCGGAAATCATCCGGCATGGACTTGGCTGCGCCGGCGGCGGCCGCGGTGACACTTGCCAGATCCGCTTTCACGAAGTTCCCCGAAGAGTTCTTCACGGATCCATAGGGAATATTATTCTGCACCGCGTAAATCAGTTCGACGTACCCTATGGAATTGGGAGTCTGCTTCACCAGGCCCGTCACGCCTTCGTTGCCTTTGCCGCCCAGCCCAACTGGCCAATTGACCGACGTGCCCTTGCTGACTTTGCTTTTCCATTCCTCACTGACCTTGGAGAGATAGTCGGTCCAGATGTATGAGGTTCCACTGCCATCGGATCGATGCACCACGATGATGTCCGCAGCTGGCAGGGTAAGACCCTTGTTCGAACCTGCAATGGCAGGATCATTCCACTTCGTCACCTTCCCAAGGAAAATTCCAGCCAGCGCTTCCGGCGTGAAATTCAAAGCGCCAGTCACTCCCGGAATGTTGTACGTCGGAACGTCGGCCCCAAGCACCGTGGGAAAATGCAGTATCCCGACGCCGCTATGCTTATCCTGAAAAGCCTTGAGTTGATCGTCGTTCATTGGCCCATCGGTGGCGCCAAAATCCACCGTTCCTTCGGTTACCTGCTTGATGCCTGCGCCCGAACCCACCGACTGGTAGTTGAATTGGAAGTTGGGGTTTTTCGTGTGGTAGACGTCAAACCATTTCGAATAGATGGGATAGGGAAACGTCGCACCCGCTCCGTTGATCAGCAATGCGTTGTCTGCGAGCACTATTGCGCAGAGCGCAAGCACACCGACTGCAAGTCCAACAAATCGCTTCATGAGATTGCTCTCCTGCTGTTCGAGGTTTGGCCGCTAACGTCCAAGTCTGATCAGCCGCCATTACGGCATTGTTACAATCCCGGTAGAGTCTGTTAAAATTCTGAAACATTTCCTGTAACAACCTGTAATGCCTTTGGTTGCAGATAGTTACGGGACAGTCAGAATTGGATCGATCCAAACACGAAGGAGGGGCGGCCCACGGAGTCGCCCCTCCTTTTATTGCTTCGAGCTAGTTTATTGAGCCCTGAACTAGGGCAAGTAATACCGGAAGGAGGTCCATACCATGTTGTCAATCGCCTTCGGCGCAATCGCCGGTGCTCCGGCGGCTACGCCGCCTGAACCCGACCATCCCACCCTGTACACGTACGAGTAGGTGACGCCCCACTGCACGCGGCCCTTTTCGCCCTGGTACAGCTTGTGCCAGAAGCCAAGGGTGCCTTCCCCGACGTACCGGGTATCGCCTGCGCAAGTGCCACCCGTGCCGGGAGTCCCCGTTCCAGCAGGAACGGTTTCTGTGGAGCACCCGGTATTGTTAGCCAAGGGCGAGCCGTAGCCACCGATGCCATTGGTTGCTGTTGTATAGGTAGTCGTGGCGGGGATCGCCGGGGAAGTGCTGGTCAACGGAATCGCGGGTGTGGTGACAATCTTCACCGAAGAGTATCCCGTGTAGGCTGCCCGGGAAGCATACTCACCACCCAGATAGCCATACAGGTCAAACTTCGGCGTTACGTGCCATTCCAGTCTGCCCAGCCACTGCGCGTTGTGAATCGACGCGAGCGTGCCGTCCGGCCGTGCGGTTACGTCGGCAAGCTGCGACGAACCAAACCGCCCGATACCAGTTCCGTACACGCCCTTGAGGCTGGCGTCGAGCTTCTTGGCGAAGAGCGGCACTGCGGCGCTCACGCCAAAACCACCGCCGGTCTTCGAGTCGTTATATGCAAATGCGGCAGAGGGAGCGGTCAGGAGGGCTCCCGCGGAAGAGCAAAACGGCGAGGTGATCGGATTCCCCTTGAGGATAACAGTACCGGCAGCGTTTGAAGCCGTAGGACTGAGGACCGCGCAAGGATAGACGCGAGCCCGGAAATCGCTCACGATGCCCAATATTTCATAATGGCCCCAGCCCGGATCAAAGGCAGCCTTGATGACGAAATCAGGAATTTTGTTGACCGTATACCCCGTGGGATCGAAGGCATTGTAGAGGCCCGCGCTGTTCCCGGGCGCGTTGAAGAAGAAGTTCTGCGAGGTCGTTGCCGCCGCAGTGCCTGACACGCTGGTCGTAACAGCGCTGAACCCGCGGCCGCCGATTGTTGTCTGGGGCTCCTCCGCCGAAACCCCCAATGTGAGCTTATCCCCGAAGCTCTTCGTTACGCGTACGGAAGGGATGCGCTCCCAGGTAAATCCCACCAGGTATTGCGGGTCGATCATCAGTGGCAAGGCTTCCCCACGGTTCATAATACCTTTCTTGTTTTCTGTGGCGAGAGTCCACATCTGCCCTGCTGTGAACACCCACCCGTTGTCAAACGCCGCCTGGCCCCAGCCCTGGCGCATCCGAAAGACATACGAGTTACTCTCGCGATTGTTTGAGGTCGTGCCGGCGCCGAGGAAGTCCGATTCAAAGTAGCCGGTCACCTTCGCCGTGCCGACCTTTGACTCCAGCAGCAGGGTGAGACGCGACTGCCGTGCCGAAAAGTTCATTTCACTTACCTTACTCAGTGAGTTACCGGGGTAGGGAATGCCGTTAAACTGCGAGTTGATGTCCGCGCTCTCCGACCGTTGGCGATTTACCGTGGCTGCTTCGATAAACCCGCCAGGCGTGATGTTGATCCCCTTAAAGCGAATCGTCATCGGCCCCTTTTCTTCCGACCCGGTCTGCTGGCCGCTCGTGGTGCCTACTGCTGAGTTCACCACGGCCGCGTTGCTCGCTGCCATGGTGGTTACGGTCGAGTTGAGCGCCGTCGCCGTCGACTTCACTTCTGCCGAGGTCGTCACCGCTTCCACAGCCTTCGTGTTCGCTTCCGACGCGCGCGCGTTGGCAGACGCCGCGGCTTCCCGCGCTTCCTCGATCTGGCGGTCACGCTTCGAGAGCTCTTCCTTCAGCATCTGAAGTTGTTCCTGCTGTGCCTGGAGCGCCTGGCGCAGCTCTTCCATCTGCGCCGCAAGTTCCGCGTTGGTCTTGGTTAGAGCGTTTGCCGCCGCCGGTTTCGCGGGCGTTGCCGCCGCTTCTTTCGGTGCATCCTTCGGCGAATCTTTCGGTGTGTCTTTCGGTGAATCAGCGAAGGCTGTTCCGGTCAGCAGGAACAGCGATAGTGCGAGTGATGCGAGTTTTCTCATTGCCTCTCTCTTCTTCTTACAGCAGATTTCGAACACGAATCCGGGAAATGCGTACCACCCCGTTTGGGAAGTTATGTGGAGACTCTTACGGCTGTATCAATCCAACATGAATAGTCTGTAACAATCGCCCTGCGGACCATCGTATCTTGCCTATTTACAACGATTTACGATTTGTAACAGCCTGTCCATTTGGAGGAAAGAGACGCACAAGTCGGGGACGTTGGATGGACTTGCGGCCAATCTAGTAGGGAAAAGATAACCCAACCAAAAATTTAGCCCAGGCCAATTGGGGATGAATCATCAAACTGAATTTGCTAGTCAAATCTGCGGTACAGGGTCAGGCGACTCAGCGCCGTTCCCCCATCTGATAAGCCAGCATGATCTGCGTTAACCGGTATTGGTACCTTGCGTCGGTATCCTGCAAATCCGCATCGGTCTTCTGCAGTTCCGCCTGGCTGAATTCCACAATCGAGCTCAAGCCCAATTTATAGCGGGCCTGAGCCAATTCGAGCGCCAGGTTCGCCTGCTCCAAAAGCTGCTGCGTCACCGTCAGCTTTGCGTACGCCTTTTGCGTATCCAGCCAGCTGTTGCGCACATCCCTGGCAACGTTGTCTTCCATATCCTGCAGCTTCTTGCGCTTCACTTCCGTTTCCAGGTCAGCGCTCTTGGCTCGCGCATTGAACAGGAAGCCGTTGAAGACGGGAATGTTGATATTCACGCCCACTCCGCCGTACCAACTCGGAATATGGTCGTCCCTCACCGGAGCCTGGCCCACCACGCCCGTGGCGTTCACGGTCGGCCACCAGAGATCGTGCTCCGAGCGGCCGAATTTCTCCGCGGCGATCACTTCGTTCTGCATCGCCTGAATTTCCGGCCGCTGCTCGACGGCTTTCTGAATCAGCTGGGTGGCATCCAGCAAGGGCGGTGCCGATGCCTGCTGTTCCGGCTCAACCGGTTTGAAATTTTGGCGGTCGGGGTATCCGAGAATTGCGGAAAGGGTGGAAAGCGAGGCCTCGTAATTGTTGTTCGATTCGAGCAAAAGAAGTTTAGCGCGTGCCAGGTCCACCTTGCTGAAGCTCAAATCCAAATCAGATCGAAGTTTCGCGTCGGTCAGCGCCTGCACTTGATCCACCAGCGTTTGCCGCGTCTTTACCGTGTCCTCTGCCACCTCTAACAGCGCATGGGTCTCCAGCGTGTTGTAGAACGCTTCATCCACCGCAAGAACAATGTCCTGCTGCGTGGCAATCGCATTCTCGTCTTCCGCCTTGGCATGGAACTCTGAGCTGGACACGAGGTTGGTGGTGCGGCCAAAGTCGGTGATCAGTTGATTGACCGTCGCGCCCGCCGCTGCCCGGGGAAACAGAATCGGATTCGTCAGCGATCCAGCTGCGATTCTCGAGCCCGGATTCGCATCCACGGCCGTCACGCTCAAATTCACTTCCGGCATGAGTGCCGATCGCGCCTCTCGGACAAACTCTCGCGATTCGATCGCGCGCAATTTCCCAACGGTAATCTGCGGGTTGTTTCGCACCCCGATGGCCTCGGCTTCCTGAATCGTGAGCAATTTTTCGTCGGAACTTGTGGCAGCGGCAGAGCCCTTCGGAGCGCCGGGTTGCTCCTGCGCCGCCCCGCACGTTCCCAGCAACGCCACCACCAGCGCGAAATTCCTAGCGGCCTTCACGATGCCACCTCCGCTGTCTCCGCGCGTTTTCTTCCGTGAATCACCAGATACACGGCGGGCACCAGAAAAACCGTTACGACCACGGAGACTCCTAAGCCGCCAATCACCGCGCGGGCCAGCGGCGCATACTGTTCGCTTCCCGCTTCCACGCCGAGCGCCATGGGGATGAGGCCCAACAACGTCGCCAGCGACGTCATCAGAATTGGCCGCAACCTCACTTTGCACGCCTCCACCACCGCCTGCTGCAGGCCCATTCCGCGCTTGTGCAAAATCCCGGAGAACTCCACGATCAGAATGCTATTGGACACGACGATTCCCGTCATCATGATCACGCCCATCAGCGACATGATGTTCAGCGTCGTGTGCGTGACGAACAGGAACACCACCACGCCCACAAGCCCCGGGGGGATCGCCGTCAGAATGATGAAGGGATCGATGAATGAGCGGAACTGCGCCATCAGGATCAGGTACACCAGAATCACCGACAGCAGCAGCCCGACGCCAAACCGGAAAAACGATTCGTTCATTCCGACCACCGCTCCTTGCACACGCACCAGCGCGTTCTTCGGCAACTTCAGGCTCTTCACGATCTGATTCACCTCCGCGTTCACGCCGCTCAAATCCTCGCTTCGCGGCATTACATAGACGTCCATCACACGCCGGATCATAAAATGGTCCACCTCGGTCGGCGTGTTGATCGGCTCGATCTTCGCCACCGATTGCAGCGGCGTGTATTTTGCGGACGTTGCCGCCCTCAGGGGAATATTACGGAAGTCGGACATGGTCATCGAACCTACTTTGTTGTTGGAATACTGCACCGTAAGCATGTAGTTGTTTCCGCTCTTCGGATCAATCCAGTAACTGGGAGCGATCATTCCATTCGAGGTCAGGGCGGTGATGACGTTGTCCACCACGTCGCGCGGCGTCAGCCCAAGCAGACTGGCCTGCTTGCGGTCAATATTCAGCTCCAGCCCCGGATAATCGATGTCCTGCGGGATCAGCACATCGCTCACGAGCGTTGACCCCTTGAGCTCGAGCGCCAGCTGCCTTGCGATGTCATTTCCTTCCTTTAGATTGTTGTCGCTCACCTGAATATCCAGCGGCGCGGGCAGGCCCTGGTTCACCACCGAATCGACCAGGCCGCCCGCCTGGAAGTACGCGCTCACCTCGGGCAGATCTTCGGCCAGTTTCCGCCGCACCCGCTCCATATATTCGTAGCTGCCCACTCTGTGGTCTTCTTTCAAGCTGACTTGCACGAACGCCGTGTGCATCGCGGAATTACTCGTGTAGATCGCGGACAAATCCGGCGTAATGCCGATGTTCGACACAATCATGTCCAAATCGCTCTTCGGTATGACCGAGCGGATTTCCTGCTCCACGTCCGACACGTACTTATCGGATATTTCCAGCCGCGTGCCGGTTGGCATTTTCAGATTAACCACAAATTGACCAGGATCGGTCCGCGGGAAATAGGCTCTGCCCACGAACGGGAAAACGCCCGCCACCAGCAGCACGATGCCTCCCAAAATGAAGATTGCTGTGCGTCCGGGCCGCACCAATGCGCGCGTTACCCCCGTTTCGTAAAGACTGAGCAGTTGATGAAACTTTTCGTTGAATGCGTGCACCAGCTTCGCCAGCAATCCCTGCGGTCTTTCGTGCGCGCCCGCTTCTCCATGCGCCGTATGTGAATCCAAGCGAATAAAATACGCGCAGTAAAGCGGAACCACGGTCATCGCGAAGATGTACGACGCAAAAATGGAGAGCACCACGCCCAGGGCCAGGTCCGTAAAGAGATATTTGCTCACGCCGTAGAAAAAAGTTACCGGGAAAAACACAATCGAAGTTGTCGAGGTCGCCGCCAGCACCGCAAGTGCGACTTCCATGCCTCCTTTTTCCGCCGCTTCGTGCGGAGGCGCCCCGTTTTCCATGAAGCGGAAAATGTTTTCGAGCACCACCACCGAATCGTCAATCAAGCGCGAGAAGGCCAGCGCTAGCCCACCCAGCAGCATGGTGTTGATGGACCCGCCCATCCCGTTCATCACCAGAAAGCACGTCAGTGCGGAAAGTGGGATCGAGAGCAACACGGCAAAAGTGGCTCGCGGGCTCCCTAGGAACAGCAGAATCATCAGCCCGGTCAGCACCAATCCGATGCCGCCTTCTTTCAACAAATTTTTGACCGCGGTTTTCACGAAAACAGACTGGTCGAACACCACCGCGGTCTTCAATGTCACCGGAATATCCACCAGATCCTTAATCGCTTCTTTCACGCCGCTGACGATGGCGATCGTGTTGCTGTCACCGCCCTGCTTCAGAATCGGGATGTAGACGGATTTCTGCCCGTCAATCCTCACGATGTTGGTCTGAATCGCTCCCGCGTCCTCCGCTCTCCCCACGTCGGCGACCAGCACCGAGCCTAGCCCCACGCTCTTCAGCGGAACCTGGTTAATCTCCTCCGCGCGTGGCACCTGGCTGTTGGCATAAATGTTGTAATCGCGATTCCCAATGCGCACGTCGCCTGCGGGCAGAATTAGGTTGGAACTGTTGACCGCGGTCACCACGTCCATCAGGCTCAACTGGTGCGCTTCAAGCTTCACGGGGTCCACGAAAACCTGAATCTGCCGGTATGTTCCGCCGAAGGGCTGGGGCACGGACGCGCCCGGCACATTCGCCACCTGATTTCTCACCTGGAACTGCGCCAGGTCTTTCAACTGCGTTTCGTTCAGGCCTTGCCCTTTCAGCGTCAGCAAGCAAACTGGCAGGCTCGAGGCGTCGAATTTCAGCACCACGGGCGGCAGGGTTCCCGGCGGGAGCCGGCGTAAGTCCGCCATCGCAAGATTCGCGATGTTGCTCAACGCGGCGTTGGGATCGGTTCCGGGCTGGAAATAAATCTTGATCAGGCTGACGCCGGTCAACGAGCGCGATTCGATGTGATCGAAATTGCTCGCCAGCGTGAAAAATCGCTCGAACGTATTGGTGATATCCGCTTCAATCTGTTGCGGCGGCATGCCCGAATAAAACGTCGCCACCACAACCACGGGGATATTGATCTGAGGGAACAGGTCCACCGGCATGCGCACCACGGTGGTCACGCCCACCACCGCGACCACCAGGCAAACCATGATGATGAAGTACGGATACGCCAGCGCAAACTTCGGCATTACTCTTCTCCCACGGCGCCCGAGCCGCCGTCATTCATTTGTTTCGTTCGCAACCTCATAACAATCCCAAATTCTCCCGCGCCGCTAACCGAGAGTTGCCTCACAACGCCTCTTGCGCCGCGTGCTTCTTTCCGTGAATCACCAGATATACGGCCGGCACCAAAAAAACTGTCAAGATGAGCGACGCACCCAGGCCTCCGATCATTGCGCGGGCCAGCGGTGCGTACTGTTCGCTGCCCGCTTCCAATCCCAGCGCCATCGGCAGTAAAGCCAGCAGTGTCGCCAGTGAAGTCATCAGAATCGGCCGCAGCCGCACCTTGCACGCCTCCACCACGGCCGCCTTCACGTTCATTCCCCGTTCCTGCAAGATTCCCGAGAACTCCACAATCAGAATGCTGTTGGACACCACGATCCCGGTCATCATGATCACGCCCATCAGCGACATGATGTTCAGCGTCGTGTGCGTCATCCACAAAAACACCAGCGCGCCCGCAAGACCCGGGGGTATCGCCGTGAGGATAATGAAGGGCTCAATGAACGAACGGAATTGCGCCATCAAAATCAGGTACACCAGGATGACCGAGAGCAGGAGCCCCACACCAAAGCGGGTGAATGATTGGTTCATCCCCACAACGGCGCCCTGCACGCGCACACGCGCGTTTCGCGGCAGCGCAAGCCCCTCGAGCATTTGCGTCACTTCGCCGTTCACGCCGCTCAGGTCTTCGCTTTTTGGCATTACGTAAACGTCAATCACCCGCCGGATCTGGTAGTGATCCACTTCCGTCGGCGTGTTGATGGGATCGATTCTGGCCACCGATTGCAGTGGCGTGTACTTCGTCGAACTGTTCGCCCGCAGGGGAATATTCCGGAAATCGGACATGGTCATCGAAGCGATCTTCTCGTTCGAGTACTGCACCGTGAGCATGTAGTTGTTGCCGTTCTTCGGATCAATCCAGTAACTCGGCGCGATCATGCCGTCAGACGTCAGTGCGGTGATCACGTTGTTCACCACGTCCTTCGGGCTCAATCCCAGCAAGCTGGCCTGCTCGCGATCAATATTCAATTCCAGCCCCGGATAATCGATGTCCTGCGGGATCAGCACGTCGCTGACCCGCTTCGAGCCCTTCAGTTCTAGTGCGATGTCCCGGGCAATCTTGTAGCCCTCAGCCATGTCGTTGTCGCTTACTTGGATGTCCAGCGGCGCCGGCAAACCCTGGTTCACCACCGAGTCCACGAGTCCGCCGGTCTGGAAATAGAGGCTCAATTCGGGCAGGTCGCTGGCCAGTTTTCGCCGCAAGCGCTCCATGTATTCGTAGCTCCCAACGGAATGGCCTTCCTTCAAATTGATCTGCACAAACGCGGTGTGCATCGCGGAGTTGCTTGTATAAATCGCGGAGATATCCGGCGTGATCCCGATGTTGGACACGATCATTTCCAGGTCGCTTCGCGGAATCACCGTGCGCACGTCCTCCTCCACCCGCGCGATGTATTTGTCGGTGACTTCCAGGCGCGTGCCGGTCGGCGCCTTCAGGTTGATCACAAACTGGCCTGGGTCGGTGCGTGGAAAATAGGCGTGCCCCACGAAAGGAAATGCAATCGCCGTAGCCAGAGCGATTCCACCCAGGATGCAGGCCACGGTCCATCCCGGTTTATTGAGCACGCCGGTCACAGCCTTCTCGTAGCGCTCCAGCATTCGTTGGAACGACGCATTGAAGTGATGCACCAGGTGCGAAAGCGTGCCACGCGGATTTTCGTGCACCTCTTCCCCGTGCGTGCCCACCTGAATGAATTGCGCGCAGTACAACGGCACCACGGTCAACGCGAACACATAGGAAGCAAAAATGGACAGCACCACGCCGAGTGCCAGGTCGGTGAAGAGATACCGGCTGACACCGTAGAAAAGCGTCACCGGAAAGAACACGATCGAAGTGGTGCAGGTTGCCGCAAGCACCGCCAGCGATATCTCCATCCCGCCTTTTTCCGCGGCTTCCCGCGGCGATGCCCCCTGCTCCATGAACCGGAAGATGTTTTCGAGCACCACCACCGAGTTATCGATCAGGCGGGAAAGCGCCAGCGCCAGGCCGCCGAGTAGCATGGTGTTGATCGAGCCGCCCATTCCGTTGACCACCAGCAAACACGCCAGTGCCGAAAGTGGAATGGAGAGCAGCACGGCAAGCGTGGCGCGCGGACTTCCCAGAAAAAGCAGAATCATCAATCCGGTAAGAATCAGGCCGATCCCGCCTTCTTTAACCAGATTCCTGAGGGCGGTCTTGACGAAAATGGACTGGTCAAACACCACCGCCGTTTTCAAAACGTCGGGAATATCTACCAGGTGTTTTGTGGCTTCCTTCACGCCGTTCACAATCGCGATGGTGTTGCTGCCGCCGCCTTGCTTCAGAATCGGAATGTAGACGGATCTCTGGCCGTCGATGCGCACAATGTTGGTCTGGATCGCGCCGGAATCTTCCGCTTTTCCGACATCGGCCACCAGGACCGATCCGAGGCCCACGGATTTCAACGGAATCTGGTTTGCATCACTTGGAGAGGGCACCTGGCTGTTGGCGTAAATGTTGTAATCGCGATTGCCGATGCGCACGTCGCCCGCGGGCAAAATCAAATTGGAATTGTTAACGGCGCTGACCACGTCCATCAAGCTGAGTTGGTACGCCTCTAGCTTGGTGGGGTCCACATACACCTGAATCTGTCGATACGTTCCCCCGAAAGGCTGCGGCACCGACGCACCCTTTACGTTGGCAACCTGATTCCGCACCTGGAACTGCGCTAGATCCTTCAATTGCGTTTCGTTCAAGCCTTCGCCCTTTAACGTAATTAGGCAAACCGGCAGGCTCGAAGCATCGAATTTCAGAACCACCGGCGGCAGCGTACCCGGCGGTAATCGCCGGAGGTCCGCCATCGCCAGATTCGCGACGTTGCTCAGGGCCGCGTTGGCATTTGTTCCCGGCTTGAAATAAATCTTGATCAGGCTCACGCCGGTCAGCGATCGCGATTCGATGTGATCGAAATTGCTCGCCAGCGTGAAAAATCGCTCGAAGGTGTTGGTGATATCCGCTTCAATCTGCTGAGGCGGCATGCCGGAATAAAACGTTGCCACCACGACGACAGGGATCTTGATCTGAGGAAACAGGTCCACAGGCATCCTCGCGATCGTGGTCACGCCGACGACCGCCACCACCAGGCATATCATGATGATGAAATAGGGATACGCCAGCGCGAACTTCGGCATTACTTCGCCTCCGTCTCGCCTGGCCGGCTCGGATCGATTACCTTAGGAGCTACTTTCATTCCGGCTCGAAACTCATTCCGGCTTCCGATCACCACGAACTCTCCATCGGTCAATCCCCCGCGAACTTGAACGCGCGTGCTTCCCTGCAAACCCAATTGCACTTTCCGTTCTTCCAGAACGTTCTTCAGATTCACCACCAGAACACTTCCTTCGCTGGCGGCCGCGCCCAGTTCCACCGCCTCCAGCGGCACCGCCAAGATGTCCCGATTGTCCGGGGGCGCAACAATCGCCTGTACGTACATGCCGGGAAGCAGCCGGCCATCGGCGTTTTGAAAATCGATTTCGGTTTCCATCGTTCGCGTCTGCGGATCCAGCGAATCCGCAAAACGCGACACCTTCCCCACATAGTCCGCGTTCAGCGCCTGCACGTGCACTCCGACCGGATCGTTCAATCGAATCTCTCCCGCGATCGATTCCGGAATCGGCAAGACCAAGCGCAAGACGGAAATTTGGGCGATCCGCACCACTGGCGTGGATTGCGTGCTGGATGCTGTGCCCGCGGCGATCAAGGAACCCGTGTCCGCGTAGCGCACTGTTACCACGCCCGTGAACGGCGCCACGATCCGCGTGTACTGGGAAAGTGCCTCATACTGCTTGGCGTTTGCTTCGGCCACTTCGAGCGCTTGCTCGGCCCCATTCAGCGCCGCTTCCGCGCTGGACACCTGCGCCTCACCTTCCAGATCCTTTGCTTGCGCGTCGTCCACTTCCTGTTGCGCTACCAATCCCGCTTTCTGCTGCGCCGCTTGTTTCAACCGCTCATACATGGCGTGAGTGGCGACGTGTGCGGACTTGGCTCGCTCCACATCTCCTTTGGAGCGGAGGATTTCCTGCTTCGAGCGGCGCACCGCCGCGTCCGCCCCGGCAAGTTCTGCAGCCAGTTCGGGCACTTCCAGAACCGCAATCGTCTGGCCTTCGGCGACGCGGGAGCCGACGTCCACATAAATCTTCTTGATATAGCCCGCGACTTTCGCGTGAACGTCCACGTCCTGAAACGGCTTGAACGCCCCGGCCAGGGTCAGTGGCGCGCCCAACTTACCGCGCGAAACCTTGACCACCGCGGCCACGATTTCTCCGTGGCCTTTTCCGGCGGGATCCGCGTCGTCCGCTTCCGTCTTTCCGTGGCGCCATCCGGCCCACACCGCGATCAGCCCCAAAAAGACGAGGCCCGCGATTACCGACTTGATCTTTTTTGACATTGCATGTCCTTGTTACGACCGTCGTTTCCGAACAATGCGAAAGGCTCATCCTTGCGGACGTTCGGAAAAGAGAACCGAGAACACTTCAGAAAGGAGATTGCTTGGGATCTGCCGGCTCTCTAGCTCGGGCCGGCCGAGAGAACAGAGTTATGCCAGAGGTGGGGGCCGCGACCAGACTTTGGATACAATGTCCGATTGCGGTACTTCAACTTCTCGCTCGAATCCACGGGCCACAAAACTTCCAGCGGGCGCAGCGACTACTTCGCGTCTTGATTCCAAATTCAAATCTGTTTGCGGGATATCGTCCTGAACCGGGCTGAAGTGCTGTAATTCCGAGGCGCCGACGAACGCTCGATTTCGTTGCAGTGTGTGAACTTCAATCGTGCCGTGGGAAAAGCAAAGCGCCGCAAAGGGATTATAGAGGAGCAATGCCGCCAGGAGCATACACGTCCACACGCGGAACTTATGCGCCCGAATTGGGTGGTTCTGGTCTGGCATTTTGCTTCTGCCTATCCTTTAACACTAGTTCGACTCGGTTTTGGGGTCAAGGGGATGCCTGCCAGCGCGTGTCTTAGGGGAGGAGAAGGGGACCGGTGCCAGGGGTGCGCCGGTCCCCGAGGTAGGACATTGAGTGAAGTTCAAACGCGCTGAGCTTCGCAGTTCGGGGTCACATCCGAATGAAGGCCGTGTGAATTCTCCGTGACCTCCGAACTCAGGCCCATCGTGGTCATTTCCGACTCGGGGCGCACCGTCAATCCGCGGCCGTGGCGCACATCCAGACCGCGCACCCAGAAGATGATGTCTTCGGCGATATTCGTGGCATGATCCGCGATGCGCTCCAGATGGCGCGTAGCCAGCACGAACTGCATTCCAGGACTCACCAGCGCGACGTTCTGCGTCATGTGCAGCAGCAGGTTTTCGAAGATGCGGTCGCGATACTGATCCACCACGTCGTCGCTTTCCAGAACCTGCGCGGCCATTTCCGCGTTACGGAAGATAAGCGCGCCCAAACTCCGGCTGACCATCGAGCGCACGGCTTCGGCCATTGGCGCAAGCTCTTCGGGCGGCTTGGCGTCGGGCATTTCGCGCAGGGAGATGACCCGCTCCGCGAGATTCACGGCAATGTCGCCGATGCGTTCCAGGTCGTTAGTGATCTTCAGTGCGGCGACGACGAGGCGCATTTCGTCGTCCGTAAACGAGCCGCGGCGCAGCAAGCGGATGGCGTGCTCGTCAATCATGATTTCCATCTCGTTGATGCGCGGCTCGAGGAGAAAGACTTCGCCGGGAAGACCGGAAGTGCGCGGATTATCGAAGGCAATGATGGCGTCGAGCCCGCGATTCATGGCGCTTTCGACAACGCGAGCCATAGAAATCAGGTAGTTGACGAGGGTGTCGTAGAGAACCGCTTCGGTCAAACCGGTTGCTGGGGTCATTCACGAACCTCCACGGCAAAATCGGGGCGCGGCACACTATTGCACGCTACAAGTAGCTTGCATTGAAAACATTACGGCGATGTGACAGTGAAATGAAAATGGCGAAACGCCTTGGCGCTAGGAGCTGGCAGAAGAGCCCGGACGGCTGGCACGGCCGATGCCGGCTGCGGAGGAGGCCGAGCGGAACGTGGCGCGCTCCGGATCAAAAAGCGGGACGGAAAAATGAAACCGGGAGCCGACGCCGATTTCGCTCTCGACCCAGATCCGTCCGCCGTGTACTTCGACGAGGTGTTTGGCGATGGCCAAGCCGAGTCCGGTGCCGCCTGCTTCGCGGGAGCGGGCGGCATCCACGCGGTAGAAGCGCTCGAAGATACGCGGCTGGTCGGCAGTAGGAATGCCGATGCCGGTATCGGAGACAGTGAACACCACGCCGTCATTTTTCAGCTCGGCGCTGAGGACGATTTTGCCGCCCGGCAGCGTGTACTGGATGGCGTTGTCGAGCAGGTTTTGCAGAACTTCCTGCAGCCTGCGGGCGTCGCCGGCAACATCGGGTAAGTTTTGCGAGAGTCCGGGGGCGAGCGTGAGAGTCAGTTCTTTTTCGGCGGCGCGATGCCGCGCGGTTTCGTAACACGATTCGACCAGTTGCGAGACCTTGACGGGATGGACTTCGAGTTCCAGCCGGTCGGCATCCATTTGCGAAAGTTTTAGCAAATCTTCGGTGAGGCGAGCGAGGCGCCGCGCGTGTTCGAGGATGATGTTGAGGAAGCGGCCGCGATTTTGCGGGTCGTCTAATGCGCCGGCAATCAGGGTTTCGGCAAATCCCTGGATGGCCGTGAGCGGGGTGCGGAATTCGTGGGAGACGTTAGCGACAAAATCACGGCGGATGCGTTCGAGCTTGCGGAGCTCGGTGATGTCATGGAGCACAATGACAGCGCCGGACGTGTCCCCGGCGCGAACAGAGGCAACCGTGGCGGCAAAGAAATGCTGGCGCAACGTGCCGGTGGAGATTTCCGATTCCACCCTCGGCTCACCGGCAAGAACGCGGCGCACGGCCCCGATGAGTTCGGTCTGGCGGACAACTTCGAGCAACGAACTGCCGGCTACCGGAGGAACATCGAGTCCAAGAATGGAAGCGAAGCCGGGGTTCGTAAATACCAGGCGCTCCGCGGCGTTGACGACCGCAACGCCCTCCACCATTGAGCCAAGAATCGCGGAAGAAAGATTGCGCTCTTCGGTAAGCGTGCGGATCGTGCGGTCGAGGCGCGCGGCGGTCTGATTCAGCGACGAGCCGAGTGCTTCGAGCGTGTCGCCAGTGCCATCGGCGGGAAGCGGCCGGAAATCACCTTCGGCAACGCGAAGCGAGAATTCGCGCAAACGCTCGACGCGATCCGTGTAGGAGCGCGACATCAGCAGGGCCACCCCACCGGCGATCAGCAGGATAAGCAGCGACCAGAGCCACAATCTGGCGCGAAATTGAGCAAGCGATTCATCGATTCCATCCATGGGCAACGCCAGCCGGAGGACGACCGGCGCGCCGTCGGAGAGGTTTTCGCGGACGGCGTAATAGATGAGGGGACGCTTGACGGAAACGCTTTCGCGGATGGAACGGCCTTCGCCCTTTTGCAGGGCGTCGCGCACTTCTTCGCGGCCGGCGTGGTTTTCCATGGTGCCGGTTTCGGACTCGGAGTCGGCGAGGACGCGGCCATCGGACGCGATGATCGTTACGCGGGCGCCGCTTCTAGCTGCGTTGGAAACCCAACCGTGGAGTACGGAAATCTCGTCGGGGGTTTGTGGCGGGAAGGAAGTTACCGGAAGCGGATGAACGCCAATGAGGCGAACGAGGGACTGGAGTTCGCGATAGGCGTCATTTTCATAGCTGGCGCGGAGCGCGCGCTCGGCGAGAAAGTCCACAGCCAGCAGGGCGCCCGCTAAGAGCGCCAGGAAGGTGAGCGCGAGTTTCCAAAAAAATTTACGCCGCACGTGTCTCGAACAGATAGCCTGCGCCTCGGACGGTTTTCAGGTGCAGGGGATTTTCCGGATCAGATTCAATCTTTTCGCGCAGGCGGCGGACATAGACGTCCACGCTGCGGGGCGTGACGAAACGGTCGGTACCCCAGACCGCGTCGAGGAGCTGATCGCGGGTGAAGACACGGTTGGGGCGCGAGGCCAGATAGTAGAGCAGGCGAAATTCGAGCGTGCTGAGCGGCACGGGCTTGCCGGAATGGCTGACGCGATAGGAAGCCGGGTCGATCGCGAGGCGTCCAATTTCAATGACGCGCGGGGAGTCAACGGGCGGCTCCGCGCGGCGGAGCAAGGCTTTTACGCGAGCGATGAGTTCGCGGGGGCTGAAGGGCTTGGTGACGTAATCATCGGCGCCCATTTCGAGGCCGACGACGCGGTCGGCTTCGTCGCCGCGCGCGGTGAGCATGAGGACGGGAAGGCGGTTGAGAGATTCGTCCTTGCGGATTTCGCGGCAGATGTCCAAGCCGGACATCTTGGGAAGCATGAGGTCGAGGAGGAGGAGATCGGGGGGCGTTTTTTTCAGAGTGGAGAGGCCGCTGGTGCCGTCGAAGGCGGCGTTGACCTGAAAACCTTCGTTGGCGAGGTTGTAGCGGACGAGTTCGACGATGTCGCGATCGTCTTCAATAATCAGTACGCGTTTCATGAGCGGATCTCGCGGGGCGGATCGCATCGGTAGAAGTGTACCGTAGGCCGCGTGTTGACGATAGGCATGGTGTATGAGTTGGTCCCCTGACTGGGATTGATTGTGACAAGAGAGGGAGAAGGATGGGTGAAGGGGCGGTAACAGGATTGTGAATGGGCGGTAAATGGGGGAGGGGACTTGCAAACGGTGAGGCCAAGTGGAATTGGTATGACCAGGAGGGGTACCCCTTGTTTTTGTGTAAGAGCGGCAGGGAAAGAACTTAGGGGAGCGGTTTTTGCAATCCCTCGCAAGGGCTCGGGGGGCGCAAGAGAGCGGCAGGAAGGGGATTTGCAGTCAATCGATAGCCGATAGCTTGGCAGACTACGGTTGGACGGAGAAGAGGAGTGATCGGAACGCGCAGGAAAGGACCTCAGAGGTAGCGGCGGATGGCTTCGGAGTAGCGGGTGTAGAGGTAGGAGACAAGGAGGAGGGCGACGCCGAGGATGATGAAGGTGATGAAGCGGTCGGAGC
>Ga0210410_10000157_pt1 | contig 101345 bp, 82 predicted proteins | sample IncBWC4MmetaG_FD_161058 | JGI IMG/M metagenome (GOLD analysis project Ga0210410, IMG submission 161058) | Forest soil microbial communities from Barre Woods Harvard Forest LTER site, Petersham, Massachusetts, United States - Inc-BW-C-4-M | ecosystem: Environmental > Terrestrial > Soil >...
GATTCGCGTGGCGCCAGGCGAGATAGTTTGGCGCGGAAACACCATCGAGGTCGGATTGGAAACTCTGCACTGGGTTGACGCCCGAAATCACGACGATTCGGCTTGGCTCTTGCCCCGGCGGGCGCCGCAACAGAAAAGCGCTCACGAGACTAAACATCGTGACGTTCACAGCGATGCCCAGTGCCAACGTGAGAACGGCAATGGAGGTGAATCCAGGGCTTTTGCTCAGCGTCCGCGCGGCGAACGTGAAGTCCTGCGCCACTCCGTCGAGGAGAGAGACGCCGCGGGCTTCGCGACATTCTTCCTTGGCGCGCTCCACGCCGCCAAACTCGATTCGCGCTCGCCGCATGGCTTCTTCGCGTGCCACTCCGCCGCGCATCAAGTCTTCCGTGTATCGCTCAATGTGGAAGCGCAGCTCCGCATCCATCTCGCGTTCTATTCGTGCACGGCCCAAGACAGCCAGCAACCAAAAACGAAAGCGATTCCACAGCGTCATACTTCCTCCAACGCAACAGAAAGCTTGCCTCCGAAAATCATCGCCATCACTCGTACCTCAGCGCCACCATCGGATCGACGCGCGCCGCACGCCGCGCCGGCAGATAGGATGCTGCAACCGAAACGACGACCAACAGCAAGAGCACCGCAGCGAAAGTAGGCGGGTCGGTGGATTGCACCTCATAGAGTAAACTCCGAAGAAAACGGGTCAGGCCAAGTGCTCCCGCAACGCCAAAAACAATTCCGATTGCCGTAACACGGAGGCCTTGACCCAATACCAAACGAAGCACGTCGCCGCCTCGCGCGCCAAGCGCCATGCGCACGCCGATCTCATGCGTTCGTTTCGTCACCGAGTATGCCAACACTGCATAGATGCCGATGGCCGCCAGGATCAAGGCCAAGGCCGCGAACGAACTCAACAAAGAGAGATTGAACCGCCGGCTCTCCGTGGACCGGGAGATGACCTGATCCATAGTGCGCACGCTACCCAGCGCGAGTTGTCGGTCCAAGCCCCATACGGCGGAGCGTACTTCGGCCGTTAGGCTCGCCGGATCTGCTTGTCCGCGTACGGCGATGCGCAGCGAGGGCATCGAGCCAAGCTGCGCGTATGGTTCGTACGTGTGCGGATCAGTAGCTGCGTCTAGCGCACCCTGTTTCACATCTCCCACTACCCCAACCACAGTGAGCCAAGGGTCCTGCGAATCTGGAGGTCCCCATTTCAGGCGTTTTCCCAGGGGATCCTGGCCGGGCCAATACTTCTTGGCCAATGATTCGCTCACGATGAGCACGTGTGTGGACTTCGGCCCGTCCTGCTCGGTGAAGTACCTTCCACGAAGCAGAGGAATGCCCATGGTCTGGAGATAGTCTCCGTAAATGACGGAGTGATTGCACAAGCTCAGCCCAGAAGGCAGGGGCGGCTGGTACCCCTCCGCTGTGAAGGCGTGTGTCCAACCTCCGAGGAGAGGCAAATCCGTGGAACCTGCTGCGGCGGCAATGCCTGGCGCGTGCCGAAGCGTTTCCATTAACTGTCTATAAAAGGAATCGACCAGTGAGTCCCGCGAGTATTCCGCTGGCGGCAAGTCAATCGACGCCGTCAAGACGTTTTCTGGACGGAAACCTTGATTTGTGTTCAAAACTCGCTGAAAGCTGCGGACAAGCAGTCCAGCGCCGACAAGCAACATCACAGACAGGGCGACTTCAATAACTACAAAGGCGGCACGCACTCGCTGGTGATCAGGCCCTTGCGAATTGCCACGACCGCTTTCCTGTAGCGAGGGATTGAAATCAGTTCGCGATGCCCACAGAATTGGCCAGACGCTGAAGGCGAGTCCCGCCATGGTGGCGAGCAGGAAACTGAAGAGCAGCACTCTCCAATCGAGTTCGACCGCGTGGAACTGTGGAATATTTGCCGGCATTCGAACTGCCAAGGCTTGCTTCACCCAAACGGCAAAGACCAACCCAAGCCCGCCTCCCGTGAAAGCAAGCAACATGCCTTCCACTAGGAATTGACGCACCAATCGGAATCTGCCGGCCCCGATTGCCAGCCGAACCGCCATCTCCTTCTGGCGACCGACGGCGCGCATCATCAACAGGTTTGCGACGTTCACGCAAGCAATCAGCAAGACGAAACCTACGGCGCCAAGCAGCATCATTAGCATCGGCTTCAGCGGGCCGATGACCTCGTCACGCATGGGCATGGAGACCATACCGAGCCGGAAGTCACCCATCGGCGACATATGGGCTTCGCTGGCCCACACTTCGTAAGTGTGAAGGACTCCTTGAGCGACAAGCTGCAAGTCCGCATTAACTTGGCTCGGATGGACTGTTGGTTTTAGTCTGCCGACCACGGTATAGGAGAAATTGTCTCCGAAGTCCGCCAGTTCTTCCTTGGACAGCCCCAGAGGAACCCAAAGATCGGCCGCAACTCCCTGCAACATTCCCGGGAGCGGAAATACGAAGCTCTGCGGCATGACGCCGACAATCGTGTAAGGTTTGCGGTCCAGACTGACGGTTTGTCCCAGGATGTCGCGCTCTCCACCGAATTGCCGCTGCCACAACCCGTAGCTCAGAATTACAACCTGATGCCCGAATTGCTCTTCCTGCGGCGTGAACGCACGACCCATGATCGGTTGTACACCGAGCACATCGAAAAGACTGCTGTTTACTCGATCGGCCACCACTCGGTCTGGCTCGCCCTTTCCAAAGAATTCATAAGTCCACACGCGGAATCCACCAACACCTTCAAAGACGTGATTCAATTTCTCGATCTGAGAGATGTCGGGTCCCGAAACATTGAAGGGCTCAGGACCGGTGTTGGGCAGAACTTCTTTCACCAGCATCAGGCGGTTTGCATCGGTGTAGGGCAGGGGGCTGAGGAGCACCGCGTTCACCACGCTGAAAATGGCGGTGTTCGCACCAATACCCAAAGCGAGCGTGAGCACCGCCACAGCGGTAAAACCAGGGCTCTTGCGGAACATTCGTGCGCCATAGCGCAAATCCTGGATCAATTGGTCGAGGAAGGTCACTCCCCGTGCTTCGCGGACTTCCTCCTTGATGCGCTCGATTCCGCCAAACTCCAGCCGCGCCCGCCTCATCGCCTCCTGCCTCGGCACGCCGCCGCGCATCAAATCTTCCGCATACTCCTCGAGGTGGAAGCGCAGCTCCGCATCCATCTCGTTTTCCATGCGCGAGCGCCGCAGGGTTGCTCTCAACCACGACCGGACCGGGGTCCACAACATCACACTTCCTCCGGCTTCGTTCCCAGGATTCCGGCGATCAGGTCCGCCATGCGATTCCATTTCTCGGCTTCCGTTTGCAGCCTCCGTTTGCCCGCCGCCGTGAGCCGGTAATATTTCGCCTTGCGCTTGTTTTCCGACTCGCCCCATTCGCTGCTGATCCAGCCCTGGTGCTCCAGCCGGTACAGCGCGGGATAGAGCGACCCTTGTTGAATCTCCAGGCGGTCCTTCGAAATCTGCTGGATCCGCAGCAAAACGCCGTAGCCGTGAAGCGGCCCGAGCGAAACAGCTTTGAGGATCAACATGTCCAGCGTGCCTTGCAGAAGATCGAGTTGTTTGTCCACGGGTGTGCTCTCCTAGATGGTCTGGGAATATAAGCCTGGTCTCCTAGACTGTCAAGGAGAAACCCGAAAATGCGGGAAGCTACGGCGCATGGCGCTTCGACCCCGTCAAAGCCCTGCGCTACGAATAAATCATTTGAATAATCGCCGCTTGTCAGCGTGAACCTTCCTGCATACACTCCTCTCGAAGCACGCAAGCCCATTCGAGCAGGCCAGACCAATGAGCCAGGAAGACTTCCACGCCGGCGGCGATCGCTTCCCTCCGACTCGCCGATCAGTCATCGAAGCCGTCCGCAGTATCGATGCCCAAGAGCGTGAACGGGCCCTCGAAGCACTGTGCTCGGCTTATTGGAAGCCGGTGTACAAGTACATACGTCTGCGATGGAATCGCCCTCCGGACACGGCGCAGGACCTGACCCAGGGATTCTTTGTGGAGGTCCTCGAACGCGAACTGCTGGAAAAATTCGACGCGAAAAAGAGCCGGCTGCGAACCTATTTACGCGTTTGCGTGGACAGCTTTGTGATGAACGTAGACAAGGCCGGACGGCGGCAGAAACGCGGCGGCAATGTGCCGCACCTCGCACTGGATTTTGGGGGTGCGGAAGAAGAATTGGGCGCCGCCGCGATCGACCCGGCAAAAATCGCCTCGCCCGAATCGCTTGAGGAATTCTTCGAGAAGGAGTGGGTGCGCAGCCTTTTTGCTTTGGCGGTTGAAGATTTGCGCGTTCTCTGCACGGCACGCGACCGCGCGCGAACGTTTCGTCTGTTCGAGGCCTACGACCTTGATGGCAATAAAAGTATTTCCTATGAGAAGCTTTCGCAGGAGTATGCCATTTCCGTTTCCGATGTGACCAACGCCCTGGCCTGGGCCCGCCGCGAATTTCGAAGGATCGCACTCGAACGGCTGCGCGAACTCTGCGGCAGCGAGGAAGAATTTCAACGCGAAGCGCGCGCCGCCTTTGGCTGGGACGCAAAATGAAGTTTCTTTCTGACCAGGCACTTGAACGGCTAAGAGATGCCGCGGATACGCCGGACCTCGCAGGCACGCGCTACCGCTTGCTGGAACGCGTGGCGCGCGGCGGCATGGGCGTCGTCTACGCGGCTGAAGATGAGAAATTGCAGCGGCGCGTCGCCCTCAAAGTTCTTGACGTCCCGGGCACGGACGGCGATCTGGCAAACCGTTTGATCCGCGAAGCGCGCGTGCTCGCCCGCCTCGAGCATCCCGGGATCGTGCCGGTCCACGACGTCGGAACACTTGCCGATGGGCGCGTCTTCTACACCATGAAATTCGTTGAGGGCCAGCGCCTCGACAAGCACATCGCCACGGTAAATTCCGTGCCGGACCGGTTGCGGCTCTTCCTGCGCATCTGCGACGCCGTGGGATTCGCGCACGCACGCGGAGTGCTGCATCGCGATTTGAAGCCCGCGAACATCATGGTCGGCCCCTTCGGCGAAGTGCTAGTGATGGACTGGGGCCTGGCTAAAATTCTGCGGAGCGTCGATTCGAGTCCCCCACAAATGGCCGATCCGGACGCTACCATCTTCGAGAAACCAGCCACGCCTTCGGCAAACGGCCAAGCAACGGATTCCTCCGTGATTACCGGACACGGCACGGTCATGGGTACTCCGGGCTACATGTCGCCGGAACAGGCACGCGGCGACGTGCAACTTCTAGACGCTCGAAGCGATATTTATTCTCTTGGCGCTCTATTGCGATTTCTTCTCATTGAGGGAAAGGACGCAGCGCCCGCGCATTTCCGCAAGCGTGTGGACCGCTCTCTCGAAGCGATTTGCTCGAAGGCAACTGCAGAAGCTCCTGCCGAACGCTATGCCAATGTGCCGGAGATAGCCCTGGATGTCTCGCGTTACCTCGACGGATTGGCCGTGGGTGCGCATCACGAATCGTTTTTGGAGAAATCCGCTCGATTTTACCGGCGCTACCGCTTCTTTATCTTGTTGATTGCAGCCTACTTGGCGATGCGCGTGGCCATTTTGGTTTTTCTCCACAGATAGCCTTAAAGGAATTCCGGGACTTGTTGTATAGAACGACAGAGAAAAGAATAACCGGCGACGGAGGAACGTTATGAACAAAGTGCTCCTGGGGCTCCTGCTCGGTGCGGTGCTTGGCGCAATCGATGGAGGGACCGCCTGGTTCACTCCCGAGGTGCGCCCGGAAATGGCTACCATCATTATCGGTTCCACGTTTAAGGGATTGGTGGGCGGCATTCTCATCGGATTCTTCTCGCGAAAGGTGAAGTCGCTCCCTCTGGGTATTCTGTTTGGTCTGGTCGTAGGAGCGTTGTTGGCCCTTGCCATTGCTGCGATGCCTGATGCCATCACCGGAAAGCACTACTACAAAGAGATCATCATTCCCGGGAGTCTCGTCGGCTTGATCGTCGGATATGCCACGCAGAAGTTCGGAGCAACTCCAGGAGCGACAGCGGCGACGCGCTAGCTTCAAACGAATATTGCTTTGCGGATTCCGTTCGTAACTATCTAGGAGGAGAGCTATGTCTCGAGTCATCCATTTTGAAATACCGGCAAGCGACCCGGAACGCGCGTCGAAGTTTTATCAGAAAGTGTTCGGCTGGAAGATTGAGAAATGGCCCGGCCCCATGGAGTATTGGATGGTGAACACCGGCGCGGACGGAACGCCTGGAATCAACGGCGGCCTGATGAAGAACACGCAAGTCAAGACAACCACCAACACCATCGGCGTGGAGTCGGTAGATAAAGCAATCGACACGGTAAAAAGTGCCGGCGGAAAACTGGTGATGCCCAAGACGCCGATTCCCACCGTCGGATACTTCGCCTATCTTGAAGATACGGAAGGAAACCTGTTTGGCGTCATGCAGCCCGACACAAATGCTAAATGAGATGCCAGCAGCGCATTGAGCGATGAGTTTCGAGTAGTCATTTTTGTTTTTGACTGAAAGCATTTCCTGAAAGGAGAACTACGGATGAGAAGCTTGTGGAGAGTCTTGACTGTGAGCGTGCTAGTGTTGAGCACGGGCATGATGCCCGTGCAAGCGAATGCTGGATCGAGCGGTGCCGAAGCGTTCGAGAAGCTGAAGGCGCTTGTAGGGCACTGGGAAACCGACAAGACCAACACGAACAAGGCCACGCTGGACCTAGAACTTACTTCCGGGGGCACGGCCGTCCTCGAGAAATTCCACATGGTGGAGAACGGCAAGCCCGTGGAGATGACCACGCTCTACTACCTCGACGGCGATCAGATCAAGCTGACGCACTATTGCATGACAGGCAACCAGCCCACCATGCGGGGAACTTATACGCCGGAGACAAAGACCATCACGTTTGATCTCGTAAGCATCTCGAACCTGAAAACCGCCGATGACGGGCACATGCATCATGCCGTGTACACTTTCATCGACAACGATCATTTCAAGACCACCTGGACATTCCGCAAAGACCAGAAGGACGCCTTCACGGAAGATGTGACCTACGTCAGGAAGTAAGCAGACCGCAGTGCAATCCGAACTCGCTGTGAAACCCGTGGGACAGGCAGGAATGTCTGTCCCACTTTTTGTGCCCGATGTAGAATGCCCCGCATCGAACGAATGTCACCAATTGACGCCTGCAGGAGCGATGCGATGGGATTTGCGGCGTTTGCCGGCCAAAAATATCTGAATCTCGAGACCTTCAAGAAAAGTGGCGATGGCGTGAAAACGCCCGTGTGGTTTGTGGCTGAGCCGTCGGCGAAGCTCGATTCGAACGACGCCAAGTTGTATATCTACACCATCGGCATTTCCGGTAAAGTCAAACGCATCCGCAACAATCCCCGCGTGAGAATTGCTCCTTGCACCATGCGCGGCGAGGTGCGCGGCGAATGGGTGGACGCGCGCGCCGAGATTGTAACCGGCACCGAAGCCGATCATGGCACGGCCCTGCTCAACAAAAAGTATTTTCCCTGGAAACAGCTACTGGCTTTCTTCGCCAAGTTCAGCCGCCGCGGGCGAACCGTTTTTGTGATCCGCCCGGTCTGATAATGTATATCGCATGCGGTACCTAGTTAGAGCGCGGGTGAAAGAGGGCTGCCAGCAAGGCCTGCTGGAAGCGATCGACCGTGGCCTCTTGGGCAGCGGCTCGGTCGCCGAGGGTGAATACCTGCGCAATATGAACGAAGCACGGCTTTGTGCCGATGAAACAGTGCGGTGGGTTGAGGTCTGCTACTGCCCCACGCCGCTCCAGGAAGAGCGCCCGTTTTGGGAAGAGTATTTTGAACTTGTGAAGGTGCAGGACGCCCACGACCGCCGGAAATGCCGCGACCAGAACGGCTCCCAGCCCTGGGCCTGCGGCGATTGTGACTGCACCGCCCGCCTCGAAGCAAAGCTCAAGCATGCCGGCAAGTCCTTCCTCGAACTGCTGCGCAGCCGTTCTGAAGATCCATCTGATTGAGCGATGCAGCGTGCGGTCTATTGAACCTACTCGGGTTTAGCCCAAGAACTTGAACCGCTTTGCCGCGGCCAAAGCCAGCCAAAAGTACTCGCGGTGGGGCGGCCAAAAATACCTCTTTACATATGCCCATATGGGAATGTAACATGCCTCCTATGGCTCGAGCAGCGACAACCTCGGATGCGTTCAATGCCGTAGCTGAACCGCGGCGCCGTGAAATCCTGAACTATCTCGCCCTCCAGGAACGCCCTGTGGGTGAGATAGTGGCTTCGCTGGGTTTTGAGCAACCCTCGGTCTCCAAGCATCTTCGCGTCTTGCTGGAGGTCGGCCTTGTCAATGTCCGTCGCGACGGCCGGCGGATGTTTTATAGAACCAACGCCGAAGCGATCCGCCCGCTTCACGAATGGACGAGCACGTTCGAACGCTTCTGGCGGCATCAATTAAGCCGTGTAAAGGAACGCGCCGAGCGGAAAAGCAATCCGTCAAATGATGCAGAGCCAGATTTCATTCCAAGGAGGAAAGATGATTTCGACAGCAACAAGAATTGAGGATTTGACCCTGGGTATCACGGAGGAAATCGTTGTGCGCGCCTCGCTGGACGCTACGTTTGCCGCGCTACTAGAGCAACTTGGACCGCACAACGAGAGTCCCAAGAGCGGCCCAATACCGATGAAGCTCGAGCCATGGCCCGGCGGCAGGTGGTACCGCGACCTGGGCGACAATAACGGTCACTTCTGGGGAGTTGTGCAGGCCATCAAGCGGCCGACATTGCTCGAAATTACGGGGCCGCTGTTCATGTCCTATCCCGTCGTCTCGAACGTGCAGTACCGCTTGAGCGAGAAAGATGGCGGAACTCTGCTTACCTTCCATCACACGGCGCTTGGACTGATTCTGGACGACCACCGAAAAGGAGTGCGGGAGGGCTGGAGTCACATTCATGAAGGCGTTCGCAAGAGGGCGGAGGCGGCTCAGTCGCACCGGGCGACCGCCCGGTGAGCGCGACTACCGCGGAAGGAGCGATGTTATGTGCCCAGCATGCATGTCCAGTGCGGCGTTGATGATCGGCAGCGTGATGTCCGCCGGCGGACTGACCGCACTCGTACTGAATAAACTAGCCGCGAGGTTCGGCGCAAAGAAATCAATCCAGATACGAAATACAAAGGAGGAAACATGGGTGAAGTAAATCACGAGCAGGTGAATCTGATGTTGCGGCTGTTTGAAGAGCGGCGCGAGCCAAAGCTGCGTGAAGCGCGTGACTGGTTTGGAGCCAATTTTCACGTGAAAACCGCGGACGACTTGATGCGCGTTTGTGCTCCGGGCACCCCGGGAAATCTGTACATGCGCATGGTGCTCGGCTATTGGGAAATGGTGGCGAGCATTGTGAACCGCGGGCTGATCGACGAAGACTTCTTCTTCGAAAGCAACGGGGAACAGTGGGCTGTTTTTGAACAGGTGAAGCCGGTGCTCGCCGCGTGGCGCGCCATGTTCAGCAGCCCGAAATTCCTCGCCAACCTCGAGGAACAGTGCAAGCGACTCGAAGCGTGGCGCGAGAAGCGCAACCCAGGGTCCAACGAAGCCATTCGCAAGATGTTGGCGCAAATGCAACAAGCAGCGCAAGCGCCCAAGGCGCAGGCCGCGGCCAGCTAGAGTAGGCTCGCAGCCCCGCAATTTTGGTCAATGGCCAGTGAATGCGGAAGTTTGGTTGGGCAAGGCCTCGCCGGGCTTTAGCATTCGCTGAGCGTGCTGCTTTCTTAGAATTCTGTGGGTCATCAGTCTTTTTTGCAGGATCGGACATGTAGGAAAGGAGAATCAGGCATGGCAACAAGAGCGATGGAACAATCAAAAGTAGTGCCGCCGGCAGAATGGCTTGCCGCGCGAAAAGAGCTGTTGAAAAAGGAGAAAGAGTTCTCGAAGTTGCGGGATGATCTCAGCCGGCAGCGCCGTGAACTCCCCTGGGAAAAGATCGAGAAGGCTTACGTCTTTGATGGGCCGAAAGGCAAGGAGACGCTTGCCGATCTCTTCGGCGGCAGAAGCCAGTTGATCATCTACCACTTCATGTTTGGCCCCAGTTGGGTGGAAGGCTGCCCGAGTTGCTCGTTCATTTCCGACCACATCGACGGCAGCGTCGTGCATCTTGCGGCACGAGACGTTAGGCTGGCGGTCGTTTCGCGGGCGCCCCTGGCGCAAATCGAAGCCTTCAAGAAGCGCATGGGCTGGCGCTTCCACTGGGTGTCGTCGAATGCCACCGACTTCAACTACGACTACCAGGTGTCGATGACCAAGGAAGAGCTAGAAAAGGGCGACGTGTATTACAACTACACCATGCAGAAATTTCCGAGCGAAGAACGGCCCGGCATGAGTGTTTTCTACAAGGATGCGGCCGGCAATATCTTCCATACCTATTCGAGCTACTCCCGCGGCCTGGACATTCTCGTCGGCGCGTACAACTGGCTGGACATGACTCCAAAGGGCCGCGACGAAGAAGGCTTGAAGCATGGCATGGCCTGGGTTCGCCACCATGACAAGTACGGCGAAGGCTACCAGGTGGACGCGAAAGCGGACTACGTGCAGCCCGCCAAGGCGACCGATACCTCATGCTGCTCGGGTGACCACAAGCCATAAACGCGCAGATTCATCCCGCGGTCAGCGTGCCATCGGCGTTGACCGCGAGCCCGAGAGCGTCGCGCAGGGTCAGTAGTTCAATTTCAATGAAAACTGGATCTGGCGGGAGGGGCCGGCGGTCTTGCTGATGATCCCGAAGCCGCTGCCCCGGAGGATGTTGGAGGGCAAGCCGAAATTGACTTCATTGAAGATGTTGAAAAATTCAGCTCGAAATTGAAGGATAGCGAGTTCGCCATTTCCGCGATGGCCTACCGCGGTGTCCTTGATCAAAGCCATGTCAAAATCGCGAAAGCCGGGACCGCGAAATGTGTTGCGGCCGAGAGTTCCAAAGCCGCCGCGATTAGTCCCCGTTCCGCAAGGAATGTTTCCGGGAATTTGAAAAAACAAGCAGTTCGACTTGCCCAAGCCGAAATAGTCCTCGCGCACGGCGCGGCTGGTGGAAAAATTCGGCATGGCGAGAAGGTCGGGCCGATCCGTTCCGCCGAGGCCGGCGCCGGTTTGTTGAACACCGGAATAAACGGTGAACGGCGGCCCCGTGGTCAAGGTCGTGAGGTCCAGGAACTGCCATCCCTTTGTGAGCGTTTTGCCCAGCGGCTGGAGAAAATGAACGCGATCCAGCGCCAAGAGCTGAATCAGGCTTAGCGTGAAAACGTGCGTCACATCGAACGTGGAAGCTCCCTTGTCGGCCTCTGGATTGAACGGATCCTGAGGCAAGGTCTGCAAGATTACCCCCGCGCTTCCGGAAATTCCTCCAGGGACGGCGCTGGTGTCATCAATACTCTTGGAAAACGTGTAGGTGGCCTGGAAGCTGAGCCCCATGCGGGCCGCGTTCTGACTGACGCTGGTCTGCAGCGCGTGATAGCTCGAATGCGCTCCTGTGGACATTACGCTCTCAGGACCGAAACCGCCAATGGCTTGGCCTGCTGCATTGAATTGCGTAAAGCGTGCAAACGCCGGATCCGCGCCTCCATAAGCGTTCGGTGACAGCACGCTGGCAAGGTTTATTCCCGCTGTGCCAACGTAGGAGGCGCTCAACTTCACGCTGCCGATTTCGTGATCGATGCCCAGGGTGTCCGTGGCGATATAACCGTTGCGGAGATGTGGATCGACGCTGATGGCTGCAAACAATTGAACCTGATTGCCGGGAGTGAGGGCGGCCAGATCGTTTTGGAATCGTTGCACATCCATCGGCGTGTTGGCTGGCACGTTGCTGCTGCTTCCGGAAGAAAAAAGAAGCTGCCCCTGCGTGGTGTAAACAGGGGGAAGAGTGAGGGGCACGACGGAATTCTGAAAGTTCAGAGGAAATCCGGGCTTGGCGATTACTAACGGTTGAAAGACAAATGGGAATGCGCCAGTGACATAGTTTTGCAGCCACAGATTGGGAAGAATGGTTGTGATGGCGCCACCGGCGTGAAGTGTAGTGTGTTTGCTCACGCTGTAGTCCAGGGATAGGCGCGGGCCCCATCCATTCCAGTCCATGGCGTACGGTGGTTGCGGGTTATATAGATAAATTTGTTTGGTGCCAGGAGCAAGGAAACTTGCGAGGTTACCGTCTGGTCCAACCGGTACCGCAAGCGAAGTGCGATTCTTCGCTTCATGAATCCGGCTGTTCAACTCATAGCGCAACCCGTAGTTGATGCTCAATCGGGCAGTGGCTTTCCAGGAGTCTTCAAAGTAGAAATTGTAGGCCTCTCGGCGCACCGCCGCTTCGTCAAACTTATCTCCTTTTGGAGTCAGGCTCGCGGCCGCCGTGATGGTGTAAGAATACGGTGTCGCAGTGAGCAGGCCGGTGAGGGAGTCCGGGAGCGGGTCTCCAGGATGAATATCATGCAGGCCGCTGGCAGAGGGAATCAGCACGGTAGAATAGGCGGTTCCTCCTCCGAACGTATAGCTCCCATTGGGATTCAGGCCAAAAATCGTCGCATCGCGGTTGAAACGTAGCTCCACACCCCATTTGAGGGAATGGGAGCCGCGGGAGTAGGCCATGTCCTGCCTGAACTGATAGACATTTCCATAAGAACCGAAAATGGATCCATCGGCGGAATTGAACCCTTGAAAGAGCCCGTCACCGAAGGCAATGGCAGGCTGCGTGTGGTTGCTGGTGATGAACAGGGGCGTGCTGCGGATGTAGCCGAGAGTGGTTTGTATGTTGAAGTGGGGATTAAGTGCGAGAGAATATTTTACCGCGGCGCTGCGCTGGTGATCGAAGAATTTTACGGCGAAATCGGGATCGATCGCGCTTTGATCGGGATTCGTGGTTGGTCCGGTGACTTGGTTGCGGCTTGCCCGCAGGAATAAAGTTGATCTATCGGAAACTCGATGATCGAGCCGCAGCGAAGCCTGATCCGTATCCGTAACGACTTTGGATGACGTTGCATACGTCCGCGCGCCGTACGCGCCGTTTGGATCGTTCGGCATAGGATATCTTGCGAGCAGCGGCGCGATGCTGTTGCTCACCGGCACGGTAAGCGTATCGCCGGGAAAAGTCGTGGTGTCGATTCCCTGCCGTTCCGCTTGAGTGGGCACTGGCATGACTTGCGTGGTCCCGAGAACTTGCCGGAAGCCCTGATACTCCGCGAAGTAATAGGTCTTCCCGCGGCCATCGTAGATTCGAGGGACAAAGATGGGGCCGCCGTTGGTTACGCCAAACTCATTGCGCGCAAAGGGTGGCAATCGCCGGGTGTCCAAATCGCCCTTGTGATCGAAGAAATTCCGTGCGTCGAAGGCCGCGTTGCGGACAAACTCGAACAGGCTGCCGTGGACGAAATTGCTTCCTGACTTCGTGACCACGTTCGTGAATCCGGCAGCGCCATGGCCTATGTCCGCGGGCATGACGCCGGAACTGGATTGCACTTCCTGGATGGCGTCTACGTTGAAGTTGGAGAACGTGGCGCCGCCAAGTTCAGGATCCGTCGTGTCCGCACCATCCATGGCAAAGACGGCCGCGGAACCGCGCTGGCCGTTGACGGCAAACTGCTGCGTGAAATTCGCGGCCCCATTGGTGTCCGTCATAGTGCCGGCGGCCAGAAGCAGGAGCTTGCTGAAGTCTCGCTCATTCAGTGGCAGGCTGGACACTTCTCCGGTCGAGAGCCGTTCGCCGCCGCTGGCCTGCGGAGAAGCGACATCTTGAGTGACCAGGACCCGAACTTCCTGCCCTTGAGGCGAGAGCTCAAGATTGGATGTGAGTGCAGCGCCGTCTTTGATGACCACAGGATCCGCTGCGGTCCAAATCCTGCCTGTACCGCTTACCGTTAGTCTGTAGCTGCCTGCTGCAATTGCGCCGAACTCAAATTGGCCGGTAGTGGAAGTTGTGGCGGAATACTCGTGGCCGGTGTCTGCCGCGATGAGCTTGATCGTAGCCATCGCGACGGGATTTCTCGCGGGGTCGCGCAGGACGCCGCTCCAGGATGGCTGCGGAGAAGAGTAGAGAGAGGGAATGAGGGCGAATACGAGAACAAGCAGCAAGGCATGCAAGAGCGAACGAGACCAGGAAAGCATCGGGGGACATTATACGCGTATTGATTTTGGCCACGAAAGTCTTGGCTGGTTTGGCGGGATTGGCTGTGATTAGCCCGCCGAAACTGCCGATTGGGGCGAAGACGCAAGCGCAAGGAGAGCGGCGTTGTATGGAGCGCGGGCGACGCCTCGTTCGGTGAAGATGGCCGCGATGTAGCGCGCGGGAGTCACGTCGAAGGCCGGATGCGCGGCGTGGACGTCGGGGGCAATGCGCGTGCCCTGGAAATGCGTGACTTCCGCAGCGGAGCGTTCTTCGATGGGAATGTGCTCGCCGTCGGGAATCGATAGATCGAAAGTCGAAACCGGGGCCGCGATGTAGAAAGGAACGTTATTTTCTTTGGCGAGCACGGCAATCTGGTACGTGCCGATTTTGTTTGCCGTGTCTCCGTTGGCCGCGATGCGATCCGCGCCGGTCACGATCGCGCCGACTTTGCCGGTTTTCAAAAAATGGCCGACCATGTTGTCGGTAATAAGCGTAAGCGGGATGCCGCCCTTGTGCAGTTCCCAAGCGGTAAGGCGCGCGCCCTGCAAATAGGGCCGAGTTTCGGGAACCAGGACGTGGAGCTTCCGACCTCGTTCGAACGCGACACGGATGACTCCTAGCGCGGTGCCAATGCCCCCGGTGGCCAGCGCGCCGGCGTTGCATTGCGTCATGACTTGGCCTTCGTGTGGCATGAATTCCGCGCCAAAGCGGCCGATGGCTTCGTCCGTGGCGCGCTTTTCGAGATGCACCTGCCGCGCTTCGTCCACCATGCCTTGTCTGATTTTGCCGAGGTCCGAGGTTTGCGCTGTCAATTCGGCGAACCGGCGCTTCATTCGTTCGAGCGCCCAGAAGAGATCAACCGCCGTGGGGCGAGTTTTCGCCAGCGTGCCGCAGATTTCCGTAAATTCAGTGCCAAGCCCTTCCACGGTTTTCGCGGGAGAATGGAGAACGCCCAGAGCGGCACCCATGGCCGCAGCAACACCGATCGCCGGAGCCCCGCGGATGACCATTTCGCGAATCGCTTTCGCGACTTCGCGGTAGTCGGTGTATGTGTAAGAAATTTCCTCGGTCGGCAGGCGGCGCTGATCGAGCATCACCACGCCACGGTCCGTCCATTCGATGGGCTGAGCTACGTACATTCTGTCACCGGCCTCACAATCTTCTATTGTAGCAAGGGAATGCAAAATACTAGGTGAGGATCGACTCGCAGCAATCTCCCCATGGCTAAGCGATCGTTCACATCTCATGATGCGGGGGGCATGTGGGTAAAGCCCTTGGTGGCGATGACGGACGCGACAGCAATCATCGAATTGTAGCCAAGATGGAGAAAGAAACTGGCCACCACTGTCCCTGTCCACGCGCGCGCAAACGTGAAAATAATGCCGACGAGAATCAATAAACCGACCAAAGGCCAATTCCGACCGAGTTGAGGTGCGTGCATCAGGCCGAAGAGCAGCCCGGTGGTCAAAATACTGGCAACTACGCCAGTGCGAGTGGCGCGGGAGAATTCCATGCCGAAAAACTGGGCAATGGCGGAGATGATCCGAGCTAAAACAGGGTACAGGTAGCCGCGAAAGATAGTTTCTTCCACAAGGGGCGCCACGACTACGGCCATGGCCAACAGTAGCATGGCCCCAGTGCGGCTCTTGAGGAATTCCTGTATCGGCGCGTGATCCGAATCCTTGACGCGCGAGGCAGCCACGGCTACGAAGATGGAGAGGCCACAGCCGGAAAGAAAATACATCCAGGGCCGGCCTTTGCCAGCGGCGGGGTCGGACGCGAGTTTTTTCCACCCCAGCGTACGCCAGAACGGAATGTCGCGAAGGACAGAGAGGGTCACGTACAGAAAAAGAATCATGAGAGCGAACGCGACGATGCTCGTGCCGACCAGGAGTTTGGGGTCCGACTCAAGGATTTGCTTGATCCGGGCTTGCGGGAGATGGCGGTAACCCGAATAGTAGCCAAATACCAGGGCCCCAATGGCCAACTGGCTGATAATGATGAAAATGACGAAAACCAGGAGATGCACCCAGGACCAGGAGATGCGCAAGTCTTCGGGCAAATTGAGGTCTGAGGGTCGGCCAGGAGTTCCCGCCGCGTAGGAAATGGGATCGCCCGCGAGAGGATAGACGGAAGGTTCCGCGGGCGCCGGCTCTTGCGCCTGGCCGGACGACAGTTGGGCGTGAGGATTCTCGTCTGGCGGCTTCAACGGATTGTCATCGAAAAGGCTCATCGCTGTATCACTGCTTCTTATTTTACCGAACTGCCCGTTGCTCTCTCCGTCAGCCTGTTACACGATTTTCTTTGAATAGTATTCCAGAAGATCCTCCAGCGTCTTGCGGATGGGAATTTGCGGTTTCCATCCGGTTAGCTGGCGGCATTTCGTGCTGTCGCAGATCTGCACGGGAATGTCGATGGGGCGGACGAGTTTGGGGTCGACTTCGGTCTTGACGCGCCCGTGCAATCCGGAAATTTTCAACAACTGGTCAAGGAGTTCGCCGATGGTGAACAGTTCGTTCCCGCCGATGTTATAGGCTTCCCCGCGCCCTGACTTCTGCATCAGCAGGTAGTACGCGCGGCAGCCATCGCGCACATCCATGACCACGCGCTTGCTCGAAAGCGTGCCCACCTTGATGACTGGCTCCTGGAATCCCTTCAAGATGCGCACAATCTGGTAAACGTCTGAAGCGATCGAGAAGCGCCGGCCGCGGCGCGGGCCGGTGTGAGAAAAAGCGCGCGTGACATAGAAGTGCAGATTCTCCGATGCGGCGCGCTCGCGAACGTACAGGTCCGCAGCGGCTTTGCTCACTCCATAAGGATTGACGGGCCGAATCGGAAAGTTTTCATGAATGGGCCCTTCCGATTCATCGGGCGCCCCGTAAACTTCCGATGTGGAACAAAACATCATGCGGCAGGCAGGCGCAACGGCGCGAATGGCTTCCGCTAAGTTCATCGTGCCCACCGCGTTGGCAAGAAACGTGCCGCGCGGATCGGCAAAACTAGTCGGAGGATGGCTTTGCGCCGCAAGGTGAAAAACGCCGTCGAACTTGTCCGCTTGAAGAGCACGCAGGCAAGATTCGTAGTCCGTCAAATCTCCGTAGAGAAACTTCAACTTGTCGTAATGGGCATCCGGGACGATTTCGCGGATATCGTCTTCGCGTCCATTCGCAGCGCGGATAAATCCCCAGACTTCGTGGCCTTCATCGAGAAGCAGATTCGCCAGATGCGGGCCGACAAAACCTGTGATGCCTGTAATCAAATAGCGCAAGCGTACCTCGTATTGAAATTCGGGGAAAACACAGTGTGCCGTTGAGCCCATCGGGTGTCAACCCGCTTTGTCGCGAGATCGTTGCGACTATCAAGCCGCATTTTGACAATTCGCACATCATTTGCCGTGGCCGCTGCTCCCGTTCGAGTGGCCGTTGGAGGAGATGCCCAGAACACGGGCAAGAACCTGGCCAGTGTACGATTTTTTTGTGCGGGCGACGAGTTCAGGCGGGCCCTGGGCCACGATGCGCCCGCCGCCGTCGCCGCCTTCGGGGCCAAGGTCAATGATCCAGTCGGCTTGCTTGATGACGTCGAGGTGGTGCTCGATGATGAGAACCGTGTTGCCGAGATCGACGAGGCGTTGCAACACGTCGAGAAGTTTTCGCACGTCGTCGAAATGCAAACCGGTGGTGGGTTCGTCGAGGATGTAGAGTGTGCGGCCAGTCTGGCGCTTCGAAAGTTCGCGGGCGAGCTTGATGCGCTGGGCTTCGCCGCCGGAAAGTGTGGTCGCGGACTGGCCGAGGGTGACGTAGCCAAGACCGACCTCGACAAGCGTCGAAAGCTTTTGCTGAATCTGCGGAATATTTTCGAGCAGCTTCAGTGCGTCGGAACACGGCAAATTCAGGACGTCGCTGATGGAGTGGCCCTTGTAGCGCACCGCAAGCGTTTCTGAATTGTAGCGCCGTCCGCGGCACACTTCGCACATCACGTAAACGTCCGGAAGAAAATTCATCTCGATGCGCCGCAGGCCGTCGCCTTGGCAGGCTTCGCAGCGTCCGCCCTTCACATTGAAGCTGAAGCGGCCGGGCCGGTAGCCGCGCTCGCGCGATTCTGGGAGCATGGCGAAAAGGTCGCGGATCGGCGCGAAAACTCCTGTGTAGGTCGCGGGATTCGAACGCGGCGTGCGGCCAATCGGTGCCTGATCGATCTCAATGACTTTATCGATGTGCTCGGCGCCAATCAGTTCGTGGTGCGCGGCCGGCGGCTCCGTCGAGTGGTAAAGTTTCTGCGCGAGCGCGCGATAGAGGATGTCGTTGACGAGCGTAGATTTGCCGGAACCAGAGACGCCGGTAACTACAGTAAGCACGCCGAGCGGCAGGGTGACGTCAACCTCTTTCAAGTTGTTGGCGCTGGCGCCGATAATTTGGATGGCTTTGCCGTTGGGGCTGCGGCGCTTTTCGGGAACGGCGATTTTCGCCACGCCGCTAAGGTATTGCCCGGTGAGCGATGCGGCGGTGGCTTCGATTTGGGCCGGCTTGCCTTGGGCGACGAGGTAGCCGCCAGCGTTCCCGGCGCCGGGGCCGAGATCAACGACGAAGTCGGCGCGGCGAATCGTGTCTTCGTCATGCTCGACGACAAGGACGGTATTTCCAAGATTGCGGAGATGTTCGAGCGAGCCAAGGAGCCGCGCATTGTCGCGGGCATGAAGACCGATGCTGGGTTCATCGAGAACGTAGAGAACGCCGCGAAGCCGCGAGCCAATCTGCGTGGCGAGGCGGATGCGCTGGGCTTCGCCGCCGGACAAAGTGGCAGCGGAACGGTCCAGGCTGAGGTACCCGAGGCCGACAGCGAGCAGGAAATCGATGCGCTCGGAAACTTCTTCGAGCGGGCGCGCGGCAATGTCTTTTTGCCGCTCGGTGAGCTGCGCGAGGATCTTGTCGACCGCGGGGCGGCCGGCGCTGAGCGAGAGCGCGGTGAAATCCGCGATCGACCAGCCGGCGAGTTTTACCGCCAGCGATTCGGGGCGCAGGCGCTTGCCGTGGCAGGCGCTGCAAAGGGTGGCGGACATGTACTGCGTCATCCACTCGCGGTAAGCGTCCGAGCCGGACTCTGCAAAATTTCGCTCGAGAAATTTCAGGATGCCTGGAAAGCGAAATCCTTTCATCCCCTTTGCCTGCTTCCCAGCGGCCTCGCTTGTGTTTGCCCGCGCGTTGCTCGGCGGATAGCCGTACAGCAGCATGTTCTGAATGCGAGCGGGAAGTTTCTCGAAGGGAGTTTCGAGGTCGAAGCCGTGCGCGTAGGCGGCAAGCTCCAGCGTGCGCTTGAGAATCGCAGAGCCAGAGGCTGCGCCGAGACCGCCGTCGAAGAGCGGGCGGGTCCAGTCGGTGATGACCTTGCCGGGATCGAAATCGTATTTGGAGCCGAGACCATTGCAAGCCGGACATGCCCCGTAAGGGGAATTGAAACTGAACGAGCGCGGCTCGAGCTGCGGCACAGAAATGCCGCAATCGGGGCAAGCCAGCTTTTCGGAGAAAGTATGTTCCTTGCCGCCGACGATAGCCACGGTGACGAGGCCGCTTGCCAATTTGAGCGCGGTGACGATGGATTGTTCGAGGCGCGCGGCGATGCCCGGCTTGACGAGCAGGCGGTCGATCACGATTTCGATGGTGTGATTCTTGCGCTTGTCGATGACCGGAAGATCGTCGAGCGGGAAAAGTTCGCCGTTGATGCGCACGCGGACGTAGCCGTCCTGCGCGAATTTTTCAAGCTCTTTGCGAAAAGCGCCTTTGCGGCCGCGGACGATGGGCGCGAGGATCATGATGCGGTCGTCCGGCCGGCAGAGTTCGCCGTGCAAGATGGATTGCACAATCTGCTCGCTGGACTGCCGCGTAATGGGCTTGCCACAGTTGGGGCAATGCGGCACGCCAACGGTGGCGTAGATCACACGCAGGTAATCGTAAATTTCGGTGATGGTGCCGACGGTCGAACGCGGCGAGCGCGTCGTCGTTTTCTGCTCGATGGCGATCGAAGGCGAAAGCCCTTCGATCACGTCCACTTCCGGGCGTTCCATCTGATCGAGAAACTGCCGCGCGTAAGCCGAAAGCGATTCGACGTAGCGGCGCTGCCCTTCGGCGTAGATAGTGTCAAAGGCCAGCGAAGATTTGCCGGAGCCGGAAAGGCCAGTGATGACCGTGAGGGAGTTGCGGGGAATTTCCACGCTGATGTTTTTGAGGTTGTGCTGGCGCGCGCCACGGATTACCAGTTTGGTCAGGCCCATGAGACGAAAGCGCTCCCTCCACAGGAGCATGCCTGCGGTATGCAGGCCCCGGCGCTCAGTAGGTACACTGAGCCCAAGATAACTTCTCACAATAGCAGGAGGGAAAGAACAGGGTCAACCAGCACTTGGGACACTTAAGTTTGAGACCTGTCGATTCGAGGTCTCGCTCAATGATCCCCCTACTTTCTCAAAATACGCGGAGGGTCTTCGCGGTCAGGTCTACTTAGAAATGCTCGTTCCGCCGCTGCCCAACGGAGCGCTATGAAACCCCCGATGTAGCACAAAAGGCTGGCGGCAAACACGACGTCATACAGCATGCCTGAGTACATTTTGGCCATCAGCAAATTTAGCAGGAAGCCAAACCCAAGCAGTCCAAGTGCGAGACGATACCGGCGGCGATTATCACGAACGAGATCCGCATCAACTCCCTGGGCGAGTTCGTTCTGCCGTCGCTCCCATCTTTGCCACCAACTACTCATCAAATCTCCTCGACATCGCTGCGGACTCTTCGCCAATTCTCAGAGGCCGGCGTAGGTTTGGCGGCGGAGGAATTGGCCAGCGCCGGGGCGGCCGACGAACTTGCCGGCGTCGATAACGGCGCGGCCGCGGGAGAAGACGATCTTGGGCGCGCCTTTGGTCTTGATGCCTTCAAACATGGAATAGTCCACGCGCATGTGGTGGGTCTTGGCGCTGATGACTTCCTCGTGGTTGGGATCGAAAATGACCAGGTCGGCGTCGGAGCCGACCGCGATGGTGCCTTTGCGTGGGTAGAGGCCGAAGAGTTTTGCGGGAGCCGTGGCGACAAGCTGGACGAAGCGATTCGCGGAAAAATGTTTGCCGTGGACACCGCCAGTGAAGATGAGGCTTAAGCGGTGCTCGATACCGGGGCCGCCGTTGGGGATTTTGGTGAAGTCGTCCTTGCCGAGTTCTTTTTGCTCCTTGAAGCAGAAGGGGCAGTGGTCGGTGGAGACGACTTGCAGAGTATCTTTGGCGAGGCCCTGCCAGAGTTTTTCCTGGTGCCACTTTTCGCGGAGCGGCGGCGTGAAGACGTACTTGGCCCCTTCAAAGCCGGGGGCGTCCATATTTTCCAGCGAGAGATACAAATATTGCGGGCAGGTTTCGGCGTACGCGGGCAGGCCGCGGTCGCGGGCTTCGCGGACTTTTTCGAGTGCGTCGTTGCAGGAGAGATGAACGATGTAGACAGGCGCGCCGGCCATTTCCGCGAGAGCGATGGCGCGGGAAGTGGCTTCGGCTTCGGCGGTGGTAGGGCGTGTGAGCGCGTGATATTTCGGGGCGCGTTTTCCTTCGGCGAGGGCTTGCTGCACGATGACGTCGATGGCGCCGCCGTTTTCCGCGTGCATGCAGATGAGCCCGTTGTACTTCGCCGCCTGGCGCATGGCTTTGAAGATCGTAGCGTCATCCAGCATGAAGACGCCGGGGTAAGCCATGAAGAGCTTGAAGCTGGTAACGCCTTCGCGGATGAGCTGGCCCATCTCCTCGAGCTGCGCGGAGCCAAGGTCAGTGATGATGCAATGGAAGGCGTAGTCGGTGACGGCTTTGTCGTGAGCCTTCTTCATCCAGGTGTCGAAAGCCTGGCGCAGCGTTTGCCCTTTGTACTGAATGGCGAAATCTATGAGCGTGGTCGTGCCGCCAAAAGCCGCAGCAATCGTGCCAGTCTGAAAATCATCCGCGCTGGTGGTGCCGCCGAAGGGCATGTCGAGATGCGTGTGAACGTCGATCCCACCGGGGATAACCAGCATGCCAGAGGCGTCGATGACGCGGCCGGCATTTTCCGTGGGGAGCTGGGCAGCAATGGCCGTAACTTTGTCGCCGTTGATGCCGACGTCGGCGAGGCAGGTGTCGGTAGCGGTTACGACCGTGCCGTTGCGAATTACCGTATCAAAACGCATCGGGGCTTCTCCAGATAAAGACCAATCTCTTCAACATCCTTCCCTGCTCCTTCAGGCTTTGCCTATCAGTGCCTGTAATGAGGCAGGATTGTCTGCTGATAGACGTCAAGAGTTTTTTCTTCTTCGCCGCACATCAAGTAGATGTTGAACTGCGTGACGCCGACTTTGCGGAGCCGGTCGAGTTTTTTGCGATGCTCGTCGACGGGGCCGATGATGCAGAAGCGATCGACGACTTCGTCGCTGACGAAATCGGCGTTGTCGCTGCCCACTTCGCAATGGTGGAGATAATCGTACTTGCCGCGGTCTTTTACAAAAGAGGTCAGCGCTGGGGGCAATTCTTCCGGCTTGTATTTGGAGATCAGGTCCATCACGTGATTGGAGACAAGCGCGGGGAACCAGCGGACATGTTCGCGTGCGGTTTTCAAATCATCCGAAGCCCAGACTGGCGCTGCAGACATCACTTCGATCTTGGTGAAGTCGCGTCCGGCTTCTTTCGCGCCTTCGCGAACGAAGCCGAGGCACCAGTCGATCAGGTCTGGATCGGCGAACTGGAGGATAACGCCATCTCCGATGCGCCCCGCGGTACGCAACGCTTTCGGGCCGTAGCCGGCAACCCAGACGCGCGGGATTTCGCCATTGGCCCAGGGAAATTTCGTGGGCACGCCATCGAGATCAATAGTCTTGCCAGCGTTCAAGTTGCGGAAGATGCGGACAAATTCCTCGAGGTTTTCGAGTGTCGTAGGTTTTTTGCCGAGCACGCGGCGGGAGCTGTCGCCCCTGCCGATGCCCAGTTCCATGCGGCCATGGGAAGCGAGATTGAGCGTGGCGAACAAGCTGGCGGAGACGGTGACATCACGAACGGCGGGATTGGTAACGCAAGTCCCGAGACGCATTTTTTTTGTGTTGGCGGCCATCAGGGTGAGGAGCGGGAAGGGCTCTTTCCAGATGACGTGGGAGTCGAAAATCCAGCCGAAGGAAAAGCCCGAAGATTCCGCCTGACGGGTGAGGCTGAGGATCCGCTCAACGGAGATGTCAGGTTTGATGGTGATGCCGAAGTCCATGGAGATGGTTCCTCCTCAGTCCGCTGGTTGTGCGACCGGTTCAGGGCGGTTCATCAAAGCGAAGTACACAAAAAAACTGACCAGAAAGCCGACGAACCAGGCGTAGTTGTACAGGACGCGCAATGGCGAATATGCCAGGCCGATGAAGGCGACGGCGGCACCGGCGGCCAGCGCCGCGACGGCGGTCCAATTGAAACCGCTAGAGTATTCGTATTGACCGCCGCGCTGATAAAGGTCTTCGACGGCAAGGAGTTTCTTGCGCACGATGAAATAATCGCAGATGAGAACGCCGGCTATCGGACCGAGAAAACCGGAGTAGCCGACGAGCCAGCCGAAAATGTAGCTGCCGTAGTCCGCCATGAGTTTCCACGGTTGCATGACGATGCCCATGGCGCAGGTGATGAGGCCGCCGGTGCGGAAGCTGATGCGCCGGGGAAAGAGATTCGAAAAATCATTCGCCGGAGAGACGACGTTGGCGGCGACATTGACGTTGAGTGTTGCCATGAGCAGCGCGATCATCGCCAGCACTACGGCGAAGGGGTTGCCGAGGCGCGCGAGGACGGCGACGGGATTCCAGAGCGCTTCACCAAAAATGATGAGGGTGGCGGAAGTCACGGCGATTCCGATGAAGGAATAAAAAGTCATGGTGGCGGGGAGGCCGAGCGCCTGGCCGACGATTTGATCGCGCTGGCTGCGGGCGTAGCGAGTGAAATCCGGAATGTTCAATGAGACGGTGGCCCAGAAGCCTACAACACCGGTGAGCGAAGGAACAAAGAAGCGGAAGAATTCGCCGAAGGTCTGGAATTTCGAGGGCGTGGAGAGCATGGGGCCGAAGCCGCCGGCTTTGCTGCGGGCCCAGAGGAGCAGGGCGAGTCCGATGAGGAGCAAGAACGGAGCAGAAATCCCTTGCAAGAAACGGATGGTCTCGATGCCGCGGAGAATCACGAGGACATTGAGAAGCCAGAAAAATGCAAAGCAGATGGCCGGACCGGCGTGGAAATTTGCCCAGGACGGCGCCAGGGCCACGATCATGGCGTTGATGGCTTCGCCGCCGATCCAGGTTTGAATGCCAAACCAGCCGCAAGCGACGAGAGCGCGCAGAATCGCGGGGACATTGGCGCCAAGAACACCGAAGGAAGCGCGCGCAAAAACGGGAAATGGAATGCCGTACTGGGCGCCAGCGTGTGCGTTTAGAAGCATTGGAATCAGCACCAGCACGTTGCCGAGGAAAACGGTGAAGAGCGCCTGCTTCCAGTTCATACCCACGGCGATCATCCCGCTGGCGAGCATATAAGTGGGAATGTTCACGCTCATGGAGATCCACAGGGCAGCGTAGTTGTAGGTGCGCCAGGTGCGGCGCTCGATGGAGACCGGGGCGAGGTCCTTGTTGTAGAGCGAACTGCTCTCGATGGTTTCCGCGCGAAGCAAGTTAGTTGGCCGCCTCGGAATTTTCAGCGGCGCGTGTGCGCGTGATTTCGCCATACGATTCCGGGCGTCGATCGCGGTAGAACTGCCAAGTATCGCGGACTTTCTGAATCTCGTCGAGGTTTAATTCCGCGACGAGCAATTCATCCTTGTCACGGCTGGCCTGCTTTACGATTTTCCCGCGGGGATCGCAGAAATAGCTCTTGCCGTAAAATTCGCCGATCTTCCATGGAGCTTCGGTGCCGACGCGGTTGATAGCGGCGACGAAGTAGGCGTTGGCCACGGCGTGAGCGGGCTGCTCCAGTTCCCAAAGGTATTCGGAGAGGCCGGCGACGGTGGCGGACGGGTTGTAAACGATTTCCGCGCCATTGAGGCCGAGGATTCTCGCGCCCTCGGGGAAATGGCGGTCGTAGCAAATGTAAACACCGACGCGGGCGTAGCGCGTCTGGAAGACGGGGTAACCGGCGTTGCCGGGTGTGAAGTAAAACTTCTCCCAGAAACCCGGATGGCAGTGTGGAATGTGGTGCTTGCGATATTTTCCGAGGTAACGGCCGTCGGCGTCGATGACCGCGGCGGTGTTGTAATAGACCCCTGTCATCTCGACTTCGTAGACCGGAACGACGAGGACCATCTGGTATTTTTTCGCGAGCTTCTGCATGTGCGACACGGTGGGGCCGCTGGGAACGCGTTCGGTCAACTCGTACCAGCGCGTCTGCTGTTCGGCGCAGAAGTACGGACCGTAAAAAAGCTCCTGAAGCCCAAGAATCTGGACCTTTTTCTTGGCGGCATCGGCGATCAGGCGCTCGTGCTTGGCAATCATTTTCTTCTTGATGTCGGCGAGGGAGTACTTCTCCGGGGACCAATCACAATGGGCTTGAATCAAGCCACAGCGAACGATGCGGGGCATACCACACCTCCCAAGCAAAGGCAGGCGGAGAGTGTACTCCGAGTGCCATCCCCCGACAAGTTTCCCTGCCCGGGGGGTAGGGGCAGGTAATTTTGCAGGGGAGGTAGAGCTTTTTTACTTAGAACTTGTTCGGCAGTCTGCTGAAAATAAAGGGTTTAGGATTGGCCTGGGGTTTGCACTCCTAAAGCCAGTGGGGGAGGCGAGCCGAGGATCCCTTTAGGGGATTGAGGGCTGGGCCGGTTCGCTATCCCCCCTTTCACTTCCGTCGACCTACCCCAAACCACCCCGTGACAAACCGAACCCGACGGAAGTGTGGTTCCAGCGGATTTGCGACCTAAAGTTAAAGGAAATTCCAGGAAAACTAGGCGCGGTAAAAGATAGCCGGCGAAGCGAGGCGGCTTTCGCGCTGCGTGCGCGTGGTGTAATCGCTGAGAGTAAGAGCAAGCATGATGGCCAGCCAAAATATGCTGCAAACAATGACGAGCTGCGTGCGTTTGGGGCTGTAGCGAGCGTGCATGAAGTAGAGAACGACCAGGGTGGCTTTGATGGTGGCAATGGCGAGCGCGATGACGATGTTGAGTTGACCAAAGTTCTGAAATGCCGCCCACACGGTGACGCCCGTGCCGGCCATCAAGGCCAGAAAAATGACGGCATAAACTTTAGGCGAAACAATGTGCTCGGACACGCGGTTCTCTCCCAACTCTCCTAGTGGTGCCTGTCAATCAGGTATAACAACGGGAACAGGTAAATCCACACGATATCCACGAAGTGCCAGTACAAGCCCACGATTTCCACGGGCGTGTTGTACTGCGGCGTGTAACGGCCGGCAAAGGAGCCCTTGATGAGCCAGATTAACAGGCCCGCGCCGACGATCATGTGCAGGGCGTGCAGACCGGTCATACCGAAATACAAAGAAAAATAAAGCTGGCCGTGATAGTTTATGTCCGGATCGCTCTTGATGGCCGTCTCCACTTCCTTTTTTTCCCGGGCCAATTCATTAAGGTCATCGCTGGCAGTGGGATGCGCGGAGCGGTAACGCATGTCGAAGCCGTGGCCAGGAATGAGGTGGTGGTCGTATTTCTGCTTGTATTCGATGGCTTTGACGCCAAGAAAAACGGTGCCGAGAGCCAGCGTGGCGATCAGGAAAACACTGACTAGCTTCTTTTTGCCGACCTGCGCGGACCAGACGGCCATAGCCATCGTCAAACTGCTCATGATCAGGACGACCGTGTTGCCGGCGCCGAGTGTGATATCCAACGTATTGCTGCCGATGCCGAAGGCGGTGCTGAACGCACGGCGATTGATGGTGTAAGTCATGAAGAGGCCGCCAAAGAACAGGACTTCGGTGACCAGGAAGATCCACATGCCGAGCGTGGCGGATTCTTTCTGCTGCTCGAGAGTTTCGAAATGTCCGTACAGCTCTCCGGTGCGATGCACTCGGTACCCCTCTTTGCCATCCAAAGTGATGGCGTCGAATTACACGCCGTGTGTGTGGGGCAAGCCCCACCCCTACAAAATCAATTAGTCGTCGCCATGAGCCGGCGCGGGCGATGGAGCTCCCGCGGACAGGCCAAGATCGGGCCGGTTGTTGTAGTCATACGGCTCCCAGGTTACTTCCGGCGTCACCTCAAAATTTTCCGTGGGCGGCGGTGAGGCCGTTTTCCACTCGAGGCCCGTGGCGGGCCAGGGGTTCGGCCCCGCCACCTTGCCATAACGCATGGACCAAGCAAAGTAAATCATCGGAAGCAAATACCCCAGCGCCAGAATCGAGGCGCCTGCACTGGAAAGGACGTTAAGCACCTGAAACTCCGGCGGATAGGTGTGATAGCGGCGCGGCATCCCGAGGTATCCGAGGATGAATTGCGGAAAGAACGTCAGATTGAAACCGATAAAGAGAACCACCGCGGCAGCCCGCGCCAATGCTTCCGGATAGAGCCTGCCGGTAATCTTGGGCCACCAGAAGTGCAAGCCGCCGACGTAGCCCATGACCGCGCCGCCGACCATGATGTAGTGGAAATGGGCTACGACGAAATAGGTATCGTGAACGTGAATGTCCAGGCCCAGGCAAGCGAGGAAAAGCCCGGTAAGGCCGCCGATGACGAACAAGCCAATGAAGCCGAGCGCGTAGATCATCGGCGGGTCCCAGGAGATCGAGCCTTTGTAAAGTGTCGAGGTCCAGTTAAAGACTTTTACCGCCGAAGGAATCGCCACCAAGTAGCTGAGGAACGAAAAAGTGAGGGCGGCATAGGTGGACTGGCCGGTCACAAACATGTGATGAGCCCAAACGAGGAAACCGATGACCGCGATGGCGATGCTCGATCCCGCGATGAAGGAATAACCAAAGATGGGTTTGCGCGCAAACGTCGGAATGATTTCACTGACCACACCCATGGCGGGAAGAACCATGATGTACACGGCGGGATGCGAATAGAACCAGAAAAGATGCTGGAAGAGGATGGGATCGCCGCCCAGCGCGGGATTGAAGAAACCCAGATGAAACATGCGTTCGAGGCCGGCGAGCAACAGCGTAATGGCGACAACGGGCGTGCCAAGAATCATGACCATGCTGGTGGCGTAATGGGCCCAGACGAAGAGCGGCAGGCGGAACCAGGTCATCCCCGGGGCCCGCATGGTGTGGATGGTGACGATAAAGTTGAGGCCCGTCAGAATCGAGGAGAAGCCGTTGATGAAGATGCCGATGACCGCAGGCGTGACCGCGGAATTCGAATACACGCTGCTGAGCGGAGTGTAAAACGTCCAACCGGTGTCCAGACCGCCGGTGCCAAAGGAATACAGAACGAAGCAGCCGCCAATGACGTAGATGTACCAGCTCAGCAGATTGATCTTCGGGAAGGCCAAATCCTTGGCGCCGATCATCATGGGAATCAGAAAATTCCCAAGCACCGCGGGGATGGACGGGATCAGGAAGAAGAAAATCATCGCCACGCCGTGCATGGTGAAGAGCTTGTTGTAAGTCTCCGGCGAAACCAGTGTTCCGCCAGGGGTCAAAAGATGAATACGAATCATGGTGGCGAAGACCCCGCCAATGAAAAAGAACACCGTGACCGTGCATAGGTACAGCAAGGCGATGCGCTTGTGATCGGTGGTCAGCAGCCACGTACGGAGGCCCGAACCGTAGGTGGCGTTCAAATAATGCCTGTCCGGCAGTTCGTTGTCTGGCGTTGGCGGTGTATTGCTCATGACTTATCTCTTCCCCGTGGGCGGCGCAATGCCGGAGCCTTTTGCGGGCACCGGCTGCGACTGTAGAGACTTGATATAGGCAGTGAGGGAAATAATCTGCTCTTCCGTCAACTGTCCCTGAAAGGTAGGCATCAGCGGCTGATACCCGGCCACAATTTTTGCATTCGGCACGAGAATGGATTCGCGGACGTAGGCTTCGTCCGCTGAAACCGTAGAACCATCCGCCAGGAGAACTTGCGCGCCGTACATGCCGTTGAGCGAAGGAGCGCGGCCCGTACCATTGGGGACATGACAAGTGATGCAAGCCTTTTCAATAAAAAGTTTTTCGCCCGCAACGACAGGGTCGGCGCTCCCGCCAGAGGAATCGGAAAGCCACGCGGCATAGTCGGACGGTTCCATGACGGTAACCCACCCGCCCATCAGCGCATGATTCGTGCCGCAATACTGCGAACAAAAAAAGTGATAACGGCCAGCCTTGGTGGGGCGGAACCACATGGTGTTGTAATGCCCAGGGACGACGTCCATCTTCACGCGAAATGCGGGAACAAAGAAATCGTGAATGACGTCTTCGCTGGCAAGGATCAGCCTAATATTGCGGCCCACGGGAACGTGCAATTCATTGATTTCCTTCAATCCATTGGGCTGCTGGGCCTTCCACATCCACTGCTTCCCGATCACGTAAACATCGAGCGTGTCCCGCGGCGCGCTGCGAAAGTCAACATAAACGACCGCGCCCCAGCCAAACATGGCCATGGCCAGAATCAGGGGAACGATCATCCACACGGCCTCGAGCCGCGAATCTTCATGGGTGGCGATACCGACGGCGTTCGGATCTTTACGGTGATACTTAAAGAAGAAAACGACAATCACGATGGTAATGGCGGCCGCAAAGAGCACGCAAATTCCAGTGATGAAGAGCATCAGCGCGTCCACGTGTGGCGCAAAGTTGGAAGCTTGCTCCGGATAAATTGGCAATTGCGACTGCACGGCTTAGTGAACTCCTTGGAAATTCTTGGTCGCCAAAACCGTTTCCCGGCGGCGGGAAATCAGGATGCCTCCGACAAGACAGAGAATGGTAAGGACGCCACCGAGGCGGATAATCTTGAGAATCGAAGCGCTGTAGGTGGCGGCCGACGGGTCGTAGTGGTAGCAAAAAAGCAAAACATGATCGATGGGTGTGCCGATCTTTCCGGCGGAGGCATCCACGAGGCCGAGGCGCAGGTCGCGGCCAGGGTACTCGACGCCGTAGAAGTAACGCGAAATGCGGCCGTCGGGCGTAAGAACCATCACGCCGCTGGCGTGGGCAAACAGATTGGACTTCGCATCGAATGAAAAACGGAAATTCGCAGCTTTGGTCACAGCGTCAATGGATTCCTTGGAGCCGGTGAGGAAGTGCCACCCGGAATCCGTTTCCGGGCGGCGGAAATGCGCCAGAGCTTTCCTTTTCTTTTCTGCCGCCATCTCCGGAGTCTCGCGGGAATCAAAACTCACGAAAACAACATCGTAGTCCCGGCCGGGATTGAAAGAGAGCATGCGGAGGGAACCGACCACTCCCTGTTCGACCTGATCACAGAGCATCGGGCAGCCGTAATAGACAAGGGCGAGCACCACGGGCTTCGAGCCGAAATAATCACGCAGTTGAACGCTGCGGCCGGTTTCATCGCGGAAAGCGAGCTCCAGCGGTATTTGCCCGTTGAGCGGCGGTTCGAATCCGACGTTTTGCAGAACCGCCGGCATGGCCGCAGCCGCAGGGCCGGTGTTGCCTGGAACCGTCTGCGCGCGCAGTGTACTCACCGCCAACGTGAGCGCCAAAACTCCGACGATTGAGAGAACTCTTCTCATGGTGTTATTTCTTTTTCTCCACCGACGTTGCGGGCGCCGGAGACAATCCTTTTTCGGCAACGATCCTCATCGCATCCTTGACGGGAATTTGTACGATACCGCTGGATCTGTCGATCCACTCAAACCTTTCATTAGCCTCAGCGTCCTCCTGATTCTTCTTGCGCAGATCGGCCTGCGGATCGGCTTGCTGGCCGGGAAAACCAAAACCCTGAAGCCGCGGCTCGGGCGGCAATTCCTTTCGATGAGCCTCCCGTGACGGCGGTGGAGGCGTATCGCTCGAAGCCGCAAATTCCGAAGTGTAGCGGAGAATATAAACGCAAATCAGCAGGGAAGCGACGACTGCCGCGCCCATGGCAAAAAGATACTTATAGATAGTGCCGGCCTTGATGTCCCGTTCTTCGAACGAGACGTCCGTGTGCCGCGGCACCTGGCCCGTGTTGTGAGACTCAGTGCTCATGATGCTGAATGGCCTCCGCAAGTTTCGGATCGCCAAGCGGGAGGAGCGGCATTTGCTTCAGATTGAAGGCAAACAGTCCGAGCCATAAGCCGCCAAAGGCGATTGGCAGAACAACATCAAGCCAGGTCGGCACGGCGCGCGAGGTAAATTCCGGGCGCGTCATCCAGAATAAATCCACGAGCCGCATGAAGATGAGCCAGATGGCAATCTTCGGGAGCACTTTCGCGTCGCGCTTCAGGTCCCGCGAGAGGAGGAGGAAAAACGGCACAAAGAAATGGAAGATGACGACGATCACGGCGACGACGCCCCAGGCGCCGTACAGCCGAGTGCGGTAGAAGCTGATTTCTTCGGGCTGGTTTCCCGACCAGATGATCAGCAGCTGCGAGAAATCGAAATATGCCCAGAGCATCACAAAAGCGAGGAGCAATTTCCCCAAATCGTGCAGGTGGCGCTGCTGGAGGACGCTGGCGAACGGCTCGCTGCGCGCCAGGAGAACAACCACGGCGATCATGAGCGACATCGAAGAGATCAGTTGTCCCGCGACGAAGAGAAAGCCGTAAATCGTCGACGCCCAGTGCGGCGAGAGGGACATCACCCAATCGATGGCCGCAAAGGTCATCACAAAGACATAAAGAATGATGCCAGGACCCGCCAGCACAATCAGTCGCCGGCGCAAGGCGCGATCTTCGCGGTTGGCGTCCTGCTGCTTCGACAAAGAATTGAAAATAACCATCAGCGCCAGCCAGATAATGAAGTAAATCAACGCGCGCACCTGAAAACGTCCGGCAGTCAGATAAGCCTGCTGGAACTGCGACAGCGGCTCCTTGCGCAGTTCTTCCGGGTCGAGCCAGGCGCTGTACAGGTATTTCATGCCGAAGAAGACGATCGGAAGAAAGAGCGCGGCGATCAGGGGAAGCGTGCGCGTGGCCGATTCCAGCGAACGCCGGATGATGATGCCCCAATGTCCGTTAACGAGATGCTGCAGCATCAGCAGGCCAAGAGAACCCACCGCAAGACCGAGAACTAGCATGAAACTCATCAGATAAGACCGGTAGAAAAGTTCCGGGGCGCGAACGGCGCCGTACAGGGCGATCACCAGGGCGATGACGCCCACGATGAAGGCTCTCTGCTGCAAGCGGCCGACGCTTTCCGGCGCCTGATATTCTTGCTCAGCCATCAGAAGCTGCCTCCCGCCGAATCCTTCTTGCTCTCCGTCACAGGCTTTTGCCCACCGCCGGGCTCCTTGCCGGACGCGCCGCTTTGATTCAGTCTCTCGCGAAGCTCGGCGGGCAAATCGGCAACCTTTGCGTTGTGGCTGAGCTGCAAAGCGCGTACGTAGGCGACGATGGCCCAGCGGTCGCGCGGCGGAATCTGCGCGGAATAACCGTACATGGCGCCGAAACCATTGGTGATGTTATCGAAGAAATAGCCGTTGGGCGCTTGGCGAAGGCGGTCCTGATGGAAACTCGGCGGATGCTTCATGCCGCGGATGGAGATCATGCCGTTACCGTCGCCCTGCAAGCCGTGGCAAGGAGTGCAGAAAATTTTGTAGCGCTCCTCGCCGCGCTCGAGCAATTTTTGATTCACTGGCAGCGGGAAATTATTCGAATCCTTGGGCACAAAAAGTTCGTCGTCGGCAATCGCTCCGCGCGCCACGGTGTTTTCCACCAGCGGGCGTTCCGAGCGGCCATCGCCAAAGAATTCGGAGGGCGAGAGCGGCTTGTTTTTCGGCTGGTTGGCCATGTCCTGTCTCAAAGCGTCGCATCCAGCGCCGAAAAAGACGCAGGCCGCGGCGCAAGCGGCAACCAGGAAGCGCGAGGTGTTAATCACGGGGCACCTCGACGATATGGTGCGCGTGAACTTCCTGAAGGATGCGCGCGCAATGGTCCATCTGGAATTTCGGATCTTTGGCTTCGATGCAAACAAAAAAACGGTCCGAGGATGCATGGGTGAAGCGCGGCACATTGAAAACAGGATGGTGCGGCTGGGGCAGCTTGTTCAGGGCCAACATGCCGAAAACCGCGGCCAGCGACGCGCCGAGAATGGTCAGCTCAAAGGTGACGGGAATGAACGCCGGCCAGCTATTGAGCGGGCGGCCGGCGACGTTCTGGGGATAAGTGATTGCGGCGACCCAATATTGAAAGAAAAAACCGCCAAGACCGCCAGCCAAGCCACCGAGGAGGCAAACAAACGGAACCATGTTGCGCTTTAGGCCGAGAGCTTCGGAAAGGCCTTCCACGGGAAATGGCGAGTAGGCGTTGACGTGGCGATAGCCTGCCTCGCGAATTTTCTCCACGGCATGAATGAGTTCGTGGGGGTCGTCGAACTCACCCATCACGCCGTATATGCGAGAACTGTGCGGCATTATTCTTCTTTCTCGGACGTCTCCGCCACCAGTTCGCGCATCTCCGCGATGGAAATCGCCGGGAGAACGCGCACGAAGAGGAAGAGGAGAGTGACGAACATACCGATGGTGCCGATGAACGTGGCCCAATCCCAGACCGTCGGGCTATAGCGGCCCCAGGCGGAAGGCACGAAGTCGCGCGTCAGACTGATGACCACGATGACGAAACGCTCTAACCACATGCCGATATTCACGATGATGGACATGACAAAGAGAAAGGCGACATTGTGGCGCATCTTGTAAGACCAGAGGAATTGCGGCAGCAGGATGTTGCAGAGAATTAGCGCGTAGTAAAACGGCGCATAGGGGCCATGGAGCCGCTGTTGGACCAGAAAGACGTCAAATTTGTTGCCGCTGTAAAGCGAGAGGAAAAACTCGAAAAAATAGCCATAGGCAACGATAAGACCGGTGGCGAGCATGACTTTGGCCATGTTGTCCAGATGGCGCATGGTGATGAAGTCTTCGAGGGCATAGACCTTGCGCAACGGAATGGCGATCGTCAACACCATGGCGAAGCCCGAATAGATGGCCCCGGCGACGAAATACGGCGGAAAGATAGTGGTATGCCAGCCCGGGACGATGGCGATGGCGAAATCGAAGCTCACAACGGTGTGCACGGAGAGAACCAGCGGCGTCGCGAGTCCGGCGAGAAGCAGATAGGCCGACTGGTAGCGATGCCAGTGACGCGCGGAGCCGCGCCAGCCCATCGAAAGCATGCCGTAAATGATTTTCAGAGGCTTCTTGACGGCGCGATCGCGCAGCGTGGCCAGGTCCGGGATGAGGCCGACGAACCAGAACATCAGCGAAACCGTGCCGTACGTGGAGACCGCGAACACGTCCCAGATCAACGGGCTGCGGAACTGCGGCCAGAGTCCCATGGTGCTGGGGTAGGGAAACATGTAAAAGGCCATCCACGGGCGGCCGGTGTGGATCAGCGGGAAAATACCGGCGCAGGCCACGGCGAAAAGCGTCATGGCTTCGGCAAAGCGGTTGATGGAGGTGCGCCATTTTTGATTGAGCAGGAACAAAATCGCGGAGATCAAAGTTCCCGCGTGGCCGATACCAATCCACCAAACGAAATTGACGATGGCAAAACCCCAGCCGATGGGGATGTTGATGCCCCAGATGCCCACGCCCTTGATGATCAGCCAGCCGATGGCGATAGCCAACATTCCCATCAGGCTGAAGGCAATGCTGAAGCCGACAAACCAGCCAAAGGAAGTGGGGCGCGTCAGAACGATGGCGCTGATTTTGTCCGTGACCGACCCGTAGGTGTACCCCGGCCCGATGACCGGAGTGAGCCTGCGGATTTCGGGAGAATCAAGCGGTGGTTGCCCGGCGCTCATGCCGACTCCTTTTCTGGCGTCCGCAAAGCGGGCGACAATTCCGGGTTCGGATTGCGCACAGCGGCGAGATAGGTGGTGCGCGGGCGAGCATTCAGTTCGCCGAGCAGCGTGTAGTTGCGCTGCTGCGCTTTCAACTTGGCGACCCGGCTTTCCTTGTCATTGGCGTTGCCGAAAACGATGGCCTGGGTCGGGCAAGCCTGTTCGCAAGCGGTGACGATCGCGCCATCGTGGATCTCGCTGTTCTGCTTTTCGGCTTCAATGCGCGCGTTGGTGATGCGCTGCACGCAGTAGGTGCACTTTTCCATGACCCCGCGGCTCCGCACGGTGACTTCGGGATTGCGCAGCAGCTTGAGCTGCGGCGTCTCCCAATCCTGGAAGCGCAGGAAATTGAATCGGCGCACTTTGTACGGGCAGTTATTCGAACAGTAGCGCGTCCCGACGCAGCGGTTGTAGACCATGTCGTTCAGACCTTCAGCGCTGTGCACCGTGGCGCCGACGGGACAAACTTGTTCGCAGGGCGCGTTTTCGCACTGCTGGCACGGGACCGGCTGAAAGAACGTCTCCGGGTTGAAGAGCGATTCGTCGTAGGTTGCCGCGTCGCCAACTGTCGGCTTAATCTTCTCGTAATAGCGGTCGACGCGGATCCAGTGCATCTCGCGGCCGCGCATGACCTGATCCTTACCAACGACGGGGATGTTGTTCTCCGACTGGCAGGCGACAACGCAGGCGTTGCAGCCGTTGCATTTGTTCAAGTCGATGGCCATCGCCCACTTGTCGCGTGTGTAGGGGAACTCTGCTTCCCCTTTGTAGAGCGAAAGTTCCTTCGGCGGCATTTCGGAGTGCTCGTTGGCAAAATTCGGATTCTTGCGATACTCATCGAGCGTTCCCGTGGCCAGAATCTGCCGGCCTTCCATGTTGAAGTGATACTGGGTGCAGGCGAGCGGATAGTCTTCGCCGGTTTTGGCGATCGCACTCGCGGATGCGCTCGCGGTCCAGAGCGCGTGGGAATCACGCACGGCGTAGGCGTTGAATCCTTTGTTCGAACCGGTAAAGCCCGCTTTTTTGCGCCCATATCCGAGCGGGAGAACGACGACGCCGTCGGCTTGGCCGGGCAGGATCCACGCGGCCGCGGTGACCTTGCTGTTCGAAAGCGCGATATCGATGACATTCGAATAAACCTTGCCGTGTTCGCCGCCACGCCAGGCTACGTTGTGCGCCACTTTCAACTGTTCCGCGGTTTTCGGGCTGACCAGCGCGGCGTTGTCCCAGGTGAGCTTGGTGACAGGTTTGGGCAATTCCTGGAGCCAGCCGTTATTGGCGAAACGGCCGTCATAGACGCATGGATCGGGCCGGAAAATAAACTCAATTTCGCCAGCGGCCGCGGGTTTCGGCGCGGGAAGGCTCGCGGGGCTGAATTTTGAAGTGACGCTCAAGGGTGCGAAAGCCGAACCGGCAACGACACCATCGTTCAACGTTTTGCGCCAGAACTTTTCGAAATCAGCGGATGGATTCCCAGCTTTCAGGCGGTCGCGCAGCACCTCGTAATCCGAGACTCCAGGCTTGTCCGTGAACGCGGCAAGAACTTCCCGCGCGGAATGCGTGCGATACAGCGGCGCGATCAGCGGCTGAATCACGCTCAACGTGCCGTCGAAGGCGCGAGCATCGCCCCAGGTTTCGAGATAGTGCGACTCGGCGACGTGCCAGTCACAAAATTCGGAAGTTTCGTCAAAATGCGAGCTGAGGTGAATCACCAAGCGGACTTTTTTGCTCTTCGCCGCCTCGTCGAATCTCAGCTTGGATGCGAAATCGAAATCATGGGGCGCAGTGTAAACCGGATTCACACCGAGAATGAGGAGCGTATCAACCTTTCCCGCGTCAATGTCAGTGCACAGTTCGCGGAACGATTCGAGGTGATTTAACGGGTGCTCTTCGACCGCCGGCGTGTAGTAGAGCGTGGATCCGACGTTGCCGAGCGCGGCGTTGATCTCGTGCACGAGTGCGTGGAGCGAAGAGGGCTGATGCTCCCCGGCGACCACCAGACACTTGCCGTGATGTTCTAGAAGATCCTTCGCAACGACATCGAGAAATCTCTCGCTCCCCGGTGGCGGGACAGTAGGGTTATCAAGGGTAGGCCTGACCGTGACATCGACAACTTTCTGGGCCAGAGCTCGCGCAAAAACTTCTACATCAGAAGCACGCAGAGGCAAACGATGATCCGCCGTCGCGCCGGTGACACTCGGCGTCGGCTCGACGACGTAAAGCCGATTCATTTCGCCGCCCCGGCGATCGGCTTCCGCGTACTGGTCCAGATTGCGGCGGCGCGAAAATTCCCTCGCATAGCGGATGTGTCCCGGGCCGCTGACCAGGAAATCGGAATCGAGCGAAAGGATGACTTCGGCCTTCTCCACACGATAAACGGTGTTGACGTAGTTTCCAAACGCGAGCTTTGCGCCTTCGCGCGGACCATCGCCCACGGCTGGCTCCCACTGGTGCCACTTGGCCAGCGGGAAGAGCGTCAAGAGCGTCTGAATCTCCGCGGCCAGCGTGGGCGAATTGATGATTCCGGTCAATATGCGAAGACCCTCGCCTCTGGTGGCCTTCAGCGCAGCCGATGACAACTGCGCGTTATCCAAAAACGCGGACCAAGCGCGAATCTCGCCGAGATTGGTGACCGTCTGTGCGCGATCGGGATCGTACAGATTAAGGATGGAAGCCTGAGCAAAGACGTTGGTGGCTCCCAGGCTCGACGGATGATCCGGATTGCCTTCGATCTTTGTGGGGCGCCCTTCATGGCTTTCGACGAGCAGGCCAATGGCGTCAGCACCGAAGGGCATCGCTGTGGCGTAAAACTGCGGCTTGCCCAAGACCAACCCATCAGGTTGCTTGACGTAAGGAACGATGTGCTGGTCCGGCGCGCGGCCGCATCCGGACAGCCCCGCAAAAGCCAGCGAGGCGGCCATCAGCTTCAGGAAATCGCGGCGGTCGACAGAGTCGTCCCACTCCGAAGGCGCCTGGCGCGGGAATTCGCGGTGAAGCAATTCTTCAAAATTTGGATCTTCGGCCAGCTCTTCGAGCGTGCGCCAGTATTGCTTTCCGGTTTTCGATTGCAGCTTGGCGCGAACCGCGGCCAAGTCCAGCGGGCGATCCGGCTGCGTTAGATCCTCGACGGGCTCGTGTTGTTCGTTTTCGCGCATGCTGTCCATTAGCGATGACAGGTCGAGCAACTCGTCAGCTCGGCCGTGGTCCGAAGGTTGTAAAACTTTCTCAGGTCGGCGCCGATTCGCGCCTGATTTTCCGGGGCTCTCCAGTCCATATTGAAAACCTGGTCCTTTGGGCGAAGTATCGGCTCGGGATCGCGATGGCAGTCCAGGCACCACTGCATCAGCAAGGTGTGGGCCTGGAAAACCAGAGGCATCTGGTTGATCTGCCCGTGGCACGTGGAGCAGCCCACACCTTTATTGATATGAATGCTGTGATTGAAATAAGCGAAATCGGCCAGACGATGCACTTTGACCCACTCGATGGATTTGTCACTGCGATAGCTCTCGCGAATGGGCTCGAGGTACTCTGCGTTATTGAACAGCACCGAATGGCAATTCATGCAGGTCTTCGTCGGGGGGATGCCAGCAACCGCGGAAGTCTCGACCCCGGTATGGCAGTAGCGGCAGTCGATTCCATCGTCGCCCACGTGATGCTTGTGGCTGAATTGCACCGGTTGCTCTCGCGAGATGTTCTGCCTCGTCAAATAAGGCGAGCGGGCTACGGCAAAAACCGCGACCAGAGCAAGCCCAACCAGGAAGAGTGCGGAGAACACACTGAACCGGGCAATGAAATTGGTGCTGCGATGGAAAATTTGGGCCATGTCTTTTTTGCACTCTGGCGGGGAAGCGCACCGCTAGGGCGCTGCTGTCCGGGCGTCCCACGTACTGACCGGGAGGTGCAAACCCGGGCCAAATTTTGATTCGATAGTGTCCATCAAAACATTCCGGATTGCAACCTCCGCCCCACATGATTCCAAATGCTTTCCAACAACTTCTTCTGCAAACTTTGCGGCAGCTTCAAAACTTTCGAAAAAGAGCTCCGCTGGCTTGTTTGTTTCAACCGAAACGATGAACCCGGTAAAGGCGTAGGGATCACCTATCCCGTGGACTTCCCTCTCCAGGCACAATCACGCACTTTCACGGAATGTGATGCTTGAGCGAATGGAGAAGTTCAAACTTTTTTCTTTACATTTTGACCGAGGCACTTGCCGAGAGCAGGTCGTGGTATCTTAGAGGTACCCTCCGCTCTTTTGCGGCGGAGCCTACCTATAAAATGGATGTCCCCGGCATGTTCGGGGCATTAGCGGCCGCTGGGGCGTGGTCCAACTGGTAGGACACCTCACTGTTAATGAGGACGGTGAAGGTTCGAATCCTTCCGCCCCAGCCAATTTTTTCTATCGAGGGAGGGCGTAGGCCAGTCGCTGTAATGGCATGACGGCTGCTCGTTGAGACGGAAGAACTGCCGCGGAACAGCCGGTTACTTCGGCTCCGCGCCGGGCGCAAAGCCCTTCCCCCGCCGGACTTTCCAATACGCAAGAGAAATCAGCAACAGAAACGGCACGAAAGCGGGAACCGAATACTGCAGACCGTCGACATAAAACGTGCTCGCGGCGATCCCGAGCAAAGCGGCGATTCCCAGCCAGGTCGAATACGGAAAGAATCGCAGGCGCAAAGGAAGGCGGGCGATTCGTTCGGGACCCAAGGCGCGCCGAAATGCGAAATGCGTCAGTAAAATAATAATCCAGACAAAAAACATCCCCGCGACGGCGATGCCGTAGAGCATGAGGAATGCTTTCGCCGGCGCATAGATGGCAAGCAATATCGCGGCCACCATACCGGCCGTTGAAACAGCCAGGGCGCGCCGGGGAACGCCGTTTTCGCTGAGGCGCCCAAACCATTCCGGGGCGTAGCCGCCTCTGGACAACGAAAAAAGCATTCGTGTGGTCAGGTACAAATCGGTGTTCGAACTCGAGAGCGCCGCGGTAATCACCACCAGGTTCATGATGCTTGCCACGTAGGGAATGCCCACGGCGGAAAAGGCGCTCACGAACGGGCTCCCGGTGATGCCTGTGGCCGTGCCGGCATGATTCCAGGGAGTCATCGCCAGCATGATGGTAATGGCGAGCACATAGAAAAGGATGAGCCGGAACACAATCGTACGCATGGCGCGAGGAATGGTTTCCTCCGGACGTTCGGCTTCACCCGCGGTAACGGCGATGATTTCCACGCCCATATAGCTCGTCAGCACAAGAGTGAGCGCAAGCCACACGCCCTTCCAGCCATAAGGAAGAAAGCCCCCATGCGCCGTGAGATTGGACAGACCAACGGCGGGCCTAGGCCCCAGACCAAGGATCAAACCCAGGCCCACGATGATAAAAACAACGATTGCCAGAACTTTGATCAACGCAAACCAATACTCGAACTCGCCGAAGCGGGCTACCTGCAGCGTATTCAGGGCGACCAGCCCGATCGAAACTCCTACCACCCAGATCCATTGGGGGACCGAGGAAAACCAAAACGCAAAATAGATGGCTACGGCCGTCACTTCCGCTCCTATCGCAATAATTTGAACTAGTCCATACGTCGCGCGAACTGTGAATCCCGCCCAGGGGCTGAGATAGGTTTGAGCGTAAACGCCAAAAGAGCCGGCAACGGGATGGACGACGGCCATCTCCACCAGCGAGTAAGAGACGATTAGGGCGATGACCGCGCTGAAAAGGTAAGACACAATCACGCCCGGCCCCGCCAGGCGAATGGTCACGCTGCTTCCTAAGAAAAGGCCGACACCAATCGCTCCGCCAATGGCCAGCATGCTGAGCTGCCGCTGTGTCAGCCTCCGCTTCAGCTCTCCGGATTGCGCTGCGTTGCCCGGTAATTCTGACGTGCCGAGCGCGGGGCCCTCTGAGGGCGCAGGGACATTACTCATGCTTGCTCAAATCGAGCAGAACGTCCGCAAAGCGATGGATCTCTTCCATGGTGTTGTAGTGAACGGCGGAAATACGGACCACGCCGCTATCCTGACGCAAACCGAACCTCTTCATCAGGCGCGGCGTGTACATGTGGCCATCGCGTATCCCAATGCCGGCGTCCGCCATGGTTTCGGTGACCTTTGCCGGCGAGGTCTTCTTCAGATTGAAGCACAACGTCGGCACGCGTTCGTGCACTCGGTGATCCTCCCGCACGCCGTAAATCGTGGCGCCGCATTCGCTCAAAATACGGAGGAGTTCGAGCGACAAAGATTCTTCATACGAACGGATGGCCGTCATGGCTCGCACGAGATGGGTGCGCCTTGAGCTTGCCGGAATATCGAGTTCGCCACCTCCCAGACTCTTTCCCAGATTCTCCAGATAAGAGATGGCGGCATCCATGCCCGCCACATTTTCATAAATAAACGTCCCTGCTTCGATTTTTCCGGGCGGTTCGTCGGGAATAAAGTCTTCACGGAAAGTGGGGAGCTTCTCAAGAAGTTTGCGGCGCCCCCAGAGGAAACCCATGTGCGGAGAAAAAATCTTATAACCGGAACACACCAGGTAGTCACAGTCGAAAGCCTGCACGTCCATAACCGCGTGCGGACCATAGTGCACGCAATCGAGAAAAATTTCCGCGCCAGCTTCGTGCACCAACTTGGCTGCTGCCGCAACGTCCACGATCGAACCGAGTGCGTTGGAGGCCACGGTGCACGCCACCAGGCGCGTTTTCGCAGACAGCAGGGGTTTCAAATCTTCGGGATGTAGATTGCCGTCGTCCCGCATCTTCCACCACAGGAATCTCGCTCCTTCTCTTTGCAATGCAAGCCACGTGGCGACGTTGGCTTCGTGATCCATATCGGTGACGATGATCTCGTTGCGCTCTTGCAGCATTTGCCCAATCGCCAGGCTCACCAGGCGGATGAAGGAAGTTGCATTCATGCCAAATGCGATTTCGCTCGGATCGCGGGCATTGAGAAAGACACCTACGCTCTCGCGGGCACGCGCGATTGTGGCGTCCACTTGCCGGCTGTGCCGGTAGCGGCCCCCGCGTTGGACGTTGTGCCCCACCAAATGCTCGTTGACGGCATCCAGCACGATCTGCGGCACTTGCGCGCCTGCGGCGTTGTCGAAGAAGATGAACTGGGGCTTGCGGTGCAGGGCCGGAAACTGCGTGCGGATGGACTCAACGGGGAATTTTGAGCGGCGGTCCACAATAGTTGGAGGATTTGCAGTGCTGCTCATTTGATTTCCTTGCGTCCCGTTTCTGGCCGATTGAGGACGCTAGCTTCTATTTACCGAGCGCAAGCACGCGAACGCTATAATGCGCACTTCCGCGTGTCAACCAACATGCTACCAGCCTGCCGCTTGCTTGTATCTCGAATCATCCCTATCCTCTTGGTCGTTCGTCTCTATGACCAAAGCAATCGATGAAGTCTTTTCCACTCTCAAGCATCTCTTCAAAGGGAGTCTACTTCGGCCTGACGATGCCGACTACCCTGACGCCCGCCGAACTTGGAACGGCTTGGTTGCTCGACGGCCCGGCCTGATCGCTCGGTGTAACGATACAAGCGACGTGCAGGCTGCGGTACGTGCCGCCGGCTCCTCGGGTGTACTCACCGCCGTTCGTTGTGGAGGCCATAGCCTCGCCGGGTTTAGTTCATGCGATGACGGCCTGGTCATTGATCTCTCGCCGATGCGCAAGGTCGAAGTCTTTCTAGAGGCACGGCATGCTCGATTTGAGGGTGGATGTCTGCTCGGTTCCATTGACCGCGCAACGCAGGCAGTGGGACTGGCATTTCCTTCTGGTGTGGTCTCCCACACCGGCGCCGGTGGCTTGGTTCTCGGAGGCGGAACTGGATGGCTCAATCGCGTGCACGGCCTCTCCTGTGACAATGTGCGTGGCTTTGCCGTGGTTGTCGCGGACGGATCAGTAGTCCGCGCCAACGCCAGCGAGAACGCGGATTTGTTTTGGGCTTTGCGAGGAGGAGGGGGCAACTTTGGCGTCGTAACCGAATTCGAAGTGAGACTTCACCCGGTAAGTTCGGTTCTATTCGGCAGAGGAATCTGTCCCGGCGATGAAGTGCCAGGTCTTCTGCGGCATTGGCGCGACTTCATGCCGGAAGCGCCCGATAACTTGAGATGGGGCTTCTCCTTGAGGAACGCTCCGGACGCCGAGAACATTCCTGCTGATATTCGTGGCCGGCCAATCGCAAGTGTTTCCGCGCTTTGGGTTGGCGATCTCGAAGAAGGCCGTGGGTATGTGGATCACGCCTTAGCGGTAGCGAATCACAGGACGGTCACCAAGGAAGTGATTTCATTCAGCACTCTGCAAACCCTGGCGGATTCCGACTTCCCGCACGACCGCCGCTACTACACCAAAGCGGGTTATTTCAAGACCTTGAACGACGAAAGCATCGGCATCATGATGGAAGCGCTCGCCACGAATCCATCAGTGACGAACGAAATTGAGCTGGCGTACCTCGGAGGCGCCGCGGCGCGAGTGGCGCCGGGCGAAACCGCTTTCGGCGATCGCAGCTCACCTTTTGTTCTCAATTTGCTCGGAAACTGGGAAGAACCCGCGGACGATGCGGCAAACATTTCTTGGATTCGTAGTTTATTTGCGCGGTTGCGGCCCGCTATGGCTCGGGGAGTCTATGTCAATTTCATGAGCGGCGATGAAGGCGATCGCGTTCCCGAGGCTTATCGGGAACGATGGGAGCGCCTCAGAGCGATCAAAACGATCTACGATCCAGGCAACTTTTTCCGACTGAACCAGAACATCCCGCCCATAGCCGCGGCCGCCAGCTCTTAATTTTTTGCTTCTGCTCCTGGCATGACGCCTTTGAGCGGCTTGGACCGCTCCTTCTCCAGTTCTGGATGCGCTAGCGCTTTCCGCGGCAGCATCTGGTCGCGCATGGCCGCGTTGTACACGAAAATAGCTTCGACCATCGCAGCTTGCGCCAGGTCCTCCGGCTGCAACCGCTCGTAGGTATCCATGTTGGAGTGATGTGTACGCGAACCATAATCCAGGCGATCCTGAATAAACTGGAATCCCGGGATGCCCACCGCGTCAAACGCTTCGTGGTCGGTTCCGCCGGTATCGCGATCAGTGATCGTCGCAACGCCGACGTCCTTTAGCGGTTCAACCCATTGCGCGAAGATTGGCCTCGCGGCCTCGTTCCCCTGTAAATAGACCCCGCGAATCTTCCCGCTTCCGTTATCGAGATTGAAGTACGCGGAGATTTTCTGCTGTTCCGGCTTTAGCACAATCGGTCCTGCCGGATCGCGATCGAATTCCGTCACGGCCATTTGGTCCGGCGCCGTCGAACGTGGAACGTACCCGAAATGTTCCTTCACATACCCGAACGACCCAAACTCACCCTGTTCTTCGCCGGTCCACAGTCCCACGCGAATGGTCCGCCGCGGCTTCACGTGCAAAGCGTTCAGGATCCGCATCACTTCCATGGCCACCACGGTTCCCGCTCCGTTGTCCGTCGCTCCCGTCGCCGAAGCCCAGGAATCCAGATGCCCTCCCACCATGACCAACTCGTCTTTCAGCTTCGGGTCGGTGCCGGGAATTTCCGCAATCGTGTCGAACCCGTGCTCGTGTTCGCCGGTAAATTTCGTATCAATATTGAGTTCGATCGTTACAGGAACACCGGCTTTCAGCAGCCGCGCCACGCGCCCGTAATTCTCGATTGCCGTCACTGCTACCGGCAACGGATTCGCGTGGTCTTTCTGGTAGATCAGCCAGCCAAATCCAGCGCCGGTGTCATCAAAGATCGTTCCGCCGGACCCTCCGCCGTTTCGCCCATCGCGGCTCGGTGTAATGACCGCGGCGGCTTGCTCTGCCGCCAGGAACTTTCCTACTTTTTCCCGGAATTCCAGGCTCTTTAAATAAGCCTGGAAGGAGTTCTCTGTGTCGTTCAGGCGAATCGGGTACTCCTCAATCTCTTTCAGGTCTTTCTCAGCGTCCCGGGTAAACAGGGGTTTATCCACGAGTTTTACTTCCCGCATCTCTCCATAGAAGGCGATTTTTCCCGCCAGTTTTCCTTTGTACTTCTCAAAGTCCTTTTCATCCTTAATCTCAACCCAAATGGCGGGGCCGCTCACGGCTCCTCTTGTTGCCGGGGACCACGGTGCGGCCTGCGCGATGAACACCGCTGTGTCGGGCGAAGTCATCCGCACCCAGGTGTTCAATTGCTTCCAGCCCATCCCGAACTCACCCCAGTCCTCCAGATGCGCGTTGCTGCAACCCATGGCGGCAAACTGCGCCCTGGTCCACTCGTTCGCCTTTTTCAGGTTTTCCGAACCCGTCAGCCGCGGCCCAATTCCGTCCATCAAGCCTGAAGCGTATTCCATCACGTGCGAATGGGCAGTCGCTTCCTCGCGGATCCTTCCGTACATCTCCAGATCCAGCGTCTCCCTTTCCGGTTGCGGCATCTCGTAGGAAGGTTTCGTTGATTCCTTCGAGGTCGCCTCTTTCTTTTTATCTTCGGCGGCATGCAGTGCGAACGCCACAAAGGCGGCGAGCGACGCTGTGAGCGCAACGGCAAGATTGCGGATTCGCATTAACAGACTCCTTTCCGGAAGCGAACAGCTGAGCTTATTAATCCCGGGCTGACGGCAGTCCGGCTCCCAGCCAGCCTTTCCATCCGCCATCCATCGATTCGACATTGGTGTAGCCCATTTTTTGCAGATTTTCCGCCACCAGCGCGGACCGGAATCCGCCGCCGCAATACAAAATCATCTTCGTGCTAGTGTCTGGGATCTGTGTCTCAACGTCTCGTTCAATGATTCCCCTGCCCATGTGCACGGCGCCGGGGATATGCCCGCTGGCCCATTCGGTGTCTTCACGCGTGTCGACCAGAATGAATTTCTCGCCCGCGTCGATTCGGCGCTTTACATCGGCAACGTTGGTTTCCTTGATCTTCTTTTTTGCTTCGTTGACCAGCTTTAGGAATTGCGGCGCATGGGCCATGGCGATGCTCCTTGCGGGAATTAATTCGAGGCGAGAATAACACAAGCAGGACTTTAGCTGCTGCTTAGCACCGTGGAATGGGCGCTCCGTCCCACCACTTGACCAAACGGAGCGCAGAGCGGGCTTGCTACGGTTGCGGGCTTTCGGTTTTCGGCTTCTCTCCCGCGCCCTTCTTGCCGAAGGAACGTACCAGGTTCACGAGATTCCAGCGCATCTTTTCCGGGGATCGATCGCCCTCGCCGCCGATCATCTTACCCCTCCCATTGCTGATCACAAAAAAAAGCTCTCCGTCAGTCATCTTCTCCAGGGTAGAGGCGTCGCGCCAGTCCCGGAGTTCGAGCTTCATGTCCGCGGCCAGATCGCCCTTGCCACCGCCATCTTTGCCGTGACACATGGCGCAGTCGAAGCCATAAAGTTTCCGCGCTTCCGCCAGGCCCTCTGCCGTGGGAGCGACGGGGTTTTTCTTAGCCGCATCTTCCGGCGTCATCTTTGGCTCGCCGGAACCAGGCTTTTCCTGGGTGGAACTCGGCATAGCGAGCGAAATTCCGAAACTTACGAGCAGAAACGCACAGGTAGCGGCGAGAACCCTTCGCATGGCTTCCTCCTGACAGGACAGGGGCGGCCGAAGGAGCGAATTCGGCTTGGTTTTGAGCGGATTCTACGCCCGCAGGAAGCAGAAGGAAAGAATCAAAAAAATAGAAGTACCGCGGCCAGGACTTGCCCCGCGGTCAACGGTGCTAAGGTCTGGGTCCTTGGTCTGAGGGCCCCGTTTTCGCGGCTGTTTTTGCAGCCGGCACGGCGCACCCGCGTCTTGGATGCGTGCCGCCAAAATCCGCCCGGAACGGGCTTCCCTCGCGCACGCGTGTGCGGAGGCCGTCAATGACTGCCGGAACTGCGGCATGCTCAACACCGCGAACGAAATAAATCATCAGCGCGGCTTCTCCCGGCGAATCCACGCTGGAAGTGATCCCCACACCTTGCACGCCCCGCAGTTTCAGCAGTTCTGCCAGGTGCGCGGCCTGGACCGCTTTCGCGCGAGCCACTTCGGTCTGGGAAATCGGATACGTTACTTGCGGAGCTGTGGCGGATTGTTCCAGCGCGGCGCTCTCGGTGGCTGAAACGAGGCCGTGAGCCGTGAACGTTTCATCTTCAACGACGCGCGTGCGGACTCCATCCACTTGCTGCGGGAGGTCGCTCCGCGGCTGGCCCTTGGTCACAAAAAACACGATCGCGGCCTCCGCCGAATTGTCGTAGCTCGCTCCGACTCCCACCGCCTGCACTTCCGGATGCGCCATCAATTCCGGACCATGTGCATCCCGCACGCTGGTCGCCGCTTGCAAAGTTTCTGCCGCCAGGACTACCGCCGATAGAGTCTTCACTGCGGAAGCAGGTTTCGTGGGCAGCGTGCAACCAATTACGGCGTGGGTGCCTCCGCCAACAATCGTAGTGGCGCTGCCGCCGTTCGTGGTGAAAAACCCAAGTACATCCGTAATGGCATTGCCGATCGCGTCCTGGTCGTTTCCTCCAACCAGCAGCGCCACTCCTTCCGCCGTATCCTGCGTGACAATCAGCGAGCCCGAGTCGCCCGGCGCACCAAACTGGCCGCCGGTAACTTGTACCAGGTCCGTGTAGCTCACCGGGAAAGTCGTCCCCGTTCCATCGCAGTTTTGCGCGTACGTGATGCTCGTGGAAAAGTTTATCGTCACAATGCTCGAGCAGGTGAGGCCTGTCGTTCGGCCCACCTTTGCTACCAGTCCATTGTGAGGAGCTCCAAAGGCCTGTGCAGCTGTGACGCCATTGCCTGCCGCAGGCGGTGCCGGATCAGGTAAGCCATTTGTCTGCGTTCCGCCAAGGAGCAATATGCTGCCGGTAGCGTCGACCGATCCGTTCACGGCTTGAGCGATCGCCGCATCTACTTTGGGAAGCGGCCCTGTTTGCAAATTGAAGAATTCCGAAAGATTTGCGACTGTCGCCGGTGCAACGCAGTTGTTGTCTACCAGGCCTGGCTGAGAGATGTTCTCGCCCACGCTCGCAAAATCGCTCCTCGCCAGGACGTGGTTGTTGCTCAAGACGTATTGCGTGCCGCCGCGCGCAACCAGCGCACCCAATGTCCCGCTGCAACAGAAATTTCCAATGGTGTCTTTGACGTTCCCGCCCGATGTTCCTAGTTTTACCGCACCGGCCTGGGCATTCTGATTCGGCGCGGCGTTGACTGTAACCGTTGTGGAACCAGACGCCGACGCGTTGGCCACGGAGACCGCGGTGACCAGAACGGTGGTCGGAGTGACGTTGCCGCTCCCATCTGACTTCACCGGGACTCCGCCCGGGGCCCAGAACAGACCGGAACTGGAGATGTAACCCGTTGCTTGGCTTCCGCCGGTGACTCCGTTCACCTGCCATGTCACGGCGGTATTCGTGGTGCCGGTCACACTCACGGAGAACTGCTGCTTCCCGAAAATAGAGACGGTTGGCGTTGCCGGCAGGACATTCACCGTAATCGGCCCTCCACCAACCTGCCCCGGTTTGGGACCGCTGCAGGCAGAAAGCAATGGCAAAAGAAGCATGCAAAACAGATAGGCTCGTGAACGGCGCATGGTTCCCCCAGTCTTGGCTCTAGCTTTCAAGCTAGCATGGGATGAAAACTGAGTATCCTCCAATCTCACCGAGCGAAACGTAAGAGGCCCTGTACGAACGTACAGGTGGGGCGGGCTTTAATTGCAATATTCTACGCAACGAAGCGGATGGTTGTCACCGGTGAACTGTCAGAATTTCCAGAATGGGTGAGAAAACTCAAATATCAGTCCAAGTCACGCCAGTTGGGACCCGTGCCGATTTCCACGACGATGGGCACAGCTAGCTTGTGCACACCCTCCATTTCCTCCTTCACCAGTTTTTCCAGCTTGGCGCGTTCCTTAATGGGAGCTTCAAACAGCAGTTCGTCGTGCACCTGCAGGATCATCTTTGATTCAAGTTTCTCGTCTGCCAGGCGCCGGTCGATATGGATCATCGCGAGCTTGATGAGATCGGCGGCCGTGCCCTGCAACGGCGAATTGAGGGCCGTGCGCTCCGCGAAATTGCGCAGCTGCATCTGTGGTGAATTGATTTCCGGAATCGGGCGGATTCTTCCAAACAGAGTTTTTGCCATTCCGGTCTTGCGCGTTTCAGCAAGAAGATAGTCCAGATACTCCTTCACGCCGCGATAGCGGGTGAAGTAGGCGTTGATGAATTTCGCGGCTTCTTTTTGTTCGATGCCCAACTGCTGCGCCAGGCCGAAAGGCGAGAGCCCGTACATGATGCCGAAGTTGATGGCCTTGGCGGCCCGGCGGTGCTCCGCATTCTGCGCCATCGGCCCCACGCCGAAAACTTCCTGCGCCGTGCGTGCGTGGATGTCTTCGCCGTTGCGGAACGCGGCGATGAGCACGGGATCCTGAGAAAAGTGCGCCATAATGCGCAGCTCGATCTGCGAGTAATCCGCGGAGAGCAGTACCTTACCCTTCTCGGCCACGAAAGCAGCACGAATCTCACGCCCCAGTTCGCTACGAATGGGAATGTTTTGCAAATTCGGATCACTCGAGCTGAGTCGCCCCGTGGCCGTGCCGGTCTGCGAGAAACTGGTGTGCAGGCGCCCGGTTTCCGGATGAATCAGTTTCGGCAGAGCGTCCACATACGTCGATTTCAGCTTGGCAATTTCGCGGTATTCGATAATCTTCGCGGGCAGCGGATGTTGTGCGGCCAATTCTTCGAGAATGTCCGCGGCGGTGGAGCGCGCTTTTGCTTTTCCGCGCCGCGCGTTGGGCTGAAGATTTAGTTTGTCGAAAAGAATTTCCGCGAGCTGCGCCGGCGAATTCACGTTGAATTCCGAACCCGCCAGATCCCAAATCTCTTTTTCCAGGCGGCGGATTTCTTTCTCCATCGTCTGCGACATTTTGTCGAGTTCTTTGGGATCGACGCGGATGCCCGCGCGCTCGATGTCAACGATCACTGGGGCAAGCGGCAGGTCAATTTTTTCGTAGACGTCTTCGAGTTGCTGCTCTTTCACCTGCGCGTGGAGTGCCGGCGCGAGCCGCTGCAAGTAATCGGCGCGCTCCCCCGGCCCGCCGCCCAGCATGGCGTTGAACTGCCGCATGACCACGTCCGGGAAGTTGTGATTTGCCGTCGTGGGCCGCAATAGATATGAATAAATTTGCGTCGCGTGGCGGAGATCCTCCGCTCGTCCGGTTAGCAACTGAAAGAGCTTGGGGTCGTGCACGATTTTCGGCCGCTTTGCGTCTGCGAGCAGTGGTCCCAGCGTTTTCAGCGCCTCGCCCTTTTCATCGAACCAGACGGAGCGCCCTTCGCCGGCTTTCGCGGATACTTCAATCGAAGCGATGCGCGTCCCGAATCCTTCCGATTCGCGCTCACCTGTTTCGAGATTCAACCAGATGGCCACGGCTTGTTTCGCGGGGAGTTTCGCCAGATACTCGCGAAATTCGGCGACGCTGGCAAACTGGGCGTAGTCCGCCTTTACTGCCGGCTCGGTACTTGCACGTGCGGGCGACGCCACCGCCTCCGAACCCAGCTCTTTCAACAGCGAGCTGAAGCCCAGTTCGCGATAGAGTTCTGCCAGCGCGGGGCCATTTGGCGAACGCAATTCCAGTTCCGGCAGCTTGAGTTCAATCGGCGCGTCCTTTGCGATCGCCGCCAGTTGCTTGGACATCAACACTTGCTCGCGCTGCTGCTGCAAGGCTTCGCGGTATCGCTTGTTCGACACTTCATCCGCGTGATCGAGCGCGTTTTCCACGCTCCCGTATTTCTTGATCAGCTCGGCCGCGCCTTTTTCGCCGATTCCTTTTGCGCCGGGTATGTTGTCAATCGTGTCGCCGAGCAGCGCCATATAGTCCACGACTTGTTCCGGCGGCACTCCCAGAATCTCCTCGACTTTCTTTTCATCCACGATGATGTCGCCCTTAAGGCCACCAGATCCGGTCCGCAGCGTTCGCACGCTTTTGCCGACGAGCTGCATCATGTCCTTGTCGTTGGACACGATCAGCACTTCCAGATTGTGCTTTCCCGCTTTGACTGCCATCGTTCCGATCACATCGTCCGCTTCGTAACCTTTGACTTCGAGCACCGGCAGGCGCATCGCTTCGCACAGCCGGCGGACAAACGGCAGCTGCACGCGCATTTCGTCCGGCATGGGCTGCCGCTGCGCTTTGTACTTTTCGAAAAGCTTGTCGCGGAAGGTCGCTCCCGGCGGATCAAATACGATGCCGATGTAGTCCGGCTGGTAGTCCTTGATCAGCCGCCGCAGAATATTTCCAAACAAAAAGGGAACGTTCGTGGGAACGCCACCCGGACCGGTGAGCCGCTGCGGCATGGGCGCAAAAAAAGCACGGTAGATGTGCGCCATGGCATCCACAAGAAACAGTTTTTTCGGACCAGAAGGCATGCGCGCGAGTATAGCAAAGCCCAATGTGAGCTACGCTCCCGCTTTCTCTTTCCCCTAAAAGCCGAGCGGCGAAATAAGAAGGCCGCGCAAGAGAGAATCCCTGCGCGGCCTGCCGATCGCCAATCGTTCTTTATTGCTTGTTCGGTTTGTTCGGCTCCGACTTCGGGTCGGATTTTGGTTCCGATTTATTCGCCGCTGGCTTGGATGCACCCTGTTCGCCGGCCTGCGCCTGGGACACCAGCAGCATCCGCGTGCCGCTGTCGAGATGCACGTTTTTCCCAGCGGAAGTGATCACAGAGCCTTCAGCTGCATTCGAGGCCGCCGCGCTCAGGTTCAATCCATTCAATCCAAAGACTCCTTGGCTGTTTGAAGTGAGCTGACCCGCAGCATTCAAGCCGCCGACAGCTCCCCTCGAAGCACCGGCGATATTTCCACCCGCGTTCGCTGCGGAGTTTACGGTTCCACCGGCAACTCCTCCGACGTTAGCTGCGGTGTTGGTCACCGTGCCGACCGATCCTCCTGCTGCGGAAGTTACGCCGCCAAGCGCCCCGCGTCCGCCTGCTGCGCCGGTACCCGCCGCCGAAGCTCCCATGCCGCCCATCATGTCTGTGTCCGGTCCCGCAACCGCAGTGCTGCTCTGCGCCGAAGCAAGGGCCTGGATCGCAACATTCAGCGAAACCTCCTGGCCACTCTTCAGGATCGCTTTGTCAAATACGATGCCCAGCGCCGATTCCGATTGGCCGTTGGCGCGCGCCGAGGCTTGCATCACGTGCCCGACCAGCTTCGAGTCCTTCGGGATCACCGTTTTCCCCTCGGACTTGGCTGCTTCTGTGGTGTGCGCGTTTACCGGATCGCCCGGCTTGCACTTCTTCGAATCGATCGGCGAACTCAGCGCGGCGTTGAACGCCGTACCACTAGCCAGCGAACCATTCGCTTGCCCGCTCTGAGCCGACGCTGAAGATGCCGCCGATCCGCTACCCGATGCTTGCGCCTTGCCCGCCTCAACCGAAGCCGAACTGCTGCCCTGCGCTCCTGCTTGAGCTCCAGTCTGCGACTGCGCCGAGGCGCCGGCGCAGAGAAAAGCCCCCACAACAATTGCCAACCCTGTGCGATTCATGTGCGTAAGTCCTCCTCAAAACGATCTCTGCTTTGCGAGCTGGGTTTGAGCCTAGACAAAAGGGCATCCGCAGAACGATTTGATAGAGGCACGGGGTATGCCGGAGCTTAGTATATTTGTTTCAATGACTTACAGCCATTCGCGCGTCCGCATACTGCGCAAAATGTCAAGTACCAGGAAGGATTTACAGGGTTCCCAAGGCTGCGCTCGGATCGCCAGCTTAAGGGCCTAAACGATGCCGAGGGGCTTCGCTACTTCCGCCAAAATGTCCGCCGCGCGCAGGAGCTGCTCGCGCTTGTGCGCCGCGCTGACGATCGCGCGCAGCCGCGCTTTTCCTTCCGCCACGATCGGGTAACCGACCGCTGGCGCAAATACTCCGGCTTCAAAAAGTTTCTTCGAGAACTCGAACGCCTTTGCCGCTTCGCCCACATGAATCGGAATAATCGGCGTCTCGCTCACCTTGAACTGGAACCCGCGCTTCTTCAGTTCGCGCTTAAACATTTTCGTGTTGGCCCAGAGTTTCTTCACCAGCTTCTCACCTTCGGGCGAATTGAGTAGCGCAAACGCCGCCTGGCACGCCGCTGCTGTGGCCGGGGGGTGTGAAGTCGAGAAAAGAAACGGCCGCGCACGCAGATAGAGGAAATCAATCAGGTCGCGCGAGCCGCAAACGTATCCGCCCATCGCGCCGATCGCTTTGCTCAGCGTTCCCACCTGGATGTGCACGCGCCCGTGGCACTGGTGATGGTCCACCGTGCCGCGCCCGCCGCGGCCGAGCACGCCCGAAGCGTGCGCGTCGTCCACCATCATGATGCAGTTGTGCTTTTCCGCGAGGTCGCAAAGCGCGGGCAGCGGCGCAATGTCGCCGTCCATCGAAAAAACGCCGTCGGTAATGATCAGCTTATTTCCCGGAAAACTTCCGTGCTCCTGCAGGATGCGTTCGCAGTCCTTTACATCCTTATGCTTGAACACTTTGATCGTCGCACGCGAAAGCCGCGCCCCATCGATGATCGATGCGTGATTCAGCTCGTCCGAGACGATCAAGTCTTCTTTGCCGAGCACTGCTGACACCGTTCCCGCGTTGGCCGCGAAGCCCGACTGAAACACCACGCAAGCTTCCACGTTCTTGAACGCCGCGATCTGCTCCTCCAGTTCTATGTGTATTTTCATGGTGCCGGCGATCGTTCGAACCGCCCCCGCCCCCGCGCCGTACCTCTTCACGGCGTCCAGCGCGGCCTTGCGCAACGCTTTGTGCGTGGTGAGCCCCAGATAATTGTTCGAAGCCAGGTTGATTACTTCCCGCCCGTCGAAAATACAAACCGGCTTCTGCTCGCCTTCGAGCACCCGCAGCTTTGGCGCCACGCCCTTCGTGCGCAATTCATTCAACTGGTCGTTCACATACTGCAGCGGATTTTTCTTCGTCGTTTGTGTTCCCGTCTCAGTCATGACCCTTACTCCTGGATTCTCAGTGTCCTTTGCGAACTCTGTGTTCTCTGTGTTAATTCTTTTTTAGCGCGGCAATCCGTTTGGGTACAACAAAACTTTTCCCGCCAGCCCGCCCTGCAACAGCGCAAACACGCTTTCGAATTTCTCCAGCGGGGCCCGTTCCCCGAAAAGCGGCTCCAGATTCAGCCGCCCCGCCTTCAGCAGCGCCGTCATCTGCACCCAAGTCTCGTACATGCGCCGTCCGTAGATGCCCTGCACCGTCGCGCCCTTGAAAATCACGTCATTCACCAGATCCAGCGGCACATTCTCCGTCGGAATCCCCAGCAGCGACGCGCGCCCTCCCGCCCTCAGCGCTTTAAATCCCTGTTGAATTGCGGTAGGGTTCCCGGACATTTCCAGCAGCGCGTCCACCCCCGTGCCGCCCGTTTCCCCAAGAATTTTTGCTACCGCATTCTCCGCAGCGGGATTTAGCACTACGTCCGCGCCCATTTTCTTCGCCATCGCGCGGCGTCTTTCGTTGGTCTCCGTCGCAAAGACCGTCGAGCTGCCGCATGCCTTCGCCACCGCTATGGCCATCAACCCGATCGGCCCGCAGCCCGTCACCAAAACCGTCTGCCCCGCCACCGGCCCGGCCAGCACCGTGTGCACCGCGTTCCCCAGCGGATCGAGAATCGCCCCGTAATGCTCCGGAATCGCCGCATCCAGCTTCCAGATATTCGACGCCGGAATCTTCACGAACTTCGCGAACGCGCCGTCCTGATCGATCCCGATAATCCGCAGGTTCTGGCAGATGTGCGCCTGGCCCAGCCGGCACTGATGGCAGTGCCCGCAATTCACGTGCATTTCCGCGCTAACAAAATCCCCCGACTTGACCGCGCGAACCTCGTCGCCCACGCGCTCGACCGTGCCGCAAAATTCATGCCCCAGCGTCACCGGCGGCTTGATGCGCCCCTGCGACCAGCGGTCCCATCCATAAATGTGCAGGTCCGTCCCGCAAATCGAAGCCGTCTTCACGCGCACCAGCACGTCCGTCGGACCGATCGCCGGCACCGCGATCGTATCCATCTGCAGGCCCTTCGCGGCCTGCATCTTCCGCAACGCCTTCATCGTCGTCGCCATCTACCAGGACTCCCGCTCAGCGCACAATCCCCGATGCTAGCACACGGTGCCATACCCCCGCCTGCCACAGGCAGACTTCAGTTTACGGTGAGCTTCGAAGCTTCTGTGCCTCTCCAACCCACGACCCCCGTGCGGCTGTTCATTTCTTTCCTTCCTTCTTCCGCCGTTTATCCATCCCCACCATCTTCCCCGACGGCGGATTCTTCTTGTTCAACTTCGCCGCTTCCGCAATCAACCTCTTCACTCCCGGCCGCTTCACATCGGCCAGACTCCGCAGCCTCACGTTACGCACGCCCTTCGCCTTGCCCTCCAGCAGTTTCCCAGGATCGGGAAGCATCGCTCCCCGCAAAATTGCCAGCGTTACATGCTCTTTCCCCAGCACAAAGACGCAGAGCGGTCCGTTCGAATCAAACGCAGGAATCTTCCACGGACTTACGTATTCCTCGCAGTCTGCGGCCGTTTTCTTCACCAGCGCCCGCACTGCCTTCATTACTCCAGAAAATCGGCCCGCCTTCCTCACGTACGCATCAATCCACAACCGCCCCTCTTTCCCCTCAATGGTTGGCATCTTGCCCTCCTCAAGTCCATCGCCATTGCAGCCGCTTATTCTAGTGCTCGTTCCATCTTCTCGTGTTCTTCCTTTACTTCACCTGTTCCACTACTCCAATCTTCTCCAGCGCCCTCAAATACTCCACCACCAACTCCAACGGCACCGGCCCATACTCCGCCGACACCGCATCGCGAATCTCCTGCGCATTCCGCTTCCCATCGGCAAAATTCAGCACCTCATACGCATACTCTTCTCCGCCGCCCCACAATCCCTCATACCTCAGCAGCTTCGGTGGCTCCACTCCCGCAGTCTTCGTATGCTCCGCGAAATAGTCATAACCAAACACAGCCAGCGGCCCCTTAGGTTCTGGTCGACGCTTGAATTTCAGCAGTCCCTCCCCGGCTGCCTTCCTAGGTTCATGCTTCCCTATTGTTAGATCCAGCTTCGAGTTAGGGTCGCCTCCGAACCACGATTGCGTCGAATTCATGACTTTTTTCTCATAGAGACTCCAATTCCAACCTATCTCATCTTGTTCTGATGGAGTGAAATACGCCAAACGCATTGGAATTCGTTCAGTCCGGCGAGCACTCCCAGACATTGACAATCCCAACCTCAAGATATCGTCATGGGTACTCATGATTGCCAGCGAATACCCGCTCGCCGCCCCAATAAACGCGGCCCTCTTCAGCTTTGTGGGATCGATATTCGCAGCCGTATCGAAATTCGTGTGAATGTACCGGTCCGGCCAGTCATTCAAATAAATCGCCGGTATCCCGAACGACGAATCCTGATACACGTCGTGGTCGCTCCCCATGGTGTAGGCCGAATACTCCGCCCGCAGCGGCTCCTTCCCGCCCTCCGGCGCCACAAACGGATACTTGGCCTCCCCCGTCGCCGCAAATTTGTACGACTCCTCGTTCACAAACTCCGCAAACGCCCACGCCACGTCATGCACAAAGCTCGGCAAGCTCATCGGCCCGCGTGTCACGTGGAACACTGCCTTCGTCTCCGGCCCCCCGCCCACCATGTCCATGTGGATCACAGCTTTGACTCGCTGGGTTAGGGCTCGGCCTGTCGACGTCAACGAGCCTCCTCCCTTTTGTGGTAAAGGAATTGACCCATCGTAATTTCGACGTATCTCAAGCTTCGAAGAAGAAGTGTGCCAAGCCGAATTGAGTAGCGCCATTGTCCCTTCAATTTCCGGAGGCCAGTAAAACCGAATGGTCCTCGCTGGCCGCGCCAACTTTCCCTCGCTGATTAACTTCTGCAGCGTCCGTGCCACTTCCAGAATCGTCACGCACCCGCTCGCATTGTCGTTCGCTCCTGGCCGCTGGTGATCCAGGTGGCAACTGAACGCGATCTCTTCGTCTTTCAGCTGCAATCCCAAATCGTTGGGATTCGGATCGGCTCCGGGAATCGTCGCGGTCACCACCTCATAATTTCGGGGATGCTGCCCGGCCTTAACCACCGCGTGCAGCGTAATCTTCTCCCCGTGCGCCAGCCGCTCCCGCATTCCGCGCGCGGTCTTCAACGACACCATGAACGCAAACGTCTTGTTCGGCGAAAACGTCTCCAGATGCCCCCATCGAATCAAATTCTCGTCCTCGCCCCACCACGCCGTCCTCTGATTCTGCGCATAACTCACAATCCCCGCGGCTCCAAATTTGCCCACCGCCAAGTCCTGCACCGCTCCCGGCTGCGCACTCACCAAAACAATCTTTCCCGTCACATCCTTCCCCGCGTAATCACTCTCCTTCGTCCCTGCGCCCACATCCACCAAATCCGCCGTTATATTCGCGTTCTCGCTGTCCTCCGCTAGCACCACTGGCTCCGCTTCATAACTCGCCAAAAGTTTGTCAAAGCTGACAGGTCCGGTACATTCCTGGTCCAGCCACTTGGCGGCCTTCTTCGTTTTCTCATCGGCATTGGGGTCTACTTTCACAGGAACCTTGACGCAGGTCACAGAGTCGAAGGAGCCCTCTCGCAATACCGCAGACTCCGCATCCCATGCCGGCCGCGACCTCTGCGTCCCATAAAAAATCTTCCCATCCGCCGGAAACTGCAGAATCGCCACATCGCTCAATCCATACGCCCGCAAACGCTCCGCCACCAATTCCGCCGCCTCATGAAATCCACGCGACCCACGCTGCCGGTGAAACCGCGCAATCCCCTCCAAATTCCTTTTCGCCGTCTCCCCGCTCAACTCATTCGCCAGTGCTGCCACATCCTTCTCCGGCAGCAACGGTGGCTTCTGCCCCCACGCCGCCGTCGAGAAGCAGCACCCCACCAGCAACAATAGAATCCTTCTCATCGGCGCCTCCCTGAACTCGCTCCAGCCACCGCCCCGCATTCTAGCCGCATTCTCCCGCCCACCATAACGGATGCCAGCTCCTTTCGCGGCGCGGGCTGATCGTTTCTCCGTTCTTCGTTTACCCAGCCAACTTCTGCAATTTTCCGCCTCGTTTCTGCGTACTATTATCTAGACCACTGACCATGCCCAATCCCCAAGCTGCCATCCGCCTTGACCACGTCTCCCGCCATTACACCATGGGCGAAGCCGTCATCCGCGCTGTCGATGATGTCTCTCTCGATCTTCCCTCCGGCGAATTTCTCGCCCTTCTCGGCAGCTCCGGCTCCGGAAAATCCACGCTCCTCAATCTTATCGCTGGCCTGGATCGCCCCACCTCCGGCGCGGTCATCGCCAACAACCAAGACCTCTCAAAAGTTTCTTCGCTCGAACTGGCGCGTTACCGCCGCCAAACCGTCGGCATGGTCTTCCAATCCTTCAATCTCCTTCCGCGCATGACGCTCGAGGAGAACGTCGAACTCCCGCTGCGCCTCGCGGAAGTTGACCGCAGCGAGCGCCCCACGCGCGTCCGCGAAGCTCTTGAACGCGTCGGCCTCGGCAAGCGCGCCACTCACCGGCCGAGTGAACTTTCCGGCGGCGAGCAGCAGCGCGGCGCCATCGCCCGCGCGCTCGCCAACCGCCCCAAAATTCTCCTCGCCGACGAGCCGACCGGAAATCTCGACAGCGCCACCGGCGAATCCATCCTCGCGCTCCTCAAAGAAATCCAGAAAAATCCCGGCATGACCATCGTCATGGTGACTCACGAGCGCCCGCTCGCCGAACGCTTCGCCGATCGCCTCGCCATCATGGGCGACGGCAGGCTGCTTTCGAACGGAGCCGGGCGATGAAGCCCCGCGACCTCAGCGATCTCGCGCTGCGCAATCTTCGCGAAGCCATTCTGCGCAATTCGCTTACGACTCTCGGCATTGCCGTTGGCGTGGCCTCGCTCGTCGCCATGCTTTCCCTCGGCGTCGGCCTTCAGCAACTTGCAGCCAAGCGCCTTTCACAAAGCGGCCTTTTCGACTCGGTTTTTGTCACGCCAAAAATGAATCTTCGCGGCATGGGCCGCGAGGCCGCGCCCGCTCCCTCCGACAAACCGCCGCGCCTCCTCGACGAAGACGCGCGCCAGGAAATCTCCCGCCTACCGAACGTCCTCGAAGTTTATCCCCAGGTTCGTTTTTTCACGGAAGTTCGTTACGACGGCAAACCCTTCGCCACGATGGTCGCTGGCATGCCCGAATCCTCCAAAGCCAGCGGCTCTTTTGACGGCATGCAAGGTTCCTTTTTCTCCAGCGCCAGCGCCAACGAAACCATCCTGCAAAGCGAGTTCGCCAAAGAGCTAAATCCGCAAACCTCCACTCTCATCGGCAAGGAACTCGTCCTGCGCTACGCCGAGCGCCAATCGCTCCCTTCGAACGCCGCAAATTCCGGCGCGCCGACCTCTCCCAATTCCGAATCTTTACCGGGCGGCTTCTCCGTCGTGCCCAAGGAAATGCACTTGCGCATCGTTGGCGTGGTGGACACCGAACCCGCCTCGGGTTTTGGCGGCTTCGGCAACGGCCGCCTGCTCATTCCGTTGCAAGTCGCGTTGGCCCTGCGCGCCGCGCAGGTCAACGATCTTCGCGACATCGTTCGCGGCACTTCCTCCGCGCCTACATTCGCCAGCCTTACTGTACGCGCCAAGGGCCCCACGTATGTCGAAGCCCTCGAAGCCTCCATAAAGAACATGGGCTTCGGCGCGTTCTCCCTCCTCGACGCCTCGAAGAGCCTGCGCATTTTTTTCTCCGTGTTTGATCTTCTCCTCGGCATCTTCGGCAGCCTTGCTCTCGCCGTAGCCACTCTTGGCATCATCAACACCTTGGTCATGGCCATCCTCGAGCGCCGCCGTGAAATCGGCGTCCTCAAAGCTCTTGGCGCCGCCGACAGCGACGTCAAGCAACTTTTCTTCGTCGAAGCCGGCGTCATGGGTCTTTTCGGCGGTATTTTCGGCGCCTTCCTTGGCTGGCTGATTGGCCGTGCCCTCACTTTCGGCACCAATCTCTATCTGCACCGCCAGAATCTTCCCGGCGTGGACATTTCTTCCGTTCCCTGGTGGCTGGTTCTCGGCGCAATTCTCTTTGCCATTCTCGTCAGCCTCGCCGCCGGCCTCTACCCCGCCTCGCGTGCCGCCCGCCTCAATCCCGTCGAAGCTCTCCGTTATGAGTAGAATGTCTGCGTGACTCTCCGCGTGACCCTTGGCCGCAACATGTCATCCCGAGCGCAGCGAGGGATCTGCTTTTTCTTTTTCCTTTACTTCCGGTGCTTCGTTTACCTCCCCAATGCCTCCGCCGCTCCCGGCCGTGCCGAATGCAACTCCATCCCCAGCAAAATCCTCGCTCGTCCCGTTCCGTACTGCGTTCTTCTGCCTGCCGGCTTTGATGCTGACAAAACGCGCCGCTTCCCCATCCTCTATTTCCTTCACGGCCTCGGCGATAACGAGCAGACCTTTATTCACTCCGGTGCCTTGAACCTCGTGGAAGACCTCCGCGAAAAAGGCCGCCTCAAGGATTTCCTCATTGCCACTCCAGCGGGCGAAGCCAGCTTTTACATCAACTCGCGCGACGGCAAAACCCGCTACGAGGATTTTCTCCTGCAGGAATTTTTTCCGTTCATCGAACGCCGCTATCGCGTCCGCCCCGGCCACGCCAATCGCGCCATCTCCGGCATTTCCATGGGCGGTTACGGGGCTTTCCATCTCGCCTTCGCTCATCCGCAATTGTTTTCTTCTGTCAGCGCCCACAGCGGAGCCCTCATCGAAAAACTTCCCGCCTTCCTCTCCGGAAATGGGGGCGTGCCAGCTTCTGGACGTTCCCGCCTCCTCGGCAGCGTTTTCGGCCTCCCTCCCGATCCTGCTTTCTGGGAGCGCAACAGCCCGCTCGCGCTCGCCCGCGCTGCTTTGCTCTCGGGTATGAAAATCTATTTCGACTGCGGTTCCGAAGACGATTTCGGCTTCGAAGCCGGCGCCACCGCTCTCGACGAAATCCTCACCTCCCGCAAAATCCCCCACGAATTTCATCTTTATCCCGGCCGTCACGATTGGCCCTACTTCGCCTCCCACCTCGAAGCCTCCCTCTCTTTCCACTCCGCGCTTTTTCCCTGAGCAGCTCCCCCAACTGTTCCCTGAACAAAATGATCTGAGACTTCCCGCGTTTCTAGGTTGCTTCGCCACGCCCTTTTCATAGAACATCAGTTCACCGCGAGGGGTGCATGAAAAAAGAAACCTGGTTCTTCCTCATCCTTGCATACGCCATCGCCTGGCTGGTGTGGATTACCGCGGAACTTTTTGGCGTCGGCCCGGATCGCGGAGAATACATCGCGGCGTTCGGCGTTGCTGGTCCCGCTCTCGGTGCCGTGTTTCTTTCCCGCCGTGGCCAGGACGGCTCCGGCGAGCGTCTTTCCACGCGACTTTTATCTTTCGCCCTGCTCTGGTTCTTTGGCTGGACCGTATACATTGCCAACGACAGACTCCGCGGCATCCGCGCCCCGACTTCCATTCCTTATTATTTGCTCGTAGGTCTTCTGGCGGCGATCCCCGCGTGGATTCTTTCCGGTGCCTTTACGCGCGACCCTGGTGTGCGCGAACTCTTGCACTCTCTCGTCCATCCCGGCAATTGGCGCTGGCAAGCCGTCGCGTTTTTCTTCTGGCCTGCGATTCTGCTCATTCCTGCAGCCATTGCACACCTCTTCCACGCGCCGCTGACTTGGCCGCAACATCGCGACACGATTTGGCTCTCTACTGCCTACGGCGGCATCGCTTTCCTGAATGCCTTCCTCTTCACCGCCGCCCTCGAAGAACCCGGCTGGCGCGGTTTCCTTCTCCCCCGCCTTCAGCAGCGCTTCTCCCCACTCTTTGCCAGTCTCCTTGTTTGGCTCCCGTGGGCCCTCTGGCACGCCCCGCTCGACTTCCATCGCCCCTTTCGCTTCAACCTGGTGGATTACTTGCTGCTCCGCGTCGTTTTCCTCATCCCCATCACCATCATCCTCACTTGGCTCTACAATCGTTCCCGCGCCAATCTCCTCACCGTAATCATCTTCCACGCTGCCATGAACACCTTTCCTTCGGTCCTTCCTTACTATCAGTGGGCCTATCTCCTTGTGATTCTTTTCGCCATCGCTGTCATCTTCACCGACCGCATGTGGCGTTTGTGCCCGGACACTTCCGGGTCCTCCGTCACTCGTGTGGAGATGTAACGCGTCGCCGTTGCAGCGGGACCTTAAGCCTCTCGTTTGCCGTTATTCAAATGTCTTGCGGGGCAATGGATCGAGGTTAGAAAAAAATGGAAAGAAAACTGACCAATGAAGATCTCTTCAAGCTTACCAAGAATCTGACGAAACGCCATTTTGAAGCAGTTCACTCCAAAGAAATGGCTTGGATCTCGCCTTTGGTTATGCCGGAAGACATAGCCCGGTAGTCTACTTTTGCGCGGCGATCCTTCCATTTGGAGCAGGGAAGTTGCGTAGCATCGCTGGCCTTGCCACCATCCTGAATGGAGATTTTCGCGATGTCTGCCACGTGCAGCAGCAAGGAACTCGCGTCTGTCGTGAGCGTCAAAATTACCTCAGGCGGGTGTCCGCAGAGCAGTTCCGTGATCTGTCCCTCCGCGTGGGCTGGGCCTTCCGTTGATTCCCCCTCAGCGGCGTCGTGGGCCGGAAGCTCCGCCTCCGCAGACTTGGCGTTGACGGCCTCCAGCGGATGATTCACTTTGTAATCGATCTGCTTGGTAAAGCTGGTGGCCATGTTGCGGTCCCCGGTGGTGGTCGCAACCTTCTGAGCGGTCTCGGCGATTTTTTTCGCGTCGGGAATGCGCCCAGCGGCCAGCAGCGCTTTCCCGATATCAATGAAGTACGCCAAATTGCCGGGCTCGAGTTCGGAAGCGCGTCGCGCCGCCTTGAACGCCTTGTCGGTGTCCTTGTCTGGCTCCTGGGCGTAGGCGATAGAGAGAAAAGCATGCGCGGGAGCAAAATCGGGGCTCAGGCTCAGCACTTTTTCCAGCTCCGCGCGCATTTTTGGCGTGGACTCCTTGTTGTAGTTGTCTCTCCGCAGATACACGAACGCCATGTCAATGTGCGCGGAGATGTCATTCGGATTGGCTGCAATCGCCAATTGCAACTCTTTTTCCGCGTTGGCGTAGTCGGCTTTCAGCAAGTGGTAATGGCCGAATTCGCTGTGATAGCCGGCCGTTGCAGGATCCAGTTTTTCAACCTCGTGTAATTGTTCGAGCCCTTCCGGCAGGTGACTGCTGCGCAGCAAAAAGTCAGCCACGTTCAGGACGCCCTCCGCCATAGAAAGCTTGCGCGCGCTAAAGTCTTTTTCCGAAAGTTTCGATTGCAGCGGCACGCGATAGTAAAGAAAGCTGAATTGACGGATATAAGCGCTAAGTTCATCGGAGAGTTTCTTGAGGTCCCCAAACGACTGATTTGCCGCCGCGATCGGGTCATCCGTGGCATGCAAAACATGCAGGTATTTGTTGATCAGATCCTGTCCCCGCACCTCCGGGGCAACCATCAAGTAGTGCACCAGCGCCCAGGATTCCGCGTAAAAAATGCCGGAATGTTCGCTGGTGTTATAGAGCGGCGAGGTGCGGTCAATGGTGACGAGCTGATTGATGGGCAAAAACGAGTTCTCTTTCAGTGTCCGAATCTGTGTTGCATTCGCCATGCCCACGCCGGCTTCTTTGCTCTCAATGCTGGTGTTTCCGTAATACTCGGCCAGCCCTTCATCCAGCCATAGCGGCAATCCCCGGAAGTTATAGCGGAAGTAGGCGTGGGTATATTCGTGATAAAGAGAGTGGTTGCCCAGCTGTCCGGTGCCGCGGATGTCCGTGCGGATCACCGCGAAATTCTTGTCGTACGAGGTATGGTAGAAGCCGCCAAGGTGCATGCTTTTGCTGTTTTGCCCGTACGAGGGAATGAACAGCTTCAGGGAATCCTCATTCTTGATGGCGAAGACAATCGTCGGCTTGCCCGAATCCACCCGTAGCGTGGGATAAAGATGCTGGAAGAGCGCGCGAATCTCTTCAAATTCAAGAGCCGCCTTCCGCCCTTCGTATTCGCCCCCGTTGGAATACACCGTAAAATGTGGCGACTGGATCTCGATCCAATTGTCGTGATGCTCCGCCACGGATAGCGATGGAGCAAACAGCGCCACGAACCCGAGGCAGAAGAGAAGCGCGAGTCTTAACCGGTCCGTCATCTGATTGGCGATTATAGTCCTATTTCAATTCCAGCCGAGCGCCTCCGCCGTGAAAACCGCCAGCCTTTTGAAGAGCGTTTCACCAAGCGCTTCTTTGTCATCGGGTGGCAGCTTCAAATGTTCCTCGACTTCCGATTCCATCTCCCGCAGTTCCTTAGCAGGCGCGAGTTCCGCCAGCCGCCGGAAAAGCAACTTGTGCGCTCGCTTCCGTTCCATCACTTCCAGCCCATCCAGAATCTGCCGGTGCGACGTTCCCTCCCAAATCGCCAGAATCATCGCTTCCCGCTGCCAGCGTTCCGCGCCATACTCGGCCAGCACACCCAGCCCGCCGTGCACTTCCATTCCCCACTTTGCCGTATCCACCGCAAACTCCGCCGTCCAGTATTTCGCCAAATGCGCCACCAGTCTGAACAAATGATAACGATCGGAGTACGGCGGCCGCTCCATCCACACCTCATTCAGCAGTTGCACCGACTCCCACGCCAGCGCAAACGCCGCCTGCAGCGCATTCATCCGCTTTTCAAATTGATGACGCAGCAGCGGGTGATCGAGAATCCGCTTGCCGAACGCCACGCGCTGCTCGGCATACGCAAGCGCATCCGCCATCGCCCGTTGCGCCAGCGCGACACTCACGACGCTGTTCGCCACGCGCGAGAGGTTCAATACTTCGAGGATCAGATAAATCCCAGAGTCCGCCGTACCAAGCAGGTAGCCTTCGCTATCTTTGAGCTCGACTTCTCCGGTGGGAACCGAGCGCGTCGCAATCTTGTCCTTGAGCCGCCGCACAAAATAGTTGAGCTCGCCGTCTTCGCGGTATCGCGGCACCAGGAACAACGCCAGCCCGCGCACACCCGCCGCCGCTCCTTCCGGCCGCGCCGCCACGACGGCTAGCTCTGCACCCGCATTGCTCGCGAAATATTTCTCGCCGGTCAGCCGCCAACAATCCCCCGCGGGCCGCGCCACCGTCTCAACCGTCGCCCCCAAATCCGACCCGCCTTTGATCTCCGTCATCCACGTGGCGCCCTGCCACACGGAATCGTCCTTCCGCGTGAGCTGCGGCAGAAATCGAGCCTGCAATTCCGCGCTCCCATATTTCGCCAGCGGCACTGCCGTCCCGAGTGAGACGGTGTAAGGGCAGCAAATCCCGGGATCGTGGAACGAAATCGTGTACATGAGCAGATACGTTGGGATCAGCGATTTTTCTTCCAGCGCCCGCCAAACCACTCCGGCCCCGTAACCTCTCCTCAACATCGTCTGATATTCGCGCGGGTAGAGAATTTCATCCGCACGTTTTCCCAGCCGATCGAACATCCGCAGCCAAGGCGTTCCGCCACGGTCAATGGCCGCCGAAATGGCCAAGCCTTCGCTCTTCCACCAAACTTCCTCGGACTCCAGCACATCGCGGTGCGGCGTGACCTGCAGCCTGCTCTGCAGAAAGCTCAGCGGTGAACGGAGTGCATCGAATCCTGCCATTTCAGCGCATGTTAGGTCGCCCCTCTGGGCCCGTCAAGCGCACTGAATCGGGCTCTTCCTTTTGCTTCTCTCCGGCGTCAAAAAGCAATAACCGGTGGTACTCTTTACGAAGTCTCGCCGATAGCTGAGGTGAAACGATGGTGCTACAAGATCTGGCATTCGCGGCTCGCACACTCCGGAAAAGCCCTGTCTTTGCACTGACTGCCGTGCTCACCATTGCTTTGGGTGTCGGCGCAAGTACCGCCATCTTCAGCGTCACCAACGCCGTCCTCTTGCGCCCGCTTCCCTACAAAGACCCCGACCGCCTCGTCATCGCCGCCACCGACATGCGCGCTCGCAACGTCCGCGACTTCCCCTTCTCCAACGAAGACTTCATCGATTTTCGCGACGGCACCAGGGACGCTTTCCAGGACTTCGGGGGCGTCTTCACATTTCGCAACATCCTGCCCCAGGAAGATGGACCACCAGAGCAAGTCCGCACGGCGGTGGTCACTACAAACTTCTTTCGCTTGGTCGGAGCCAAAATCGTTTTCGGCCGTGATTTTGCCGACTCCGACGGACTCCCTCAAGTTGCTCCGCCGCCGCCCGGCGCTCCGCCGGGAAACGCGCCGCCTCCCTTGCCGGTCATGGTCATTCTCAGTCACGAATATTTCCAGCGCCGCTTTGGCCTCAATCCCGCGGTGATCGGAAACAAACTGCCTGGTAACGGGCGGATCAGCCTTATCGTAGTCGGCGTGCTTGCCCCGGGCTTTCAGTTGTACTTCCCGGCCGCGGCAAATGAGCAAGCTGAGCCCGAAGTCTGGATCGCCAACCGCTTGAACTACAACAACGCCAATCGCAATGGCGTTTCCATTCGCGCCGTTGGCCGGTTAAAAGACGGCGTTTCCTTGAAACAAGCGCAAGCCTCCGCTGACAACGTCGCCGCCGAAGCGCGGAAAAATTTTCTGATCGAGCGCACCGCTGGCTATGCCATCCGCATCGAACCCCTGCGCCAGCACTTGGTCACCGAAGTCCGCCCCGCCATTCTCGCGCTCATGGGTGCTGTGATTTTTCTCTTGCTCATCGCCTGCGCCAATGTCGCCAACCTTCTCTTGGTGCGTGCCTCTCTCCGCGAACGCGAACTCGCGGTCCGCGCCGCCATCGGCGCAAGCGGCTGGCATCTCGCCCGCCAGATGCTCGCCGAAGCGTTTCTGCTCGCCGCCATTGGCTCGCTCGGCGGACTCGCCCTTGCCTGGCTGGGCATTCACGAATTGTTGGCCATCGCTCCCGCCAACCTTCCGCGCCTCGATACCATCCGCATCGATGCTGTCGTTTTGGTCTTCACGGTCCTTGCCGGACTCGTGGCCGCCGCCATTTTTGGCCTCGCCTCCGCCTGGCGTGCTTCGCGGCCCAACGTCATGAACGTGCTCCGTGGCACCAGCCGCAACGAAGGCCTCGCCAGCGGCGGCCCCTTGCGCAAGCTTGTCGTCGTGGCGGAAGTCGCCCTCTCTTTCGTCCTGCTCATCGGCTCCGGTTTGATGTTCCGCAGCTTTCTCGAACTCCAGCGCATCGATCCCGGTTTCGATTCGCACGGCCTTCTGACCTTTCAAATTCTGCAAAACGGCGGCGGAAACAAGCCCGAAGAACGCGCCGCATTTACCCGCCAAATCCAGAACACGCTGAGCGGCATCGCAGGCGTGCAAAGCGCCACCGCTTCGTTTCCTTTTCCCCTGGCTGGGGGCTTCAGTCCCATCCGTTGGGGCACCGAGGAAGCGCTCTCCGATGCCGGCAAATTCCAGGCCGTGGATTTTCAGATTGTGCTTCCGGGCTACTTTGAGGCTATGCGCACGCCCCTGCTCGCCGGCCGCACGTTCACCGATGCGGACAATCTCCCCGGCCGCAATGTCGTGGTCATCGACCAGCAGCTCGCCGATAAAGCCTTCCCTCATCAATCGGCCTCTTACCAGTCTGCGATTGGCAAGCGCATTCTCATTCGTATCCGCACGCCGGAGGCGGAGTGGGTCGAAGTCATCGGCGTCGTCGCCCACCAGCGTCAAGAGTCGCTGGCCGAGCGTGGCCGCGAACAGGTTTATTTTGCCGATGCCTTCCTGGGCTCAGGGGCTGTCGGGCAATGGGCCGTCCGCACGGGCGGCGATCCGGCAAAGTTCGGCAACGATGTCCGCGCGGCCCTCAAAGCGGTTGACTCGCACCTTTCGGTTGTCGAGATGCTGCCCATGACGACTTTGCTCGATCGTGCGCAAGCCGGCACGCGCTTTTCGCTTCTGCTCATCGGAGTATTCGCCGTCATCGCCGTACTTCTGGCGGGGGTGGGACTTTACGGTGTGCTTTCCACGGTCGTGCGGCAGCGCACCGCCGAAATCGGCATTCGCATGACCCTCGGCGCCGGACCGGCACAAATCTTCAGGCTTGTTGTCGGACAGGGGCTGCGCCTCACGTCCATTGGCATCGCCGCCGGACTCCTCGCCGCGTTCGCCCTTACGCGTGGCATGACCACCATGCTGGTGGGCGTCAAGGCCACCGACCCCACAACATTCGCCTCCATGGTGGCCGTGTTTCTTCTCATCGCCGGCCTGGCGTCCTGGATGCCCGCCTGGCGCGCCGCCAGTGTCGACCCCACCACCGCCCTCCGCGACCAATAAACGCCTTCGTCCTGTGCTGCAACTTGAATGTTTTTAGTGGCACACCCACTCCTGGCTGTGCGCTTTTCATGCCCAGCTCGATCCGCCTATCCCACGACCCCGCCACGCCACACTGTCATTCCGAACGGAGCAGGCCGATTTTTTCTTCCGCTTTCGCTCCTGCGAAAGCGTCGGCCTGCGTAGAGAGGAATCTCTCTTCGCTTTTTCCCAACCTTCCAACATTCCAACGTTGAGAGGCACCCGCTCCCAATTTCAATCCTGCTGCTTGTGCCACCACTCCCGCAGCGATTTGCACCGCCCTTCCTCATCGAGCGCAATCACGAAGATTCCATCAAGCTTCGTTTTCAGCCCTTGCGGCATAATCACAAACGACGCCCACCATCTCGCAATGTTCAGCTCCGGCTTCGCAACCAGGATCTCGTACCCAAACTGAACGTTCTCCTCCGTCCGCGCCACCCCGCGCCAATACTCGAAAATAGCCTGTCGCCCCCGCATCGGTTCGCTAAAAGGTGTGACTTGGTAAGTCCCGTCTTCCGCGAAGAGCCCCGCGGCCCCCTCCGGATCGCGCTTCTCCCACGCCTTGCCGTAAGCCTCCAGCCACGATTCAAATGCCGCCCGATCGCTGCTCATGCCGGACCCCCGAATACCCGAGTCAGTCTATCCGAGGGTCCCACATTTGTTGATGGCAGGATTTGTCCGGTTACGCCTTATCGGGAGCCTGGCCCTCATGGACTCTCTTTTGTTATCGGGCGAAGCGCAGCTTGGGCGATAATATGATTGCCACTTGAGGATAGCCCCATAGTTTCCGACGCCTCAATCCGGAAGAAACTCAGCCTTCTGTGCCTGGTTCCCGTCCTGCTGGCCTTGTCTGGTGCGCAGATACATCAGCGCCAAAAGTTCCAGCCGCCGGAGGGGATGCTTACGGCGGGTCTTCGCGAGACGGAGCGGCATCGTGCAGCACTGCCAGAACTGCGTATCGGCCGGACCCAGGGCAGTCCGGAGAACGTCACGTTTTGGGTCCACGTCGATGCCGAGGGCCGAGTTCTTGAAGTGCGGGCGTTGAAGACTGATGCTCCTTTTCGCTTCGACTATCGGACTGACGAGTTCGTCGAGGTTGTCCGCAAGATCATTTATCGTCCCTTCCTCCGTAACGGTGTAACCGTAGAGGCGTGGGTGCAGGACGAGATGGAAGTAGGAACGGAGTCTGCGAAGCTGCTGTTACCCGAAGCCGCGAGGACCTTCCCCACCCTGGTGGAACCGACTGGTTTCTCCATCCAGCTTTCTCGTTCAGGTTGCTTCGGCACCTGCCCAAGCTACTCCGTCGTGATTCACGGAGACGGCAAGATTGAGTTTCACGGCAGGGACTATGTCGCGATCCCTGGCGACCACCAGGCGGGAATCGCGCCGGAGGCAGCAGCGCGATTGCTCGAACGTTTCCGCGCGGCGGAATTCTTTGAATTCAAGGACAAGTATGTGGCCAGCGTAACAGACAACCCCACATACTGCCTTGAACTGGCCATCGGCACAAAAAAGAAGACAATCACCGACTATGTGGGCACCTGGGTTGGCATGCCCACGCTAGTCAGTGAACTTGAGGATGCGGTGGACGAAGCGGCCGGCACCGACCGGTGGGTAAGCGCGGGTCCAGGGACACTTGTAGCGATGCAGGAAGCGGGAATCGCGCCGAATTCGAAGCAGGCGGCTGAGATTCTGGTTCATGCCGTCGAGGAAGGCAAGTGGGAAGCGGTGCGGAGTTTGCTCGTTGCAGGGGCTCCTGTGAGGATATCGGACGCGAACCATGCTAGCAGGAATCTTCTTACAGCCGCCTCATTTATCCGCGGTCGCGAAAGTCAGCAAAAGGTCTTCAAAGCACTGCTTGAGAATGCTGAAGTGCGCGCAGACAAAGCTGGCATGCAAGACGCGCTGGGCCGAGTGGCAGGTGACGGTAACGTTGAGGTTGCCCAAACGCTTATCGCCGCTGGAGCCGACCCGACGCAGTTATTTCGGGACACCTACCAATCCGAGGGTATGCCCGACCAGACCTACCTCATGCGCGCAGCCGCTTCAGGTATCTGGGAGATGCTCGACGACGCACTCAGTCGTCCGCATGATATTCACGCTGTTGACAGCAAAGGCCGCTCTGCTGTCGGGCACGTGCTATGGTCTGCCCCTCCCATGGAAGACATCTTCCCACTTGTTGACCGCTTGCTGGCCGCCGGAGCTGGTAAGCAAGAGTTGACCAGGGCGCTGGCTGATGCCTGCGACTCGCCGCAGTGGCGCGACGGTCTAGTCAAGCGCGGGGCTGATTCCACAGGCTGTAGCAGTCGGCGCAAATAACAGAACACCGACCTACGCGAATCATAGTCCTTTTGTGAAGATGGCAAGCCTCTGACACAAAGCATGTGAAGAATATCTTCCGATGGCTTTCCCAGTAGGCAAACCGGACAAGGGGTACCCCACCCGTCTCCCTACCCTTTTTACCCTGCTTGTCCGGAGTCTCGAAGGAGGGCCTCGAGGCATCTCCAAGCAAGCAAACCACTTAAAATAATTCCTGACATACGTAACCAACATGCTATAATGGCTTTGTCAGTTCGGCAAGATTCTTTGCCGCCCTGGTAAGCTATGCCGGTCGGCCACGCGGTCCTTCTAACCCACCCTGCCGATCGCGATTACCTTCCCTGGTCCTACCTCCATACAGGTACGTTGCCTCGATTTATCTCCTTTGTTTGCCGCTGTGCTGCGAACTCGCTACATCATTCAAGTTCTTTCTTTTCATATTGCTGCGCACTCTTCTGCGCTTTTTTGCATTTTCTTGCACTTTCCAGAAGCTCAACTCTCTTCTTTTCAAGTGTTTCCGCACTCTTTGCCAAAAAAACTCGTGTCAGATCCTTCAAGCCAAAACCTGTTCTTGGCACCGCGTTGTCCTTCTTTGTTTTTCACTCCTACTGTCCCCTGCTCCCTTGCTTCCTTCCCTGCCTCCAGTACAATCGCTGCGCTTCCATCGGGGGGAGAAATGAGTTTTGACCAGCGCCTGGAAGAGATCAGAACCGGCTTCGAGCGCCCCTTCTGGGTCGCCAATATCACCGAATTGTTTGAACGTCTCTCCTACTACGCGGTGTTTGCCTCTTTGGCCCGCTATCTTCATGAAGTCCTCAACTTTCCAACGGAGCGCGCCACGAATTTGACCGGGCTTTTTGGCGGCCTGGTATGGTTCCTGGCGATCTTCGGCGGAGCCATCGCCGACCGCCTCGGTTTTCGCCGTGCCCTTTCCCTCGCCTACATGATTCTCGCTGGCTCGTACTTCTTGCTTGGTTCGATCGCATCTTCGTGGCTGGCGCCGGTACGAAGTTTTTTGCCGCTGGTGGTTCTCGCGACGATTCTTCTGGTTCTGCCACCCTTGGGTGTCGCACTGGTGAAGCCATGCGTGGTCGGCACGACCGCGCGGGCCTCAAAAGAGAATGTCCGATCGATCGGCTACTCCATCTACTACACTTTGGTGAACATCGGCGGGGCGGTCGGACCGTGGCTCGCCGGATTAATCAACGAGCACCTGCCGACTGCCGTTGTGTTCCGGATGGCGGCGCTGAGCGTCTTCCTGATGTTTTTCGTCGTGCTTGTGTTCTTCAAGGAACCGCAGCGCTCCGGAGAAACAAATACCGCGAGCATCGCCGAGACGCTTAGCAATTTCGTCAAGGTGCTCTCCAATCCCAAATTCATGATCTTCTTGCTGATTTTTTCCGGCTACTGGATCGTTTACTGGCAGGAATTCATCTCTCTGCCGCTCTATGTCCACGATTACATCGATCCCGCCACTAACACGGACCGCATGCTTTCGACGGGGCCGCTCGTTGTGATTGCGCTTACCGTGGCCATGGGTGTGGCCACAAAGAAGATGGCGCCCTTCAACGCCGTTATACTTGGCACCGTCATTTCCATGGCCGCGTTTCTGATTCTGGCCGTGCACTCCAGCGTGATCGCCGTCTATGTCACCCTGGTGGTTGTCGCGCTAGGCGAGATCATGCAGGCGCCCCGCTACTACGATTACATCTCCCGCCTTGCGCCTCCCGGGCAGCAAGGCACATACATGGGATTCGCATTTTTGCCCATCGGCATCGGCTCGCTCATTGGCGGATGGTTCGGCGGACGCGTGATGCACCAGTTTGGCGAAGTCGCGCACCAGCCCCAGCGCGTCTGGTGGGTGATTTCCGGGGTAGGCATCCTGACAGCCATATTGCTCTGGATCTACGACAGGATCGTCAAACCCAGCGCGCAGGAAGGTCAGGCTTGATTCATGTTTTTTGCATTTCTCAACAGAGATTCTTCACGGATCACGGGGCACGAACGCACTGGTCTATCTAACGGGGATTTTTCTAGACTGAGAACTGACCATTGATGACTGCTTACTTTACTTCAATTCACCATGCGGCGCAGCGAAGCCAGCGCTTGCCGCGCCAGCGAGTACCGCGGTTCGATCTCCAGCGCTTCCTGAAAACACCGCATCGCGTGGCTGTACATCTCTTTTCCGAGATACGCGCGCCCCAGGTTGTAATGCGGAAAGTGCCGCGGCTCGTAGCGTCGCGCTTCCGTCGCTCGCTCCAGCCACGGAATCGCCTGCTCGAACTGGCCCAACTCGATCAGGTACGCGCCGATGTCGTTGTAGGGATTCCCGAAGTCCGGATCGATCTCGATGGCCCGCTTGCATTCGGCGATGGCTTCTTCGACGCGTCCCTGGAAATGATACGTCCAGCCCAAAAACGTATGGGCTTCAGCCGTGGGATGCAGTTCCAGCGACGACTGGTAAAGCTCCACAGCGCGATCGTAGTCGCCTTCCATTTGTGCCTGGTACGCATCTTGCAGCACTTCCCAGGCCCGTGTAAGGGTCTCCATGCTCATAAGCCTCATAGTTAGCACACGGCTCCGCCCCGGTCAAAAGTACGAACGGCCGGGTCGTGCACAAGGGGAACCTGTACTTTGTGACGGGGAGGGAGTGGAAATTCCATCCCTAAATGGAGAGAATGGACGAGTTGAACGCAAGGCTGACAGGATCAGGTGTGGTTAAGTTTGGGAATGATTACATTTGGGAAGGATAAGGGGGCATCGTGAGGCGCAACGTTTTGATTCTTGGGATCGGAGTCCTGGCAGTCGCGGGAGCAGTTCTCGCGCAGGACCCAGCACCGGATACGACCACGAAGAAAGCCGCGAGCCACGGCGCGGCGGGATCTGCCGTGAAGGGCAAGGAAGTGTTTGAAAAGAAATGCGCCATGTGTCATTTCGCCGACAGTGATCAGAAAAAAATCGGTCCCGGACTAAAAGGAATTTTCAAGCGTGGAACATTTTCCGTCAACGGCAATAAAGTCACTACGGAGTCCCTGAAAACCTGGATTGAAAACGGCGATTCACTGATGCCCGGCATGAAAGAAACGCTGGAGTCGGCGCAGATCAAGGACGTCGTCGCCTACGTCAAAACTCTCTGAAGCAGCCGCAAAAGAAAAGAGCGACTGAAGCAGTCAGAAAGAAAAAATCCCCCGAGGACCTGATACCTGGGTCCTCGGGGGCAACTTCAACTGAAAAACTCTTACTTCAGGACCGCGTCCTTAAATGCCTTGGAGGGACGCAGCCGCACAACCGTCTTGGCCTTGATCTTGATGGCCTCGCCGGTCTGCGGATTACGGCCCATGCGCGCCTTGCGGTGCGCCTTCACCACGCGGCCGATGCCCGGGATTACGAACTTTCCCGCAGCGCCCTTGGCTTCTTTCACGGCGAGCTTGAAGAGCTCTTCAAAGAAGAGAGCGGCGGTTTTTTTCGGTGTGCTGACCTTCTCAGCGATGTGAGACACAATCTTCGTTTTGCTCAATGGCTTGGCCATCTATTCTGCTTATCCTCCTGATTTGTCTTTCCACTCCGATTCAAATCGAAGCAGGCCGCAAGTCCACTACCCCATGTTTTTCTGCGGAAAGACCCGGGCCGAGAGCGACTATAGCCAAGGAAAACGGAGAACGCAAGGAAAAACCGCAAAAAAGGCTGGAAAAATGCAGATTTTTTTGGGGCGTGTGGAAATCGCCGCCAAAACAGCGGGTCGAACGCATGCCCTGGTGCGTTCGGGGCAATTTCTGCGCGTGCGGGCGAAGGCTTTGGAATGACGCAATATGCGAGCCAACTAGGAATTCCAAGCCAAACAAGCTCGGCGGCACGTGCCACGCCGTTCACAAGCTGCACGGGGTAGCCGCGGATTCGAGCCAGCCACAGCCAGCAATGGGACAGCTTGTGGGGCGTGGCCTATTACGCCCCTGCAAAGTTGATCTCTCAGAGAGTGGCCAGGTCGGCGTAGAAGTGGGCAATGGCTTTGATGCCGCCGAAATAATTCTCGAGCGCGATGTGTTCGTCGGGAGCGTGGGCGTTTTCGTCAGGCAAGCCGAAACCGATTAACACGCAAGGCACTTTGAAAGTGTCGTGCATCTGGGTAACGAAAGGAATGGAGCCGCCCTCGCGGATGAAAACCGCTTTTTTGCCGAAACCTTTTTGTAAAGCGGCCTGGGCCTTCAGGAAGATCGGGGCTTGATAGGGAGCCACCCAGGGTTTTCCCATGCTCAGGACATCGAATTTGCAGTGAACGGTTTTCGGAAGCAGTTTTCGAATGTGCTTTTCCACGAGCTTGGCCATTTTCTGCGGATTCTGATCAGGGACAAGGCGCGTGGAGAATTTTGCGAAAGCTTTTGAAGGAATAACGGTCTTGGCGCCTTCTCCCTGGTAGCCACCCCAGATACCATTAATCTCCAGTGTTGGGCGAGTCCACAGGCGTTCCACAGTGGTGAAACCCTTTTCGCCAAAATATCCGGGAGCGCCGACTGCTTTCTCAAAGTCCTTTTTCTTCCAAGGCAGGGCATTGAGCGCCTTGCGTTCGGCATTCGAAACCTTGACGACGTGGTCGTAGAATCCGGGAATGGCGACGCGGAAGTTCTTGTCGTGAAGCTTGGCGAAGAGTTCGGTCAAGATGGTGAGCGGGTTGGGGACCGCACCGCCATAAACACCGGAGTGAAGATCGCGCTCGGGGCCTGTCAGTTCGATCTGGTAGTAATTCAATCCGCGCAGGCCATAGGTAATGGAGGGGACGCCCTTGCCTAGCATCGAGGTGTCCGAGACGATGAGCGCATCGGCCTTCAGTTTCTCTTTGTTTTTCTGAACGTAGTCCCACAGGCTGACGCTGCCGACTTCTTCTTCGCCTTCGATCAAGACTTTTACATTGAGAGGGAGTTTGCCGTTCACTTTCTGGAGGGATTCGAATGCCTTCAGGTGGATGTGCACCTGGCCTTTGTCGTCGGCGGTGCCGCGTCCAAAGAGATTGCCGTTGCGCACGGTCGGTTCGAATGCCGGAGAAGTCCAGAGATCGAGGGGCTCAGGAGGCTGCACGTCATAATGACCGTAGAAGAGGACGGTGGGTTGTCCCGGAGCTTCCAAGGATTCCGCATAGACGAGCGGGTGGAGATTCGTAGGCACGATTTCAACCGATTTAAACCCGGCAGCGCGGAAATGGTCGGCCACCCAGCGGGCGCCGCGCTCGATATCCGGCTTGTGTTCGCTTTTGGCGCTGACGCTCGGAATGCGCAGGAATTCGCACAGCTCCGCCAGGTGCTGGTCGCGGGAGCTGTCAATAAACTCAGCAAGATTCATAGGAGGTCCTCAGGGGACGTGAGTCCTTTCCAGAATAAATACGTAAGACTTGAAGCGAATGTTGCTGCCGCGGATTGAACAAGGTGATGTGGATGACATGCCGTGGCCGCACTTCTATTTTAGGGCCGCCACGGCTTTGCGCACAAGTAAGCCATACCTGGACTAGATCATTCTCATAGTTCCCAGCTCGCTCCCCCGTTTACTTGGCGATAGCTCGTTCATGAATCTATAGGAGCGGCGGGCAGCGCACACGGCGGCATGCGCGCCTCCGCGGCAAGCTCGATGACTTACTTGTTGCTTTCCCAATGGAAGTGTGCCATCTTCCTGTTGGAAACCAACATGGCGGTACCATGAAACAGACTTGGTTATGAAACAAAAGGCGGGTGTCTTACAAGGAACGTTGGCGCTGATGGTCCTCAAGACTCTCGAGGTCGTGGGACCGCAGCACGGCTATGGCATCGCGCGGCGCATCGAGCAAATCAGCGGAGATCTGCTGGCCGTGAATCAGGGGACTCTGTATCCCGTGCTGCTGAAGCTGGAGCAAGAAGGCGCGATCGCCTCCGAGTGGGGCGCCTCAGAGAATAATCGCAGGGCGCGTTTCTATCGACTGACACGTGATGGACGCAAGCAGTTGCAGGCCGAAACCAAGGATTGGGAGCAAACGGCGGCGATCATCGGCCGGTTCTTCGAGGCCAAAGCGGAGGATTTGTCATGAGATCTCTGAGGCGGTTTCTCTCGCGTCTGGGCTACTTCGTGACCAGGCGGCGAGACGACGAACGATTGAGGGAAGAGATTGAGGAACATATCGCTCTGCAAACCGAAGAAAATCTTCGCGCCGGCTTATCACTAGTGGAGGCATGGCGCCAAGCGATGATCAAGTTTGGCGGCGTGGAGGCGCTGAAACAAGACTATCGAGCCGAGCGAGGACTGCCACTGATCGAGAATCTCCTGGGGGATTTGCGAAACGCGGGGCGAACGATTCGCCGCATGCCATGGCTTGCGGCCGTGATCGTCGTTTCGCTGGCCATCGGAATTGGCGTGAATACGGCGATCCTTTCCTGGATTCAGACGATCCTGCTGCAACCGTTGCCCGGCGTGAGTGGTGCAGCGAACTTTCTGCTGGTCGAGCCTCGCACGGAGACGGGCGGGTATCCAGGCGCTTCCTGGCTGGAGTATCGCGACTTGCAGACGCAAGTGCCGGCACTGCGGGACGTCGTGGCATCTCAGATGGTGGCGTTTAACGTGGGAGAGAAAGGCCAGACGGAGCGGACGCACGGGCAATTGGTCTCCGGCAATTATTTTTCCGCGATGGGATTGAAGCCGGCGATCGGACGATTTATTCGACCGGAGGAGGCGGAGCGGTCCGGAACTGAGCCGCTCATTGTGATTTCGTATGATTACTGGCAAACGCGGTTTCGCGGCGCGCCGGAGGTAGTGGGACAAAAACTACGCGTTAACGATCGCGACCTGATTGTCATCGGCGTGGCGCCCAGGGAATTCCAGGGAACAATGCTCCCCTTGAAGTTTGAACTGTGGGTGCCGGCCACGATGGCGCCTGCGTTGCTCGGCGGAACGAGGGACCTCGAAGACCGCAGCAGCCGCGCCTTTTCCTTGATCGGAATGTTAAGGCCCGGCGCTACACGCGAGGAAGCACAGGCCGAGTTCAGTACGGCGATGGCTCAGCTTGCGCGCGACTATCCGGAGGCCAGCGCCGGAATTGGCGGTGAGATTCTTGCTTTCTGGAAAGCACCGCGCGGTCCGCAGCGGATGCTGATCAGCGGACTAGCCGTCTTGCAAGGCGTTATGCTGCTCCTGCTGTTGGCGGTCTGCGGGAACACGGCAAACCTCATGCTGGCTCGTGGTAGCACGAGGCAGCGCGAGATGGCCGTGCGCGTGGCGCTGGGCGCGGGACGCTGGCGTATTGTGAGCCTGGTGCTCACGGAAAATATGCTGCTCGCTCTCCTGGGAGCAATCCTCGGAGCAGCCCTCGCCGTTTGGGGCACCACGGCATTGCGCGTGGCGCCCATGATTGGCTCATTTCCGATCCTGTTTCAGACCAGAGTGGATGCACTCACCCTGACCTTCGCGATCTTGCTTGGTGCAGCGTGCGGTTTGATTTTCAGCGCGGCGCCGGCGGTCCATTTGGCACGGCTGGATCCAAAGGATGGGCTTCACTCCAGTTCCAACACGCCGCCCCGAAGCCGTGCGCGCAAAGTTCTGATGGGGGTGGAAGTCGGGCTTGCAATGGCCGTGCTGATCGCGGCGGCACTCTTCTTGCAGAGTTTTCGCACGGCACGCCAGACGGATCCGAGATTCCGGCCAGAAGGCGTTTTGTTGGCCGCCTACGATTTAAGCGGACGGAATCCCAACGAGGCATCCGAGCGCGAATTTGCCGCGCGCCTGCTGGAACGGCTGCGCTCACTGCCGGACGTCGAGGCCGCCGCCATCGCCACGAATGTCCCGCTGGACTTGCATGGAATTCCGGCGCGGTCTTTCACGGTACAAGGCCGCGTGCGCACGGAGGCTGGGCAGGATCGCGCCATTTCCAACACCGTCACGCCGGGATACTTCAAGGTGATGGCCATCCCGCTCCTCACAGGAAACGACTTTGCCGAGATGGGGGATAAGGCGGCGCCCGCACAAGCCATCGTCAATGAGGAGTTTGTCCGCCGTTATCTGAATGGCGCGGATGCGATCGGACGCCGCTTGCAGACGCGCGAGGGAAGCTTTGCGATCATCGGCGTGGCGCGCAATTCGGTCTACGACGCATTCGGCGAGCCCGCGCAGCCGGCGGTCTATTTCTCGTACCGCGATGTTCCATGGGACCAGGGCGAGATTCACCTGCGGACGCGCAGCGGCAATGAAACCGCACTCACGTCGGAAGCGCGCGCCGTCCTGCGTGATCTCGATCCGATGCTCCCTCTTTACGACGTGCGGACATTCTCCCAGCATATCGAACGAAACCTCTATCTTCGCCGGATTCCCGCGCGGATGTTCGTCGTGCTCGGGCCACTGCTACTCGGCCTCGCGGCGATCGGCATCTACGCCGTGGTTTCCTACGCCGTGGCCAGGCGAACGAGAGAGATTGGCGTGCGGCTGGCGTTCGGGGCCACCAGCGGGCGAGTCGTCCTGCAAATTATTCGTGAGAACCTCGGTGTCATCACCCAGGGCGCGACGATTGGATGGCTGCTCGCGCTCGGGATTTCCGCTCATGCGTTTCCGACTGGCGGTGTAAACCTTCCGGTCTTCATCGGTGTACCCGCGGTCCTCTTGGGTGTCGCGACGCTGGCCTGCTGGCTCCCGGCCCGCAGAGCCAGCCGGATTGATCCGATGGCAGCGCTCCGGCACGAGTAAGAGCGGGACGTCGCGGCTTACGTTTTGAGGGCGGGCGGTAAGCGCGTTATAGATTGCCTTCCAAAGTGAGAAGCGCGCAGAAGGCATTTGCCCTCTGCGCGCTTCCTTTTTCCTTGTGACGCTCACTTCATGGCGAATCCGTGCGGAATCACCAGCCGGAATCAAACTCCGTGTTGAAACTCGTGAGTGGAACGGCTCAAGGACGAGCTTCGTAGACGACGTTGAACGGTGTTTCCGCAGCGCGCCGGAAACGGCTGAAGCCGGCGGCGGATACGACTTCGCGAATGCGCTTTTCGCCGGACTGCGCGCCCAAGCACAGCGCGACTTCCTGGGAACGCGAGCAGGGCGTGCACAACAAAGTTGAAAAAGAGTAGTACACGCGGCCAACCGGATTCAGATTGTCCTTTAGCTCGTCGTTGGCAAACGGTTCGACGATCATCCATGTGCCATCCTTGTTGAGCGCCTTGCGCACATGGGTAGCGGCGCCGACCGGATCACCCATGTCGTGGAGACAATCGAATACGGTGACCAGATCGTAGTCCTTGCCGGGAAACTCCTTGGCCTTCGCAACTCCAAACAGGACGCGATCCGCAAGACCTTGCCGAGCGGCGGTTGCGCGCGCGCCCTCGATGGATTTGTCGTGATAGTCAAATCCAAAGAATTGAGATTTCGGGAAGGCTTTGGCCATCAGCAAGGTAGACGCGCCCTTGCCGCAGCCCACATCGGCAACTTTGGCGCCGGCCTCGAGCTTGGCTATTACGCCTTGCAAAGAAGGGATCCACGAACTCACGAGGTTGGCCGCATAGCTCGGCCGGAAAAATTTCTCGCAGCCGTGAAACACATCCTCTTCGTGTTCGTGCCAGCCCATGCCCGCGCCGGAGCGGAAGGCCTCGGTAATCCTGGGAACGGCGGCCAGAGAGCCGAGAGCCAATTGGAACGCCCCCGGAAGGTAAGCGGGACTGTCTTCATTCACCAGCGTAAACACCTGTTCTTCGCTCAGACTGAACTTGCGTGTTTTTTCGTCATAGGTAACGTAGCCGCCCGCCGCTTGAGAGGCGAGCCATTCGCGCACGTAACGCTCATCCGTTCCCGTTTTTGCGGCGAGTTCGGTGGAGTTCAAGGGGCCCTCGGCGAGAGCTTTGTACAACCCCAGTTTTTCGCCTATCACCACCATTCCTGAGTGCACGGCGGCTCCCAGATCTCCAACAAATTGCCCCACGAATGCATTCAGTTTCTCCATGTTCACTGCCATTTCATGGCTCCTTTTCGATTGCGATTTTTTTGAATTTTTTTGCCGTGATTCCGCTCGCGAATGGAATCAAGTGCTCGCCAACCGCTGTGAGCATCTGGCTACTTACTCTTGCCGGGGTCATCACTAGGGTTGACGTAGTTAAACTGCAAGGGAGAATGACCGTGGACTTGCACGATAGTTTCTCCGCTAGCCATGGCGAAGTGGTGCATGTCGGGGTCGAGAAAGGCAAAACTCCCGGATGGGAAGGCTTTCATGGCGTTGGGGTCGAAGGTATCTCCCATGCCGACCTTGAAGGTCCCGGAGATGATCGTGACGTTTTCCCGTTGGGGGTGCCAATGGGGAGCGATGCGGAACCCATCAGGCATCTTCAGGCGAACGGTGAAGTCACCTGTAGAGGCGGTCGGATCGCCTTCGAGCACGGCAAACTGTGCGCCCGGGCGCACGACAGGCGGTGCCGGACCCCAGGGAATGGTGTCTGGAGCGAATGCGTTTTTATTGTGAGAAGCATCGTGCGCGGCAGTAGTGAAGAGCAGCCCCGCGCAAAAAAGCAATCCTGCTGCTGCGAGTGCGAAGAATGAGTATCTTTTCATGATTGAGCCTCCTTTGCTCACTATCCAACGATGGGAATCATGCCTTGAGCAAAGGAACAATCCAATGAAGCGGGGATACAGCTTGCATATCTTTTCCATATCGTCGCAAATTACTGATTCTTAGGGGATAATGAGCTGCGAGTACCTTATGCGGCGTGCAAAACCAGCGGCAAGCGAAATCGAACTGGACTTGGGGCGTTACCAACTTTGCCGCAAGGGACGGCGAGTCAAGCTCGAGAAGAAACCCATGGAACTGCTGATTTTTTTGGTGGGCCGGCGGGAACAACTGGTTACGCGTAAGGAGATCGTCGCGAAATTGTGGCACTCGGATCTTTTTATTGATACCGAGCCGAACATCAACAATATCGTCAGAAAAATCCGCACAGCTTTATGCGACGATTCCGATAACCCGCGCTTTCTGGAAACCGTAGTAGGGAAAGGGTACCGATTCATCGGACCGGTGCGGGTGATTGATGCGCGTTACCCTCAATCCGATTTTGGATCGGGTGGCATGCCCGCCGTCGGCCCGGAGAACGCGGGCGGAAGGAGCGACCGCTCGTCGCTGGCCATTTTGCCCCTGATCCTTCTCGGGAAGCCGACGGATGACCACGGCGTATGCCTGGGGTTTGCGGATGCACTGGTCACGCGCCTCGGAAATCTGCCTGGCGTGGACGTGCTGCCGACGTCAGCAGTGCTAGACGCGCCGGTGGATGCGACACCTTCGGAAACTGCTTCCCGTCTTGGAGTCCGTTTTGTCGTCCACGGCGGCATTCAAATGTCAAAAGGCCAGTGGCGACTCTCGTTGGAAATGTATGACACCCATTTGCAAAGCGCGTTTTTCACGAGGAAACGCGATCTCGACCTCAACGGCCTGTCCGAACTAGAGGATGAGATTGCGAAGCAAATTGCGGTGGCATTGAACCGGCCACTGGGACCAAGAACGTTTCAACACCATACAAGATACAGCAAAGACCCAATGGCTTACGCGGAATTCATGCGGGGCTACCGGCTCAGCTCCTGCGGCGATCCAATGGTGCTCGAAGAAGCCGCCCAGCACCTGAGCAACGCGGTTGCCCGAGATCCTGGATTTTCGTTGGCGCATGCCGCGCTTTCCGTGGTCTGCGCGACTCGCCATTTTGAACTCGATCCAACGAGCGCGTGGTGGGAGAAGGCCGAGTTTCATTGCTGCCGCGCGCTGGATCTGGATCCGGATTTGCCCGAGGGGCACGTCGCCCGGGCGTTTCTCTTTTGGGGGCCGTCGAGGAACTTCCAGCACCTTGAAGCAATTGACGAACTCAAGCGGGCCCTTGCCCTGCAGAACAACCTGCCCCAAGCCTACAACCGCCTGGGCACCATCCTGGCACACATCGGACTACTCGAACACGCGCGAGAAATGTTTGAGAGAGGGCGGCGATTTCATCCCAGAAAAGCCGTCAGTCACAGCATCGCCCAAGTATACGTTTGGAACCAGGAATACGATCTGGCGCGGGAGGAGATTCAAGCGTGGCGCGCCGAGAATCCAGATAACAAGTATCCACTCTATTTTGGTCCGCTGGTGGCCATGATGACGGGAGATTTGAACGAGGCAAGTTTCCTGCTGGATGAGGCGGCCAAGCTTTTGCCTGAAGAACCGCTCATGACCAGTTTGCAAGGGGTTTTTTACGCGTTGACCGGGAAAGAGGGAAAGGCACTCGATTGTCTGACAACGGCCTGCGCGAGCCCGAAATCGTTCGGACACGCACACCACAGCCACTATCAAATCGCATGCATTCTTGCGTTATTGGGGCGGCGCGAAGCCGCCTTCGAGTGGCTGGAGCGAAGTGTTGGCAGTGGATTCGCATGCTGGCCTTTTTTCCTGAAAGACCCGTGGCTCAAAAGTCTCCGCGAGCTTCCGGGGTTTGAGATCCTGGTGAGCGCGTTGCAAGCCAAATATCCCGACCACGTCGGATTGCTTTAGCTTGGTGTGAACACCAATCCGGGCGCCAGCTTTTTTCTGCGTTCGCCAATAACCACGGAATACAACTCCGCCATCGGTCTCCCGCCAAGTTGCGGTTGGGGAACACCTGTCCGGAGGGCCAGATTGACGGGTTGGCGGGGGCAGTCGAAGATGGCGGTATGAGCGAAGCCACCTTAGCAACGCCGCGGCGCAGCGGACGAGTGTTTCACAAAATCCGGGTCCAGGCGCAAGGCCGGGCGCACAACCGCAAGAAGTTCAAGGAAACGTGCGAGACGGTGGTGGTGAACGCGCACGGTGGGCTGTTGCTCCTCAAACATGAGGTGGACAACGGCGAAATGATTGTACTCACCAACCCGGAAACGCTGGAAGAACAAGAATGCCGAGTCGTGTATTTGGGCGATCCGGGGGATAAAGGGCAGCGCGTGGGTGTTGAATTCCTCACTCCAGCGCCGCGCTTCTGGGGACTCGATTTGGATGACCGGCCTTCGTCCGGCAACGGCGGCGCCTCCTCCGTCAACTAAAGCAACAATCCTACGTCACCCCAATCAGGTTGTGTTTACGGAAACGGGCGGAGCGCCGGCTTTCGCCGTGACTTGCTTGCCGCGCTTCACCAGCCAGTCTCCGACCCGCCAGAGCAATAAAATGGCAACCAGGGAGCCGTAGAAAACGGGCTTGCGGACGTCGGACTTCACCATCCAATAGTAATGAATCACGCCGCAGATGGCCGTGACGTAAATGGCGCGATGGAGCATCTGCCAGCGCTTGCCGCCGAGACGGCGAATCCAACCCGCTGTGGAAGTCAGCGCCAGAGGAATCAGCAAGACAAAACCGAGGAAGCCGACGGTGATAAAAGGCCGCTTGGCGACGTCTTTCCACATCGCAGCGAGATCGAAGGCCTGATCCGGCCCGAGGTACGTCAGGAAGTGCAAGCAAACATAAAAAAACGCGAAGAGGCCGAGCATGCGGCGAAAGCGGATGAGATCGGGGAGCTTGAACAGTCTGCGAAAGGGCGTGATGCAAAGAGTGAAAACCAGAAAGCGAAGGGTCCAATCGCCTGTGGCGTGCTGAAGGAATTCGACGGGATTGGCACCCAGGCGGTTCGTAAAAACGCGCCAAACCAATTCAATAAACGGAATGAGACAAATTAAGAAGACAGCGACTTTGGTCCACTTGCTGGTAAGAAGTGCGCGCACTCAGGTTTCCAAGCCTAGTGAAATTTCTTCAAGTCCATGCCGTTGTACATGCTGGCGACCTGATCGCCATAGCCGTTGAACATGAGCGTGTTGCGCATGAAGATTTCGCCGAGGCGGCGCTCTTTGGCCTGGCTCCAGCGCGGATGGTCAACATTGGGATTGACGTTGGAGTAGAAGCCGTATTCGTCGGAAGAGTAGCGATTCCACGTGGTTGGAGGCTCTTTTTCCTGGAAGCGGATTTTTACCAGGGACTTGATGCTCTTGTAGCCGTATTTCCACGGAATGACCATGCGAACCGGTGCGCCGTCCTGATTCGGCAGCGTTTCGCCGTACATGCCGACGCAGAGAAGCGTCAGGGGATTCATGGCTTCGTCAAGACGGAGACCTTCGACGTAGGGAAACTCGATGCCGCCATACTTCGCTTGCGGCATTTGTCTCGAGTCATAAAAAGTTTGGAAGGCGACGTAGCGAGCTTTTGGCGTGGGCTCGACCAATTTTGTCAGCACGTTGAAGGAGAACCCGATCCACGGCACGACGATGGACCAACGCTCGACGCAACGGTGGCGATAGATGCGCTCTTCGAGAGGCGCGAGCTTCAGGATTTCGTCCATGGTGAACTTGCGAGGGGTTTTCACTTCGCCTTCGACGGAGACGGTCCATGGGGAGGTCTGAAATTTCTGCGCGTTCTTGGCGGGGTCGGCTTTGTCGGTGCCGAATTCGTAGTAGTTGTTGTAGTGGGTTACGTCGTCGAAAGAATTCAGCTTTTCCGTGGTGCTGAACGGGCTCTTAGCGAGGCCGGTGAATTTGGTCCCGGCGAATGCCGTGTCAGACGGCAGCGCGAGTTCAAACAGCCGCTTGCCAGCAACCGCGCTTGCGCCGACAATGCCCATAGCGCGCAAAAATTTCCGCCGGTCCAAGTACACCGACCTGGGCGTGACATCGGCATAAGTCAATTCCAGGGCTTTGCGGATTAACATCCATTTCCTCCCGATCTCTTGGGGCGCACCGGCTGCATTCTTATTTTACGTGCCTTCCACTAAGTTGGATGCGGAAACTTAGACGAGGGTCCTCCCCGCCGAACAAAACGGGTGAGAAGCCGTTGCACGCCATCGCAAATCAGAGTCGCATACTCCACTAAAGTTACAAAGAATTTGAGGGGAATTGCGCGAAGCTGGCACCGCAACTACCCAGCGCGACATCGCTCAGAATAGGTTTTTTTATCCCGCGCAATTGTGTCATTATCGCGCACCAGTGAACACCGAGCTTTGCCCCGCAGCCGGGCGGATTTCCAGGGCGAACCGCACCGACGGTGCACCCTACAGAAGAATGGACGTGACTATCGATGCAAAATGTAAGCGTTAAGACTGCGGTGGCGGCGAGCGATCCCGAAGCAAATTACAACGGCCCATTGGCGATTGTGACCAGCTTGTTCTTCATGTGGGGCTTTCTGACCTGCCTGAACGATATTCTCGTCCCCCACCTGAAATCAATCTTCGACCTGAGCTACGCGCGAGTGATGTTGATTCAGTTCGCATTCTTTGGAGCCTATTTCATTTTCTCCATACCCTCCGCCAAAATTATCGACTGGATTGGTTACCAGCGGTCCATGGTGCTCGGCTTGCTCATGATGGGCTTGGGCGCATTCCTGTTCGTTCCGGCGGCGAGTGTCCCGTCATACCCGCTGTTCCTTGGGGCGCTGATTGTCTTAGCCGCTGGCATAACCTGCTTGCAAGTGGCTGCCAATCCCTACGTGACGGTGCTGGGCAGGCCGCAGACCGCTTCCAGCCGCCTGAACCTGACGCAGGCGTTCAACTCCCTGGGCACATTTCTGGCTCCGTTCTTTGGTGGACTGCTGATTCTGAGCGCCGCGCCCAAAGCCATGGAAGATATTCGCGCCATGGCGCCAGACGCCTTGCAGGCTTATCGCTTGCATGAAGCGGCCACGGTCAAAACTCCCTACGTGGGCCTCGGCATAGCGTTGGTAGTGCTTGCCATTGCCATCGGCAGTTTCAAGTTGCCTAAAATCGAACACGCGCAACACAAAGTCGGCGAAAAGGTGGACGACTCCATCTGGAGCCATCCGAACCTCATTTTTGGGGCGATCTCTATCTTCGTTTATGTGGGAGCGGAAGTATCTATCGGGAGCTTTCTGGTGAACTACTTCAGCCAGCCAGACATTGGCGGGCTGACGGAAAAGGTCGCGGCGAGTTTTGTCGCTTTTTACTGGGGTGGCGCGATGGTTGGCCGTTTCATCGGTTCCGGTCTGCTGCAAAAAGTCAAAACCGGAAAGTTGCTCGGGATTTGCGCCATTTGCGCCGCGGGACTGGTCGCGATTTCGATGCTGACCACGGGACACTTCGCCATGTGGAGCATCATCTTTGTCGGTTTCTTCAACTCCATCATGTTTCCGAGTATTTTCACGCTGGGTGTGGCGGAGCTTGGACCTCTCACTGGCGATGGCTCTGGAGTCATGATCATGGCCATCGTGGGCGGGGCCATTATTCCGCTGGCACAAGGCTGGATCGCAGACAAGATTGGGATTCATCACGCCTTCTTTTTGCCCGTGATCTGCTACCTCTACATCCTGTTCTTCGCGCTCAGCGGATCGAAACCCAACAGCGAGCGCCACGCGAAGGCGTAAGCTGCTAGCCTGCAAACGACGGCCATGACACAAACTGACACCAGTGCACGTGTGATTGGCGTAGACGTCGGCGGCACGAAAGTGGCCGCGGGGTTTGTCGATCCGCAGGGAGAAATTCACCAGCACACGCGGGTGGCCATGAATTCGCACGGCACGGCGGCGGAAGGATTCGCTGCGGTCACGGCGGCCATCGACGAGTTGCGGAGGCTGGTGCCGGGAGCATCAGGCGTTGCGACGCGAATTGGAATTTGTGCTCCCGGGCCGCTTGATCCTCACACCGGCGTGGTGCTGAATCCTCCCAACGTGCCGTGCTGGCGAAATTTTCCGCTAGCGGCGGAAGTTACCCGGCGCTATGGCGGATCCGTAAAAGTCGAAAACGACGCGAAGGCCGCAGGGCTCGCTGAAGCGCTGTGGGGCGCAGGCCGTGGCTACCGGCATGTTTTCTACACATGCATTGGAACGGGTATTGGGGCGGGAATCCTGATTGACGGTCGGATCTACCACGGCCGCACCGGCGCGGCCGCCGAAGCCGGGCACGTCACCATTGATTACCACGGGGCTCGCTGCGGTTGCGGAAAGAAGGGCTGCATTGAAGCCCTGGCATCCGGCACAGCCATCGGTAAGAAAGCGCGCGCCAAGCTTGCAGAAGCAGCAGAACGCAAATCGAAGATGTTCGATTTGGCCGGAGGAGACGTCAACGCCGTGACCAGCGAGATTGTCGCTCAAGCTCACGCCACCGGGGATGCGCTGGCGAATGAAATCCTGCTGGAAACGGTCGAAGTACTCACGGTCTGGCTGGGGAACATGGTGGATCTGCTCGAACCCGACGTCATTATTATCGGTGGAGGCGTGGCCACCATGCTTAGCCCATTTTTCGGCGAAATCCGCAAGCGGCTGCCGGACTGGTGCCTGAATTCGCGCTGCCTGGAGATCCCCCTGGTCACGGCGCGCTATGGCACGCACTCAGGCATAGCCGGCGGCGCCGCGCTCTGCGTCAATCCCGGTGAAATCTGAGAAGCCGCCCGACCGCCGAACTATTTCAGGTTTGCTTTTTCCACGAGCGGCAAGCTTTGCGATGATCCGCCAACCATGAACGTGTAGCTTCCCGGGATGAGCTTCCATCTGTCCGCAGATTCATCAAAGACTGACAGATACAAGGGATCGATGCTTACACTGACTTGTGTGCTCGCGCCCGGCTCCAGACGCACTTTGCTCCAGCCCACCAGGCGCTTTGGCGGTTCACCCGAGCCGGATGGGAGCGCTGCGAAAACTTCCGCGATTTCCGACCCAGCCCGGCTGCCGGTATTCTTCACAGTAAAGCTGACTGTGGTCGGACTCCCTGGTATCACTTTCAGATCCGTGTAACTGTAAGTGGTGTAGGAAAGTCCGAAGCCAAAGGGGAAGAGCACTGGCTTGTTCTCGGCGTCGTACCATTTGTAACCGACTTTCAAGCCCTCGTCGTAATGTACTTCGAATGTCGGTTTGGCTTCGCCCGTTCTCATCACGGCGTTGTGTCCCCGCTCTTCTGGCGACGGTTTCACCAGTTGCGGATGCGGAAGATCCGCCTCGCTGCGTGGAAAGGTCATCGGGAGCTTGGCGGAAGGATTCACGTCGCCAAAGAGGATGTTGGCGACGGCGTCTGCCCCCTTGCTACCGGCGTACCACGCCTCGACAACGCCGCTAACCTTTTGGAGCCATGGCATGGTCACGGCGGTACCAGTTTCGAGAACGACGATGGTGCGCGGATTTGCGGTGGCAATCTCCGCGATGAGCGCGTCCTGGTTATCAGGCAGCGACAGGTTCGGCAAATCCATGTCTTCACTGGTCCATTGATGAACGAACACGAGGGCAACGTCGGCCTGCTTCGCCAGGGCGGCGGCGGAGGCGCGGTCCGCGCCGGAATCAAACTGCACCGTTGCGCCAGGAACTTTTGCGGCGACGGCCTTCAGCGGCGAAGTCGGAAACCAGATGTGCTCGAGCCACTTGGGAGCGGGACGCCCCGGCGGATCCACTTGCGCAGAACCGCCGCCGGAGATCATGGAGGTATCGGCATTAGGTCCGATCACCGCGATGGAATGCACGTGGGTGCGATCGAGTGGGAGTACGCCGCCGTCATTTTTCAGCAGGACGGTAGATTGCTCGGCCATGTGGCGTGCTATCTCGAGGCCGCCTGCGACATCCACGACGCTCTTTTTCACCGGATAGTCGACGATCCCGCTGGCGAATTCGGATCGCAAGATGCGGCGCACGTGCTCGTCCAGTTCCGCCTGCGGAACTTTGCCGTCCTGCACGGCTTGCTTGAGCTTTTCGCCAAAGAAATCATCCAGAGGTTCTTCATGGTCCAATCCAGCTGCGGAGGCTTTCACCGTGCTGTGCGTCCCGCCCCAGTCCGAAATGACGAAGCCTTTAAAACTCCAGGTTTTCTTGAGTACGTCCGTCAGCAAGTACTTGTTCTCGCAAGCGAAGTCGCCATTGACCGCGTTGTAGGAGCACATCACCGCGGCGGGGTTGGCGATTCCCAGGCCGATCTGAAACGCCAGTAGGTCGCTTTCACGCATGGCGCGCTTGCCGATGATCGAGTTGACTTCGTTACGGCCGCTCTCCTGGTCGTTCAAGGCGTAATGCTTCATGTCGCCAAGGATGTGCTGGGCCTGCTCGCATTTCATGCGGTTGCCGACGAGCGTGCCGGCGAGGATGGGGTCTTCGCCCTGATATTCGAAGGTTCTGCCATTGCGGGGCTCGCGCGTCAGGTTGACGCCGCCGCCGAGAGTCATGTTGTAACCCTGGGCGCGCAGTTCGCGGCCGATGAGCGAGCCGTATTCGCAGGCTGCTTGCGGATCCCAACTTGCCGCCGCGGCAATATTTGACGGCAGCGCCGTCGAGTAACGCCCGTTTTGCGCGCTGCTGCGCACGCCATAGGCCGCGTCACTCATCTGGATCATTGGAATCCCCAGCCGCGGCACGCCGAGCGCGAAACCGGCTCCGCCATTGCCAAGGTAGGCGATGGGACTCGGCGGGCCGGCCCATCCGAGCATGCCGTTGCCGTGTAATAGGCCGATCTTTTCGTCGAGCGTCATTTCCTTCAGCACCATGTCGGCACGCACGTCGGGCGACAGCGTTGCGTTCGACCAGGGATGCATCGCGGACTGTCCTCCGGTCTGAGCGCTCAGAAGATGCCGGCCAAGGATCGGAAAGTACAGGACGACGAGAGCAAGCGCTGCAGCTAGCGTCAAGCGTAAGAAGCGGGGTTGATTCGTTTTCACTGTTGCATCCTCAAGGGACTGAATTTACGTCCGCCATGATATCCCTGTTCACGCCAAAACTGTGTGGAATATCGGTTTTTCTGGAATTGTTACGAGCAGTCCAGCGTAGGAGCGAGAGTGCCACAGTCTTGCAAGGATGCCGAAATCGCTACCCTAAAAGTTCGACTGGCGCGCGGCCTCGCCCACCGCGTTATACTTGTTGACGGAGGAGTGGGTGAGCGGCTGAAACCGGCGGTCTTGAAAACCGTTAGGCTCGAAAGGGCCTCGGGGGTTCGAATCCCTCCTCCTCCGCCAGAAATTATCGCCGCGAGTGGCGCAAACCCTTGGGTGCGCTCTGAACTTGGGGTATTGTTAGGCTCATCGGGAGCCATTGCACGCCGCACTCTTGCCGCGCGCGCATACACTGGAATCGATTATCGTATGTCTTCTTCCCGCATAATCGGCTGGACGGTCGGCATTTGGCTTTTCGTGATCGCCCTCTATACCGTGGTGTCGTTGTCTCTTCCCCGCGGTTCGCAGTCGCTGACCACGTTTGGGGATGCGGTGCAGTGCATCGTGCCGCTGTTTGCCAATGCCGGGCTGCTCCTGAATGCGGGTACGCCGCATTGGCGCAGAAATCTCTTCTGGATGCTGATCGCGCTGAGCTGCACGTTGTGGATGATCGGGCAGTTCCAGTGGACGTATTACGAGGTATACCTTCACAGGCCGCTCCCGCAGATGTATCCGGGAGACATTGTTTTTTTTCTCCGCGGCATTCCCATGATGGCGGCGATGGCGCTGCAGCCCGACCGCAAACGCGGGGAGCTTCATGCCCGGCTGGGATACCTGGATTTCGCGTTGCTACTGACGTGGTGGACGTTTATTTATGTTTTTTTCGTCCTTCCGTGGATTTATGCGACGCCTTCCTTGGCGCAGTACAACCATAACTATAATCTCGTCACCAACATTCAATCCACGGTGATCGCCGCCGGATTCATGTTCTTCTGGCTCCGGAGCAAGGGCGCTTGGAAAACGGTATACGCTCATCTCTTCGGCGCAGCCACTGTTTACATGCTCGTTTCATTGGTGATCGATGTGGGAACGGATACCGGCGAGTACTTCACCGGAAGTTTGACGGACATACCGCTTCTCTCTGCTTTTTTCTGGTTTGCGCTGGCGGGAGTGATTGCGTATGGGAAGGGCTCGCAGCTCGATGCCTTTGTGAGCGATGATTCCCCCGGCGAGGGGGATGATCCAGCGCGCAACGTAAATACGTGGTCCAGCCGTCTGGCGATGGCCGCGGTGATCAGCTTGCCGCTTCTGGCCATGTATAGCTTGCGCTTCAATCGTGACGAATCAGCAGTCCGCGATTTCCGCCTGGTGACCGCCGTGATCGCGTCATTACCCCTGGCACTTTTGATTTTCATGCGAGCGCGTCTCGCGGAAGCGGACCGCGCGCGGCTGCTCCGGCAGTCCGAGCACTCGCTGGAAAATCTGCAGCGCCTTCAAGCCCAAATGGTGCAGTCCGAGAAGCTGGTCTCACTCGGGCAGTTGGCGGCGGGCGCGGCCCATGAAATCAACAATCCCCTCGCGGCCATTCTCGGTTTTTCGGATCTTCTCGCGGATGATGAAACGCTCCCGGCTAAGGCGCGAGCCACCGCGGCGAAAATCCGGGATCAGGCGCGCCGCACGAAGACGCTGGTAGGGAATTTACTCAGTTTTGCCCGCCAGGTGCCGTCCGAACGCACGCTTCTGGATATCAACAGTGTCGTGAACAATGCCGTACAGCTCCGCGCGCTGGATCTGCGTTCCGCGACTACGCGAATCGAATTGCAACTGGAGTCCGTTCTCCCCGGCGTGCGCGGAGATGGAAACCAGTTGATGCAGGTTTTCTTTAACATCATCAGCAACGCGCTGGATGCTATGGAGACCCACAAAGGAGGTGTTTTGACCATCAAGACCCTCCGCGACAGAGGAAACGTTGTCATTCTGTTCTCCGACTCCGGCCCCGGCCTCAAAGATCCCCATCGCGTCTTCGATCCTTTCTACACGACGAAGCCCGTCGGCAAGGGCACGGGTCTCGGTCTCAGCATTTGTTTCGGCATCGTTCAGGAACACAATGGAAAAATCCTGTGTTACAACCGCCAGGAAGGCGGCGCGGTGTTCCGCGTGGAACTGCCGGCCGTTCTGGCTGCCCTCCCGGCAAAAGAGTTGCAGCAACTGACCACTCCTTCGGCGAACCCGCAGAAGCCTTCTTGAGAAACCTTGATTCCTTTGCTCTGCATTTCTCTTCGTTCCGAAGCACCGCAAGACTCGTGTTAGAGTTTCCCTTCTTGAGTTCGAGTCCGGACTGGGAGTCTCGATGACAGACATTGCTATTCGCACGCAAAAACTGACGAGAACATTTGGGAATCTTACTGCCGTCGACGCCATCGACCTCCAGGTGACGGCGGGCCAGTTCTTCGGTTTTCTGGGGCCGAATGGCGCGGGAAAATCGACCACCATCAAAATCCTGACGGGCTTGCTCGCGCCGACTAGCGGCAGCATGGAACTTCTGGGCCTGGATTTTGCGGCGAATCCGGTTGAAGTAAAGCGCCAGATCGGCGTCGTACCGGAAGGCATGGGCCTTTTCGAACGCCTGACGGGAGCGGAGTATCTGCAGTTCGTGGGCCGGATGTACGGGCTGGACCGTCCCACCACGCAGCGCCGCTCGGACGAATTATTGGAGTTCATGCAGCTTGCGGACCGCCCCAAGACTTTGATCGCGGACTACTCTCACGGCATGCAGAAGAAACTGGCGCTGGCCGCCGCGGTCATCCACGGGCCGCGCATTCTTTTTCTCGACGAACCATTCGAAGGCGTGGATGCCCTTGCGGCTGGCGCGCTAAAGGCCCTGCTGGCGCGCATGACCGAACGCGGCACTACCATTTTCCTGACTTCTCACGTTCTGGAAATTGTCGAGCGTCTGTGCAGTCACGTGGCCATCATTGATAAGGGGAGGCTTGTCGCCCAAGGTTCGCTGGAAGAATTGCGCGCCGGCATTTCCGGCGAGGAAAACAGCAAGACTACGTTGGAACAGATTTTCCTCTCTATCCTCGGGCAGGACGCATCTCAGCGGCCGCAACTTGAGGAACTCTCGTGGCTAATGTAGCTCGGTCCGTCAGCATCGTCGAACAGATCCGGCTGGTGGCCGGGCTTCGCTGGCGAATCCTGCGGAACAGCCTGCGCAAGAAGAATAATCGTCTCGATGTGATCGGTTTGATTCTTGCCGGAGCTTTCGGCGGCATTTTTGTTGTCGGATTGTGTTTCGCTTTTTACGCCGGAGCCTACGCCTTTATTTCCGAAGGCCGCCCGGGCTGGATGGCCTTGCTGTTCTGGGGGATTTTTGTTTTCTGGCAAATGTTTCCGGTATTTGTCGCGGGCTTCGGAGCAAGTTTCGAATTTCGCACGCTGCTGCGTTTTCCGCTGAGTCTCAGCGCGTTCTACGTCATTGGCCTGGCTTACGGGCTTGCGGATTTTGCCGCCCTGGCGTCGCTCTGCTGGCTAACCTCCATGACCGCAGGCGTGACGGTGGCAAAGCCCGGTGTGCTGCCGGCCATGGTGCTCGTTGTGCTGTTGTTCGTGTTGTTCAACGTAACGCTGGAGCGGCTTCTTGGTTTGTGGCTGGAGCGGTTGTTATCGCGGCGGCGGACGCGAGAGATTTTTCTCGCGCTTTTCGTGCTCTCCATGGTTTCGCTGCAATTCATCACTCCGCTCTTCAATCGCTATGGCGCGGTACTGCGGCCGCTGTCCCTACGTTTTGTGCCTTACTTCGCGTGGTTTCCGCCTTCGTTGGCGGGCCGCGCTCTTGCCGCTGTCGTCCAATTTCAGCCCGGGGCGTTTCTTCTTGCTTCGGCGACTTTCTTGCTTTACCTAGTGATCTTGAGCGCCCTTCTGTGGCGCCGCTTCGCAGCCCAATACCACGGAGAGGAACTCAGCGAAACGGCGGCACCGTCGCGCTCTCTCATCCGTCCCGCGGCAAGAAACATCGAAGGCCCCGACAGCTTACGCTTGCTTTCGCCCCAAGTGGCCGCTGTCGTTCGAAAAGAGTTTCGCTACCTCACCCGCAATAGTTTTGCGTTTCTCACGCTCCTCTTGCCGCCGATGCTGGTGCTTCTCTTTAGCACCCAGTTTGCAGGAAAGCATCCCACGGTTTCGGGGAAGGCCGTCTCCGCGGAGATGTTTTTCCCCGGCATGATGGCCTATCTCATTCTGATTCTGATGGCGCCCGCCTATAACAGCTTCGCCTTCGAAGGCCGCGGCATCCAGACCTATTTCATGGCTCCTCTGCGCTTCCGTGACGTTTTTCTCGGAAAGAATTTGATGCTCGTTTCGGTGCTCGCGCTGGAGATCGGTCTGTCCCTCGTGATGCTCACTTGGCGTGTGGGTTTGCCTTCTCTTCCCATGATGGTTGCCACCCTCGTGGCCATCGTCTTCACCGTGGTCGGCCAGCTCACCATCGCCAACTGGTCGTCTCTGAGTTTTCCGCGCAAGTTGGAGTTTGGCATGCGCGGCCAGCGCCAATCCGGCATGGCCGTGCTCGTCGCTTTCGGCGCGCAGATCATGCTTGGTGGCATCTCGGTGGTGATCCTGTTAACCGGCCGCTGGACGAAAAACCCCTGGCTCCCGGCGGAGGCGTTCACATTCCTGGCGGCCGCGGCGGTGGGCGGCTACTTCGCCTCGCTCGACCACCTGACCAAACTCGCCGAGCAGAAGAAGGAATCTTTGATCGAAGCGCTGTGCCGGTGAGAAGCGCGATCCGTTATCAAAAATTATGGACTCAGAATTGTCTCGTGTTTCGACTTTACCATCAGTCGTCTAGGACTTCTGCCGCATGAATTCCGCAAAACGCGCCGCAATCGCGCGCCACGAAAAATATTGCTGCTGTGCCACCCAGCTCCGCTGCGCCAGCGAAGCGCGGTAGTGCTCGTCCTCCAGAACGCGCAGCAACGTGTCGCCCAGGTCGCCCTTGCGCTGCGGGGAATAAAGTGCCAAGCCCGCCTCCGTAATTGGCGGCGCCGTCTCCGAACCTTCGAACGCCACCACCGGCAAGCCGCATGCAATTCCCGCGATGGCGCTGCTTCGCCTCGTGGAAATCGGCCCGCGCACAAACAGCAGCACGTCGGAAACCGACAGGCTGCGCACCACGCCTTCACTTGGCAAAACGCCGAGGACGTGCAGTTCAACCGCCGTGTCGCTCAACCGTTTCCGCAACTCGTCCTCAGCGCCCTGTGAATTGCGCCCCAAAACGATCAGCCGCAAATTCTTCACTCGCGCGGCGGCAAATCGAACCGCCTCAACGATGTTTTCGATTTCAGCGCGGCCTGCTTCACCACCGGTAATTCCAAAGACCGCGATGCTCAGTTTTCCGCCCGTGGAAATCCCCTGCCTGGAATTGGCATCGCCGGTCGTCGGAAAGTTTGCGCCAACGGGAATGAAAATCGCGTTCCCGTTTTGCGATTTCATCCACGAAATCTTTTCCATGGGAACGGTAAACACAGCCACATCGGAAACGCGCATCGCCTCGCGCATGGCGCGGAGCTGTGAGCCGCGGCGCAAGCGGTCGATCGCCCGCGTTCCGCTGAACGGTTCGACGTCGTGATACACCACAGCCACGCGGGCACCCGCGGCCTTCAATGTTCGAAGAACTCTGGGAAATCGCAGCGGAAAGCCTCGCCCCGACCAGGCCAGCGCCGTGTATTGCACCAGCACCCATGCTCCGCGCCAACCCTTGGCTTTTCGCCGAAGCGCGCGAAGCGCGGAATTCCATCCACGTTCGGACCAGGCCACGCGTTCGATGAACAAATCGAAGTCCTGCGCAATGAGAGCCTCTCCGAGGTAGCGGCAATACTCTTCGACCGCGTCGGTTGGCGCGTCGGGCCGTCCGAGGAGCGCAATGATGCGCTGCCCGCTCATCTGGGGTTGCTCATTTTTCGACGAGGAAGCTCCCCATGATGAGCGCGTCCATCCCGGAGCTGAAGAAAGTGCGGATGGCGTCCGTCGGGGTGTGCACGATGGCCTCGCCGCGCAGATTGAAAGACGTATTCATAATGACGGGCACCCCGGTGCGCTTGCCGAATTCATCGATCAGTTTCCAGTAGAGCGGATTGCTCTCTTTCTCGACCGTCTGCGGCCGCGCGCTGCCGTCCACGTGTGTCACCGAAGGAATCACGCTGCGTTTTTCCGGCCGCACTTGCGCCGTGACGATCATGAACGGCGAATCGGTTGCGCTCTCCAGGTATTCGCCCGCCGCTTCTTTTTTGAAAGATGGCGCGAACGGCCGCCACCATTCGCGGAACTTCACCGCGTTGTTCACCTTGGCGTTCATTTCCGGATCGCGCGGATCGGCGAGAATCGACCGGCTCCCCAGCGCGCGCGGGCCAAACTCCATCCGCCCCTGGAACCATCCCAGAATTTTTCCCTGCGAAAGCAGTTCCGCTGCATTCGACGCCGGATCCGCCAGCCGCGTGTAGCGCAACTTATAAGTGTGCAGCGCGCTTTCGATGGCCTGGTCGTCAAAAGACGGCCCCCAGTAACCGTGGCGCATGGCCTTGTTTGGTAATTTTCCATTGTGGTCAAGGTAAGGCGCCAGCGCCGCGCCCAGCGCCACTCCGTCATCGGAAGCCGCCGGCTGGACGAAAAACTTTTCCGCGAGACCGGAAGCGAGAATTTTGCCGTTTGCTTTCGAGTTCAGCGCCACGCCCCCGGCAAGGCAAAGGTTCCGGCATTTGGTTTTTTCGATGGCCATCCGCACCACGTTCATCATCGCGATCTCGCAAACATCTTGCGCGGCGTACGCGATGTCTTTGTGCCGGTCGTCGATTTCGCTCTCGGGAACGCGCGCCGGTCCGAGGAGCGACGCCACGCGGGCCAGTGGCGCCGTGCCGTTGGCAGCCAACTGCCTGGTGTGCACGCGGTACGGGGCCACGCTCAAGTCGATGAAGGGAGACAAATCGATGCCCGGTTTCCCGTAAGGCGCCAGGCCCATGACTTTCCACTCGTCGCTGTTGGGTTGGAAGCCCAGATACTCGGTAAACGCGCTGTAGAAATATCCCACTGAATCGGGGAACGGAATAGTCAGCACCAGTTCGAGCCTGCCGTTTTGTCCGTGCCAGATCGTCGTCGCTTCCCACGCGCCGCGCCCGTCCATCACCACCACCGCGGCTTCGTCAAACCCCGAATACGCATACGCGCTGATGGCGTGCGCCAGGTGATGATCCACGAACCGCATCTTCGCCTTCGTGGGTCCGAACTGCTGCGCGAATTTCTTTGCCCCGCTCTGTTGATGCCACATGCTCAGGAAGTGCAGCGTCGAATTCAGGCCGTTCAAATAGCTCAGCGGCATCTTCCCCGTGGCGTAGCATTTCAAATCGTGGCGGTACACCGGCCCCGCCGTCTGCCAGCCGAAACACACTTCGTCCAATTGCTCCGCCCGGACGTTTGCGAAGTCCAGGCACGCGCGAATGGCGTTTTTTGGAAATCCCGCATCATGCTTCAGCCGGCTGATGCGCTCTTCCGCCACCGCAAAGAGCAGTTCGCCGTCGCGCACAATGCACGCCGACGAATCATGCATCTGCGAATAATTAATCCCCAGCGTCAGCATTCTTCGTCAGTCTCTCTCCACACTTCCACGCGGCCTCCACCAACACACATTGGAATTCTTCCCAGCTCTTCCCCGGAAAGTTATAGTAGCGTGCCGCAGCCGCAGGAGTCGAATACCGCGCCGTTTGTTGTGCGCTGTTTCGTCATAGGCCGCGGACATCGCCCGTACCTCTTGGCGTTCGCCGTGCATTCCTGCGAACATCCTGGCCTGTTACGGTATAGTGAGTCACTTTGCGGCTGCGCTTTGGATGGCAACCAACAATTGAAAGCTCGATGCCTTTTTTCCGATGACTAATGGACAATCGCTGTTCTGGACGGATCCCGCCGGCTCGCGCCGCAATCTGAGGCTTTTGCGCGCTTTATTCTGGATTGCCACCATCGTTACCGGTTTTCTCCAGGCCTGGTCCGCGCGATTCTGGCTCAGTCCGGACGCGACGAACTATCTCGACATCGCCAGTGCCTATCTGCGTGGTGATTGGAAAAACGCAGTAAACGCCTACTGGAGCCCGCTCTTCTCCTGGCTTCTTGCGTTTGCTCTGCGCCTGTTTCATCCAAGCGCCTACTCGGAGTCGACTCTGCTCCATCTTCTGAATTTCGTTGCTCTGCTCGTTTCGCTCCTGTCCTTCGAGTTTTTCTTCAGGGCATTCCTGCGCGCGCGGAAACACTGGGGATGGTCTGGCGGAGAAAGCCAAGAGCTCCCGGAACTGGGTTGGTGGGCTCTTGGTTATGCGCTTTTTCTTTCGACGTCACTTTTCGTCTTGAATGCAGCCATCTCTACTCCGGATGTCTGGGTTGCAGCTCTTACTTATTTTGTAGCCGGTTTGATTCTGAGAATTTGCACGAATGGCGGCGGTTGGGGGCTGTTCGCCGCTCTGGGATTCGCCCTCGGCTTCGCCTACCTGGCAAAGTCTTTCTATTTCCCCATGGGTTTCGTCTTTCTTTTGACGGCGTGGCTGGCCGCTGGAAATCTTCGAAAAACAATGAAGTACGCGGCGCTCGGCTTGGTCGCGTTTCTTCTCGTTGCGGGACCTTGGGTTACCGTTTTGTCGCGAGCCAAGCATCGTCTCACGTTTGGAGACGTCGGCAAGCTGGCATTTGCGATGTTCGTCGATGACCTGCCACAGCCGTATTTCTGGCAAGGCGAAAATGGCACCGGCAACCCGCGGCATCCCGTTCGATTATTGCTGGCGAAGCCGCGCCTTTTCGAATTCGCGGCTCCCGTTGGCGGTTCCTACCCGCCCGGCTTCGATCCCTCCTACTGGATGGAAGGTGCCGAACCCCATTTCAGCCTGCGGGGCCAGTTGCGTGTCCTGCGGCAGTCGTTCGGCACATTCTTTCGGTTTCTCGTCGATCAGATGGAATACGGCGTTGCCGTGCTGCTTCTCTTCTTTCTTGCGGTCGGCGCACCTGATTGGACTGTAGCTTTTCGCAGACAATGGCTTTTCTGGGCGCCGTCGTTGGTTGCATGTCTCATGTACGCCGTGGTGCTGGTCGAGGGCAGGTACGTCGCACCCTTCATTCTTCTTCTCTGGGTCGCCGCATTTTCCTGTTTGTTTGGTTCGGCATTGCAACTACCCCGCCGCAGTGCGTTGGCTTTGGTGTTCGCTCTTCTTTCAATAACGGGCTTGCGCGCCGCTAAAACCGCGGTCCCAGGTCTGTTCACGGTTTTCGCCTCACCGCAGAACATCGACTTTGAAGTTGCCGAAGGTTTGCGCAAATTAGGAATTCAGCCCGGCGACAAAGTGGCGGGACTGTCTCGCGTCGCAGAAGATCAGTGGGCCCGTCTAGCGGGAGTCAAAATCGTTGCTGAAATTCCTTTGGGAAATGAAACGGCGTTCTGGACCGCCCCCGCGGACAGACAGCGTAGCGTGCTTGAGACCATCGCTGCCACAGGCGCAAAAGCGATCGTTACGAAAGACTCGTCAGCCTCGCCCATCAACGGAGGTTGGACCCGCCTAGGGGAAAGTGGCTACTACGCACTGCGGTTGAGGTCCGGCGTGATCCCCAGCGCACGGTAGAAGACTGCTTCTGCCCGACAAGCGGCCTGATTCCACGTGTAACGCTTCATTTTTTCCTGTGCGGCGTCGCCAAGACGCAGCCGCAACTCGGGATCTCGGCAAAGCCTGATGATCGCCATCGCAAGAGAATCTGCGTCTCCGGGAATCACAAAGAGCCCGTCGTGCGAATGCTCAACCACGTCGGTCATGCCGCTAGACTCCGTGGTTATCACCGGCATTCCGGAGGCCATCGCCTCCAGCAGCACTAGCGGCATACCTTCCATCAGCGAAGGCAGGACGAAAATCTCGTGTTCCGCATACATGCTGGAGATTTCCGCGCGTGCAACAAACGGCCACACTTCCAACGCCGCCTGGCTCGCCGACGCAAAGCAGCGACGCACGCGTTCCTCCGGTTCGATGCAGCCGGCAACCGTCAACCGCACTTCGGGCATGGCCTGGAGAACCTTATCGAAAGCCTCTGCGAGGTAATAAATCCCTTTGTGGTCGATCCATGTTCCGACGAAGAGGAGCTTGGTCGCGATTCCGGGAGAGAAACGCCGAACGTGGAAGAATTCCGGTCCCACACCATTCGGCACGAGCCACACTCGGTCGGGGGGGAGATTGTAATGCAGCTGAAGAAAGAGCAAAGCTTCCCGGTTTGTGACAATGCATTGATCAGCAGTCTTGAAAGACCATCGGTAAGTTCGCATGTGATAAGTACGTTGCCAGAACCGGTTCTTCCACCGAAAATAATCCGCACGGTCCTTCTTCGCCTCCATTCCCATCGCGTAGTTGCGCCGCTCCTCCAGACCGTGCATGGTCATCACGTAGGGTGGACCAAAGCCCGGACCGCGACGTTTCCTTTGCGCGCCGTACCAGAAACCGAACGGTGCGTGAATGTTGATCACGTCGTACTCGGTCCGCACCTCTCTCACGTAACCGGAGATACTCTTCGCGAATTCAAAAGTGCGAAAACGGTTTGGCCACTTTTGACGCGGGAGGAGGTCACCGAAAAAAATGGACTTCACTTTGTGACCTAGGCCGCTCAATTCCTTCGTCAGATTAGTGACAATCCCTGCGACTCCAGCCTCCGCTTTCTTAGCAACTCCCGATATCATCAAAATCCTCATTTGCGCGGTGCCTCGCTCTTCAGAAACCAGAACCAGGATTCATCCTCTGGACAAAGCGGCGGTAACACAAGCTCGCAAAATATACCTTGACAAAGAGTGTGTCCCAGCGTATAGTGCTGGGTGGGTAATAGCACGTCCTAAGCCCGGGAACGCCAATCTCCAGATTGGCGTTTTTCTTTTATGCGGCCTGTTTTCGGCCTAAGTCCTCTACCTGCAACACTTACGAAACAGACCGCGTTTTGCACTATTTTGGAGCCAGTAACTTCTTTAGATGCAACACTTACGCGACCGCCCGTAAGTGTTGGGCTCTGTTGACATCCTCCGTGAGCGAAACGATGCCTCAGGCGGTAGATGTTGTAGGCCAGGCCGAGCAGCAGGGCTTGGCGGATCTGCGTGGCCAAGCTGCGCCCGGGGG
>Ga0210410_10000158_pt1 | contig 100506 bp, 106 predicted proteins | sample IncBWC4MmetaG_FD_161058 | JGI IMG/M metagenome (GOLD analysis project Ga0210410, IMG submission 161058) | Forest soil microbial communities from Barre Woods Harvard Forest LTER site, Petersham, Massachusetts, United States - Inc-BW-C-4-M | ecosystem: Environmental > Terrestrial > Soil >...
CCTGCGAGTTCAGCTCCATACGGTCGACGTTAAGCAGATAGTGGTCGGCCTGTGTCCTGCTGCCGTTTTCGCCCGAGAACGAGATGATGTGGCTGTGGTCGTCGGGATCATCCAGCGCGACGGTAAAGCTCGCCCGGCCCTTCTCGCTGTGGAAATAGGCGACCGCCCGGCAGGGGAAATCGCGGCCGGCGACTTTCAGGGTCGGGCATTTGCCCGACATCAGCGCATAGAGGTCGACGTCCGGCTTGTCGCGGTCGGGATAGTCAGGCGTTTGCGCAACCGCGGGGGCGGCGGCGACGAGAATGGCAATGGCGAGCGTTTGCCAGGTGCGGCGTTGGGTCATCGGGAAGGCAAACGGGACAAGGAGGACTTTCGATTTTTGGCGCGCAAAAGCGACAAAGTCGCGGCACGCAGGCAGTAATGGACGCTCCCTGCGGTTCCTGCAACAGGGCCCGGGGGTAATCAAGCGTCTCATTCCGCGCCGACCGCGACAACTCCCGAGTTATGCCGCCAGCGGCGGTCGCGCGGCGAGGGGCGGCGATGCAGGCGCTGGTCGAGCAGCGCTTGCGCGCGTGTCAGCTCGCCGGTGCGGATCAGGGCGACAAGGAAGGTGTCCTCGATGATCTCGCGCTGCGCATGGCTGCCGCCAATGCGCACGACGTCGCCGAGCACGCCTTCGAGCTGGGCGACGCAGGCCGCATAGTCCTCGCGCGCGAACGCGCTCATCGCCCGATAGATGCCGGGCACCACGGGACCTGCAAGCAGCTTTCCCTCCTTGAGCCGCTGCTCGATGCTCTGCAGCCGCTCGTCGAGCGCGGCCTGATTGCCGGTGGCGGCGGCGAGCAGCGCCATGTGCATCTCGACAAAGGGCAGGCTCAGTTTCGGGAAAGTGCGGCGGGCATAGTCGTCCGCATCGGTCCAGAGCTGTTGCGGAACGGCGTGGCCATAGGCCTTGAGCCGCCACAGCAGCGAGGCGCAGTCGGACATCGCGTTCAGCGGCGGCGCGGCGGTGACTTTGGGCTGCAGCACATCCGCGTAGGTCGCGAGCGCCTTCGATGCATCGCCTTGCTCCAGCGCGCCAAGCGCCTGATGCCAGAGGATGTGGCCGTAGAGGATGCCGGAACGGTCATAGCTGCCGATCCATTGCGTGACCAGCGCATCCGCATCATCGATCGAGCCGTCCTCGAACATCGCATGCAGCAGCGCATGCGCGGCATAGGCGTTGTGGCGGCGCAGGTCGAACGCGCACTCGGTCATCGCGCGGCCGCGGGCGACCTCGCCATTCTCGGTCATCGACCAGCCGTGGTTGGAGAGGAACCACCAATCCTCGCCATAATGCGCCGCGTGCCGCTCGCAGAGATCCTGCCGTGCCTGGTTGTGATCGGCCCGGCCGGAAAACGCGAACAGCCCGAACGCGCCGAGCGGCAGCGACAGCACCACCGCATCACGCGGAAAGTCTTCCAGATGTTTCAGCGCGGCAGAGAGCGCCGGGCCGAGCTGGCCTTCGGCCGCCAGCGCCAGCGTCTCGACATGGCCTTTCTCGCGCGCCGTGCCATTGCGCGTCACGAGTTCGCGGGCCAGCGCCGCCTCCTTCCGCGCGGCATCGCCCTGCTGATAAAAGGAATGGATGCGGGCGCGGGCGATATGCGCGAGCGCGAAATCCGGATCGGTCGCGATCGCCCGTTCGAACGCCTCCGCCGCTCCCGGCCATGCCGACAGCATCAGGTCGATGCCGTCGCGATAGGCCTCTGCCGCATCGGCCGAAGTCGTAGACAGCGTCAGCCCGTAGCGATCCTGGTGAACCACATTTGCCTCACCGCTAGTTCCACCGTTGCCACGGTAACCGTAAACCAGGTCGTATAGAAGTTGTTTTGCCGCCCCTCTTGCAATTGCCAGGAAATGCTATAAGTAGAGCCCATTCGATTTGAACGCGTTACCTTGTTGATTGCGGCCTAAGCCTCCTTCCCCGAGACATCGCTAGATTGAATGGGAGCCTGCACGGAGGTCGTGTGGGCATGAGGCGCATTTGCGCCTGGAAGAGAGAGCTAAATGACTACAGGTGTTGTGAAGTGGTTTAACGGCCAAAAGGGTTTTGGCTTCATTCAGCCGCAGGATGGTGGACAGGACGTGTTCGTTCACATCAGCGCGGTGGAACGGGCTGGCCTGACCGGCCTCGCCGAAGGGCAGAAAGTGACCTTCGAGCTCAAGACCGACAAGATGCGTGGCAAGACCAGCGCGGAAAATCTCGCGCTCGTCTGATCAGCTACCGACGAATATTTCACGGATGTACTGAAGTATTTTTCGAACGAGAACCTCGCCGGAGACGGCGGGGTTCTTTGCGTTGTGAGGGCCAGCGAACTTATCCCGTCCGCGCGCGCCTTCCCTCGATCGGGTATGCCGGATCGTTGAAGCCGGGCGTCGAGGGATGGCCGGTCACGACCAGGCGGTCGATCAGGGCTTCGTCTTCTGCGGTGAACTGGTAGTCGAGCGCGCGGATGTAATCGTCCCACTGCTCCTCGGTGCGGGGGCCGGCGATGACCGAGCTCACAAAAGCCGAGTTCAACACCCAGGACACCGCGAATTGGCCGGCGGTGATGCCTTTCTTCTCGGCATGCGCCTTGATCTCCTGCGCGAGCTTGAGCGACTCCGGCCGCCACTCGGTCTGCATCATGCGCTTGTCGGCGCGCCCGGCGCGTGTCGTCTTGTCGGGTGCGGCATCGACCGCGTATTTGCCGGTCAGCACGCCGCGCGCCAGCGGACTATAGGAGACGATGCCGAGCCCGTAATAGCCGCAGGCCGGAAAATGCTCGACCTCGGGCATGCGGTTCATCGCGTTGTAATAGGGCTGGCTCGCCACCGGGCGGTCGATGCCGAGCCGGTCGCAGATGTTGCAGATTTCGGCGACGCGCCAGGCGCGATAATTCGAGACGCCGAAATAGCGGATCTTGCCGGCGCGCATCAGATCGCCCATCGCGCGCACGGTCTCTTCCAGCGGCGTCGAGTGATCTTCCTTGTGCAGGAAATAGAGGTCGATGTAGTCGGTGCCGAGCCGCTTCAGGCTCTCGTCGGCGGCCTGCAGCACCCAGCGCCGCGACAGCCCGCCGCGATTGGGATCATCTCCCATCGGGTTCGCAAGCTTGGTCGAGAGCACCCAGCTCGGCCGGTTGTTGGAGATCGCGCGCCCGACCACCTGCTCGGAATTGCCGTTGTTATAGGCATCCGCGGTGTCGATCAAATTGATGCCGGCCTCGCGCGCCTTCGCCACGATCCGCGTCGAAGTGGCTTCATCGGCCGGGCCGCCGAACATCATGGTGCCGAGGCAGATCGGCGAAACCTTCAGGCCGCTACGGCCGAGCTTGCGGTAGTTCATCGAGACATTCCTTTACGAGATACGGGAAGCATAGCCTCTAGAACTCGTCATTGCGAGCGCAGCGAAGCAATCCAGCTTTGCTTCCGTTGAGAAAGTCTGGATTGCTTCGTCGCTTCGCTCCTCGCAATGACGACGACGGTCTAACTCTCCGTCTTCAAAATCTTGAACACGCCGTTGGCCATGGCGATGACGCGCTTGTCGACGGTGATCTCGGTGCTCATGAAAATCAGGCTGCGCGTTGCGCGCACCACGCGCGGACGCGACACCAGCAGCTCGCCGATCTTGCCGGATTCGACGAAATGCACGTCGAGCTGGGCGGTCGCCATGGTCGGCTTGCCGGTGACGAAGCGGGCGGTCATGCCGCAAGTGCGGTCGGCGAAGGTCATCAGCACGCCGCCCTGCACCAGGCCGCGGCGGTTGTGGTGCTTGTCCTCGGTCGGCAGTGCATATTCATATTGGCCATCGACAAGGCGTTCCCACAAGGGGCCGACGATCTGGATGAAGCCGGTCGCTTCGACGAGCTTCCAGCCGTCGGATTTCATCCGGACCGCGGCCTTGTCGATCATGTCGTGCATTCCTGTCCCTCGATCTTGCCGACATTCCATCCAGCGCCAAGCTGATGTAGTCAAGCACCATGAGCCGTCCATTCGACGATACCACCCGGCGGAATATCGCAGAGCTGTGCGCGGGCTTTGTGCACGTGCCGGCTTCCGACGCCGCGACCGACCTGAAACGTGCGGCGGTCGTGATTGCGCTGACCCGCGCCGACGAGGCAGGGGAGACGGCGCTGCTGCTGACGCGACGTGCCGCCGGCTTACGCGCCCACCGCGCGCAATGGGCGCTGCCGGGCGGACGATGCGACGCCGGCGAGACGCAGGTCCAGGCCGCCTTGCGCGAATTGCGCGAGGAGCTCGGCCTCGATCTCGCTGATGACGCCGTGCTCGGCCTGCTCGACGATTATCCGACCCGCTCCGGCTATCTGATCACGCCGGTCGTGGTCTGGGCCGATGGCCACGAGACGATCAGGCCGAATCCGCAGGAGGTCGCCTCCGTGCATCGCATTGCGCTCGGCGCAATCGAGCGCGAAGACGCCTTCGATTTCACTGCGATTCCCGAAAGTGACCGGCGTGTGATCCGCTTCCACTGGGAAGAGCGCCTGATCCATGCGCCGACGGCGGCGATGATCTATCAATTTCGTGAAGTGCTGGCAGGGCGGAACACGCGCGTCGTTGATCTGGAGCAACCGGTGTTTGCCTGGAAGTAGGCGCAGTTTGGGTTACAAGGAGCCGCATGCGCCCGACCACGATTCGTATTATCGCGCTTGCGTTGCTATCGCTCGTGATGGCTCAGCCGGGGCGCGCGCAGACGGCTTCGCCCGAGGCGATTGCCGATTATCAGCGCAGGCTTGCGGAATATCAGGCGGTGCACGATGCCTACGAAGCCGACGCTTCCGCCTATTGGAGCGCGATCGCCGAGAAGCGGCGCGGCCGCAATGCCAAGCGGCGCGAGCATCAACAAGTCACGCTCGACGATTATGTGCTGACGCAGCCGCCGGTCTATACCGGCCCGCGGCGTCCGCTCAATCCGGAGGGCGAACCCGAGCCGGAAGCGACGCCGCGCCCGAAGAAGATCATTCCCGTGGTCGGCGATCTCCTGCAGGCGGCCTCCGATAATTTCCAGTGGACGCCGCAGCGGCCGGCTTCCGAAGCCGATTTCAAGCGCGCCTATGCCCGCTTTGCCGCGGCCGCCGGGCTGACGCGCGAGCAGACAGTGCGGGTCTACGCCTTTGAGACCGGCGGCAACGGCAATCACGACATGCAGGCGGGACTAAGCTCATGGCGGCCCGGCGCACACGCGATCTCGACTGCGATTGGCTATAACCAGCTCCTCACCACCAACAGCGTCGAACTGATAGCCGAGCGTGGCCCGTTGTTCGTGAAGGTGCTGAGCGATCGCGCCGCGCAGCTCTCGGGTCCGGCGCGCCAGGCGATGGACGCCAAGATCGCGGTGCTCAGGCAGATGGTGGCGATCGCCCGTTCGGTGCCGGACGAATGGTCCGAGCATGAGAAGATCGGCGACACGCCGCAGGGCTGGGCGCTGCATGCCATGGTGCTCGACATTGACGTCGGCCCGATGCTGCAGACTCACAAGCTCCTGACCTCGGTGCTGTTCGCCCGCACCAAGGGCTATTCGCGTCCGCTCTCCGCAGCCGAGCTCGAAATGATGAACCTGACCGGCGACTCGACCGGCCTCGACATGGTGACCATGCCGCCTGACATGCGCGAGCAAGTGCCGACTGCGAATTTCTTCCAGCGCTCCGGCTATGAGCGCAATCCGGTCGCAAGCCGCAACAACACGGTCGCCAGATTGCTCGCGGTCACCGATGCGCGGATGGATGCCAACAGTACGCTCGCAGGCGCCAGGGAGTTGGCGGCGGCGTTCTAGCCACGGCCGAGATTTGTAGCGAATTGTAGGGTGACAAAGCGACTGCGTCCGCCCGTAGCTCAACGAGCGAAGGCGGAAGCGTGCCCACCGCCAGCAGTTGAGATATCAGTGGTGGGCACGGCGCGAAGAGCGCCTTTGCCCACCCTACAAGATCTCAATTATCGGCGGCTCATTCCGAGCCGAACAGGAACTTGCCGCCGCCGTCGAGATAGGGGCCGCTGCGCATATAGAGCTGGCCGTTCTGGCCGATGAAGAACAGCGTGCCCTTTGGCACTTTCTTGGCGCCCTTCAATAGTTGGCCAGCATTGCTGGTGCCCATCTTGTACTGGAAGGTCTTGCCTTCCTTGTCATAGCCGTAGCCGGTATCCGGTTTCATTTCCCAGGGCGTCGGCCCGGCCGCTTGCGCATAAGCCAATGTCGCAATGCCGCCGAGCGCAGCCGCCAGCAGCAGCGTTTTGATTGAAATCCTCATCATCCTCATCCTCCCCGTAGGCCCTTGAACAAATCACGAACGTCATTGTCCCGTCAACAACAGGCGCGACACCAACGCATCACGGCCATCGATGACTTTGTGATTTCCCGCCACCTGCTTGGCGACTATGGTCCGGTTTCCAATTAGAACCAATTCTACATAAGCCGCTATGGGGATGATTCGTATGAGCCACGTCACGAAAATCTGCCTTTTTGCCGCGCTGTCGTCGCTGACGCTGGTTTCTGCCGCAAGCGCCGACGATCTGTTCAAGCTGTCCAACAACCAGCGGATTGCCTGCAGCCGGGGACTCGCCGCCGGCAAGCTCAACACGGCAACCTGCAAATCCTACACCTACGTTTTCAACACCAAGACCTCGGAATATTTCCGCTGCCAGGTGTCGCTGGCGCTGACCCGCGACAACAAGGAAGTGATCAACGTGCAGGCCGATGGCGGCTGCACCAAGAAGCCGCGCGTCTTCGATGCCGACTCCAACTACGCCTTCGACGCCACCGAGACCGAGCCGCCGAACACCAACTCCTTCTTCGGCACCGGCGGCTATTCGATCTGGGCCGCCGACACCACCCAGCAGAAGGTGCGCGGCTGCATCACCATCTCCTCCGGTCTCGGTTCCGACATCTCCAAATGCCTGGACATGTCGTTCCAGTGAACGCGCGCTACGCAAGCTGACGCGTCATGCGGAGGCTTCGCCCCGCGCCGCTCTGCCGCTCCTGGCTCTTCCTCGAAGGCGCCAATGAGGCGGTGCTGCGCGCCGCACCCTCGAGCGGCGCCGACGTCCTGATCCAGGAGCTCGAGGACTTTACGCCGCCGCACCTGCGCCAGACGGCTCGGGCGCTCGTGCCAGAGCTTTATCCCACCTGGCGCGAGGCTGGGGTGATCGTGGCGGTCCGCGTCAATCCGCTGGATGGCGATGGCATGGACGATCTTGCTGCCGTGATGCGTGGCCGCCCTGATATCGTGGCGCTGCCGAAGGTGGCCGAACCTTCTCATATTGTGCACCTGGATGAAGCCGTAACGCGCTTCGAGCGCGACTATGGCATTCCGGAAGGGACAACCGCACTGCTGCCCAATATCGAATACGCCCGCGGGCTGGTGCAACTCGGCGCGATCGCAGGCGTAAGCAAGCGCGTGTCGGCCTGTCTTCTCGCGTCGGAAGACCTCGCGGCCGATCTTGGCGCGGAACGCGCGCCCGACGGCGCCGAGCTCAGCTATTGCCGGCAACGCTTTCTGGTGGAATGCGTCGCGGCCGGCGTGGTCGCGGTTGATTGCCCCTATACCTGGAGCGACATCGAAGGTGTCACGCGCGACACCCGTTGGGCGCGTCGCCTCGGCTATGTCGCGCGCAGCCTGGTCGATCCCGCGCATGCCGCCGTCATCAACGGCCTGCTGACACCTGATGCGGCGGAAGTCCGCCGCGCGGAAAAGATCGTGGCTGCGTTCGAAGCGGCGCGCGCCGCAGGCGAGGCGCGCGTCGAGCTTGACGGCTCGCTGGTCGAAATGCCGACCTATTCCAATGCCAAACGCCTGCTTGCGCGCGCCGACGCGCTGCGGCAATTCGAATAGCCAAGAACAAAAGGGAGAACACGATGGATCGGCTCAAGGGCAAGGTTGCGATGGTGGTTGGTGCCGGCTCGATCGGCCCCGGCTGGGGCAACGGCAAGGCGACCGCGGTCACCTTTGCCCGCGAGGGCGCGCAGGTGTTTTGCGTCGATCGCAATCCTGCCGCGGCCGAGGAGACCGTGAGCCTCATCACCAAGGAAGGCGGCAAGGCGACGGCCTTCACCGCCGACGTGTCCAGGGCCGCCGAGGTCGAGGCGATGGTCGCGGCCTGCCTGAAAGCCTGTGGCCGCATCGACGTGCTCGACAACAATGTCGGCATCGCCGAGGTCGGCAGCGTGGTCGAAGTCGCGGAAGACCAATGGGACCGCGTCTTCGCGGTCAATCTCAAGAGCGCCTATCTCGCCATGAAGCACGTCATTCCCTTGATGGTGAAGCAGGGCGGCGGCTCGATCATCAACATCTCCTCGATCGCCTCGATCCGCCATGTCGGCATTTCCTATGTCAGCTACAACGCCAGCAAGGCGGCGATGAACCAGATGACCCGCTCCACGGCGGTGGAGTTCGCGGCGGACTATGTCCGCGTCAACGCCATCCTGCCGGGGCTGATGAAGACGCCGATGGTGGAACATTCCGCGGGCCTCGCGGCGAGCTACGCCAAGGGTGATGTGGAAGCGATGTGGCGCGCCCGCGACGCGCAGGTGCCGATGGGCCATATGGGCGAAGCCTGGGACGTCGCCAACGCGGCGCTGTTTCTGGCCTCCGACGAGTCGCGATATATCACCGGCATTGAGCTCGTAGTCGATGGCGGACTGACCTGCCGGGCGTGAGGGGTGCGGGATAAAGGCAGAGAGCTGCCAACGATGTCGTCCTGGCGAAAGCCAGGACCCATAACCACAGGCTTCGGTTGGTCGAAGGAAGTGGTTACTACCAGCCTGCCTTTTCCATAAATCACGCGGTATGGGTCCTGGCTTTCGCCAGGACGACACCGAGTATTTTGTCCGCACCGCGTAATTTCGCCAGGACGACTCCGGGAAGCATCACCCATTCGCCCCCAACTCGGCGCGGTCGAGTTCCTCCTCGATCTGATGGAACGCGTCATCGCCGATTGCTTCGCTCTGCCGCAGGTCGAGGATGGCGCGGCGGGCGGCGAGGATGGCGCGGCGACGGAGCGGATCGGCGGGGAGTTCGTTCGAGGCTATGCCGCCATCGGGATCGTCCTTGGCCTGGAGCAGCACCGCGCGATATTCCAGCCGCAACAGCTCGGCTGCCTCGGATGGATCGCCGTCGATCTCTTCCAGCGCGGCACGATAGGCGACGCCGCGGGCGCGCGCGACCTCATTGGCGACGAAATCGTCTTCCTTCAGCCGCAGCGCTGTGATCAGTGGCCGCAGCGTGAGGCCCTGGATGACCAGCGAGCCCAGCACCACGGCAAAGGCCGTGAACAGGATCAGGTCGCGGTAAGGAAAGTCCTCGGGCAGCGCAAATGCCGTTGCCAGCGTGACGATGCCGCGCATGCCGCACCAGGACACGACGATGCCGCTCCTGAACGATGGCGGCTCCGGAACTTCGGCCCCGCGCAATCGGCCGAGCGCCAGGACCAGCCAAAGGCCGATGCGGAAAATGATGACCCAGGCAGCGCGCGCCAGGATGACCGCGAGCAGAACGAAAGCTGCGATCTCGCAATATTGCACCCGGACATCGTCGTCGAGCCCGCTCCAGATCGGACGGAGCTGCATGCCGATCATGATGAAGGCGAGCACGTTGAGGATGAAAACTGCCGTCTCCCAGACGGCGTAGGAGGGCACCCGCAGCCGTGCCGATGTCCGTGCCGGCGCGTGACGCGCCAGCACCATGGCAAAGACCACGATGGTCAGGATGCCGGACAGGCCGATATGCTCGGCCGCGATCCAGACCGCGAAGGCCCCGACAAATTGCAGGATGATCGCGCTCGGCGCATCGTCGAACAGCGGGACGACCAGCAACCACAGCCTGCTGAACAAATAACCCGCGACAAGGCTGCCGACCAGCACCAGCGCAATCGACGAGGTGAATGCGCTCCAGCTCAGATGCTGGGCGGCTTCCGCGCCGAGCGCGATGCGATAGATCAGGAGCGCGCTGGCGTCGTTGAGCAGGCTTTCGCCCTCGAGGATTTTCATCAGCCGATAGGGCAGGTTGACCTGGCGCAGGATCGTGACCGCTGCTGCCGCATCGGGCGGCGCCACGATGGCGCCGAGCGCGATCGCGGCCGGCCAGGAGATATCGGGCAGCAGGCTGTGCACCAGCACCGCAACCGCAGCCGTGGTGACGCCGACGGCGGCGATGACCAGCGTCGATACCGGCAGCCAGTTGTTGCGCAGGTCCCGCAACGAGGTGTCGTAGGCGGCATCGAGCAGCACCGGCGCCACGAACAGCGCCAGCGCGAGCTTGGGATCGAGCGTCCAGGACGGCGATGCAGGCACAAAGGCGAGCAGCGCGCCGCCGACGGCCAGAAAGGTCGGATAGGGGATGGCGAGCCGCCGCGCCAGTGCCGACAGCACCACCGCGGCGAGCAACAAGCCGATGATCCATTCGAAAGTGAGCAAGCCGAAATCCGTCAAGTGCGCGACGCCGTCGCAATGAGGCGTCAATCTTACATCAAAATCGACGGCATATTGACCGCGGCATGGCTGCGCGCGAGTGTCGCGGCGGACGGATGTTTTATGGATATGGGGCGAGGGGCAGCTTGAGAGTCTTGTTTCTGTGCAGCGTGGCCACGCTCCTGTTGTCTGCCGAGCCTGATCCGGTGCGCGCGACCGGCACCGATGCCGCCGCGGTGCCGCCGGCCGATCCCGCGCCTTGCTTCGCTGCGATCTCGGCCAATGATGACGACGGAATCATCAGCGCATGCGGTGCGCTGATCGATAATGAAAAGACGAGCAAGGCCGATCGCCTCAAGGCGCTGATCGCGCGCGCCGGCGTCTTCACCCGCAAGGACCAGGGCGATCGTGCGATTGGCGATGACGACGCCGCGCTGCAGCTCGATCCGTCGCAGGCCGATCTCTTCAACAGCCGCGGCGAGCTCTGGCGCAAGAAGGGCGATCGCCGCAAGGCGCTGCTGGATTTCGGCGCGGCGCTGAGGCTCAAGCCGGATCATCCGGCGGCGAAAGCCAATTACAAATCGCTGGCGCTGGAACTGGAGCGGATCGGCGCGCAGATGGCGCTCGCTGGCAAGCCGAGCTTCAATTGCGCTGCCGCGCGCCGTCCGGTGGAGAAGGCGATCTGCGCCAATGCCGAGCTTGCCGATCTCGACCGCGAGATTGTTGCGGTGAATGCCAGGCTGGTCCGCGAAGCGAAGAGCCCGCATGACGCCCAGGCGTTGCAGCGCGATCAGGATGAGTTCATCGCTGGCCGTAATGCCGCCTTCGGCAAGGCCGGTTACGACCTGAAAAAGGTTATGCAGGATCGCCTGAGCCGGCTCAACGGGCCGGCGAATTAACCTTCAAATCCCGCATGATTTGAACCGGAGCGGGAGCATCCGCGACAACGGGAAGAGCCGTTGCCCGGAGTCCTTCCCATGTCCGCCCCCTTCAAATCAGCCTCCTTGTCCTCGTCTGCGCTGCGCGCCTCGTTGCTCGGCCTTGCGATGGGTCTGGCGCTGGCGGTGGATCCGGCGAAGGCCGGCGATAGCGTCGACTGCGTCTACGGCAGCAAGGCTGCGCCGGCCGAGCTGATCGCGGCCTGCGGCGCCATCGTCGACAATAATGCGGCCTCGCGCACCGATCGCGCGGCGGCGCTGGTGGCTCGCGCCGAAGCCCGTTCCAGAGATTCCGATAATTTGAGCGCGGCCCTGGCCGATCTCGACCGGGCGATTGCGCTTGACGACAAGAACGCTCGCGCCTATCGGCTTCGTGGCAATCTGACGCGCCAGGCCGGCGGCAATCCCGCGCGCGCCGAAGCTGATCTGACCAAGGCGATCGCGCTCGATCCGCAGGATGCCGAAGCCTTCGAGCAGCGCGGCATCGTCTACACCAACACGCACCGGTTCGACCGCGCCATTGCCGATTACGACGAGGCGATCCGTCTCAAGACTGATTACGCCCAGGCCTATTCCGACCGCGGCGCCACCTACTATCTCACCGGCAACTACGAGAAAGCCGTGAGCGATTGCGACGAAGCGCTGCGCATCGATCCGGACCGGCCGCGCACCTGGTCGAACCGCGCGTCCGCCTACAAGAAGCTCGGCCGGCTGGACAAGGCGCTCGCCGACAGCAATGAGGCGATCCAGCGCGATCCCAAGGATCCCGAATATTTCGACAATCGCGGCCTCACCTACGCGAAGATGAAGGAATATGACAAAGCGATCGCCGATTACGATCAGGCGATCAAGCTGCAACAGCGCGCGAACTACCTTACCAACCGCGGCGATTCCTACCAGTTCAAGGGCGAGCTCGGCACGGCGCTGGACAACTACAACGCCGCGCTCAAGCTCGATCCGAATTTCGCGCTCGCCTACAACAACCGCGCGGTGCTCTACAACAAGATGGGCGAGCGCGCCAAGGCGCTGGCCGATTATGAAGTCGCCGTGCGCCTCGATCCGGGCAACGAGAACGCGATCGAAGGCCGGCGCGCCATGAAGGCCGACATCGCACGCTTCGGCGCGGCGGCGCCGCAGCCGTTGCACGCGGCGGAAGCGCATCCCTCTTTCGATTGCGCCGCGGCCAGCCTGCCGGTGGAGCAGGCGATTTGCGCCGATCCGCAGCTCGGCGCGCTCGATCACCAGATCGCCGACATTTATTCGCGCCTGATCAGCAATGCGAGCGGCCGTTCCGCCGATATGCTGCGCCGGGCCCAGCGCGATTTCGTCGCAACCCGCAATATCAGCTTCGGCAGGCCGGGCTACGACCTCCAAATGGCCCTGCAACAGCGCCTCGATGCGCTGCAGTCGCCGGCGCGTTAGTCGAAGAGTGCAAGCATTTCCGGCTTGAATCGTCACGCCGTAGCGTGACAATGGCGTCCAATAAGCGGGCCACGGCCCGCGGGAGAGACGCCATGAACATTCACGAGAAGAGCCGGTATCACGAGATACATGCCCGCTCGCTCCGCGACCCCCAGGGGTTCTGGGCGGAGGCGGCGCGCGAGATCGACTGGATCGAGCCGGCGAAGAAGATCTTCGATCCCGCCATGGGCGCTTACGGCCGCTGGTTCACCGGCGGTGTGGTCAACACCTGCTACAACGCTCTCGACCGCCATGTCGCCGGCGGCCGCGCCAATCAGGTCGCGCTGATCCATGATTCGCCGCTGACCAATACGATCACCAAATTCACCTATGCCGAGCTGTTGAAAGAGGTGCAGGCGCTCGCGGCCGTCATGGCCGATTTCGGCGTCGCCAAGGGCGACCGCGTCATTCTCTACATGCCGATGGTGTCTGAGGCGGTCGTCGCGATGCTTGCCTGCGCGCGGATCGGCGCGGTGCACAGCGTGGTGTTCGGCGGCTTTGCGGCGAAGGAATTGGCTACGCGCATTGATGATGCCAAGCCGAAACTGATCCTGTCCGCCAGTTGCGGGCTCGAGCCGGGCCGCATCGTGCAATACAAGCCGCTGCTCGATGAAGCGATCAGGCTCGCGAGCTTCAAGCCGCAGGCCTGCATCATCCTGCAACGGCCCCAACATGGCTGCGACCTCGTCGCCGGCCGCGATCATGATTGGCAGACGCTGCGCCGCGCCGCGCTCGATGCCGGCAGACAGGCGCCTTGCGTGCCGGTGCTCGCGACCGACCCTCTCTACATCCTCTACACCTCAGGCACGACCGGCGTGCCGAAGGGCGTGGTGCGCGACAATGGCGGGCATCTGGTCGCGGTCAAATGGTCGATGTTCAATCTCTACGGCGTCAAGCCCGGCGAGATCTGGTGGTGCGGCTCCGATATCGGCTGGGTGGTCGGCCACAGCTACATCATCTACGGTCCGCTGTTTCATGGCGCGACCTCGATCATGTATGAGGGCAAGCCGATCGGCACGCCCGACGCCGGCGCATTCTGGCGTGTGATCAGCGAGCACGGCGCCGTCGCCTTCTTCACCGCGCCGACCGCCTTCCGCGCCATCAAGAAGGACGACCCGGACGGCAAGCTGATCAGGAAATACGACCTGTCGAAATTCCGCACGCTGTTCCTCGCCGGCGAGCGCGCCGATCCGCCGACGGTGGAATGGGCCGAGGCGCAGTTGAAGGTGCCGGTCATCGATCACTGGTGGCAGACGGAAACCGGCTGGTGCATTGCCGGCAATCCGATTGGTCTCGGAATGTTGCCGGTCAAGCACGGCTCGCCGACGGTGCCGATGCCGGGCTACCAGGTCGATGTGGTCGATGAGGCGGCGAAGCCGGTGCCCGCGGGCAAGATGGGCTCGATCGTCATCAAACTGCCGATGCCGCCGGCCTGCCTGCCGACGTTGTGGGAGCAGGAGGATCGCTTCAAGCAAGCGTATTTGTCCGAATTTCCCGGCTACTACAAAACTTCCGACGCCGGCTACAAGGACGAGGACGGCTATGTCTTCGTCATGGGCCGCACCGACGACATCATCAATGTCGCGGGCCATCGCCTGTCGACCGGCGGCATGGAGGAGATTTTGGCCTCGCATCCGGATGTCGCCGAATGCGCGGTGCTCGGCATCAACGATGCGATCAAGGGCGAGGTGCCCTGCGGCTTCCTGGTGCTCAAGGCCGGCGTGACGCGCGCGCCGTCGGAGATCGAAAGCGAGACCGTGGCGCTGGTGCGCGAAAAGCTCGGCCCCGTCGCCGCCTTCAAGCTCGCCATCACCGTGGCGCGGTTGCCGAAGACGCGCTCCGGAAAAATCCTGCGCGGCACCATCAAGAAGATCGCCGACCACGAGTCCTGGACCATGCCCGCCACCATCGAGGATCCAAAGGTGCTGGAGGAGATCACGGACGCGTTGAAGGGCAGGGTGTGACGCTTGCTCCTTCGTCGTCATTCCGGACGGTCCGCCAGTTCCCGCTCGTCATGCCCGGGCTTGACCCGGGCATCCATCAATGAACAAACAATGCCATGATTTTGATGGATTGCCGGGTCAAGCCCGGCAATGACGAGAATTGGTCTCAACGGACGGAATCGATATGGGGCTTAAATCCGTGCATCCGCTGCTCTTGCTGGCCTTCGCCGCGCTGTCCCTTGCCGCCTGCGCCTCGCGCAACGAGGTGCCGGCCTATGAGCACCTGTCCAGCGAGGACGACGACGCCTATTGCCAGCAGGGCGGCAGGGTCAAGATCGGCACACCCGACTATGTCTATTGCCGCAAGGAACGCGACGCCGCGCGCAACGCCGCCGTCGCCCGCGCCGACCGCAAGCAGCGCGACCTCGCCGAATACATGATGAACAATCCGAAATAGCTCATTGTCGTCATGGCCGGGCTTGTCCCGGCCATCCACGTCTTCCTTGCCGAACGCAATCAAGACGTGGATGCCCGGCACAAGGCCGGGCATGACGAGTGGAGAGTAAGATGCAACAAAAAACGCGGCGGGATGATTCCGCCGCGTTTTTCATATCACCAAAAGTAATCGAGAAGCCTCTTACTACTCGTCTTCCTGCTTCTTGCCGCCGATGGTCTTCAGCTTGGCGAAGACGGCGTCGACATTGAGGTCGTCGCTGCTCTTGCTGTCCGTGGTCTCGAGCTCCGGCTCCTTGCGGGTGGTCTCGGAGGCCGGGAGCAGCGTGGCTCCGCCGTACTGGGTGTCGACCGGCTTTTCCTTGGCGGCGCGCTGCACCTCGAAATCGAGCTCGATCTGCGAGCACAGGCCGAGCGTCACCGGGTCCATCGGGGTCAGGGTGGAGGCATTCCAGTGGGTGCGGTCGCGGACGCTGGCGATTGTGGTCTTGGTGGTGCCGACCAGGCGCATGATCTGCGCGTCTTTCAGCTCCGGATGGTTGCGCACCAGCCAGAGGATCGCGCTCGGCCGCTCATGGCGGCGCGACACCGGGGTGTAGCGGGGGCCCTTGCGCTTGGCGGCCGGCGGCAGCACCACCTTGCTCTCCTCGAGCCTGAGGCGATAATTCTGGTCCCTCTCGCCCTTTTCGATCTCCTCGCGGGTCAATTGGCCGCTGGAGATCGGGTCCGAACCCTTGATGCCCTGGGCGGCGTCGCCATCGGCGATCGCGCGGATCTCAAGCGGGTGCATTTTGGTGAAATCGGCGACCTGGTCGAAAGTTAACGCAGTATTATCGAGCAGCCAGACGGCGGTCGCCTTGGGCATCAACGGGGCGTTGCTCATGGCAAATCTCCTTTGTGCTTCGCCCGCCTGTCTGGAGGCGAAGCCGGTAGTCATCAGCGATGACGGGAATTTGCCCTATATAGGCCCTGTTGGGCCCAGCACGCAATGGTATGCTATAGTGGCTTGACAGGGGCCGAAAGCGGTCCCAATTCGTGAACAGAAACGGCCGTTCCCCGCCCGTCGGCGAGGGGTGATTCGGTCCCGAGATCGTCCCAAATGGCAGCCAAAACAGACCCAAAACCGGACCTCAGAATCGTGCTTTGTTCGCCACGGGGCTTCTGCGCCGGCGTGGTTCGCGCCATCGACACCGTGGAACGGGCGCTCGCCATCTACGGCGCCCCGGTCTATGTCCGGCATGAGATCGTCCACAACCGCTATGTGGTGGACAGCTTGAAGACCAAGGGCGCGATCTTCGTCGAGGAACTGGCCGAAATTCCGGAAAATACTACCGCACCGGTGGTGTTCTCGGCCCATGGCGTGCCGAAATCGGTTCCGGCCGACGCCCAGAGCCGCAATTTGTTCTCGCTGGATGCGACCTGCCCCCTGGTGACCAAGGTGCATCGCGAGGCTGCGATCCATTTCAAGCGCGGCCGTGAAATCTTCCTGATCGGCCATTCCCACCATCCCGAGGTGGTCGGCACGCTCGGCCAGTTGCCGGCGGGTGCGGTGACGCTGATCGAGACCGATGAGGATGCCCGCACCATCGCGCCACAGGATCCGGATAATCTGGCTTTCGTCACCCAGACCACGCTGTCGATCGACGACACCGCCCATATCGTCGCGATCCTCAAACAGCGCTTCCCGAACATCAACGGGCCGCACAAGGAAGACATCTGCTACGCCACCACCAACCGCCAGCTCGCAGTGAAGAAGGTGGCGCCCGTGGTCGATGCGCTGATCGTGGTCGGTGCGCCCAACTCGTCGAACTCGCAGCGCCTGCGCGAGGTCGCCGAGCGCGAAGGCTGCCCGATTGCCGTCCTGGCGCAGCGCGCCGCCGACATCGACTGGAAGCGCTTCGAAGGCATCAAGAGCCTCGGTATCACCGCGGGCGCGTCCGCGCCGGAGGTGATCGTCGAGGAGATCATGGGCGCCTTCGCCGAGCGTTTTACGCTGCATGTGGAGACGGTCTCGGCCGCGGAGGAGAACGAGTTCTTCCCGCTGCCGCGTTCGCTGCGCCCTGAAGCCGCCGCCGAGTAGGCCCGTATGGCGGTCTATACCGACGTCGCCGCCGACGAGCTTGCGGAATTCCTCTCTCTCTACGATCTCGGTGAGCTCCTGTCCTACAAGGGCATCGCCGAGGGCGTTGAGAATTCGAACTTCCTGCTGCACGCCGCGCGCGGTTATTTCATCCTGACGCTGTACGAGAAGCGGGTCGAGAAAGACGACCTTCCGTTCTTCCTCGGCCTGATGACGCATCTGGCCGCCAACGGAATCAACTGCCCGCAGCCGGTGACGAACAGAAAAGGCGAGGCGCTGGGCGCGTTGTGCGGAAGGCCGGCGGCGATCATCACCTTTCTCGAAGGCATCTGGCCGCGCAAGCCGAACGTCACCCATTGCGCCGGCGTCGGCGGGGCGCTCGCAAAAATGCACCTGGCGGGCCGCGATTTCGCGATTTCGCGCGCCAACGCACTTTCGGTGTCCGGCTGGCGGCCGCTGTTCGAGCTCGCGGCCGATCGCGCCGACAGCGTGCAGCCGGGGCTTCGCGATTTCATCGCGCGCGAGCTCGATCATCTCGAAGGCGGGGTGTGGCCAAAACATCTGCCGGTCGGCGTGATCCACGCCGATCTGTTTCCGGACAACGTGTTCTTCCTCGGCGAGGCGCTGTCGGGAATCATCGACTTTACCTTCGCCTGCAACGACATGCTGGCCTATGACGTCGCGATCTGCCTGAACGCCTGGTGCTTCGAGCCCGATCATTCCCTCAACGTCACCAAGGCGCGCGCGTTTCTGTCGGCCTATGGCCGCGAGCGGAAATTGTCGGATGAGGAACAGGACGCGCTGCCGCTGCTGGCGCGGGGCGCCGCGCTGCGCTTTTTGCTGACGCGGCTGGTCGACTGGCTCAACGTGCCGCCGGGCGCGCTGGTGAAGCCGAAGGATCCGCTCGAATATGCGCGCAAGCTGCGCTTTCATCAGGGCGTTGCCAGCGTGCGCGATTATGGCGTGACCGGGACACTCGTCGCGTGAGCGCGCTGCCCAATGTCATCATCCACACCGACGGCGCCTGCTCGGGCAATCCCGGGCCGGGCGGCTGGGGCGCGATCCTCAAATTCGGCGACGTCGAGAAGGAAATGAAGGGCGGCGAGGCCCACACCACCAACAACCGCATGGAGCTGATGGCCGCGATCTCCGCGCTGGAAGCGCTAAAGAAGCCGTGCGATGTCGATCTCTATACCGACAGCCAATATGTGCGGCAGGGCATCACCGGCTGGATCCATGGCTGGAAGAAGAACGGCTGGCGCACCGCCGACAAGAAGCCGGTGAAGAATGCCGAGCTGTGGCAGCGCCTCGAGGCTGCGTTAAAGCCGCACCAGGTGCGCTGGCACTGGGTCAAGGGCCATGCCGGCCATGACGAGAACGAGCGCGCCGACCAGCTCGCCCGCGACGGCGTCGCAATGGCGCGGTTGAAGGGGTAGGTTCGTAGGGTGGGTAGAGCGCAGCGAAACCCACCATTTCACGAAGACGGTGGATGAAGCTGATGGGTTTCGCTGCGCTCTACCCATCCTACGCGTCGTCGTAACGACAGATTGTAGGGTGGGCAAAGCGAAGCGTGCCCACCATTACATGTCGAGCGAGAAAGGTGGGCACGGCGCAAGCGCGCCTTTGCCCACCCTACAATTCTTGCAAGATGAGCTCAAAGCTGTCCCAGCAGCGTATCACCGCCCGAAACCTCGACCTTGCCGGGGGCGGGTTCGAGATTGAGCTTCTTCACGGTGCCGTCCTCGACCAGCATGGAATAGCGCTTGGAGCGGATGCCCAGCCCGTTGCCGGAGGCGTCGAGCTCCATGCCGATCGCTTTCGCGAACTCGGCGTTGCCGTCGGCGAGGAAGACCGCTTCATCGCGCTGGTCGGTGTCGCGCTTCCAGGCGTTCATCACGAAGGCGTCGTTGACGGAGACGATCGCGATGGTGTCCACGCCCTTGTCCTTGATCGCATAGGCGTTGAGGAAAATGCTCGGCAGATGCATCTTGTGGCAGGTGCCGGTGTAAGCACCCGGAACGGCAAAGAGCGCGACCTTCTTGCCCTTGAAGATGTCGTCGGTGGTTTTGACCTGCGGGCCTTCCGCGGTCATCACGCGAAACTTGGTCTCGGGCAGCTTGTCGCCAACTTGGATCGCCATCGTCAATTCTCCTTACATGAGCGGAATGTGTCTTAGACCGGGGAGGCGGCGGGTACAATATTCGCTGCCGCGAAAACGGCAATCGCGTTCATCGTGATGTCATTAGCCGGAAAACCCGCCAGCCTCCAGAAACGCCTGCTCCTCCGCCGTGGTCGAGCGCCCCAGCACGCCGTTACGGTGCGGGAAGCGGCCGAACTGGCGGATGATATCGGCATGCTCCCTTGCATATTTGAGGTTGTCGGGAGAGTTCTGGAACAGCTCGACGCAGCGCAGCTGATCGGCCAGCGCCTCCGAATGCATGAAGGGCATATAAAGAAATTCAAGCAGGTCCGGATCGATCCGGGCATCGGCGCCGCGGGCGACGGCGCGCTCCGCGACCGCCAGCGCCTTGGCGTCGCTGGAGAACGCCTCCGGCTTGCCGCGAAACATGTTGCGGGGAAACTGGTCGAGTACGATGACGAGCGCCAGCGCACCGTCGTCGCTTGTCTCCCACGATGAAAGCTCACCAGCGACGGCCTGTTGCCAGAGCTCGAGATAGCGGCGGCGCACTTCGGCGTCGAAGGCATCGTCCTTCTTGTACCAGCGGTCGTAGCCCGCCTCGCGCCAGAACGCGAGGATGTCGGTGGGGCTGGAAATCAAGCCGCCGCCTTCTTCTCGTCGCGGAGCTCGCGGCGGAGGATTTTTCCGACATTGGTCTTGGGCAGGTCCTTCCTGAACTCGATCAGCTTCGGCACCTTGTAGGCGGTCAGCCGCTCGCGGCAGAACTTGATCACGTCCTCGGCGGTAAGATTGGGGTCCTTCTTGACCAGGAACGCCTTGACCGCCTCGCCCGACTTGTCGTCGGCAACGCCGATCACAGCACATTCGAGCACGCCCGGATGGCTTGCGATCACTTCCTCGATCTCGTTCGGATAGACATTGAAGCCGGAGACCAGGATCATGTCCTTCTTGCGGTCGACGATCTTGGTGTAGCCGCTCTCATCCATCACGCCGATGTCGCCGGTGCGGAAATAGCCGTCTGACGTCATCACCTTCGCGGTCTCGTCCGGCCTGTTCCAGTAGCCCGCCATCACCTGCGGGCCCTTGGCGCAGATTTCGCCGGGCTCGCCGAGCGGCACCTCGTTGCCGGCATCGTCTCGGATCGAGATATGGGTCGACGGCACGGGAATGCCGATCGAGCCGTTGAACTCGGCTGAGGTTGCGGTGTTGCAGGTCAAGGTCGGCGAGGTCTCCGACAGGCCATAGCCTTCGGCGATGCTGCAGCCGGTGATCTGCTTCCACTGCTCGGCCACGGGACGCTGCACCGCCATGCCGCCGCCGTTGGCGATTTTCAGCTTCGAGAAGTCGATCTTCTTGAAGTCGGGATGATGCATCAGCCCGTTATAGAGCGTGTTGACCGCCGGGAAGGAGTTGACCTGGTATTTCTGCAATTCCTTGATGAAGCCCGCGATGTCGCGCGGGTTGGGGATGAGCAGATTGCAGCCGCCGGCGCGCACCGCGAGCAGGTAGCACGCCGTCAGCGCGAAGATGTGATAGAGCGGCAGCGCGCAGACGATCAGCAGCGCATCGACATGCGGCGGCTGCGCCAAAGCCGGCTGTAGCCAGGCGTCGTTCTGCAGCACATTGGCGAGGATGTTGCGATGGAGCAGCGTCGCTCCCTTGGAGACGCCGGTGGTGCCGCCGGTATATTGCAGGAAGGCGACGTCATCGGGGCCGAGCTTCGGCTTGTCGAACTTCGCGGCGCGGCCGGCCGCGAGCGCATCGGTGAAGGACACCGCGCCCGGCAATGAATAGGCCGGCACCATCTTCTTCACCTTGCGCACGACGAGATTGACGATCACGCCCTTGAAGCCGAGCAGGTCGCCCATGCTGCCGATGATCACATGCTTGACGTTGGTCTGCGGCAGCGCCTGCTGCACGGTGGTGGCGAAATTCTCCAGCACCACGATCGCTTCCGCGCCGGAATCCTTCAGCTGATGCTCTAGCTCGCGCGGGGTGTAGAGCGGGTTGACGTTGACGACGGCAAAGCCGGCGCGCAGCACGGCCGCGGTCGCGACCGGATATTGCAGCACGTTCGGCATCATCAGCGCGACACGCGCGCCCTTGGCGAGCCCCCGGCTCTGCAAATAGGCGCCGAGCGCAACCGACATCTCGTCGAGCTCGTGATAGGTGATCGACTTGTCCATGCAGATGAAGGCCTTGCGATCGGCATATTTCGCAAAGCTTTCTTCCAGCAGCTCAACCAGCGAAGAATATTGCGTGGTGTCGATATCGGCGGGCACGCCGGCGGGATAGTGCTTGAGCCAGATCCGCTCCATGGTCTTTCCCCTCCTGAGATGTTTTGTCCGTCACTACACGGGGACGGTGTGTTTTGTGACAGTATTGTGCTTGCCGCCGCTCATGGCAAGCGGCCGAGGGTTAACGGGGATTTCACGACGAGGTCATTCTGCGATGCGAAAGCATCGACCATGGGGCGCAAATGTGCCCCTGGATGTCTCAAGATTCCGTGTCTGCGCCGTGTGCGGCGCGTCCGGGAATGACAGGCTGATAGGGATCGCTAGTCGCCGGCGGGCTTAGCCTCGCCCGAGGTCTTCTGTCCGTTGGTCGTGCCGGACTTCGGCTTGGCGCTAGCCTTGGGCTTGGCAGGCTTTGCCGCCGGGGCCGCCGAATCGGTCGCGGCGGCAGCTGGCTTGGCGGCCGCGTGCTTCGCGGCAGGCTTTGCGCCCGACGCATCGGCCGGATTCGCCTCCGCCGTCGCGGCGGGCTTCTTCCCAGCATGCCGCTTGCCGCGCTTGCCGCCCGCCGCCGCCTGGCTGTCGGCGTCGGCCGCCACCGCTGCGACCAGGGCGGCGCCGGTGCGGGTCGGACCGGTGTAGACGACGATCGGCTCCGACGGCGCGGGAGGGGCCGCAAGCCATTCCGAGGGCCTCGGCATCGGCGCCTGCAGGTTAGAGGCAAGGAATGTCGCACCGTTGCTGCCGTCGCCGGTCGCCGATGCGGAGCCGGGTGCGCTCGCGGCTATCTCGTCCTCGTCGCTCTGCCTATGGTGTTTGCCGCCGCAGACCTGGTCATGCAGGTCCGGCGGAGATGCGTCGATTGGCGCGAGCTGGTCGACCGTTCCGAGCGAAGGACGCAGCCACGCCAGCCCGTTATTGGCAAAGCCGCGATCGAGCAGTTGTGCGGCGCGCACCGCGCGCATGGTGCCGGAGGAGGCGCCGAGCACGACGGCGATCAGCCGCTTGCCGTCGCGCGTGGCGGAGGCAACGAGATTGTAGCCGGAGGCGCAGATGAAGCCGGTCTTGAACCCGTCGGCGCCGGGATAGCGGCCGATCAGCCGGTTGAAGTTCTGCGTGATGCGCCTGCCGTAGCGGATCGAGGGGATGTGGACGAAATATTCGTATTCGGGAAGGTTCTTGATGATGGAGCGCGCGAGGATCGCAAGGTCACGCGCGGAGGTGATCTGGCCGTCCGCCGGCAGGCCGTTCGGATTGACGTAGTGCGTCTGCGTCATGCCGAGCTTCTGCGCGGTCTCGTTCTCCATCGCCGAGAAGCCGTCGATCGAACCGCCGACGCCTTCGGCCAGCACCACGGCCATGTCATTGGCCGACTTCACCAGCATCATCTTCAGCGCGTTATCGACCGTGACTTGCGTGCCCGGCCGCAATCCCATCTTGGAAGGCGATTGCGAGGCGGCGGTCGGCGACACCGTGAGCAGGGTGTCGAGGGTGATCTTGCCGTCCTTCACCGCCGCCAGCGTGACATAGGCAGTCATCAGCTTGCTGACGGAGGCGGGATACCAGGGCACCGTCGCGTTCTCGGCCTCGAGCACCTTGCCGGTGTCGGCTTCGATCACGAGTCTGGCTTCGGCATGAATGGCGCGAGGCAAGAGCACCGCGAGTGCGGCGGCAAAAATAATCGACGATTTCAAAAGCAATGGGCGACGAAATTGCACTGTAGCGATTCCGGTTCTTTGAGACCCGCCTTGCACCAAGCCAAGGAGGTCTGGGATCTGATTTTCGGGTTTCAAGCTGTCCGGCATGCCCGCTCATTGCGGCGCAAGCAAACCTATACCGGCACGCGATCCGAGAACAGAGGTTTGCAGCATTAATTCAGCTGACAATTGAGCGCTCAAGCGGCTGAATTCAGGCGAATTCACGCCTTGACAGGAGTGTGACTGCCTGGCGCGCTTTGCTTCAAGTTTTCTTGCACCATGAACTGGGCGCGGGCGAGCTCCGCAAAATGTCCGCCCTTGGCGACGAGTTCATCGAAAGTTCCGTTTTCGATCACGCGCCCGTTCTCGAAAACCAGGATGCGGGTCGCGTTGCGGATGGTGGAGAGGCGGTGGGCAATCACGAAAGTGGTGCGGCCGCGCATCACCTCGTCGAGCGCGGCATTGACCTTGGCCTCGGTCACCGCATCGAGCGCGCTGGTGGCCTCATCGAGGATCAGGATCGGCGGGTCCTTCAACAAGGCTCGCGCGATCGAGAGCCGCTGCCGCTCGCCGCCCGACAGCATCCGCCCACGCTCGCCGGCCTTGGTGTCAAAACCCTTATCGGAGCGCGTGATGAAATCGAGCGCCTGGGCGCGGGAGGCCGCGGTCTTCATCTCCTCTTCGGTCGCATCGGGCTTGCCGACGCGCAAATTGTCCGCGATCGAACGGTCGAACAGCAGCGCTTCCTGGAACACCACGCCGATATTGCGGCGGAGCGCTGCGAGCTTGAGCGCGCGGACATCCATGCCGTCGATCTTGATAAAGCCGGATTGCGGATCGAAGGCGCGATGCAGCAGCGCGATCGCGGTCGACTTGCCGGCGCCGGTCGGGCCGACCAGCGCGATGGTCTGGCCGGGCAGCGCGACAAAGGAGAGGTCTTCGACCGCCGGTCGCTTGCCGTCATAGGAGAACGACACGTCGTGGAATTCGACGAGGCCGGAGAGCCGTCCGACGTCCATCGCCTCGGGGCGGTCGCGCACCGCGGGCACCGCATCCATCACGTTGAAGAACTCGATCAGCCGCGGCGCCTCCATGAACACGTTGTTGATGAAGGAGACGACCTGCTCGAGCTTGCCGATCAGCATGGTGGCAAAGGCGACGAAGGTCACGATCTCGCCCACGGAGGTGAGGCCCTGGTCGTGCAGCGCAATGCCGAGCGAGAAGATCGCAAGCACCGTGATCGTGGTCGAAGCCCGCGTGATCACGGTGACCAGTGCCCACCAGGACAGGACCGGCATCTGCACCGCCAGCAGCTGGTTGGCGACGCTGCGCAGGCTCTGCACCTCGGCGTCAATCCGCACAAAGCTCTGCACCAGCGCGACATTACCGAGCGCATCGGAGGCGCGCGCGGAAAGGTCGCTGTAGTGCTGCTCGACCTCGCTCTGCATGCCATAGGTCTTGCGCACCACAAAGGTGGTCAGCACAGTGAAGACGACGCAGAGCAGGAACAGCAGGATCGCAAGCCGCCAGTTCAGGTAAAGCGACAGCGGCAGCAGCACCACGACGGAGAGGATCGCGGCAAAATGCTCGCGGAAGAAGCCGAGCCAGAGCCGCCACAGCGCATCCGTGCCGTTCAGCATCACCTTCATCAGCTTGCCGGAATGCGTACCGGTATGGAAGGTCATCGGAAGCTGCAGGATATGATCGAAATAGTCGGTCAGCACCGCCTGCCGCTGGCGGTGTGAGAGGCGGTCGGCCTGCAGGGCCACCCAGGCACTCGCCAGGATCGTGAACAGGCCGAAGCCGGCCCAGGCGCCGAGCAGCGGCCAGGCCGAGGCGCCAGCGAATTTGCCCGACAGCGCGTCCACGATCCGGCCGAACAGCACCGGTTCGGCGAATTGCGACATGGCGAGCAGAAGATTGGCCGCCGCCAGGATCCAGGCGAGCCGCGCTTCCTTGCCGAGCATATCGAGGACGCGGGTGTAGAGGCGGAGCAAGGACATGCGGCTGAGTGGCCCAAGGTGCGAGAGCCGCATTCTAAGCAGGGATTATGTTCGCGGGATAGCTCAATCGAGCAGGCTGACGGCGGTGCGGGCAACGTCCTTCGACTTCGACGCCGCAACCTGTGGCTGACGATCGAGGCTTCGCGGCCCGTTCATTTTAGCGCAGCCGTCCCTCGGCCGTCGCGTGCGTGCAGTGAGATGCGTGCGGGCCAAAGGTGAAGGCCGGAGCGGCATTCTGTCACGAACATGCAATCTTGCGTTCTGGTTGTATTCGCTGCGATGGAACCCACATGGCCAACAGAGGATTAATCAGCAACGGCCAATGATGGCCGATTGAATCAAGGAGGATTTAGGATGCTGACCCCGAAGCGTTTGGATTCACCCTTTGGCCGCGGCGCCGTGATCGCGATCGTCTCTGCGCTGGCATTGACAGCGATCATGCCGACCGAGGCGTCGGCGCGTGCGCGGCGGTGGCACGGCGGTGGCGGAGCGGCAGCGGCGGCGGCCTTTGCCGGCATCGTCGGCACCGGACTGGCGATCGCCGCGACGCAAAACCGCCGCGCCTATTATGACAGTTATGACGGCTATTACGGCGGTGGCCCGGTCTATGTCGCGCCGGAGGCGGGCTACTATGGTGGCGGCTATGGCTATTATGGCGACCCGTCTTATGGGCCCGGCCCCCACGGCTACGGCACCACCGTGCCCTATGTGAACGGCCATCCGATTGCGGATTGGTAACCATCCGGCTCAGTCGGCCTCGCGTTGATCCGCCGATCATGGTCTTGTGATCTTGGTTGGCGGATTTTTCGCATTTGATGCCTGATATTAACACGCCGCGTACGAGTTTGGACTAGGTTTGCGTAATGAGTGATTCGATTGAACGGCTTTACCAGGCGGTGCTCGCCGCGCGCCATCTCGATCCGGCTACGTCGCGCACCGCGAGACTGTTTCAGCGTGGGCCATCGAAGATGGCCAAGAAGCTCGCCGAGGAAGCCATCGAAGTGGTGATCGACGCCGTCAATGGCGACGCCCACGCCGTGGTGCGCGAAAGCGCCGATCTGATCTACAACCTCACGGTGCTCTGGGCCTCCGCCGGCGTGAAGCCCGAAGACGTCTGGCGCGAGATGGAACGCCGCGAGCTCATGCTCGGCATTGCCGAGAAGCTGCCGAAGTCGCCGATGAAGATGCCCAAGGCCGTCTCCTCGCGGGTTGCCGCCCGGCGACCGATTGTCGCGCTCGAAGGCCGCACCGCTCGCAAGCGGCATTAGCCCGTCCCGTAATTTTCCGTACTCGTTCGCGTCCTTGGGGCATGGACAAATCCCGCCCGGGATGGTTCATCCCGCGCCATGATCAAACGTATCTATGACTGGTGCGTCGCGGCTGCGGACAAGCCCTATGCGCTCTGGATCCTGGCCGCGGTGTCGTTCGCGGAAAGCTCGTTCTTCCCGGTCCCTCCAGACGTGATGCTGGCGCCGATGGCGCTGGCGCAGCCCAAGCGCGCCTGGCTCTTTGCCGGCGTCTGCACCATCGCCTCGGTGATCGGCGGCATGCTCGGCTATGCCATCGGGGCGCTGCTCTATGACAGCGTCGGACAGTGGCTGATCAGCCTCTATCATCTCAGTAATGGCATTGAGGCCTTCCGCGAATCCTATGCGAAATGGGGCGCGCTGATCATCCTGATCAAGGGCGTGACGCCCATTCCCTACAAGCTCGTCACCATCGCCTCCGGCTTCGCCGGCTACAATTTCGGGCTGTTCGTCCTGTTCTCGATCATCACCCGCGGCGCCCGCTTCTATATCGAGGCGATCGTGCTCAATCGCTGGGGCGACGCCATTCGCGCCAGGATCGAGCAGCATCTCGTGCTGTTCGTGATCATCTTCCTGGTGGTGCTGGTGTTCGGCTTTATTGTCGCACTGAAGCTCGTTTGACATGCATCGGATGCGGCGCGCTTTACGCCTGCGTCCGTCTTCCGTTACATTCGACGCATGCCGCTTCGGCCATGCCTTTTCGTCTCAAGCTCGCGCGCTCTGGCAGCAGTCGCCGCGCTGTTGCTGATGGTTGCGGGCGAGGCGTGGCCACAAGCCGCCACGCCTCAACCACAGGCACCGACCCTCGGCCTGCAGGAGCAGCCGCCGGCCGTGCCGCCGCAAACCGAGCCTGCCCCCGCTCCCGCGCCGCAGCCGACTCAGGAAAATTCGGGCCTGGTCAATGAAATCGGCAAGCTGATCGACAAGATCACGCCCTCGAAGACGACGAGCGAAACCCTCGACGATCTCAATTCGCGTACCCGCGATGCGGTGAAGGGGGCCGGCGATGCCCTGTCGCGGCTGACCAAGACCGGCGCGATGGTGTCGGGGCGAACCCCGTGTCCGGCGGGCGCCGACGGCACGCCCGACTGCAAATCAGCCGCCGACCAGCTCTGCAAGGGCAAGGGCTATGGCGAGGGCAAGAGCCTCAACACCGATTCCGCCGAGAAATGCTCGGCCAAAGTCCTGATCCCCGGCCGGAAGCGCAAGCCGGACGATTGCCGCACCGATACCTACGTCACGACAGCGTTGTGCCAATAGGAGGCGCGGCGTAGCATTTTGTTGGCACATGATCTGTTCGGAAAACCGCTGCGCACCCCGCATCAAGTGCGGGGCAGGCTTTTCCGGATCATGTGCGGAAAGGAGTGCCCATGAGCCGCACGGAGCAGGACTTCCTCGGACAGCGCGAGATCGCCGACGACATCTATTACGGCGTCCAGACCATCCGGGGGAAGGAGAACTTCCACATCACCGGCATTCCCATGAGCCAGGAGCCTTACTTCGTGAAGGCGCTGGGCTATGTGAAGAAGGCCGCCGCCATGGCCAACCGCGACCTCGGCGTGCTGGATGCAAAGGTTGCGGATGCGATCCTCAAAGGCTGCGATCGCGTCATCGCGGGCGACATGATGGATCAGTTCGTCACCGATTTCATCCAGGGCGGTGCCGGCACCTCGACCAACATGAACGCCAATGAGGTAATCGCCAATCTCGCGCTGGAAGCGCTCGGCTTCAAGAAGGGCGAGTACCAGCACGTCAGCCCGAACGATCACGTCAATTACGGCCAGTCGACCAACGACACCTATCCGACCGCCTTCCGCCTCGCGCTGATCCTGCGGCTCGACAGCTACATCACCGCGCTGCGCCAGCTCCAGGATGCCTTCTTCGCCAAGGGCCGGGAGTTCGACGGCGTGCTGAAGATGGGCCGCACCCATCTGCAGGATGCGGTGCCGATGTCGCTCGGTGCCGAATTCCGCGGCTGGGGCACCACCATCGGCGAGGAGGTCGACCGCATCTACGAGACGCGCAATCTGTTGCGCGAAATCAATCTCGGCGCGACCGCGATCGGCACGTCCGTCACCGCTGCGCCCGGCTATCCCAAGGTCGCCGTGCGTCACCTGACGAAGCTGACCAATGTCGAGTTCATCCTGGCGAGCGACCTGGTGGAAGCCACCTCCGACACCGGCGCCTATGTGCAGCTCTCCGGCGTGCTCAAGCGCACCGCAAGCAAGCTCACCAAGATCTGCAACGACATCCGCCTGCTTGCCTCGGGCCCGCGCGCCGGGTTCAACGAGATCAACCTGCCGCAATTGCAGCCGGGCTCCTCGATCATGCCGGGCAAGGTCAATCCGGTGATCCCCGAAGTCGTCAACCAGACGAGTTTCCTCGTCATCGGCCTCGACATGACGGTGACGCTGGCGGCGTCCGCCGGCCAGCTCCAGCTCAATGTGATGGAGCCGGTGATCTCGTTCGCGCTGTTCTTCTCGATCCGGACCATGGAGCGGGCGGTCAATTCCCTGCGCGAGAATTGCGTTGTCGGCATCACCGCCAACGAGGACCACACCCGCAACATGGTGCTGAACTCGCTCGGCATCGTCACGGTGCTCAAGCCGCTGCTCGGCTACAAGCAATGCGCCGAGCTCGCGCGCGAGGGCTACAAGACCGGCAAATCCCTGCACCAGATCGTAGTGGAGGAGCGCAAACTGCTCACCCAGGAGAAGTGGGACGAAATGTTCTCCTTCGAGCGGCTGATCAATCCGGATTTGATCGAGGAGTAGGGCGGCTGCGGGGCCCTGGCGCCGTAGCCTGCCCGCGCAAGACCGCCGACGCGCCGTGTCCTATGATATGATGGCTGGCATCCATAGGTATCTTTACAGTGTAAACTTCCATCTTTACAATGTAATCCAAGCATCCCGTCACATGGAATAAGCCCAAAGGAAACCGCCCCCAATGTCCATGCCTGCCTTGTTCAAGGGTCGTCTGTCGCTCCCGGTGATCGGAGCGCCGCTCTTCATCATTTCCGTGCCTGATCTGGTGATCGCGCAGTGCAAGGCGGGCGTGGTCGGCGCGTTCCCGGCGCTGAATGCGCGGCCGGCCGAACTGCTCGACGAGTGGCTCCATCGGATCAAGGAAGAGCTCGCGGCCCATGACAAGGCGCATCCGGAGCGGCCCTCGGCGCCATTTGCGGTGAACCAGATCGTGCACAAATCCAACAACCGGCTCGATCACGATCTGGCGCTGTGTGAGAAGCACAAGGTGCCGATGATCATCTCCTCGCTCGGCGCGCGGGAGGAATTGAACCAGGCCGTGCACGGCTGGGGCGGCATCGTCTTCCACGACGTGATCAACCAGAAATTCGCGCACAAGGCGATCGAGAAGGGCGCCGACGGGCTGATCCTGGTCGCGGCCGGCGCGGGCGGGCATGCCGGAACCATCTCGCCGCTTGCTTTCGTCGCGGAGACGCGGGCCTGGTTCGACGGGCCGATCGCGCTGTCGGGCGCCATCGGCAATGGTCGCGCCATCCGCGCCGCACGCATCCTGGGCGCCGACTTCGCCTATATCGGCTCGGCCTTCATCGCGACCAAAGAGGCCAACGCGGTCGAGGGCTACAAGGCCATGATCACGTCGTCGGCGGCCGAGGACATCGTCTACTCCAACCTCTTCACCGGCGTGCATGGCAATTACCTGAAGCCGTCGATTGTCGCGGCCGGCATGGACCCTGAGAACCTGCCGACGTCGGATCCCTCCAAGATGAGTTTCGGCACCGATGCCTCCGGCGAGCGCAACAAGCCGAAGGCCTGGAAGGAAATCTGGGGTTCGGGGCAGGGCGTCGGCAGCGTGGGCAAGATCCTGCCCGCCGCCGAGCTGATCGGCCGCTTCAAGAAGGAATATGACGAGGCGCTCGATCCGGCGCTGTGAGAGCGCCGGCGCTTGGCGTGTTCGTGCAGAGCTTGGCCGGCCGTTTCCGATGCAGTATGGTTCGCCGTAGATTTCGTGTCGGACTTTGGGGACGATGATGATGCGTCGATGCTTGCCGGCTTTCCTGCTCCTTGGCGTCACCGTGCTCGCGACGGCGCCGTTTGGCTCTGTCGCCCATGCCGCCGGCCAGATAGCCAAGGATGATATCGCGGCTCAAATCCGCATTCAGGGCTTTGCCTGCGACCAGGCGTTGCGGGCGGTGCAGGACAAGCGGAGGTCCAAGCCGGACCATGAAGTCTGGATCCTGAAATGCAGCAACGCGACCTACCGGTTCAGCCGCTATCCGGACATGGCCGCGAAGGTTGAAGTGCTGCAATAGCGCCAGCTTGCTCAATAGGCGCGGCGCAGGGGCGGACGCCTCGCGTGTGATGTTTGCAGGCGGCCCCTCGATTCCTGCATTTGCAAACCCTCTTCCCAAATGCGATGCGAATGTCATGCGGCGTCCGACCGCAAAGGGGAGAGAGAATGATCATCGACCACGCCAAATTGCTCGCGTTTGCCAATCGCATCGTGGCGGCCGGCGGCAGCACGCCCGCGGAAGCTTCGATCGTCGCCGAGCATCTGGTCGAGGCCAATCTGCGCGGCCATGACAGCCACGGCGTCGGCATGCTGGTTGCCTATGTGCGCGACTTCGAAGCCGGCACGCTGAAGGTCAACCAGGCGCCCGAGATTGTCTCGGATACCGGTACGATCTCGGTGTGGGATGCGCATGCCGGCTACGGCCAGGTGGTCGCGCGCCAGGCGGTCGAATGGGCGATCGGGGCGGCGAAGAAGCACGGCGTTGCGGTGAACGGTCTGCGCAACGCACACCACATCGGCCGTGTCGGCACCTATGGCGAGATTGCCGCGCGGGCCGGCATGGTGGCGCTGCACTTCGTCAATGTCGCCTCCGGCGCGCCCGGCGTGGCGCCGTTCCGCGGCCGCGAGGGACGCTTCCTGACCAATCCGGTCTGCGTCGCAATTCCGCCGACCGAGAGCCATGAGCCGATCCTGCTTGATTTTGCCACCAGCCGCGTCGCGCTCGGCAAGGTGCGGGTGGCCCACAATGCCGGCAAGCCGATGATGGACGGCGCGCTGCTCGACCATGCCGGCAAGCCGACGACGAATCCGGCCGTGATGTATACGCAGCCGCGCGGCGTGGTGCTGCCGTTCGGCGAGCACAAGGGCTCGGGGCTCGCGCTCGTCTGCGAATTGCTGGCGGGCGCCATTGTCGGCTCGGCCAGCGCGACCTCGATGACGCCGCCGGAGCGCGGCATCATCAACGGCATGCTCACCATCGTCATCGACCCCGCACGGCTCTCCGCGCGCGACAGCATGATGGCCGAGATTGATGCCATGATCGACTGGGTCAAATCGGCAGCACCCTCCGATCCCGAACTGCCGGTGCTGATCGCCGGCGAACCCGAACGCATCGCCCGCGCCTCGCGCCTTGCCAAGGGCATCGAGGTCGATGACGAGACCTGGAGCCAGCTGACCGCGATCGCGGAGCGATATCAGATTACGGTTGCTCGGTAGCGGCGGTCGGCGCCGACATCACGTCTGAAAGGGGCCGAAGGCACGCATCTCTGCTAATCTTCAACCCGGCGAGCAAGCCGAACCGAGGGCAGGAGGTCGGGATGTCTGAGCAACCGATGCTGGCGGAGGCCGCAACCGTATTTGTCGTCAGCGACATTGCGAAGAGTATCGGCATTACCGCGATGCGCTTGGCTTTGCTGCCACCTTCGAATATGGAAACCCGATTTTTTATGCGTGCCTGTGCCGTGACGAAGTTGCCTTGCACCTCCTCGCGGCGCAGGAAACCAAACGGCTGCCCGGCAATGGCGGCATCTGTGTCTTTGTCAGGGACGTCGACCATGTGCATGCCGATCTTCTCTCGCGCGGCGCCGACGTGATCAAGGCGCCGCAGGATTACGCCTATGGCATGCGCGACTTTGACGTCGTCGATCTCGACGGCAATCAGCTGACGTTCGGAATGGAATCCCGCAAAGCGAGCTGATGCCGGCTCTCAACCGCATGTTACTCATTCCGTCGAGTCAAAATCGTCCTCCCCGGCATTGAGCATCGCGGCCAGTGTGCGCAGGCCGGTATCGAGCTGATCCATGGTCGGAGCCGCAAGCGCCAGCCGGACGGCGTTCGGCGCATGGCCGGGCGTGGCGGCGAAGGTAGTTGACGGCGTGAGAGCGATGTCGCGCCTGGCCGCGGCCGCGACGAAGGTTTGCGAGCGCCAGTGCGGGGGCAGCGTCAGCCACAGATGATAGCATTGTTCGTTGGTCTTGATTTCGAAACCCGAAAGACGGTCGGCTGCCAGCTTCTGACGCGCGCGCGCATCGAGGCGCTTCAGCCTGACAAGCTCGGTCACTGTGCCGTCGCCCATCATCCGCTGCGCGGCCGCAAACGCAAATCCTGACGCGGTCCATCCGCCCGAGCGCACCGAGGCCATCACGCTTTCGCGCAAGGCCAGCGGCGGCACGATGAAGCCCAGCGCCAGGCCGGGCGCGACCTTTTTGGAAAGGCTGTCGATGACGATGCAGCGGTCCGGCGCCAGCGCGGCAAGCGGCGGCTCATTGTCGAGGAAGCCATAGACATTGTCTTCAATGATCGGAAGGTCGAGCGTTTCGACGATGCGCAGGAGATCGGCCCGGCGCGCCGAACTCATCGTCGTGCCCAACGGATTGTGGATCACCGGCTGAATGTAGATGGCCGACAGATGTGCCTCGCGATGCGCCTTCTGCACGGCGTCAGGGCGTACGCCGTCTTCGTCCATTGCCAGCGGCACCAGCGAAATGCCGAGTCTGGCGGCGATGCCCTTGATGAAGGGATAGGTCAAAGCTTCCACGCCGCAGCGGCCGCCCGTGGGAACGAGGGTAGCGAGCGCCGCGGCAATGCTTTGCCGACCGTTGCCGGTGAAGACGAGTTGTTCGGCGGCGGGCGACCATCCGCTCTGCGCCAGATACGCGGCCGCGACGCTTCGGACCGAAGGCGTTCCGACACTGGTTGCCTGCCGCAAGGCGGCATCGAGCGCCGCAGGTTTCTCCAGCCCGTCCAGGCTTTTTGCGATCAGCGCCGTCTGACCGGGAAGCATCGGATAGTTGAACTCAAGGTCGATCCGGATTCCGCGCGGCTCGCTTGGCAGTGTGCCGCCGCGTTTGGCATCGCCCGAGATGAAGGTGCCCCTGCCGACTTCGCCGACGACAAGGCCGCGGCGCAACAGCTCGGCGTAGACGCGGCTTGCGGTCGAGACGGCGATCTTGCGCTCATAGGCAAAATCGCGCTGGGGCGGCAGGCGGTCGCCCGGCTTCAGCCGGCCATCGGCGATTTCCGCGGCGATGGTGTCGGCGAGCTTCAGATATTCGGACTTCGACATTATTGCACCGAGATCAATGTTCTGATTGATCCGAGATTTATATCGGAGCATGATCCATCCATCAACCCCATTGTACCGGGGCCTGTGAAGGCTTCCGCGGTCAATGAGCCTACGGCCCGCTCCATGAGCGTTTGTGCCGACGGCCTCGCTTTGCCCCGGGACAACCATTGGAGACCCAAAATGTTGGCGACCCTCGCAACGATCGTTCGGCCCGAGGTCATGAAGCGGCCGGCTGCACTCGCCAAGGCTTTGACCAAGGCCTTCAGCGCCTGCTGGTACGGCATCGCGCGCCATTTCGCCCGCCGCGCCGCCATCGAAAACCTTCGCGAGCTCGACGACCGCGCCTTGCGGGACATCGGCCTCCTGCGCTGCCAGATCGAAGGGGCGGTCCATGGCTTCATGACCAACCCTGACCGGGGGAGGATGTGATGGCCTCGTCTGCCGCCATGGGCCCTGAGCTGACACTCGCCACGATCCTGGTCGCTTTTGCCGGCGTATTCCTGATCTGCTTCATGAAGGGAGCGTTCGGCGGCGGCTTCGCCATCGTCGGAATTCCGCTGCTATCCATCGTGATGGACCCGGTCACGGCCGGCGGTCTGCTCGCGCCCCTGTTCATCGCCATGGATCTGTTCGCGCTGCGCTACTGGAAGCCCTCGACATGGTCGAAGCCGGACCTCGTGCGGCTCTTGCCGGGGCTCCTGACCGGCATCGGCTTCGGCTATGTGCTGTTCCGTTTCCTCGACCACCGCGCCATCGCGATCCTGATGGCAACGACCACGTTGATCTTTGTCGGCCTGTGGCTTGTTGCGGGCGGAGAGGTGATGACCCGTCCGCGCTCGACGCCGAAAGCGATCACCGCCGGTCTCGCCTCGGGAGTCACCACCATGGTGGCGCATTCGGGCGGACCGCCGCTTGCGATGTATCTCTTGCCGCTCGGACTCAGCAAGGAGCTCTACGCGGGAACGACGAGCCTGTTCTTCACCGTCGGTAACGCGACCAAGGCGGTGCCGTGGCTGATGCTGGTGAAGCCGACCGCCGATGTCTGGACACTAATGGCGGTCTGCTCGTTCGCCATCCCCGGCGGTGTATGGCTGGGCTGGCGGCTGCACGGCTCGCTGGACCAGCGCCAGATCTATCGGCTCTGCTACGGACTGTTGGTCGTGACCGCGCTGAAGCTGTTGTGGGACGGTGCTTCCGGCTATCTCGCGTGAATCAGCTATGCGCGGGCCAGTGCCGTTCGCGGAACCAGGCGCGGTATTCCGACATCTTCGCGCGCTGTGCCTGCGGCGCGTGACGCTTGCAGGTCGAGGCCTCCTCGCTGCCTTCGGCCGCGCCCCAGCGTAGCTCGACGCAATCGTTGGGGTTGTAGGCCATCTCGAAATCCGCCGCCCGCTCGAGCACGTCCTTGACCGACAGCGTCCATGGCGAGCCGTCGGTGCGGGTATAGGTGATCTTGCGAGAGGCAAGCTCGGAAGCCAGCACGCCCTGCAATTCGCTCTTCACGTCGGCTACGCTTTTTCCGGGTGGGATCGCGAAGCGGTCCGACCGCCGCGCAAAGCGATCCGGAAAATTCCGCACCACGTCGATGGCGACCAGCAGCCGGAAGTCGCGCGCCGGCGTCGAGAAATCCTCCCAGGGGCCGCTCGTCTCGAAGATCGAAGCGCCGTCCGGCATGGTGGCGTCGCCGGCTGCCTTGGCCTGCCACTTGCGCCCGTTTTCGATCGAGGTGACGCGGGTCTTGATCTGCTCGTTGAGGCTCGTGATCGCGTCCGTCATCGCCTTCACCGGATCGAGCGGCTCGGGCGACATCACGTCGTCCATGCGGTCGTAGAAATCCTCCATGGGCATCTTCGACTGCTCGTTGGAATAATCGGCAAATTCCGGATTCTTGTTGATGTCGGCGTTGTCCAGCCGCCGCAATGATCCGCCCTTGTCCTTCAGGATTGGACGGAAATGTTTGAAGCCGGGTGTGCCGAGCGAAGGTTCATGGACGAAGAGGAAGTTGCCGCGCCAAAAGCGCTTGCGCGTGATCGAGCCGTCGGGCTCGGCATCGACGGCAAGGAAGACGCCCGGCTGGCCGTTGGCTTCCGGCACGCGGCGCACCAGCATCAGCACATGGCCGTAAGGGTCGGCGTAGACCGTGCCGGGGCGCAGCGCGGCTTGCGTCAGCGGCACCGTGTAGAAATCGGCGCTGTCGTCGCCGGCGCGCACCGCGCCGGTGTGGACGACATCGCCGACGTCGCGCAGATATTCGGCAAAATTGGTCGGGCGCTTCGGCTTGGGCGGCGGGGCCTTCGCTGCCGGCGCTGCTGGCGCAGCATCGGCCGGCGGGTCGGATCGGCCAAACAGTCCCAGCACGCGCGAGGACTGCCCAGGTGGCTGATCGGCGGGTGCCGCTTCCGCAACCACCTGTTCGGGTGGTGGAGGCGGCCGCGTGACCTCGGGATGCTCGATGTCGAACCACTGATAGCATTTCGGCGGCCTGCCGCCGAAGCCGCGCGAGCAATTCGAATAGCCGAACGGCAGCCCCATCTTGAAGGCGAAATAGGCGCGCAGGAAGTAGACGAAGTCGGCGCAGTCGGGACGCTGGCCGATTTGCGTCGCGTCTTCGTTGCGGCCGAGATAATTGAAGAGGAAGTTGCGCGACTGGTCGCGCAGCACCTCGTACCAGACCTTCCAGTTCAGGTCCTGATCGGGCGGCGCATCGAACAGCTTCTCGACCCATGCCGAGAACAGCGCTTCGTTGGTGGCGTTCCAGCTATTGCGCACCTGCCAGATACTTCCCGCCGGGAAGCGCACCCCTTCCGGCTTGCGCGCGGCAACATTGATCTCGCGATTGACCGGGCCACATTCCGCGGAGTCGAGCTTCGCGTGCCAGGTGCCTGCGGCCGGAGTGGCGACCTCGGCGAACCAGGAATAAGGCGGCCCGTCATGCCGGTCGGCCGATTTGACCGCGACGCTGCCATCGGGTGCGATCAGCGACAGCGTGCCCGCGACCGGCTTCTCGGCGACGACCATGACGCGCAGCGGCGCGCCGCTCCAGGGCGTCATCGGCGACGGCAGGACGGTGACTTCGCCCGAGCCGGCGCAGCTTTCGGATGCCGCCATGGCCGGGGATTGCGCCGTCGAGAGAAGCAGGAGGGAAAATCCGGCCGCGGTCAGCACGCATGCCGTCGCGGCCGCAGCAAAGCGGCGCCCAAGAAACATCTGCCTATGACCCTTAAGAATATCCCGCACCAGCATCCGAACCCTGCCCGCGGCCCGGGGCGCAAGATACCGGATCGGGACGGGCAAGTCAGCGGCATTAAAGCCAATTTTGCGTTTGTCCCTGCGGCCAAAAGTGCCCCGTCACGGTCCGGACAAAGAGTTGTCCTTGAGGAACTCGGCTGCGGACAAGTTCCCAATTTGGCCTTAGAAGCTTGTCGCGGCCGCCCGGCCTCGACCTAACAGGAGAGACGATTTTCATGCCTTCGCCAGTTTCCAGAGGCGAATTGAAAACCCGGCCGGGTCGCTTTGAAGACATCCCTGGAACATTGCCTGGAACATTGATTCGGGCTTGCGCAATTGCTGCCTGCCTTTTGTCGCTGCTTGCGGTTCCAGCGGTCAACGCCGCCTCGGAACGGCCGGTGGCTGCAGAAAAGGGCATGGTGGTCACCGCGCAGCACCTTGCGACCGAAGTCGGTGTCGACATCCTCAAACGCGGCGGCAATGCGATCGATGCGGCGGTCGCGGTGGGCTATGCCCTTGCGGTGGTCTATCCCGCCGCGGGCAATCTCGGCGGCGGCGGCTTCATGACGGTCCAATTTGCCGACGGCAGAAAGACGTTCCTCGATTTCCGCGAGAAGGCGCCGCGTGCCGCGCGCCGCGACATGTTTCTCGACAAGGACGGCAACGTCATCAAGGGACTGACGACGACCGGCTGGCTCGCGGTCGGCGTCCCCGGCACCGTGTCGGGCCTGGAATATGCGCGCGAAAAATATGGGACGATGACGCGGCCTGCGTTGATCGATCCCGCGATCAGGCTCGCCGAGGACGGCTTCACCCTGGAGCAGGGCGACGTCGACATGCTCGCTTCCGCGACGGAGGATCTAAGAAAATTTCCGGCGACTGCGGAAATCTTTCTCAACAAGGGGCAGCCGTTTGCGACAGGCGAAAAGCTGGTGCAGTCCGAGCTCGCGGACACGTTGCGTTTGATCCGAGGGCAGGGCGTCGACGGCTTCTATCAGGGCAAGACGGCCGCAGCCATCGTCAAGGCAAGCCAGACGGGCGGGGGTATCATCACGTCCGAAGATCTGGAGAGCTACGGGGTTCGTGAGCTGCCGCCGCTCGAATGCGATTACCGCGGCTATCATGTGCTTTCACCACCGCCGCCCGGCTCGGGCGGCGTCGCCATCTGCGAGATGCTCAATATCCTGGAGGGATATCCGCTCCGCCAGCTCGGCTTCGGATCGGCAGAGGCGCTGCATGACGAAATCGAGGCGATGCGCCACGCCTTTGTCGATCGCAACAGTCTTCTCGGCGATCCCTCCTTTGTCAAAAATCCGGTCAAGGAGCTGATCGACAAGAGCTACGCCGCCAAGATCCGCGACGAGATCAAGCCGGACAAAGCTGGGGTCTCCAGCGAGATCAGGCCGGGTGTCGCGCCGCACGAAGGCAGCAACACGACGCATTTCTCGATCATCGATAATGCCGGCAACGCGGTTTCGCTGACCTACACGCTCAACGACTGGTTCGGCGCGAAGGTCGTGGCCTCAGGCACCGGCGTGTTGATGAACGACGAGATGGATGATTTCGCGCCAAACCCCGGCGCAGCCAATGCCGACGGCGCCATCCAGGGAGATGCAAATGCCATTGCGCCAGGCAAGACGCCGCTGAGCTCGATGAGCCCGACCATCCTCACCAAGGATGGGAAGCCCATCCTCGTGCTCGGCACGCCCGGCGGCGCCCGGATCATCACAACCGTGCTGCAGACCATCGTGAACGTGGTCGATTTCGGGATGGACATTCAGGAAGCTGTCGATGCCCCTCGCATCCACCATCAGTGGATGCCGGATGTGACCAAGACCGAGCCCTACGCACTGTCGCCTGACACCAGAAAGCTGCTGGAGGGCATGGGCTATCGTTTTGAAAACTCGGAGCCGGCCAACCACGTCGCCGCGATCATCGTCGGCGCGCCGAGCCTCGGCGGCAAGCCGGTCGGCCGAAACCGATATTACGGCGCCAACGATCCGCGTGGTGGTACCGGGCTGGCCGCGGGGTATTAGGAGATCATGAACCGCGGCGGTATCGGACCTGGCCTACCTCTCCTGGAGGGAGAGGTCGGATTGCATCGTCAGATGCAATCCGGGTGAGGGGTTGCGTTCTCTCGTGGGACCTGAACCCCCTCACCCGAATTGCTTCGCAATTCGACCTCTCCCCGCTGGGGAGAGGTGAGCGGAGCCTACTCCAGATCCAGCGACGTGAACTTGCCGCTGTCGTCGAGCGCCGTACCCCAGATCTTGTGCGAGGCCTGGTGCTCGGAGCGGCCGAAGCCGAGCGTGGTGCCGAGACCGAGATCGATGTTGCGCATGGCCTCGAGATTGTCGATCACGTGCTCGGTGTCGAGCGAGCCTCCGGTCTGCTTCAGTCCCTGGATCAGCACCTTGGCGGCGATATAGCCCTCGAGCGAAACGTAATCCGGCGCTTCGCCCGGAAAATATTTCGCCAGCGCGTTCTTGTATTCGAGCACGGCGCTCGAATAGCCGCCGACCGCCGGCACCACCTGCGTCACGATCACGCCACTGGCAAAGCGCGGCCCGAGCAGGTTCAGTTCCTCGGCAAGCTCCGTCGAACCGACAAACGACACGTTGGTGTAGACCATGCCGGGATAGGTATCGCGGGTCTTCTCGATGAATTTGGCCGCCGCACGATAGGTCGCGACCATTACCACGGCCCTGATCGCCGGCTTCTGCGCCCGGAGCTGGTTGACGGCCTCGTCGACGTCGACCGTGTTGCGCTTGTAGTTGAGCCGCACGATGGTGGCGTCACTGACGCCAAGGGCGCGGAAAGCCTTCGCCACGCCGGCAAAGCCTGCATCGCCATAGGCGTCCTGTTGCGCGAACACGGCGATCTGCTTTGGTTGCAGTCGGCGGATCTTGATCAGATAGTTCACGACCGAGCTGGTTTCCTCCGCGTAGCTGGCGCGGTAGTTGAAGACGTAGCGGTCAGGCGGATCGTTGCGCAGGAGGTTGGAGCCGGTGAAGGCGCCGAAGAACAGCGCGCGATGGTCCAGCGCATAGGGAATGGCGACCGCCGCCGTCGGCGTGCCGACATTGCCGATATAACCGAACACGTTTTCTTTCTCGTAAAGCGATTTCATCGCATCCAGCGTTCGCGCCGGCTCATAGCCGTCGTCGGCCGCGATCAGGCGCAGCATGCGCCCGTTGACGCCGCCGGTTTCGTTGGTGCGGTTGAAGGCGGTGTCGATGCCGAGCTTCATCTGGCGGCCGAGCTCTCTCGACGCACCGGAGAAGGGCGCCACGATCCCGAAGCGGATCTCGTTGTCGGTGACGCCGTGAATGTTCTGCGCCGCGAGCGGCACGGCGGGCATGACGTTCGGGTTCACGGCAACAGGGGTTGCCGGTACGGCCGCCGGTGCCGCGGGCGGCACAATCGTTGCGACCGGCGCCGGCGCGGCATTGGCTGCCGCCGGTGCGATCACCGAGGCCAGCGACGGTCCGGAGACCGAGCGTTCGAGGTCGGCGAGCTGGCGATCGGCCAGCTTGCAATCGATCCGGTTCGCAGCGCCGGCGTCGCGGGCGCCGATAACATAGCGGTTGAAGGTTTGCGCGATATCGTCGCGCTCGGCCTCGCTGGCCCCGACATCGCGGATCACGGCGCGGAATTTATCAGCGACGGCCTGGATGCGCGCCTGCGGAATGTCCGGGCAGGCGAGCGCAGAACCGAGGATCGGACCGACGCGGCCTGCAAGATCGCGCACGACGCTGGCATTATCGCCGGGCGCGGCGGCCATGGCCGGGCCTATCAGCAGCGCGGCGCAGAGCGCGATGGTTGAGCGCGCAGGAAAGCGCGGATTTCGTTGCTTAATCATTTCAGCCCCATGGTCGGACATTATTGTTGCTCCGGAAAATCACGGTTTGGCGGTCAAAGCGATATTCTGTCGCCATTGCACGAATTGCTGCAGCAGCTGTTCTGACTGCTGGTGGGTAAAGCCCTCGCCCCTGGCGTTTTCGGCAAGCAGCGTGCGGGATTGCGGCGGCGGCGCCGCAGCCGGCTCGCCCGATGGCGATGACGCCGCCGGCACGGCGGCGGCAAAGGACTGGATGATGTCCTTCTCCCTGGGAAACAGGGTGACGACGATGAGCGCGACGAGGGAGGCAATCGCGACGGTGATGGCGCCTACGAATATCATCCGGTGTCGCGCGTCGCGCTTCAGGCCTGCCGGCTCCGGCACGACTTCGGGCCTGAGCTGACGCTGCACGAATTCCGACATGGCGGTTTCCAGCCGGTCGCCTTGCGCGGGCGTCGGCCGCAGCGCGTTGGTCCTCAGATCGGTCCTTAGAAGATCGGTCCTTAGATCGGTCCTTGGCATGCGCGGCATCGGCTTCTCGCTGACGGCGGCCAGCCGCGGTTCGGCGCGTTCACTGGTGCGGCGGACCAGGGAGGATAGGGCATCTATCGGATCGGTGGTGCTGGTGTTGGAGTTGGCGGGGACTTCCTCACTCGTGGCACTCATACGCGACTCCTCATGAGACTGACTGTTTTACGCATGCGGTTGTGCCGCCGCATTCGGCAAAGCTTCAAGACAAAGCGCGTACGGAAATATTCGTACTGGCGGGGAGGAGGACGCAAACGGCGATGGCGCGGTGTGAATCGGGAAGTTGCGTGCCGCACCGTCGTGCGGCATCCTCGAAATCAGATGGCTCCAGCAATCCGAAGCCTTGCAATTTGAAGCTCTGCGCTTCCCCATCGATCGCACTGCCCGTCCCCGGCGGTCTCGCCCTTCACGGCGGAAAATAGACGGTTTCCCTCCGTCTCGCCAGAACGTGATGCGACTCACGCAAGTCATTATTAAGCTCAAAACGAGGCAGAACATCGGTGAGTTTTGGTTAACGAACAGCCCCCCTGTGTCGTTCGCATGGCGAGCGAGACGGGCCAACCGGCCCCCCCTGGCGTTCGCCCCCGCGTTGTAGTGGCTCACGCGAGGCGTGCGTTCGCCGCGCTTTTGTCAAACTTTGGCCCGCGCGCGTCCAGAAAGTCTTAACAAGGCGTTAACCATAACTGTCGCTCTGTAACCTTTCAGTAAGAAAGGCGAGTCGACAGCCATGGCAATCCAATCGGCAACCCAATCCGAGCCCACACGCCAGCAGGTTCGTCTGCGCGGCCGCTCCTATGTGGCCTTTGTGTTTGCGCCGACCGTTCCGATCGTCGACTGGCTTTCCGAAATCGACCAGACCCTTACCCGCTCGCCAGGCTTCTTTATCGGCAAGCCCGTCGTGCTCGATCTCTCCGCGGTCGACATCTCCAGGCCGGCGATCTCACACCTTTTGCTCAGTCTCGAGAAGCGCAATATCCGCGTGCTCGGCATCGAGGGCGTGGCGCCGACCTCGCTCGCGGCGAACATGCCGCCGCTGCTTTCGGGGGGGCGAAGCTGCGCGGTGGCGCTGCCAAGCCAACAGCCAGCAGAAGCAAAAGGCGAGACGAAGAGCGAGCCCGCGGCGCCGACCTCGCTTTTGCTCGACAACCCCGTGCGCTCCGGCCAGTCAGTCATCTTCCCTGAAGGCGATGTCACGGTCGTCGGATCGGTCTCATCCGGTGCCGAGATCGTCGCCGGTGGCTCCATTCACATCTACGGCACGCTGCGTGGCCGCGCCATGGCCGGCATCAACGGCAATTCGGCCGCGCGCATCTATTGCCAGAAGATCGAAGCCGAGTTGCTCGCCATCGACGGCTTCTACCGAACTGCCGAAGAGTTCGACGCCGCTCTTCGCAACCGACCAGCGCAGGCGTGGCTTGAAGGTGAAACGTTGCGGATTACCCCGCTCAACTGATTTCAAACAGTAAAGGAGATATGTGATGGCCAAGGTGCTGGTGGTGACGTCGGGCAAGGGCGGAGTGGGCAAAACCACCTCCACCGCCGCGATAGGTGCGGCGCTCGCCCAGAACGGCAAGAAGGTTGCGGTGGTCGATTTCGACGTCGGCCTGCGTAACCTCGACCTCGTGCTCGGCGCCGAGCGCCGCGTCGTATTCGATCTCATCAACGTCGTGCAGGGCGTCGCCAAATTGCCGCAAGCCCTGATCCGCGACAAGCGGTTGGAGAATCTCTGGCTGCTGCCGGCGTCGCAGACCCGCGACAAGGACGCGCTGACGGAAGAGGGCGTCGGCCGCGTGATCTCGGATATGCGGAATAATTTCGACTGGATCCTGTGCGACAGCCCGGCCGGCATCGAGCGCGGCGCCATGCTCGCCATGCGCTATGCCGACGAGGCCATCATCGTCACCAACCCTGAAGTGTCGTCGGTGCGCGACTCCGACCGCATCATCGGCATGCTCGATTCCAAGACGGTGAAGGCGGAGAAGGGCGAGGAGGTCGCAAAGCACGTCCTGATCACCCGCTACGATCCGGCGCGTGCCGCGCGCGGCGAGATGATCGGCATCGAGGATATCCTGGAGATTCTGGCGACGCCTCTGCTCGGCATCATCCCCGAAAGCCAGGACGTGTTGCGCGCCTCCAATGTCGGCTCGCCGGTCACGCTGAACAGCCCGGCAAGCGCGCCTGCCCGCGCCTATTCGGACGCGACGAAACGGCTGCTCGGCGAAACGCTGCCCATGCTGGTGCCGAGCGAGCCCAAGGGTCTGATGAAACTGTTCGGACGGAGAGCTGCATGAGCTTGTTTCGGCTATTCGCCAGCCGACCCGCAGCGCCTGCCACGGCGCCGATCGCGCGGGAGCGGCTGCAAATCCTGCTCGCGCATGAGCGGGGAGCGACACGGGGCCAGAAGCCCGATCTTCTGATGCAGCTGCGGGAGGAAATCCTGGCTGTGGTGTCGCGGCATGTTGCGCTCGATCCCGACAAGGTTATTGTGCGGATGGAGCGGGGGAAAAACGTTTCGACCCTGGAGGTCGATATCGAGCTCCCGAACGGGCTTGAGCCGGCAATGGCCGTAGCGAGCTAGATTTCACGGGCTTGATCCGAAAGGTCACGCTCAAAGCAAAGAGCGCGATCGCCGCGATTTGAGTTGATGGAAGCCATTTTTCGCGTCGACGGCGATCGCGTCATTGTCAGTCCTCATGCCGCTGGTCCCTGGGACCCCACGATGCAGCACGGCTCGGCGCCGGCTTCGCTGGTGGTCTGGGCCGCGGAGGCGATCCCCACACCAGTGCCGATGCGGATTGCGCGCGTCACCATCGACCTGATGCGGCCGGTGCCGTTGAAGCCGCTGACGCTCGAGACCGAGATCGTGCGTGAGGGGCGCAAGATCCAGCTATGCGCGGTTCGCCTGCGCGCCGATGGCGTGATCGTGGTGGCGGCCAGCGTGCTCAAGATCAGGCAACAGGCGCAACCGTTGCCGCCTGACATCGCTGACCTGCCGGTCACGCTGCCGTCGCCGGACGCATCTGTCGAAGACCCCGCGCAATTCTCCAACAGCCCGTTCGTCACCGGCATGCAGCTTCGCGCAGCGCGCGGCAAATTCGGCGTGCCGGGTCCGGGCGCGATCTGGTATCGCGTGGTGCGGCCGTTGATCGAGGGCGCTTCGGTCTCGCAAGCCGTGCGTGCCGTGGTCGCCGCCGATTTCTGCAACGGCACGTCCGCCGCGCTCGATTTCCGGCAATGGATATTCCTCAACGCCGACCTCACCGTGAGCATGACGCGTGAGCCGGTCGGCGAATGGATCCTGCTCGATGCGGAAAGCTGGATCGGCCCTGACGGCGCCGGGCTCGCGATGGCGAGGCTTGCGGACAGTCGCGGCTATTTCGGCCGCTCGGTGCAGAGCCTCGTCGTCGAGAAGCGATAACTATCGTGCCGGTTGCAGAGCGCCATCTCCGCAAGATTACGGAGGAGCGCGATAATCACATTCGCGCTTCGCATGGGCTTTCATTAACCCTGAGCGCTCTCACTTAACGCGCCATTAACCATCGCCGCCCGACAATCCCCCTCGAAGCCGGCCTCGATTTCTTCCCGAAAGGGCCGCGGAAAATCTTCACCTGCAGGGGATGCGCGATGGATTTCGAAACGCTTTTCGCCAAGACGCCCGCCACGCTCGACGAGATCCGGGCTCGTGTGTCCTATGCGCTGCAGCGTCATCCGCTTTGCCGCAGGGTGCAGTTCGACGTCGTCTCGATGCCGCGCACCAGCCGCGGCGCGAACTGGACGGTGAGCCTGCATTCGGTCGAGCCGCGCGCTTTGTTCGAAGCCTCCGACATCGTCGCCGATATCCAGGCCGCCTACGATCTGGCCGCGGCCTGATTGTTTTTCCCCAACATCTTCAGTCCGTTGGCTGGAGCATCGGCTCGCCGCGCAGATGGCGCGGTTAAGCCTTAATTAACACCAGTTTCGGGGCCATTGAGGCCCGCGTCACCCGCCACGGAGAACGGTTTGTCGAAGGCGATCACCATCATCGCGCTCACCTGTTTCCTGGTCGGCGGTGCCGCCGTTACGAGCATCCTTTCCCGCGAGAGCATGAACGCGTCGGAGGAAGCGACTCCCGCGCCGGTCGTGAAGGATCCGGTCGCCAATCGCGCGGCCAAGCAGGATCGGCTGGCCGTGTTCAGCCTTGCCCAGGCATCGATGGAGCCACAGCAAGCCATCGCCGCGACCGATGTGCTGCGCCAGGCCTACGCTTCCTCAAGCCCGGCCGATGTCGAAGCTGCGAAGGCCGTTGCCGCGCTGTCGCAAACCGCGCCCGTCGTTGCTCCGGTGCCCATGACATCGCTGGCTACAGCGTCGGTGTCTGCCGCTGAGGCTCTGCCCGGGCTTGCGCCGCAGCCGGCGAAGCCGAAAGTCGCGAGCAAGCCGGCGCCGCAAAAATCCTACGCGCTGCTGAGCGACGCGCAGATCGCCGGCATCAAGGACCGTTTGCGGCTGTCGTCGTCGCAGGAATATTACTGGCCCTCCGTCGAAACCGCGCTGCGCAATGTCGCCCGCAAGATCAACGCCGAGCGGCTGTCGAATCCGCACGCCGGCGCGGCCCAGCTCGATCCTGACTGCGAGGAAGTGCAGCAACTCAAATCGGCGGCAATGCCGCTGCTGTTCCAGCTGCGCGACGACCAGAAGGACGAGGTCCGCAAGCTCGCCCGCATCATCGGTCTGGAAAAGGTCGCAGCCGCGATCTGAGCGCCGGCCACGCAGCCTCGCGCCCGCACAAGCGTCACTCTCCCATCATCGAACGTTCATTTTGCACCGATTGATGCCGAAGAGGTTTTCTACCTAAGGATTATCCGCTATCGTTCCAAACGCAGCGCGGGCAACCCATTAGGGAGGAAACGATGCGATTTGTTGGGTTCAGTGCCTTGGCCATGGCGGCGCTTTTGAGCGCGAGTTCGTTCAGCGTAATTCCCGAGCCGGCCGACGCGGCGATCATGTGTCCCGATATTTTCATGCCGGTGTGCGCTGTGAAATATGGCGTACGCAACACCTATCCCAATGCCTGCAACGCCAGGCGCGTTCGCGCGCGCATTCTGCATGCCGGCGCCTGCGTCGCGCCGTCGGGCAATATCTGCTTCGACCTGTTCATGCCGGTCTGCGCCATCAATCCCCATACCCACAAGCGGCAGACTTACGGAAACCTCTGCCAGGCCGAAGTCGCCGACGCGACCGTGGTCAGCGAAGGCGCCTGTCACTAGCGCATGATCGACACCCGCGTGCTCGCGCGCCTGTGACGCGCGCGAGGCGCGGTTCCCGCTCGCGCGGTTCGGAACATCGGCTCTGATCGAACGTTGCCAGCCCATTCGATCAGGGAGCCGAACCATGCGCGCGTCGATGGCTTATTTTGCAGGGGCGGGAACAATCGTCGTCGCGATCGCTGCCGGGCTTGGTGGCGGTCTCGTGATCGCCAATGTGATGAATCCGCACGGGGTGCGAGACCTGAGCAAGGTCGAACTTCAGACGAAGTCGCGGCAAGCAAACGCGGCGCAGCCTTCGCCGCAGCCGTCGTCTTCGCCTGCGATCGCCTGGAATGCGTCGCAGGAGCCGGCGCCTTATCTGGCCCAGGTACAGCCCGCCGCGAAGGTGCCCGTGGTGGTCGGAGCGGCTCCGTCGAGGCCGCAAGAGAACCTGCAAGACCAGCCGCAGCCGACGAGCGACGCGGCGAATGCGACGCAGACTCCGTCGCGACCGGCAACGCATGACGAGGCGTCCGCACCCGAGAACGCCTACGCCAAGGCACGCGATGCCGACCTGAAGCGGCAGGACGACAAGCGAAAATCAGATCGGCACCAGCAATGGGCCGCGCGGCATCAGCAGCAACGCGATCCGGACATGCGCGACGTCGAAGAACAAGTCCGCCGAGCCTCTGGTTCGCGAGAAGTGATCGTGCGGCGCGACGACTCCGATCACCGGGACTATGATCGGCGTGACGATGATCGGCCGGATTACGGTCGTCCCACGGGCTTCGGTTTCCCGCACCTCAATTTCTTCGGTCCGGATGATTAAACGTTTGCGCCCGCTGTCGCCTGCCTTTTGATCGAGGCAAGCAACAGCGGGCGCGTTCGCCGCCGTAATCGATGATGGCGTATCAGCCGGCTCTATCAGCCACCATGGGCTTCGACGACCGCGCGGCAGGGCGAGGACAGCTTCGCCTTGTTCTGCTCGAGGCAGGCGCGCATCTGCGGCGCCTTGCCGATGAATTGCGAGCAAAACGCCTCGGCGTCGGCGCGGCAGGCCATCTTCTCCTGCATGCTCGGGCCGGACTGGGCCGAGGCTTGCGAGATGCCCGCGATCACAACAGCGAGCGCGATGGCGGCGGATTTCAGATTGATGGACTTGGTGTTGATGGTCTTGGTCATGGGAGCACCTTTCGGGGTTGGGTGTGTGAAAGCGAGCGCAACCTCGTCGAAGTCAGCCGCAAGATCGATCCCATGTTCATGGTGTTTTGTGTAAGATATTGAAACGGCGTCGATATTTCGCGTCTGCCGTTTTCCCCCATGTCCATGGGATATTGCGAGCGGCGTGCCGGGTCCATGTTCCTCCTCACGACGGCTGCGGTGATCAACCGATCGATCGCAAGACCGCCAAACACTTTAAACAGGAGAGGACCATGACCAAGAAATCTCGTTTCGTGAGCGCCGCGATTGCCCTTGCTACGCTGGCCGGTGTTTCACTCGCAACCGCGCCGGCCAATGCGGCCGTCGTTGTCCGGCATGCCGCTTACGTCAATCCGTCGGCTGGGGTTGCCGTGAACCACTATGGCTACACCCGCGTGACGCCCTACGGCGTGAAGCATGTCGGTTACACCCGCGTGTGGCGCTAAGCGCCAGCGAACCAACATCAGCCTGCGCCGATCTGAGCGCGGTGGCGACCTTCGCCACCGCGTTCGGCGTTTTGGGTGCTGCTTTTTCTTCCTTCTCCCACAAGAGGAGAAGGGAAGAGAGATGGCGTGCTTCGTCGCTTCTGACGCACCCCATGTTCGTGGGATTTTGCCGGCGGCTTGCCGAGCGCATGTATCCGCGCATGGCGGCTGCGGTGATCGACCGATGCATCGCAAGACCGCCAACTGGTTCAACAGGAGAAGTACCATGTCGAAGTCTCGTACCCTTGGCACAGCGATTGCCTTTGCTGTGCTCTCGGCCGCTGCGCTCGCTGCCGCTCCCGCCAATGCCGCGGTGGTGTATTGCAAGACCGCCGGCGTGCCGCAGGGCTGCGTGGTTCGCACCCAGCCGGTCGTTGTCGCACCTGTCGTGCGGCCGGTTGCGCCGGCAGCGACCGCGGTTCGCGTAACCCGCGTCGGTTATGTCGGCGCCCCCGTCAGCGTGCGTCACGTCGGCTACACCCGCGTCACGCCCTATGGCGTCCGTCACGTCGGTTACACCCGCGTGCGTCGCTAACAACAACAGCGTATGAAAAATGCGTCAACAAGTTCAGCCGGCGGTGGCGTCACCCTCTGGAAAGCGGCGGGGCAATTGCAGCCTCACCGTGGTGCCGCCGCTGCCGGATGAAAGCTCGAGCTCCGCGCCGCATCTTGCGGCGCGGTTTTTCATGTTGCGCAGGCCGCGCGAGGAGGGTCGCGAGGGGCCATCAGCCGCAAAACCCTTGCCGTCGTCGGTGACCGTGATGCAGCCGCACTCGCCGGACGCCGCTTTCACCGTCTCGATGCTCACACCGATGCGCCGCGCGGACGCATGTTTCACCGCATTGGTCACGGCTTCATCGAGGATGCGGATGATCTGGATCACATGCCAGGGCCGCAGACTCGGATAGACCGGCAGGCCCGGCGGCACCGCATGCCAGTCGAGCGCGATGTCATGCGGACGCAGCTGCGCCGCGGCGCGGTCGCGCCAGGAGGCCAGTGCCAGCATCAGATCGCCGCCGATGTCGTCCATGGAATCGATGACGAGGCGCAGATCCTTCAGCGCCGCGCGCGCGGCATCGCCAATGCCGGCGCCGGCCGTGTCGCGCTCGCTCAGCGCCACGATGGAGACGAGCTGGCCGCCGAGCCCGTCATGCAAATCGCGCATCAGCCGCGCGCGCTCCCGCGCCAGTGCGGCGGCGCGCTCGCGCTCCTGCTCGCGGGCGAAACTGGCCTTGAGTTTTTCCTCGGCGTCGCGCAGCTGGATCGCCAGATGCGCGGCAAAGCCGTCGACGCGGTTCAACGCCTGGGCAAAGCGCCAGGTCAGCCCGACACCGATCGCGACCAGCATCGCCGAGTAGGAGATGCGCGTATAGAAGATGCGGTGGTCGGGGATGAGGCCTGCGACCTGCGCCATGTCATGCGTGAGTGTGGTCAGAACGATGGTGACGGCGCAGCCGAGCAGCAGGCTCGGCGCGTCCTGCTTTCGCATCTCCGACCACGCCACGATGATCCCCATGATCACGAGATGTGCGGCGAGCGCTGGTATGCCCAGCACCAGGAACGATTGCCGGACCGCATAGGGATCGCCGAACATCCCGATCAGCACCATGGTCAAGCCGGGTAGGAAGATCAGCGGCCCGAGCAGTCGCGGCCATTTGCGGGTGAAGAACAGGATGCCGAAAGCGAGCACGCAGGCGCTTTCGAGCGGTGCGGAGGCGAGCAGCGTCGCGCTCAGCTCGGGAAAGGTCGGCTGGTCGATTGCGGTCGGCAGGAAGGCCTGCATTGCGCCCAGCGCCATCGCCACGGCGAGCACCCCATAGGCCGCTTCGCCCCGCCGCACCGCCCACATCACGAACAGGATCACGGCCAACATGCCCTGCCAGGCCGAGAACATGATCGGCAGCGTGACGAAGAGCAGCGTGCGCCATTCGTAATAGGAGCGCAGGCTTTCGTCGGGGCCGGCATAGACCTTGTCCAGGAAGCCGGGGATCGGGCCCCAGACAAAGAGCTGCACGCTCACCTCGTTGTCGCCGTCGCGAAGCAGCGAAGCCGGGATCAACCCAATCTCGGGCGTTGCGCGGTCCGCGCGGTTGGCGGCGGGATCGCGCCGGCTGTCGAGGATCTCGACGCCGTTGACGAGCACGACGACGCCATTGGTGAAGCGCGGCAGATAGACCGACCAGGCACGCCCATTTTCGCGCGCACTCCAGGCAAAATGTCCGGTGAAGATCGCGGGCTCGGTCATCGAGAGGCGGGAGGGAACGAAGTCGGGCAGCGTCACCGCTCGGCTCTCGCCGCGGTCGGCGACGCTGAAGCCGCCGACCGCCAGTTGATCGGGCGGTTGCGGCAGCGGCAGCCGCAGCAAAACGATGCAGACAACCGCGATCAGCACCTGCAGCAGGACATATTGAACAAGACGCGAGGCGGTGCCACGCCCGCGCAAGGCGGGTGCGGCCGGGGCGGCCGGTTTGACGGCGCCATCCGTCACAGTTTGATCAGGCCCTGCTGCACGGCTTCGAACACGGCTTCACCCCGGGTGTGCACCTCGAGCTTGCGGTAGATGCTCTTGATATGGCCAGGCACGGTCTGGCGCGACATGCCGAGATTGGTTGCGATCTCGGCATAGCTGAAGCCCTTGGCAATGCCCCAGAGGATGTCGATCTCGCGCGGCGTCAGCCTTGCCGTATCGATCTCCGGCCCGCGCGGCGGCTCAACGCTCGTCTGCGTCCGCCGCACGATGAAGCGCGCGATCGAGGCCGAGATCGGCGAGTGGCCGGCGACGAGGTCGCGCACCGTGGCGGCGATGTCGGAAGGAAAGGCGTCTTTGAGGATATAACCGGTGGCACCGACCGTGATCGCGGAGATCACGGTCTCCTCGTCGCCGAGCGCCGAGATCACCATGATCTCGGTGTCGGGATGGCGCTGGCGCACCTCGCGGATGAGGTCGACGCCATGGCCGTCGGGGAGTTGCAGGTCGGTGAGCAGCACGCGCGGCACGCGCGCCGCAAGCGACGCGCGCGCCTCGCTGAGTGTCGCCGCGGCGGCGACGTCAAAGCCGGCCTTGACCAGCGCGTCCTGCAGCCGCCACAGCGTCGGCGGATCATCCTCGAGGAGCAGGATCGTGATCTCCTGCGCTGAAAGCTCTTGCGGTGAAGTCATCGCGTTTGTCCCAGCATTTGTCCTGGCACTTGTCCCGGCCAATTCCCTTGATCCAATAGCTTAAGCGAGATGTGGCATTTTGCTATCCCCATGTTCATGGGGGGAGGCGTCATCGCCGGCTGCCGCCTGCGCCTTGCGCCATTGCGCTGGTGTCAGGCCCATGTGGCTCTTGAAGGCGCGCTGGAACGCGGCCTCGGATTGATAGCCCACCGTTTCCGCCACCGCGCCGGTGGACATCGACGGATTCTTCAGCGCGTTGGCCGCCAGCGCCATGCGGATGTCGGTCAGGAGCTCGCTTGCGGAGCGTCCGAGCTTTTCCTGGAATTGGCGTGCCAGTGTCGCGCGCGACATGTGGCAGAGTTTTGCCAGCTCCGGCAGCGACCAGGCGCGAGCCGGCTCGTTGAAGAGGGCGGCGAGCACGGGCGCCAGACGCGGATGACCCGCAAGCGCGAGCAGGCCCGTCGGTGCATCCTGGGTCTCGCTGGCCAGCCGCAACACCAGCGCGAACATCGCAGCCGACAGCGCATTCAGCATCGCGCGCCCGCCGAGATGATCGGCTTCCGTTTCGCCGCGCATCAGCGCGACGAGAGCGGATAGCTGCATCGCTGCGCCTGAGTGTGTTTCGCCGCCGGCGGCGCGCACGACGAGGCGCGGCGGCAGATAATTCTGCATCAGATGATCGTGCGGAGGTGCGATGACGAAATGCCCGCAGAGCATGTCGAGCGCTTCACCCTTGCCGCCGTTCTCGCTGATCAGGAGATTGAGGCTTTGCCGGTTGTGCGCCGGCTTGGGCTTGGCGCCGCCACCGTCGTGCAGCACATGGCGCGGATTTCCGGGAAGCAGCAGGATGTCGCCGGCCTCGAGACGCAAGGGGCGGCCGCCGGCGGGATCTTCCAGCACCGCAGCGCCCGCCAGCACCGCGTGATAGGGGATCGCGCCCGCCTCCGCCGGCCCCTGATCGATCTGCCAGGGCGCGCCATAGAAGCAGCGCAGGTCGAGCCGGCCGTGCACCGGCATCATCTCGAACAGCCGGCTGAGCCAGTCCATGTTCATTCCTCCATATGAGACGATTGAGCATATAATCGATCTATATCAGCATTAAAAGTCTCGATCCATCCCCATATCGTGCACCCCGCAATCGTTGCTCAACCCAACCTTACGGAGTGCCACCATGTCTCGTCTCCCCGTTCCCGCCATCAAGGCCGCCAACGGCGCCACCGCCGAAATCTACGCGCAGATCCGGAAGGCGATCGGCAATGTGCCGAACACCTTTGCCGCGATCGGCGCTTATCGCCCCGAAGCGCTGAAGGCCATCCTCTCCGCCGACAGCGTGCTCGCCTCGGGTACTTTGTCCCGGCGCGACCAGGAAACCGTCAAGCTCGTGATCAGCAGCGTCGTCGGCTGCGACTACTGCGTCGCCGCGCACAGCCTGCTCGGCAAGCTCGCAGGCCTCAACCCCGATGAGCTGAAGAATATCCGCGACGGCAAGCCGACCGGCGATGCCAAGCGCGATGCACTGATCCGCTTCGTCCGTCTGTTGGCGGAGACGAGCGGCACGGTCAGCGCAGAGGAGTTCGCTGCGATCAAGGCCGCCGGCTACAGCGACGCACAGCTCGTCGACATCAGCCTCGCCTTCGCGACCACCGCCTTCACCAACGTCTTCAACCGCATCAACGACACACCCATCGACTTCCCCGCGGTCAGCTAACGCGACCGTTCGAGCCGAAGCCAACAAGGAGTTACGACCATGAACACGCTTATCGATACCGCCCTTCGCCCCTTGCTCAATCTGCTGCGCAGATCCGGCCTGTTGGCCGAAGATCTCGACTACCACGTCATCCGTGCCTCGATGGTGATCATCTTCCTGTTCTTCGGTTACCAGAAGTGGTGGGCCTATGAAGCCGAGCGGCTGGTGCCGTTCATCAGCAACGGCCCGCTGATCTCGTGGATGTATCCGGCCTTCGGTTATCGCGGCGCCAGCTGGTTCCTCGGCGCCTCCGAATGGACTTTTGGCGCGCTCATCCTCGCGGGGTTCTGGGACAAGCGCCTCGGCATCCTCGGCGCCCTCGGCTCGACCGTCACCTTCCTCATGACGGTGACCATCATCCCGTTCATGCCTGACGGGTGGGACCCGGTCGCCGGCTTCCCCGCGATGAGCGGCAATGTGCCCTTCCTGATGAAGGACGTCGTCCTGCTCGCCGCCTCGATCTACCTCCTGCGGCAGGATGTGCTGCGCGTTCCGAAGGATTGAGCCTCGCAAAAGCGCTCGACGGACAACCGCCGGCAAACCCAGGTTTGCCGGCGGTTGTCGTTTGTCCCCAGCCGCCCCGCGGGCGCTGGCGGTCGGGCCGCATCGTTGCTACATTACCCCTGCGAAGCTGCGTCGCGCGTCAGGAGCCAACATATCCCCGGGGCCTTATCGATCCTTTAGGGAACTGTCCCTGGCCGGGTCCGTGGATCCGGACATATGGTGCCCACCTACTTTCGTAGGGAACTCCGGGATCGCGTGCTTCAACGGCGTCTGCGGCTTCGCACTTTCTCTCGGTCAAACCCCGCGAAAGCGGGGTATTCAGTACGCTGCGGCGTTTCCGTGTAAGCACTAAGGTCTCTGGAATACTGGATCACCCGCACCTCGGCGCAGTTGCGCTTTAGGCGGGTGACAGTGGAAATTGACGCTGGGTGATTGCCTTGCCGACAGAGCGAACCAAAGCCGAGCTGCGCGCCACGGCACTGGCCAAGCGCGAAGCCTTGAGCGACAAGCAGCGCGAGGCCGCGGCCAACGCGCTGGCGAAGCGCGGACTGCCGCTGCCGATCGGATCAGGCATGATTGTCTCCGGCTATTCGCCGATCCGTAACGAGATCGATCCGGCGCCGCTGATGCAGAAGCTCGCGCTGCAGGGCGCGCAGCTTGCGCTGCCGACGGTGACCGCGCGCGGCAAGTCGCTGATCTTCCGCGCCTGGTCGCCCGGAGACCGGCTGACCCTCGGCATGCTCGGCATCCCCGAGCCATCGCCGGCCGCGGCCGAGGTCGTGCCCGATATCATGCTGGTGCCGCTCGCCGCCTTCGACCATGCCGGCCATCGCATCGGCTATGGCGCCGGACATTACGACTACACCTTTGCGCACTTGCGAAAGCACAAACCGGTCATCGGCGTAGGCCTTGCCTTCTCGGCCCAGGAAATCGACGGCGTTCCGGCCTTGTCCCACGACGTGGCGCTGGATTTTGTGCTAACGGAAAAGCGCGTGTTCGATTTCCGGAGCGGTTAATTGCGAATTTTGTTTGTCGGCGACGTCGTGGGCAGGGCAGGGCGTACTGCGGTGCTTGATCATCTGCCGGGGCTCGTCCGCGACTGGGCGCTCGACCTCGTCATCGTCAACGGCGAGAATTCCGCCGGCGGTTTCGGCATCACCGAGGCGATCTACCAGGAGCTGCTGGACGCCGGCGCCGATGCAGTCACGCTCGGCAACCATGCCTGGGATCAGCGCGAGGCGCTGGTGTTCATCGAGCGCGCGCCGCGGCTGATCCGCCCGGCGAATTTCCCGAGAGGCACGCCAGGCCGCGGCTCGGCGCTGGTCGAGACCAAGCGCGGCCAGCGCGCGCTCGTCATCAACGCCATGGGCCGCGTCTTCATGACGCCGTTCGACGATCCCTTTGCGGTGATTTCGCGCGAGCTCGAAGCTTGTCCGCTGCGCGAGGCGGCGGATGCCATCGTTGTCGACTTTCACTGCGAGGCGACCAGCGAGAAACAAGGCATCGGCTATTTCTGCGACGGCCGCGTCAGCCTCGTGGTCGGCACGCACACCCACGTGCCGACCGCCGATCACCAAATCCTCACGGGCGGCACCGCCTACATGACCGATGCCGGCATGACCGGCGATTACGACTCGGTCATCGGCATGCAGAAGGAAGAGCCGCTGCGCCGCTTCACGTCGGGCATTCCGTCCGGTCGCTTCGAGCCGGCCGGCGGCATGGCAACGCTGTCGGGTGTCGCGGTCGAGACCGACGACGCCACGGGGTTGGCGACAAAAATCGGGCCGGTGCGGATCGGCGGCAGGCTGGAGCCCGCGCTGCCGGAGTTCTGGCGCTCGTAGGCGCATCCGCGGTGCACTTCACCTCGCCCCGCTTGCGGGGAGAGGTCGACTTGCGAAGCAAGTCGGGTGAGGGGGACTCTCCGCGCACCGAGCTCGTGGAGACTCCCCCTCACCCTAACCCTCTCCCCGCAAGCGGGGAGAGGGAAGAAGCAGCGACGTCAGCTGTCAAAACCCGAAGAACTTTTCGCGCAGCGCGTCCTCGTATTTCGCCTTGGCTTCCTTGACGTTGCTGCGCATCTCGTCCTCCTCGAAATGCGCCTGCTCCCATTTGTCGACTTCGGCGACATCGTGATTGACGGAAGCGAGGTCTTCTTCCTTGCGGATCGCGCCAATCCAGGCTTCCACGGCGCTTCTGTAAGCCAATTGCAGTTCGTCGAGTTCGGTATGCTCGCTCATCTCAACCCCCTTCGCATGGCGGATGCTACGGGGAGCGGTTTATAGGGCGCGGAAGTGAACGGACGAAGACAGACGCTTCAGGACTCCCGGAAGCCCATCCGGAAAGCGCCCCAATGGCGGCCGTGGATGATGATCGGCGACGACAGGTCCTTCATCAGCACGAAATTCCCGCCGCCCATGTCACGCCGATAGGTCTGCACCAGGAATGGCCTGGTGTTCGCCGCGACCTTTTTCACCGCGCGGTCGCTGAAGAGCCGGCGGTTGCGGCAATTGGCGTTGTTCCAGACCGGGTCCTTGCCCTGCGGCTGGCGATAGTTCGGATTGTGCGTCGGCAGATATCCGCCCTTGGCCCAGGCGACGCAGAACACGATACGGGGATCGGATTTCTGGATCGGGTCCTGGATCGCGGGCAGCACGCGATCGGTGAACTCGACATAGTCAGTGAGATATTGCTTGGGATCGGTGCCGGCAATCTCGCGGTAGTTCTCGTCCATCAACCGTTCGATCGTGATCTCGCCGCGTTCGATCGCGGCCTCGAAAGTTTGCGTGATGCGCCGTGCGGTCTCGACCACGACGCGGATCAAGGGCGCGTCCGAGGTCTCGACGCCGCTGTCGGCGATCATGGCGATCAGGCCTTCGGAGGTCTCCAGCAATTTGGCGACCCGCTGGTCGGCACGCTTGAGGTCGCTCGAGGAGAGATCGACGCCCTTGGCGAGATGGCCGAGCTCCTCGATCACCTTGTCGCAATGCGAGAGATTGGAGGTCGCAGCTTTCGCGACGCCGTCGATCTCATGACCGACCCTGGAAAAGCCGTCCTGCACCCGGGCGATGATGTCCTGGATCTGCGCGGCACCAACGCCTGCGTTCTTCGCCCGGGTCGAGGCTTCGCCGCTCTCGCCGATCAGGCCGCCGACCTGGCCGTCGAGACCGCGAACGGTGTCGCCGATCTGTTGCGTCGCCTGGCGCGTGGCCTCTGCGAGATTTTTCACCTCGCTCGCAACCACCGCAAAGCCGCGCCCCGCGTCGCCCGCGCGCGCGGCTTCGATGGTGGCATTGAGCGCGAGCAGGTTGGTTTGCTTGGCGATCGCCTCGATCGAGGTCGATACTTTCGCCACCTGCGCCAGCGCCGACGATACGGCGCCGAGGCGCGTTTCGATGCGGCCGACCGCCTCGATCAATTGCGCGATGTGGCCGACGGCTGTCTCCACCGCGTTACGCGATTGCGTGATCTCGTCGACCGCGGCCGAGGTCGCCGACTGCACCGTTTTCGAGGCGCCGGCGATGTCGTGATTGGCGGAGACCATGGTCTTCGCCGTCTCTTGCAGATGGCCGAACAACTGCGACTGGGAGGAGACGCGCTGCGCCACCTCCTGCACATTGCCGGCGATATCGGCAAGCTCGACGCCGAGGCCGCCGATGCGGTTGGACAATTGATCGACCAGCCGCTCGCTGGGCGAGGGGGCGGCAACCGTGGACTCTGATTTGACTGGTTGTGCGCTCATAGTTTGTAAGCCGTGCGGAAGGCGCCCCAATGCCGCCCGCGAACACGGACGGGTACATCGATCTCGCGCATCATCACGGTAGTGCCGCCGCCCATGTCGCGAGCATAGCTCTGGATCAGATAGGAGCGCTGATTCTGTCCGGCGGCAAGGCCCGCGGCGTCGTTGAAGATGCGGCGATTGCGGCAGTTGGCCGTGTTCCAGGCGACATCGCCCGGCCGCTGCGGCTGCGAATAGACCTTGTTGTGCACCGGCAGGTAGCCGTTACGGTCGACCACCGCGCAGAACGCGACGCGCTTGTCCTTGACGAGGAACGCTTCCTGGAACGCCGGCAGCGCGCGCTCGGTCCAGTCGAGAAACCTAGTGCGGTACTGCACCGGATTGGTGCCTGATATCTCGGCATAGTTCGCATCGAAGAGGTCCTCGACCGAGACCGCGCCCGCCGCAACGCCGCGCTCGAAAATGCCGGCGAGGTCCACGCCGGCTTCGAGCGCGCGGGTGACGGCCTCGACGTTCTCCTCGCGGATCGACCACAGCACGTCTTCGATCTTTTCGCTGAGCTCCGCACTTGGCGCCTCGAACCGCGCCAGCGCACCGGTCTTGCTGTGTTCGCTGATGCGGACGCGGCAGCCGCCGATGCCGTCGAGCGTGACGTTGACGTTCTGGTGCAGCGGCAGGTTTGCTGCGTTCGGCCCCGAGATCAGGATCCCCTGCGAGGACATCTCATAGACGGGAGCTGCGATCGTGCCCATCGGGCCCGCAATCTCGATCTTGAGATGGCAGGGCAGGCGCTCCTGCTTGCGGCGGTCTTCGCTCTCGCCTTGGCGCAGCAGCACGGCGCTGCGGGTCTTGAGCTTGTGGGCAAACGTCGTGACGGCCTTGCCGGCGCTGGCGACGCTCTCGCCATGGGCGGCGGCCTCTCTGGTCGCGACGTCGATCTCGGCGGCGCTGTCGCCGACCGCGACGATGAACTGCGAGGCGGAGCTCGCATTGTCGGACATCTCGCCGGTGGTGCGGTTCTGCTCGGCGACCGCGCCATTGACGTTCGCGAAGACCGGGCGGATCGCCTCGATCGCCTGCGAAATCCGGTGCACGGCGTCCGCCGAGCCCGCGGCATCCTTCTGCAGCGCCTCGATCTTCCTGGTGATCTCTTCGGTCGCGCTCTGGGTCTGCACCGCAAGCGCCTTTACTTCGGTCGCGACCACCGCAAAGCCGCGGCCGGCGTCGCCGGCGCGTGCGGCCTCAATTGTGGAGTTCAGAGCGAGGAGCGTGGTCTGGCGCGCGATCTGCGCGATCAGATTGACGACATTGCCGATGGCGGCGGAGGATTCGCGCAGGCGATCGACATTGGCGCGGGCCTCAATGGCGGCGGCACTCGCCTCGTCGGCAAGCTTGCCGGCGTCGCGCACCTGCGCGCCGATGCCTTCGGCCGAGCGGGTGAATTTGTCGCTCACCTCGGCAAAGCTCGTCGCGGTGCTCCGCGCAGCACCACTGCGCCCCGAGAGCGCGGCGGTCCGCTCGCGGATGGTGGCAAGGGTCGCTGCGGTGGATTGCGCGCCGCCGGCGACCGATTGCGCCGCGCGCTCGAGCTGGCGGATCAGGCCGCCAAGCTCGAGGTCGAGCAATTCCAGGATTTCTCGGGCGGAGTCGGGCTCGGCCATTGGCTCAGCCGTGACTATTGCCTTGGCAGATTGGGCCGCCTTTGTCGCGACGACAGGCGCAGCCGGCTCCGGCACTGGTTTCCTGAACAAACCGAACGCCATTTATCTCTCTGGGGAACAAGCGGGAGTTGCGAACGCCATCCTTGCACTCAGCCGTGAAGTCAGGGTTAACGATTGCCTCATATTCCGGCAGGCGGCACTACCCACCTACCGGAGTGATACCCAAATCTTTGATTTCGGCCGGCCTTGCGCCTATAAGGCCGCGCTTTCCCCACTCCCAACCGTTAGCGATTCCCTAAAGAGATACCGTCATGGCCGGCCATTCCCAATTCAAGAACATCATGCACCGCAAGGGCCGCCAGGACGCCCAGAAGTCGAAGCTTTTCGGCAAGCTGGCGCGCGAAATCACGGTTGCGGCCAAGTTGGGCACCCCGGATCCCGCGATGAATCCCCGGCTCCGCGCCGCCATGGTCGCGGCACGCCAGGAGAACATGCCCAAGGACAATATCGAGCGCGCGATCAAGAAGGCGATCGGCGGCGAGGGCGATAACTATGACGAGATCCGTTACGAAGGCTACGGCCCCGGCGGCGTCGCCGTCATCGTCGAAGCGCTGACCGACAACCGCAACCGTGCCGCCTCCGACATCCGCTCCTACTTCACGAAGTCCGGCGGCAATCTCGGCGAAACCGGCTCGGTCGCCTTCATGTTCGATCGCACCGGCATCATCGAATATGATTCCAGCGTGGCCTCCGACGACGCCATGCTGGATGCCGGAATCGAAGCCGGCGCGGACGACGTGATTTCCGGCGAGGGCGGCCACGAGGTCTACGCCTCGCAGGAGAGCTTTCGTGAGGTCGCGAAAGCGCTGGAAGCCAAATTCGGCGAGCCGCGCAAGGCAGCCCTGACCTGGAAGCCGCAGAACACGGTTTCCGTCGACGACGAGACCGGCGAAAAGCTGTTGAAGCTGATCGACCTGCTCAACGAGCACGACGACGTCCAGAACGTGTTCGCCAATTTCGAGGTCTCCGACGCGCTGATGGCGAAGATGGGCGGCTGAGGCGCGCCGTTCCTTTCACGACACGTCAAGCAAGCATTCCTGACGCATTTTTCCTGGCCGCGTCGTCTCGCCGCGCGACGACAAGCGCCAAATGTGAAGGCATTTACATGCAATCATAGATTGATGTCGTAACAGTCTTGCCGCGTCTTACGAGGGTGGACGTCAGTGTTGATCAAGAGGAGAGAAACATGACTCTGCAGATACAGACGTTTACAGCGACAAGCGGCATCACGGCCCATCCTTCGGTCCAGGTTACCGTTCCCGCGGGTTGGAAGATTCTCGGCGGCGGCGCTTTCGATCATTGGTCGGGCGCGGGCAGTCTGCTCACCGCATCCTATCCGCTGAACGACCACACCTGGTTCGTGGCCGGCAAGGATCACGAAATCTCGTCGCCGGCGTCGATCACGGCCTACGCCATCGCGCTCCACGATCCCGAAAATGAATGGGACGTGACCATCAAGGCCGAGCCGAGCGAGCCCGCCGCGCATCCGTCGGCCGTCGCCGTGCTGCCGGCAGGCTTTGTGCTCACCGGCGGTGGCGCATTCGTCAACTGGCACGGCGCCGGCAATCTGCTGACGGCTTCGTTCCCGAACAGCAACACGAGCTGGGAAGTCCGCAGCAAGGACCATGACATCTCCGATCCCTCGCAGATCACGGCCTATGCGATCGGCATGCGGCCGAAGTCGAACGGCAGGAAATTGCGCCACGAGATCAAGCAGGCGCAAGGTGCCGTAGCGGCGCATCCGAACGCGACAGTGCAACTCGATCCGGGCTGGAGCCTGTCGGGAGGCGGCGCGTTCGACAACTGGACTGGCGACGGCAACCTGCTGACAGCGTCGTTTCCGCGGGGCGAGGGCTGGGTCGCCTCCGGCAAGGATCACAAGGTCTCTTCGCCGGCGGCCATCACGGCCTATGCCATCGGGCTGCGCGAGCAATGAGCCGCGCTGAGCGAGGCTCTTCCAGTCCGATGAGCTTCGCATGACAGTGAGTTGGGCGGGGGCGCAACGTGCGCGTTCCTGCCCACTCCCGCCCCCTGAATGAACATCATTCCCTTGTGGTCTGACGTTCCGTTTCTGTTTCACGGGTAGCCCCGAGCCGCTATCACTGACCCATGGCACCGCAAGCGATTCGCAGTCCTCTCCGCATCCTCGGCATCGATCCGGGGCTTCGCCGCACCGGATGGGGCGTGATCGAAAGCGACGGCAATCGCCTGGTGTTTGTCGGCTGCGGATCGGTGGAACCGCCCGATCATCTGCCCTTGGCGAGCCGGTTGCTTGCCATTCACGACGGGCTTTCCGCCGTGCTCCGCGACCTCAATCCGGCGGAAGCCGCGGTCGAGCAGACCTTCGTCAACAAGGATGGCGTCGCCACGCTGAAGCTTGGGCAGGCGCGCGGGATCGCGATGCTGGTGCCGGCGATGTTCGGCATCGCGGTGTCCGAATATGCGCCGAACCAGGTGAAGAAGACGGTGGTCGGTGCCGGACACGCCGACAAGAACCAGATCGCCATGATGCTGAAGATCCTGCTGCCGAAGGCCGAGCCGGCGTCGGCGGACGCAGCCGATGCGCTTGCGATCGCGATCACCCATGCGCATCATCGCTCAAGTGCGACGCTGCGGCTGAAAGTGGTCGGCATATGATCGGTAAGCTCAAGGGCCTGATCGATTCCTATGGCGAGGATTTCGTCATCCTCGACGTCGGTGGGGTCGGCTATCAGGTGCATTGCTCGACGCGCACGCTGCAGGCGCTGCCTTCGCCGGGCGGCGCGGCGGTGCTGTCCATTGAAACCTACGTCCGCGAGGACCAGATAAAGCTCTTCGGCTTCAAGAGCGACATCGAGCGCGAATGGTTTCGGCTGCTGCAAACCGTGCAGGGCGTCGGGGCCAAGGTCGCGCTCGCAGTGCTCGGGACGCTGCCGCCGGCCGAGCTCGCCAATGCCATCGCGCTCCGCGACAAGGCCGCGGTGTCGCGCACGCCTGGCGTCGGCCCGAAGGTTGCCGAGCGCATTGTCACCGAATTGAAAGACAAGGCGCCGGCCTTTGCCAATGTCGACCCGGCGCTGGTCAATCTGTCCGGTGCGATCGACGACCAGCGCGCGCCGCGCCCCGTTACCGACGCGATTTCGGCGCTGGTCAATCTCGGTTATGGCCAGCCGCAGGCGGCGGCCGCCATTGCGTCGGCCTCGCGCAGCGCAGGCGAGCATGCCGAAACCGCCCAGCTGATCCGGCTGGGCCTGAAAGAATTGTCGAAATAGAGCATGATCCGGAAAAGTGTGAAGCGGTTTTCCGAAAAGATCATGCTTAAATCAAGAATCTAGAGCGCGATGACTCTCATCGCGCTCTAGACTATATCCCGCCGGGCCTACCGACCGACGAAGGAATGCATTCTCCGCCATGCTGAGCAAAAAGGACAAGGAGCTGATCGCCGCCGCCACCGACGCGATCAGCTCGCGCTATCGCAACGACTGGCAGGAAGTGGGCGCCGCCATGCGCACCCGCGACGGCCGCATCGTCACGGGCGTCAACATCGACGCCTATATCGGCCGGATCGCCGTCTGCGCCGAGGCGATCGCGATCGGCCGCGCCATCACCGAGACCGGCGACAAGGGCATCGAGACCATCGTCGCCGTGCGTCATCCAAAGCCCGGCGAACCCGGCAAGATCGCGGTGGTCTCGCCCTGCGGCATCTGCCGCGAGTTGATCCATGACTATGACGCCAAGGCGCGCGTGATCGTGCCCGACAACGGCAAAGAGCCGACGGTTGCCAAGATCGGCGAGCTGTTGCCGAATAAATATTGGCGAGGCAACAAGAAGTGAGCACCTCGCGCATCGTCACGCCGGAGCGGCGCAACGAGGATACCGGCGACACCGCGCTGCGGCCGCAGGTGTTGTCGGAATTCGTCGGCCAGGCCCAGGCGCGGAAAAATCTGTCGATCTTCATCGAAGCGGCGCGCAAGCGCGGCGAGGCGCTGGATCACGTGCTGTTTGTCGGCCCCCCGGGGCTCGGCAAGACCACGCTGGCGCAGATCGTGGCGCGCGAGCTCGGCGTCGGCTTTCGCGCGACATCGGGCCCGGTGATCGCGAAGGCCGGTGATCTCGCGGCTCTCCTCACCAATCTCGAAGAGCGCGACGTGCTCTTCATCGACGAGATCCATCGTCTGTCTCCGGCCGTGGAAGAAGTGCTCTATCCCGCGATGGAGGATTTCCAGCTTGATCTGATCATCGGCGAAGGCCCCGCGGCACGCTCGGTCAAGATCGAGCTGTCGAAATTCACCCTCGTCGGCGCGACCACGCGGGCGGGGCTCCTCACCAATCCCCTGCGCGACCGTTTCGGCATTCCGGTACGGTTGAATTTCTACACCGTGGATGAGCTCGAAAAGATCGTGAGCCGCGGCGCCCGCGTGCTCAAGATCGGCATGACCGAAGACGGCGCCAACGAGATCGCGCGCCGCGCCCGCGGCACGCCGCGCATCGCCGGTCGGTTGCTCCGCCGCGTGCGTGACTTTGCGTCGGCCGCGAATGCCGACGCCATTGATCGCAAGATCGCCGACCATGCGCTGAGCGCGCTCGAAGTCGATGCGGCCGGCCTCGATGCGATGGACCGCCGCTATCTGACGACGATCGCGATGAACTATGGCGGCGGGCCGGTCGGCGTGGAGACGCTCGCCGCGGCGCTGTCGGAACCGCGCGACGCGATCGAGGACATCATCGAGCCGTTCCTGATCCAGTGCGGCTATCTGCAACGTACCCCGCGCGGCCGGCTGCTCACCTCGCACGCCTTTCGCCACCTTGGCGTGGCTGAGCCGACGCGCGATCCCTCGCAGTTCGGGCTGTTCGGTAATGATGATGAACAGGATTAACGATATCTGCTGAAAAGCTGCACGAGCGCACCCGAATTCCGCTGTAATCGAATTACAGAAACGGCGGGCATCACCATTTCCTGTCCTGATGATCACACGCCGCAAATTCCTTCGCTTCCTGGCCGGCCTCGGTGCCTTCGGCACCTCGACGGCGGCCTATGGTTTCGGCGTCGAACCGCTGCTGCGGCTCAACGTGACGCGCTACGACTTGACGCCGCCGCAATGGCCTGCGGGCTTTGAGCTCAAGATCGCCGCCATCGCCGATATTCACGCCTGCGATCCCTGGATGTCGCCCGCGCATATCGAGGCGATCGTCGAACGCACCAACGCTCTTAATCCTGATGTCATCGTGATGCTCGGCGACTACGTGGCCGGCCATCGCTATGTCACAAAGCCGATGCCGCCTTCGGATTGGGCGTCGGTGCTGGCGCAGCTGAAAGCGCCGCTCGGCGTGCATGCGATCCTCGGCAATCACGACTATTGGTCCGACCGCGCGATCCAGCGGGAAGGGCAGGGCAAGACCGTGGCGCGGCAGGCGCTGGAAGCGGTCGGCATTCCCGTCTACGAAAACGACGTGACGCGCGTGACCAAGGGCGACCATTCCTTCTGGCTCGCCGGGCTCGGCGATCAGCTCGCCTATCTGCCGGCGCGGCGCTTCCGCCCCGTGCATCGGATCGGCGTCGATGATCTCGGCGCGACGCTCGCGAAAGTCACCGACGATGCGCCGGTCATCTTGCTGGCGCACGAGCCCGATGTCGTTGCGCACGTGCCGGGCCGTGTGGCCTTGCAGCTCTCCGGCCACACCCATGGCGGTCAGGTCCGGTTGTTCGGCTGGTCGCCGGTCGTGCCGACGCGCTTTGGCCACCGGCTCGCCTACGGTCACGCCAAATTCAATTGCGACGTCATCGTCTCCGGCGGCCTCGGCTGCAGCATCATGCCCTTCCGCCTCGGCGTGCCCCCGGAAATCGTGCTGGTGACGTTAGGGGCAGGGCAGGCATTGTCTTAGGGCACGCTTGCACGGCAGCCGGTTTTGCGCAAAACGACTGCTTTGGGCAATCGAGGGCGCAATTGAGCAACCCCATTCTCGACGGCGAGATCCGCGACGGTCGCCATCACATGCAGGTCCGGGTCTATTACGAGGACACGGATTTTTCCGGCATCGTCTATCACGCCAATTATCTGCGCTTCATGGAGCGCGGGCGCACCAATCATCTGCGGTTGATGGGCGCCGAGCAGCATACGCTGTTCGCCGAGGCGGAAACCGAGACGCCGGGCTTTGCTTTCGTGGTGCGCTCGATGACCCTCGACTTCCTGCGGCCCGCGCGGATGGACGATGTTCTCGATGTCGTGACCTGGCCGGTTGCGGTGAAGGGCGCTTCGATCGTGCTCGCGCAGGAGGTACGGCGCGGCGAGGAGGTGCTGGTCAAGGCCGAGGTGCGCGTGGCCTTCATCAGCGGAGGCCGCGCACAGCCGATTCCGAAATCGATCCGCGCCTTGATGAAGGCCGATTTGATTTAGTGATCGGCCGATACGAGTTCGGCCATCGACTTGTCGCGCGGCGGCGCTAGATTTGCGGCCTCACCAAACGCCGAGGCCATCATGTCGCGTCCGCCGCTGCCGCCCTTCACCAAGGAAACCGCCGCCCAGAAAGCCCGCATGGCGGAGGATGCCTGGAATTCACGCGATCCCGAGCGCGTCTCGCTCGCCTATACCGAGGACAGCCGCTGGCGCAACCGCTCGGAATTCTTCGAAGGCCGCCAAGCCATCGTCGCGTTCCTCACGCGCAAATGGGCGAACGAGCTCGATTACCGCCTGATCAAGGACCTCTGGGCCTTCGACGGCAATCACATTGCCGTGCGCTTCCAGTATGAATGGCACGATGCCAGTGGCCAGTGGCATCGCTCCTACGGCAATGAGCAGTGGGAGTTCGACGAGCACGGCCTGATGCGCCGCCGCGAAGCCAGCATCAATGATGTGAAGATCGCCGAGAAGGACCGGCGTTTTCATTGGCCGGCCCCGGGGCCGAGGCCGGCTGATGTGCCTGGGTTGGGGGAGAGCCCGTTCTGAACAACCACGAGCGGAGAGTAGGGTGGGCAAAGGCGCTCTTCGCGCCGTGCCCACCAACCGGTATCGACCGTTGAAGGTGAGTACGCTTCGCTTTGCCCACCCTACGAAAATCCACGCGACCTACGCCGCCGCCTTCTGCCTTGCGAGTTCGGCCTTATACAGCTCGAACTCCTCCGCGATCGCCTTCGCAACGCTCGGTCGCCCGCGCAGGCGCTCGTAATAGGCTTTCACAGCCGGCCATTTCGCGAGCTCGACAGGTGGCGTTGCCATGGTCCAGTTGATGACGGTGACGAGATAGGCGTCCGCCACGCTGAAATGGTCGAGCAGATATTCGCGACCCTTCAGATAGTTCTCGAGATAGTCGAGCCGCGACAGGTTCTTCTCCAGCACGTAGCTCTTCACCTCTGGACCCGCCTTCTTGTCGAGCAGCGGAACGAACAACCCCTTGTGCAGTTCGGTCCCGATGAAGCAGAGCCATTGATGCAGCCGGCTGCGCTCGCTCGCGGAACTGGTGCCGAGGCCGGACTTCGGAAAACGATCCGCCACATATTGCAGGATCGCTGCGTTCTCGGTCAGCACCGTGCCGTCGTCGGTGCGCAGGGTCGGCACCAGGCCGAGCGGGTTCACGTCCCGGAAATTCGAGCCGTCGTTCTGCACCAGCTTGGTCTTGGGATCGACCTCGAGATAGGTCGCGGCCTCACCGGCCTCGTAGAACGCGATCCGGGTCGCCATCGAGCAGGCGAGCGGCGAGAAATAAAGGTCCATGGGGTGCCTCCTTGGCGGTCGGGCCTCTACGAAATGACCAGCTGTTGATTTTTATACTATCTCGCATAATATAAATCCGGTCAAGGGATTTATTGCGAAATGGTACAAAAACCAAAAAAGACATCCACCATCAAGGCGCCGTCAGCCACATCCGACGCTGCGGCTGCGCCAAGGCGCCGCGGGCGGCCGCGTGCCTACGAGCCGGACGTGGCGCTCGCCAAGGCGCTCGACCTGTTCCGCAAGGACGGTTTTGCCGCGACCTCGCTCGATGATCTCAGCGCCGCGACCGGCATGAACCGGCCGAGCCTCTACGGGGCATTCGGTGACAAGCGCGAGCTCTACATCAAGAGCTATCAGCGCTACCGCGACGACGCGCGCGCGGCGATGATCTCGGTCTTCCGCAGCGAAGAACCGATCCGCGAGCGGCTGAAGCGCATCTATGCGATCGCGCTCGACATCTATCTGTCGGGCGAAGCCGGGCCGCGCGGCTGCTTCACGGTGATGACCGCCGCCTCCGAAGCCGTGGCCGATCCGGACATCCGCACTATGGTGCTGGACGGTTTTGTCGAACTCGACAAGGCGTTCATCACCTGCTTCCGGCGCGCGAAAGAGAAGGGCGAGCTCTCCGAAAGCGCCGATCCGCTCGTGCTGGGCCATCTCGCGTCCGCCACCATCCACACCGTCGCCATCCGCGCGCGGGCGCGTGTGCCGCGCAAGGAGCTGGAAGCGATCGTCGATGGCGCCATCGACGTGATGTGCCGCGCGGCGTGATCCGCGGGCCGCGATAATCTCAGGTTCGATCGCTGAGTAGCCGTCATTGCGAGGAGCGCCAGCGACGAAGCAATCCATTCTGTCCACGCTGCGAGATGGATTGCTTCGCTGCGCTCGCAATGACGATGCAACCTACATTTTATAGTTGACGCCCGATCCGCGACGTTGTATTTAACCCATAGGTTATTTAACCATTAGGAAAAATACGGATGCCCGATCCCCTGAGCGCGACCTTTGCTGCGCTTGCCGATCCGACCCGAAGGGCGATCCTGTCGCGGCTCGCGCTTGGCGAAACCTCGGTGCTGGAGCTGGCAAAACCGTTCGACATGAGTCTTCCGGCGATCTCCAAACATCTGAAGGTGCTGGAACACGCCGGCCTGATCTCGCGCGGACGCGAAGCGCAGTGGCGACCATGCCGGATCGCGCCGGTGTCGTTCAAACAGGCTGATCAATGGCTCGGCGGCTTCCGCCGCTTCTGGGACGAAAGTTTTGCGCGCCTCGATGGCGTGCTCGAGGAGATGAAGGCCGAGGGGAAATTGAAGGGTTCCGCGCGAGGCAAGCGCAAGATGCCAGTGAAAAAGGAGAAGTAGAATGGATGCTAGAGTGAACAAGACGCTGAAGGTCACGACTCCCTCCGATTTCGAAATCGAGATGACGCGCGAGTTCGACGCGCCGCGCCGCTTCGTGTTCGCGGCCATGACGAAGGCAGAATACGTCAAGCGCTGGCTCGGCTGCGCGCAAAATCCGATGCTCATTTGCGAGATCGATCTGCGTGTCGGCGGCGCCTACCGCTTTGCGTTCGGCGGACCCGATGGCCAAGTGACTACGCTTGAGGGCATCTATACCGAGGTGACGAGCCCCGAGCGGCTGGTCTTCCTCGAACGCTTTGGCATGCCCGGCTTCACCAGCGACGAGTACCAGGTGACGTCGACCTTCGTGGAGCACGGCGGCAAGACCACGCTGACGACGACCATCCTGCATTCGAGCAAGGAAAATCGCGACGGTCAGCTCAATGCCGGCATCGACAAGGGCGTCGAGCCCGCCTACGAGCGCATCGCCGAGCTCGTTGCAACGATGGTGTGACGCTCCAGGGTGGAAGCGGATGGCTCTCACGATGTCGTCCTGGCGAAAGCCAGGACCCATACCGCGGGATCTATCGGTGAAGCGACGTGGCAGCAGCGGAGCACACAGCGTAAGCCTGTGGTAATGGGTCCTGGCTTTCGCCAGGACGACGGCTGCTAATATCCCCGCCCGCGATCGACGACATTTTCCAGCGCGCCGCCGGCCTCGAAGCGCTCGATCTGGCGGGCGACATATCTGGAAATCGCGTCGGGATCGGTGTCGGCCGCATTATGCGGCGTGAGCACGACCTTGGGATGGGTCCAGAACGGGCTTTGCGGTGGCAGCGGCTCCTCGGAGAAGACATCGAGCGAGGCCGCGCCGAGCGTGCCGTCATCGAGGCAGGCGATGATGTCAGCTTCGTTCTGCAACCCGCCGCGGCCGGCATTGATCACGGCCGGCGCGCCCAAAGGGCTCGTCCGGTTGAGCTTTGCAAAAACGTCACGGTTGAGGATGTGTCGTGTGTTTGACGTCAGCGGCAGGAGGCATACCAGGATGTCGGTCTGGCGCAGGAAAGCGTCGAGGCCGGCTTCGCCGTGAAAGCATTGCACGCCCTCCATCCGCCGCTCGCTCCGGCTCCAGCCCGAGACGCGAAACCCGACGTGTTTCAGCACCCCGGCTGCGTGAGCGCCGAGCACGCCCATCCCCATGATGCCGACCGAGATCGCGCCGGCCGGCCACTGGTGTTTCGGCGCCCAGCGCTTTTGCCGCTGCGACTCGCGCAAATAGGGTTCCTGGCGGTGATGCATCAGCACATGCAGCGCGACATATTCGGCCATGCGGGAGGTCAGGTCATCGACTGCGACCCGGACCAGCGGCACGGCCGGCAGGGTCTGGTCCGCCATCAGTGCATCGACGCCGGCGCCGAGATTGAAGATCACCTTCAGGTTCGCAAAACCCGCCAATTCCCCCGGAACCGGCTTCCAGACCGCGGCATAATGCACGTCCGCGGGCACAAGCTTCGCCTCGGCGAGCGGCAACACGCGCCGGTCGCGGCACACCTCGCCGAATCGATGCTTCCACCGCTCCCCGGACCAGTTTTCGGTCCCGCCATGGATCAAGAGGGCCAGCGCGCCTTTGCTCATTTTCAAGTCCCAAATTCCAACGTGACCTGCACCACAGTACAGATCGATGCGCGGGTCTAGCCTCCTCGCATTGGACATGGAGGACACCCACAATGCGCAAATTCATCTTGATTTCGGCCCTGCTTTTGGCTTCCGCTTCCGCCCACGCCGGCCCGACCTCGGATCGCGGCCTAGTGCTGGCCGCCGCCGACACGCCGACCACGACGGCCCCCGGCACGGACACGGCTCAACCGGCCGCCCAGCCGCTGCCGCCGGCCACCGAGACCGACACCGCCAAGGACACTGCCAAGGACACTGTCAAGGACACTGCCAAGCCGCAGACGGCGGACGCGCCCAAGCCGCGCGCTTCCAAGCCGCGCAGCCAGGCCCGCCGCTATGAAGGCGACGAAGCAAAGGCGCGCCGCATCGCCGCCAAATACGGCATCTCCTGGTAACTTCCTCTGTTCGAGGCCGCGGGCAGACCGCCGCGGCCTCGAGCCTTCCGGCCGGCACGCGAATATGACAAGCGTCAGATACATCCTGCTCGTTCTCTGCCTGTTCAGCCTGGCCGCGAAAATCTCGGTCCAGAGCGGCCGGCATCTGCATGTCGCCGCCGCGACCGTGACCCGTTCCTGAAACGTCCGTCGGCCGGAACCGCCCGCAAAATTTCTTAACCCCGTTGTCGGCTCCGGGCATACTCCTTCGTCCTTGAAGCAAAAGGGACGACACCGGATGCTCTACGCCATACTTTGCTACCATGATGAGGATTTCGTCGGCTCCTGGACCAAGGAGCAGGACGAGGCCGTCATGAAGAAACTCATGGTCGTGCAGGACAAGCTCGCCAAGCAGGGTCGGCTCGGTCCGGTGGCGCGGCTGTTGCCGACCACGGCCGCGACCACGCTGCGCAAGGATGATCCGCCGCTGGTGCTGGACGGCCCCTATGCCGAGACCAAGGAGCAGCTGCTCGGCTTCTATGTGATCGACTGCAAGAATCTCGACGAGGCGGTGGAGGTCGCCAAAGACCTCGGGGCCGCCAATCCCGGCGGCGCCTATGAGATCCGTCCCGTCGGCCTGTTCATGCCCGGGAGCAGGCCTGCATGACCACAACCGACACCGCCTGGATCGATGCCGCGCTGACGTCGGCGCGGCCCCAGGCGGTCGGCGCGCTGCTCCGCTATTTCCGCAATCTCGATACCGCGGAAGAGGCGTTCCAGAACGCCTGTTTGCGTGCGCTGAAGACCTGGCCGCAGAACGGCCCGCCGCGCGATGCGGCGGCCTGGCTGATCATGGTCGGGCGCAATGTCGCGATCGATGAAGTCAGGCGTAACCGCAAGCAGCAGCCGCTGCCGGAGGACGACCAGTCGATCTCCGACCTCGACGATGCCGAGGAGGAGATCGCCGAGCGGCTCGACGGCTCGCATTATCGCGACGACATCTTGCGGCTGCTCTTCATCTGCTGTCATCCGGACCTGCCGGCGACCCAGCAGATCGCGCTGGCGCTGCGCATCGTCTCAGGGCTCACCGTCAAGCAGATCGCGCGTGCGTTTCTCGTGAGCGAGGCGGCGATGGAGCAGCGCATCACCCGCGCCAAGGCGCGCGTCGCTGAAGCCAATGTGCCGTTCGAGACGCCGGGCGCGGTCGAACGCTCCGAGCGGCTCCTGGCCGTCGCCGCCATGATCTATCTGATCTTCAACGAGGGTTATTCGGCGAGCGGCGACACCGCCGAGATCAGAAAGCCCCTGAGCGAGGAGGCGATCCGGCTAGCGCGGCTGCTGCTGCGGCTATTCCAGAGCGAGCCGGAGATCATGGGACTGACAGCGCTGCTGTTGCTGCAGCATGCCCGCAGCGAGGCGCGCTTCGATGCCGATGGCGCGCTGATCCTGCTCGACGACCAGGACCGCACGCTGTGGAATCAGAAAATGATCGCCGAAGGGCTCGCGCTGATCGACAAGGCGATGCGCCACCGCAAGAGCGGGCCGTACCAGATCCAGGCCGCCATCGCCGCGCTGCATGCCCGTGCCGCGACGCCCGAAGAAACCGACTGGAAGCAGATCGATCTGCTCTATGGCGCGCTCGAGCTGATGCAGCCGTCGCCGGTGGTCACGCTCAACCGCGCGGTCGCGGTCTCCAAGGTACGCGGGGCGGAAGCCGCACTCGAGATGATCGAGCCGCTGGCGCCGCGGCTCGCCAATTATTTTCATTTCTTCGGCGTACGCGGCGCCTTCCTGATGCAACTCGGCCGCAACGACGAAGCCCGCGTCGCCTTCGACCGCGCTATCGCGCTTGCCAACACCTCGGCCGAAGCGGCCCACATCCGCATGCATCTCGACCGCCTGATGCGCGACAGCCAGAAGCGCGACAAGAAGGCGGGGAAGTAGGCGCAATCATTCCCGCCTCGTCATGGCCGGGCCTGACCCGGCCATCCATCAATCTTCGCAAGATTCTTCTTTGGTGATGGATGCCCGGGTCAAGCCCGGGCATGACGACTGAAATCTTTTTTCAAAAATTTTGCCCATCCCTGTCGGCCCGCCGCTCCCCCGTTCGTCTATTGGCCAGAACACGCTTTTAGTGGGGAATGAGCCATGTCGACGAACGTGCTGAACGAGCCGGTCTCGATGCGAGACCATTTGCTGAGCCGCCTGATCGGCGGTCTGATCATCCTCTGTCTCATGATTGACGGCGCAATCAAGCTCGTGCCGTGGCCGTCGGTCATCGAAGCCATGGACAGGATCGGCTATGGTTCGAACGACGCGCTGGCGCGTGCGCTCGGCGCCATCACCACCGCCTGCATCGCGCTCACGACGATCCCGCCGACCTCGATCGTCGGCGCGATCCTCTGGACCTCCTATCTCGGCAACGCCCTCGTTACTCACCTTCCAATCGTTTGATCCCTTACGGAGCCATCCATGTTCGAGACCCTTGTCATCATTGCTGTCGTGCTCGCGATCATCATCGCGATCGTGCTGATATCAGCGTCCACCAAGCCCGATACGTTTCGTATTCAACGCGCGGCCGTCATGAATGCGCCGGCGGAAAAAATCTTTCCGCTGATCGCCGACTTCCATCAATGGCTGGACTGGTCGCCGTGGGAAGGACGCGACCCGGCGCTGAAGCGCACCTATTCCGGCACCGAACGCGGCAAGGGCGCGGTCTACGCCTGGGACGGCAACAAGAATGTCGGCTCCGGCCGCATGGAAATTCTTGAAGCGAGCTCACCGTCGAAGGTCGTGATCAAGCTTGATTTCCTGAAGCCGTTCGAGGCGCACAACACCGCCGAATTCACAATGCTGCCGCAGGGCGGTGCGACCAACGTCATCTGGGTGATGCATGGTCCGGCTCCCTTCATGTCGAAGGTGATGCAGGTGTTCATGAACATGGACCGCATGATCGGCAAGGACTTCGAAGCCGGCCTCACCAACCTCAAGGCGGTTTCCGAGAAGTAAGCCAACCACTCACCATCACTCAAGCCAGGAGCGAGCGATGCTTAATCCCTACCTGTTCTACAATGGCAATTGCGAAGCCGCGTTCAAATATTACGAGAAGGTGCTCGGCGGCAAAATCGAATTCCTGATGCGCGCCGACGAGGGCCCGGCGGACATGAAACCGTCGCCCGGTAATGAAAAGAAGATCATGCATGCGCGGATGTCCATCGGCGCTCAACTCCTGATGGCCTCCGACGCGCCTCCCGATCATTTTCACAAGCCGCAGGGCTTTGCGGTGTCGCTGACGGTCACCGACCTCGCCGAGGCCGAGAAGAAATTCAAGGCCCTTGCCGAAGGCGGAGCTGAGAATATGCCGTTCGAAAAGACCTTCTTCTCGAAAGGTTTTGGCATGTGCGTCGACCAGTTCGGCCAACCCTGGATGGTCAACTGCCCGCTGGAGGGGATGGGTTAGGGTCCTCGGTGCCGTAGGGTGGGCAAAGCGCAGCGTGCCCACCATTCACGAGATGAACAAGGATGGTGGGCACGGCGCGTTCGCGCCTTTGCCCACCCTACGACCGATGCATGCGTCGAGAGTTCATCACCGGCACGGCCGGTACATTGCGCTCAATTCCCGGCCGCGCAGCAGCAGCACCCGCGACGTCAATCCACCGTGGCGGATGATCCAGTCCCTCACCGGGCCGGGATAGGCTTCGAGCACGAGCTCGGAGGCCTCCGGCTCGGCGTACATCCGGCCGCGGCGATCCATCGAGCGCGCGGCGTGGAAGCCGAGCACCGCGCGTCGCGTCACGCAGATGCGCTCGTGCGGCACCACGCTCAGGACCAGCGTGCAGGCCGACATGCAGGGGCCGTCGATCACCACGCGCTCGCCGGAGGCCGCTACCTTGTCGAACATATCGAGGAACGGGCCGACCTGTCCGCCGGGGCTTTCCAGGATGCGCACGTCGGCGCGCGCGAACATCGTCACGCAGGCCCACAGCACGACCGCCAGCAGCAACGTGAAGATGATCCGCGTGACGGTCAATGCTGCCTCACCCGTTTCGCCGCTGACCGCGCAAGGTCGGCAGCCCGATGCCTGCCGCATCGAAGCCGCCATCGACGGCTAAAATTTGTCCGGTGATGTAACTCGCACGATCGCTGCTCAGGAAAAAGATGGCCTCCGCCAGTTCCTCTTCAAGTCCGTAGCGATTGAGCGGGATCGCATCGTGATAGTCGGCGCGGATTTCCGCGGTGTGCACGGCCTTCGCCATCGCGGTGTCGACCGGTCCGGGCGCTACGCCGTTGACGCGGATGCCGAGCGAGGCGAGCTCGACGGCGAGCTGTTTGGTGAGATGGGCGAGCCCCGCCTTGCTGGTGCCGTAGGCCGAGCGCAGCGTGGAGGCGCGCACCGCCGAGATCGAGGTGATGTTGACCACCGCTCCGCCGCCATGCTCGCGCATCAGGGCTGCGGCTGCCTTGGTGCACAGGAACGGTCCAGTGAGATTGACCGAGAGGATCCGGTTCCAGTCGGCATCAGAGGTCTCCAGCAGCGGCGCGAATACCGCCACTCCCGCGTTGTTGATCAGCGCATCGAGCCGGCCGAAACGCGCGGCGACCTGTGCGATCGCCGCAGTCACCGCCTTGGCATCGGACACGTCGCAATGGAGCGCCAGCGTGTCGTCCGGTTTGGCAAGCGCCGCGACCGCTCCTGCGAGCAACTCGCCCTCGATGTCGAGCAGCGCCACGCGCCAGCCGTCGGCGAGAAAGCGTCTGGCAGTGGCGAGCCCGATTCCGCGCGCGGCGCCGGTGACGAGTGCGACTTTGGGCGGGGAAGAGGGCATGGGCAATCCATGGTCGAGCGAGCCTTCGCCCTCCCTAGCACGAAAGCGAACCGTCTTCGCAAGCGGGCGCTGCCATCACCGATGCCAGCGCGCCTCGCTTATGCGGCCGGATCAGGCCGAAGCCGACCGGTTCTTGATGGCGCCGACGATGGCGGTGAGCACGGCGCCTGCCACGCCGCCTCCGGCCACCTGGCCGACCAGGCTGCCGATGTCGGGTGCAGACGAGCTGTTGGCGAGCAGCGGAATCAGCATGCCAAGCAGTTGTCCTCCGGCACCGCCGCCGATCGCGCCGGCGATGGTGTTCCCAAGCGTGCCGAGATCGATATTCTTGGCGACGCCGCCAGCGACGTTGCCGCCGACGGCACCGCTGATGATTTGGATGATGAGATTGATGAGCACTCCGGACATGATGGGTCCCCGATCCGGTGTTGAGTTGCAGCGCTGTGTGCGGCGCCGGACCATCACCGCGCCACAATGAATTTTATCCCCTAGGGTTGAAGAGGTCACGCTGCACGCGCGAATGGTTCGTCGCCAAATTGGCGTGAAAGCTGCGCAAGCCTTTGCGCAGGGAAAGGAAAATTTCGATGCAAATCATCAAACCGCCGCTGTGGGAAACCTGGCGGCCCGGTGTGCAAAGCAGGATGCTGGTCTCCGCCATGAACGGCGCGACGCAATTGTGCATTTTTGAACAACAGGTTGCCCCTGGCACCGGTGCGCCGACCCATTCGCATCCGGTGGAAGAGGTGCTGACCGTGCGCGAAGGCGAGGCCGACATGTGGATCGGCGAGGCGCATGTCACGGTCTCCGCCGGGCAATCGCTCCTGATCCCGCCCCACCTGCTGCACGGCTTCCGCAACAGCGGAAGCACGACGCTGCATGTCCACGCGGTGCTGGCCTCGCCGATCTTTGAAGCGTTACCGGAGGGCGCCACTGAGCCGGTGCGGCGGTGGCAGGCCGCGCCAAAATAGTCGTTCGGGATGTCGGTTCCGCGCGGCCCACATCGTCTTCCCCTGGGATGGGGTAATTCGAGGGAACCTGAATGATGCTTGCCAGCAAAGCCGATCTGGTCCGCGCGCTATTTGCGGCCTACCACGCCAACGACCGCAACAAGGCTGAAGCGGCGCTGTCCGACGATTTCCGTTTCACAAGTCCCTATGACGACGGCATCGACAAGGCGACCTATTTTGCGAAGTGCTGGAAGAATACCGACTGGATCGCGAGCCACGAGTTAGAGCGGATTTTGGTCGATGGCGATCAGGCTTTCGTCACCTATGAGTGCAGGGCGAAAGACGGAAAGAGCTTTCGCAACACCGAATTCTTCGTCTTCGCCGGCGATAAGGTGCGCAGCATCGACGTCTATTTCGGCGCAGCCTATCAGGATGGCGCGTTCGCGCCGCAACAACGATAAACGAGAGAGTTAGAAAGATGTCCTTGATCCTGCATTTTCATCCCCTGTCGTCGTTCTGCTGGAAGGCGCTGACCGCGCTTTACGAGAACGACACGCCGTTCACGCCGAACCTGGTCAATCTCGGCGATCCCGATGAGCGCGCAGCACTCGCGAAACTCTGGCCGATCTGCAAGTTTCCGGTGCTGGAAGACAAGGCGCGGGGCGAGGTCGTGCCGGAGTCGAGCATCATCATCGAATATCTCGACCGGCATTATGCGGGCCAGACGCGCTTCATCCCGGAGCAAGCGGACCGCGCGTTGCAGACGCGGCTGCGCGATCGCTTCTATGATCTTTACCTGCACCTGCCGATGCAGAAGGCCATCGGCGACCGGCTGCGGCCGGCCGGCAAGAAGGATCCACAGGGCGTCGGGGAGGCGAGGGCACAGCTGCGAAGATCCTATGCCATCGTCGAGCAGCAGATGGCGAACGGGCCCTGGGCGATGGGAGGCGATTTCAGCCTTGCCGATTGCGCCGCGGTGCCGAGCCTCTATTACGGCAACAGGGTCGAGCCAACAGGTGAGTTCAGGAATGTCAGCGCCTATCTCGAGCGTCTGCAAGCGCGGCCTTCCTTCGCGCGGGTGCTCAAGGAGGCCGAGCCCTATTTTGATCTGTTCCCTACGACAGCGGAATAGCCGCACGCGGCGATTACCCGGAAATAATTCCGCTGATGATGTCGGTACCGTACAACGTCATTCGTCTTGTTGACGAGCGCCGGCGCAAGCGGCCTGACGAGGTGAAATCGAACGGAGAGAGATGATGCGTTTCATGATGCTGATGATCCCGCAGGGCTACGAGGCGGCCGCACCCGGCACCATGCCGCCGGCGGAAGCAGTGGCTGCGATGATGAAATACAACGAGGCCCTGAAAGAGGCGGGCATCCTGGTCACGCTCGACGGGTTGCATCCGCCGTCGATGGGTGCGCGCATCTCCTTTGCCGGCGGCAAGCCTGTCGTGACCGACGGTCCCTTCATCGAAGCCAAGGAGGTGATCGGCGGCTACTGGATGATCGAGGTGGCCTCCAAGCAAGAAGCGATCGAATGGGCCAGGAAGTGCCCGGCTTCCAACAACGAGACCATCGAGCTGCGCCAGGTGCAGGAAATGGCGGATTTCCCGGCCGACATCCAGGAAGCAGCCAGCGGCTTCGCGGAACTGCAGTCCGGCTCCGGCAAACGTTAACGTTCGTGAACGCTGCCATGTGAGGCATTGTTAGTGATTTTTGCAGCCAGCTCATGTAAAAGCTTTTTACATGAGCTGGCGCAAAGACGACAAAGACAAGGACCAGGGCCGCGAGCGCGGCTATCACCACGGGAACTTGCGGGAAGCGCTGCTGCAGGCGGCGCTCGATCTGATCGGACAGAAGGGCGCGGCCGGCTTCACCTTTGCCGATGCCGCGCGCATGGCCGGTGTCAGCCCCGCCGCGCCGTACCGGCATTTCCGTGACCGTGACGAGCTGCTCTCCAGCATCGCCCAACGCGGCTTCGAGCAGTTCGAGGCGGCGTTAACGGAAGCCTGGGATGACGGCCGTCCCGACACCATCTCGGCTTTCGAGCGCGTCGGTAAGGCCTATCTCGATTTCGCGCGCGAGCAGCCCGCGTTCTATTCGGCGATGTTCGAATCGGGTGTTCCGGTCGACATGAATCCGACTTTGATGGCGGCAAGCGAGCGCGCCTTTGCGATCATCCGCGCCGCCGCCGAACGTCTTGCGGCACTGGCGCCGCCCGGCGTGCCACGGCCACCCGCGCTGATGATGGCGCTGCACATCTGGTCGATGTCGCACGGCGTGGCGTCGTTGTTTGCACGCGCCGATGCGGCGCGCCGCAAGCTGCCGATGACGCCGGACGAATTGCTAGAAGCCGAAGTGCTGATCTATCTGCGCGGGTTAGGCTTCCCGACCGATCGCCGCCCGGCCGAGCCGCCGAAGCCATCAGATGAAAAGCCGAGCCCCTGGGGCAAGACGAAATAATGTTCCAAAAATAATTCGGCGGGCGCGTCATGTCGTCCGCTTGACAAAAATCCGGGATGGAGTACGTATGTAAATGTTATTTACATTCACAACGGCGTGATGCCGTGATGGAGAGGCAAATGGCCTACACCGCTGATGTCAATCGATGGCGCGGTCCCCCCATGGAAGAGCCAACTTACCGTCCGCGCTGGCACCTGCACCCTGGATGGATCATCGCCACCATCCTCGGCTTCATGTTCTGGTGGCCGGTCGGTTTGGCCTTTCTGTTTTTCACACTAGGGAGCAGACGAATGGGTTGCTGGAGTCACGACTGGCAGGGCCAACAGGGTCACTGGCAGAACAAGATGGAACGGATGCAGTGGAAGATGGAGCGGATGAAGAACCGCATGGAGCGCCATGGCTTCGGCTTTGGCCCGCCGTCCAGCGGCAACCGCGCCTTCGATGAATACCGTCAGGAGACGCTGCGTCGCCTGGAGGAGGAGCAGCAGGAGTTCAAGGATTTCCTCGGCCGCCTGCGCCACGCCAAGGACAAGGAAGAGTTCGACGCGTTCATGAACCAGCATCGCAATCGTCCGCCAACCCCGCCGAACGACCCGCCGCCGCAGAGCTGATCGATCGAAGGAATAGCCCTCAGGCGTAATGCCCCCAAAAGGCCTGACGGCATAAGAGCCGCCCGTTTGCGACAGACGCAAACGGGCGGTTTTTCATGTCCGGACCATTAAATTTGGGCTTTCAAGGGCGGGATGACCGCATTTGACGCAGTTAAAATTCCCCTTTGGTAACGGGACGTTAACCCTGATTAGCGTTTGGTAAGCGGGGTAAAGCCGCGCAGAAAGCCCTCGTTTTGACATGTTGGCAGGGGATTGCAGGCCTCAAGGCTTCGGCGGGCCTCCCATGTGACCAAACAAGGCTTCTTGCGCAGGCCCTTATTGCCGCGCCGAGCTTGCGCGGGTGTGCAGCCGGCAGCCTTCGTGCTCCGTGAAATTGGGACATTTGCGTTGAGGGGATATCGCTCATGAATCCGGCCGACGTGGCCCAGGCAGCAATGCCGCTGCCGGCCACAGACGTATCGCTGATCACCCTGTTCTGGCACGCCCACTGGATCGTGAAGGGTGTCATGCTCGGGCTGTTGTCGTGCTCGGTCTGGGTCTGGGCGATCGCGATCGACAAGATGTTCCTGTATTCGCGCACCCGCCGTGCAATGGACCGTTTCGAGCAGGCGTTCTGGTCCGGCGAGTCGATCGAAGAACTTTATCGCGCGCTGGCGGCCAAGCCGACGCAGTCGATGGCGGCCTGTTTTGTCGCGGCGATGCGCGAGTGGAAACGCTCCTTCGAAAGCCACGCGCGTTCCATCGCCGGCCTGCAGATGCGGATCGAGAAAGTGATGAACGTGTCGATCGCGCGCGAGATCGAACGCCTCGAGCGGCGCCTGCTGGTGCTCGCGACCGTCGGCTCTGCCGGCCCCTTTGTCGGCCTGTTCGGCACCGTCTGGGGCATCATGTCGAGCTTCCAGTCGATCGCTGCGTCAAAGAATACCTCTCTGGCGGTGGTGGCCCCGGGTATCGCGGAAGCGCTGTTTGCCACCGCGGTCGGCCTGATTGCCGCCATTCCGGCGACGATTTTCTACAATAAGTTCACTTCCGAGGTGAACCGGCAGGCCCAGCGGCTCGAGGGCTTCGCAGATGAATTTTCCGCCATCCTGTCCCGTCAGATCGACGAGCGGGGATGACGGGCGGTATAATGCGCGTGGAGCGGTGAGCACCAGAACATGGCGATGAACGTGGCAAGCTCGTCCGGCGGTGGTGGCCGTCGCGGCAGGGGTCGCAAGCCGGTGATGGCGGAGATCAACGTCACGCCGATGGTCGACGTGATGCTGGTGCTGCTGATCATCTTCATGGTCGCAGCGCCCTTGCTCACCGTGAACATCCAGGTCGACCTGCCGCAGGCGGCCGGCGGCACGCCCAACAACGCCGACACCAAGCCGCTTGAGTTGACGGTGAAGAAGTCCGGCGAGAGCAAGTGCGTCTCCAATGTCAGCATCTATCTCGGTGACACCGAGGTTCCGATCGACGAAGTCGGACCCAAGATCAAGGCGATCAAGGAAGCGAACGGCGCTGCCGGCGAGCAGACGATCAAGATCCGCGGTGACCGCGACACCTGCTATTCCGACATGATGAAGGTGTTGGGTCTGGCGCGCGATGCGGGCTATCGCGCGAGCATCGTTGTTGTTCCGGATCAGGGTACATGACGGCGAGGGAACTCATCCGCAGGCTGAACGAACGCAAGGGGACGACTGTCTCGGTCGCCTTGCATTTGCTCGTGCTTGGATGGGCCCTGGTTACGTTTTCGACGCGCTCGGTCGAAGCGCCGCAGGAGGATGTCATTCCCGTCGACATCACGATGGATGACACCTCCAAGATGATGCAGGGCATCAAGACCGGCAAGAAGGAAAACCCCAAGCCGCTGGCGGAGAAGGTCGCCGAAGCGAAGCCCGCCGATGATCCGACCGGCAAGATCGACAAGAAGGACGTCGTGACCTCGACCAGCGCGCCCGATCCGACGCCCAAGCCGGTGGAGAAACCGGTCGAGAAGAAGCCCGATCCGAAGCCCGAGCCCAAGAAGGAAGAGCCGAAGAAGGCCGAGAAGAAGCCGGACGAGAAGGCCGACGATCCGATCGCGGACGCGCTCAAGGCCGATGCCAAGAAGCCGCCGCCGAAGCAGGAGACCAAGGCTGCACCGCCGCAGCCGCCCAAGCCCAAGGAGCGCACCTTCGATCAGTCGAAGATCGCGCAGCTCCTGGACAAGCGCGATCCGTCGCATGTGGCGGTGACCGGCGAAACGCTCAACTCCAACGCCGCGCTCGGCACCCCGACCGGCCACTCCAACGCGTTGGTTGCGACCTGGAGGGGCGCATTCGTCAGCGCCGTGCGCCGCTGTTTCAACTTCCCCTATAATGGAACGGACGCCGACCTGTTCGAGGTCGACATCGACATCAATCTGCGACCCGACGGCAGCGTTGCCTCCGAACCCGTGATCATCGCCGTCCGCGGACCGTCGAGCTCGGTCAGCCGTGCATTGGCCGAAAGCGCCAAGCGCGCGATCGTGCAATGCCAGTCTTACGCATTCCTGCCGAAGAACCAGTACGACACCTGGAAATACATTCCGATGACGTTCGGCCTCAAAGACATGTTGTGATTGTAAAGGCGAAGGCAACGATTCCCATGAGCAAGCTCCCATTTGTCACGCGACGACGGTTCATGATCGCCACCGGAACGACGGTCGCCGCCCTGGGGGCTTCATCCGCTTGGGGGCAGCGGCTGACAGTGAATCCCGGTGAAGGTCAGCTGCCGATCGCCATCCCCGCCTTCGTGCCGGGCACACCGGCGGACGGCCAGGCCGGTGCCGACATCGCCGGCGTCATCACCAACAATCTGAGGCGGAGCGGTCTCTTTGCTCCCATCGACCCATCTGCCTTCATCGAGCACATCAACAACATCGACGTCGCGCCGCAATTTCCGAGCTGGAAGCAGATCAACGCGCAGGACCTGGTCACCGGCCGCGTCACGCGCCAGGGCGACGGACGGCTCAAGGCGGAATTCCGCCTCTGGGACGTCGCCAACGGCCAGCAGCTCACCGGCCAGCAATATGTCACCTCGCCGGAATACTGGCGCCGCATCGCGCATATCATCTCCGACCAGATCTATGAGCGGCTGACCGGCGAGAAGGGCTATTTCGATACCCGCGTGGTCTTCATCGACGAAAGCGGCGCGGCGGAGCGGCGTATCAAGAAGCTCGCGATCATGGACCAGGACGGCGCCAATGTGCGCTATCTGACCAGGGGCGCCGATCTCGTGCTGACGCCGCGTTTCTCGCCGTCGACGCAGGAAATCACCTATATGGAATTCGGCCAGGGCGATCCGCGCGTCTATCTCTACAATATCGAAACCGGACAGCGCGAGGTCGTCGGCAATTTCCCGGGCATGTCGTTTGCGCCGCGCTTCTCGCCGGACGGCCAGCGCATCATCATGAGCTTGCAGCAGGGGGGCAACGCCAACCTGTTCGTGATGGACCTGCGCTCGAAGTCGACCACGCGGCTGACCGACACGCCGGCGATCGATACGTCGCCGTCCTACTCGCCGGATGGCAGCCAGATCTGCTTCGAATCCGATCGCGGCGGCAAGCCGCAGATCTATCTCATGGCGGCCGGGGGCGGGGCGGCCCAGCGCATCTCGCCCTTCGACGACGGCACCTATTCGACGCCGGTGTGGTCACCGCGCGGCGATTACATCGCCTTCACCAAGCAGGGCGGCGGACAATTCGCGATCGGCATCATGAAGCCCGACGGCACCGGCGTGCGCATCCTCACCTCGGGCTGGCACAATGAGGGGCCGACCTTCGCGCCGAACGGCCGCGTCCTGATGTTCTTCCGCGATCCCGGCGGCAGTAGCGGGCCGTCGCTGTACACGGTCGACGTCTCCGGCCGCAACGAGCAGCGTGTGCCCACCCCAGGCTATGCCTCCGACCCCGCCTGGTCGCCGCTATTGTCGTAAATTTAGGAAAAAACACGCAAGGGCTGTGCTTGCGCGCTGATTTTCGAAAAACTTGGCGCGTTGTTTCACGATTGCGCTCAAGTGCCCGGCAAACTTTTCCTAGTGCATTGATTTTATGATGAAATTTTCAGCGATCGAGATATGAAAACAACTCGCTTTTAACGATGTTTTCTCAGAAAGACTTCATCTCGCATCGGTAAAACTACGCCTCCAAACAGGACGCGTACCAGCCCAATGCAGCTCGTCAACCGGAGCGCAGAGCCCGATCAAGGAGCCTCGCCGATGATTTCGGCGGCGCTCGTCGATTCGCTGTTCGAGGCTCCTGGTACGGTGCTCACCGGCATCGTCTTCTCGTCCTTCTCGGCAACCCTGACGGCGCTGAAGACGGGGCAAGCCCTGATCTGGGCGTTTGTCCCGCTGCTGCTTTTGGCGGGAGCCCTTCGTGCCATCGATCTGCGGCTGTATCAGTCGCGCAAGTCGACCCTGACCGCCGAAGAATCCGCGGAATGGCAGAAGCGCTACCGGATCGGGGCAATGATCCAGGCTGCCGTCATCGGCCTGTGGTGCTCCGCCTCGCTGCTCAGCAATGACGATGCTGTCGTCCACATGATCAGCCTGTCCGTGACCACCGGTATCGTGGCGGGAGCGGCCGGCAGGGCCTACGGACGGCAATCGATCTTCCGTCTACAGGCCGTGATCATGTTCGGCATGCCTGTGGTCGCTTTGGCGCTGCGCGGCACGCCTTATTACATCGCGATGTCGATCGTGAGCGCCGCGTTTCTGCTGGCGATCATCCAGCTCTCGGCCAATTTGCACCGAATATTCCTGCGGGCCGTGGTGGCCCGAGAACGCGAAGCTGCGATCGCGGGCCAGTTCGATACCGCCCTGAACAACATGCCGCACGGCCTCTGCATGTTCCGCGCCGACGGCAGTCTCGCGGTCATGAACCACTGCTTCAGCGAAATGATGAAGCTGCCGGACGAAATGGTCGACCGCCAGACCAACGTTTCCGAAGTCATCGACGCCTGCGTGTCGGCCGGTTCGATTTCGGCTGTCAGCGGCAGGATCATCCTGGCCGAGATCGAGGATTCGCAGGCCCGCGACATCATCACGACCGATCCGGACGTCGCCCGCGGCCGCTCGCTGTCCTGGACGTTCCAGCCGATGGCCGGCGGCGGCGCCGTCGTGCTGGTCGAGGACATCACCGAGCGGCGTACCGCCGAGGCGCGGATCAGCCATCTTGCCCGTTACGACGAGCTCACCGCGCTGCCCAACCGCGTCAATTTCCGCGACGAGATCGAGCATCTGCTCAACGCGCCGCGCGAGGCCGACGAGCTTTCGGCCCTGCTGTTCATCGACCTCGACCAGTTCAAGCAGGTCAACGACACGCTCGGCCATCCCTGCGGCGACCAGCTGCTCTGCGCGGTGGCCGATCGTCTGCGCAACATGCTGCGGCCGGAGGATTTCGTCGCGCGCTTCGGCGGCGACGAGTTCGTGGTGTTCCAGCAGAACATCCACAGCCCCGAGGATGCCGCCAATCTGGCGCGACGCATCGTCGATAACTTAAGCGAGCGCTACAAGATCGACAATCATCTGGTCGAGATCGGCGCCAGCGTCGGCATCGCCATGACCGCTCCCGGCGTCAGCGCCGACACGCTGCTCAAGAACGCCGACATGGCGCTCTATCGGGCGAAAGCGGACGGCCGCGGCACCTTCTGCTTCTTCCGCGACGAGTTGGCGCAGATCGTGGAGTCGCGCCGCACGCTCGAGCTCGACCTGCGCAAGGCGCTCGCGAACGAGGAGTTCGAGCTCTACTATCAGCCGCTGGTCAATCTCAAATCGGGCAAGATCTCGACCTGCGAGGCGCTATTGCGCTGGAATCATCCCGTGCGCGGCACGGTGTCGCCGGTCGACATCATTCCGGTGGCCGAGGACATGGGCTTGATCATTGACCTTGGCCGCTGGATCCTGCGCAAGGCCTGCATGGAATGCATGAAGTGGCCGGAGGCCGTCAGCGTCGCGGTCAACTTCTCGCCGCAGCAATTTCATCAGCGCGATATCCTGAGCGAAGTGCGCTATGCGCTCGAAGTCTCCGGTCTGCCGGCGCACCGGCTCGAGATCGAGATCACCGAATCCTCGCTGCTCCGCAACACGCAGCTGACCCACGACGTGCTGTCGCAACTGAGCGCGATCGGCGTGCGCATCTCGCTGGACGATTTCGGCACCGGCTATTCGAGCCTCAGCTATCTGCATAACTTCCCGCTGCAGAAGGTGAAGATCGACCGCTCCTTCCTCGAAGGCATCGACAGCGATCGCCCGCTGACGCTGCTGCGCGGCGTCGCCCGCCTGTCCGCCGATCTCGGCATGTCGGTCGTGGTGGAAGGCATCGAGACCAATGAGCAGCTCGAGCGCATCTCGGCCGACGGCACGGTGAGCGAGGCGCAGGGCTATCTGTTCAGCCGGCCGGTCCCCGCGGTGCGGATCCGCCAGCTCCTCAATGCCTCGCATGGAAGGCGCATGAGCGACGACCAGCTGATCCTGCTGCCGTCGCGCTCCATCGCCTGATCACCCCTGTCCCCGGACAACCCTGAAGTGTGGAACTTTCTTTCCCAACCGCAGGCCTAAAAGCGACCGACGCGATTAACCCTAACCTCTCCAATCCTTTGCAAATTCGTTAAGAAGGTATTAAAGTGTTCACACCCGCGGAAGTTGCCTGGAGTGTTGAACGTATGAAGGCTGGGGCCGAGCTGCAACCGTCGCTGAATGTGCGAGGTGCAGGGCTGTTTGATCGAGTCGATTACCGCCTCATCGAAACTCCCGAAGAGAAAGATCTCATCTATCTGATGCGTTACAGAGCCTATCTCCATGGTGGATTGATTTCACCGTCGGAGACTTTGCGCGTCACCGATCGCTATGACGATTCGCCCAACGTCTGGCTGTTTGGCATCTTCGTCGACGGAGAGCTCTGTGGTTCGTTCCGCCTCCATGTCCTGACATCGGAATGGCGCGATTCCTACACGACCGAATTGTTCGGTGACATCCTTCACGAACGTCTGGATCGAGGCGAGGTCTTCATCGATCCCGCTCGCTTCACGGCGGACCCGGACAAAGCCCGGCGGTTTCCGGAACTCCCCTATCTCACGGTCCGGCTCGCCTATATGGCCTGCGACTATTTCAGCGCCGATACGGGCCTCGCGATGGTGCGCACGGATCACCAGGCGTTCTATCGCCGTGTGCTTTTGTCGGAGGCGATTTCCGAGCCGCGTCCGTTCCCGGGCTGGGACACCAAGAAGGTGATCCTGATGGCGTCGGATTTCCCGAAGGTTCGGGAAAAGATCCTGGCGCGTTTTCCCATCATGCGGTCAAACGCGTTCGAGCGCCGGATGCTGTTCGACCGCGTTAACCAGCGCAAGGCGTTGTCCCGGCCGTCTTTGGTGTCGGCACAGATCAATCCGGCAACGGCTGCGTCCTGACCTGCCGGCCGCGGTTGGGTCGCCTCGACCGCATTTTGCGACGCCATCTCAGTAGGTTCACCAAAATACTGGCTGAAACCGGCAGTTCCGCCGTTTGATGCGGCTTGCCTTCACCCTCGCGCCACATTTACAACTCATTAACCATCGCGGTCGCTTTTCGCCGTTCGGGGGCATTTGAACGGGTCCGGCAACACCTCATCAAGGTTGACGGAACGTTCGCTTAACCAAGCCCCTGTAGACCGGATGACAGTACCAAGACGTGAGCGTGGAGGCTCCGGAATGAAATCATCTATGCGTTTCCTCCAGGGATTGAAGCTCGCCGCAGTGCTTGCGGTCGCGCTGTCAATGGGCGCTTGCGCCAACAAGAACCTAGGTATGGACGCCAATGCCAGCGCGGCCACGCCGGGTAGCCAGCAGGACTTCGTTGTCAATGTCGGCGACCGCGTCTTCTTCGAGAGCGACCAGACCGATCTCTCTCCGCAGGCCGCCGCCACCCTGGACAAGCAGATCCAGTGGCTGCAGACCTATCCGCGCTACCAGTTCACGATCGAAGGCCATGCGGACGAGCGTGGCACTCGTGAATACAACATTGCGCTCGGCGCCCGCCGCGCCCAGTCGGTCAAGGCCTACATGACGGCGCATGGCATCGACCAGAGCCGCATGCGCACGATCTCCTACGGCAAGGAACGCCCGGTCGCGGTCTGCAACGACATCTCGTGCTGGTCGCAGAACCGCCGTGCCGTCACCGTCCTGAACGCGAACTCGTAAGGCCGCGTAAGACGACGCATGATCATGCGCCAAAATGGATTTCCGGCGCCTTCGGGCGCCGGTTTCATTTTGGTGGTTTGTAACAGTCACATTTTTGGCGTAGTCCCTCTCCCTATGTGTCGCCGCTCGCCGGTGTCGGGCTGATTTCCTGATCAGGGCAAAATGTCGTTCAGTTTTCTCAAAGTGACCGGTGCTGCGGCCATCGCCGTGTTGCTCGCGCTGCCTTCGCAGGCTTTTGCGCAAGATGACCAGGATCCGGAGCTGCGGATCCAGAAACTGGAAGAGCAGCTTCGGCAGGTCACCGGCCAGAACGAGGAACTGCAATACAAGAACCGCCAGCTCGAGGATCGGCTGCGCCAGCTCGGTGCGTCGCCGGCGCCGGGAGCGCCGGGTGGCAACCAGCCGAATGTAGCGGCTGTGCCGCCGGCCCAGACCGGTCCGGGCTACGGCCAGCCGGCCCAAGGGGGTTATCAAGCGGGCTATCCTCAACAAGGCGGCGCCACCCAGCCGCAGGGCGGCTATAACCAGCCTCAAGGCGGGTATGCGCAGCAGCCGCAGGGTGGCTACGCCCAGCCGCAGCCAGGTTATCCGCAGCAGCAAATGGCGAGCCCTGCGCCGATCGTCCAGGACAATCCGGGCAGAGGCGGTCGCCGTGGCGATGCCTTCGATCCCAGCCAGAATCCGAATGCGCCCGGCGCGCCGCAGGCACTTGGCGGCGGCCGGCTTCCGATGCCGGCCGACGGTTCCGTCGGTGCCCCCGGAGGCCGCGACCCCGGCGCGCCGCTCGATTTGTCGGCGGGCGTGGCGCCGCCGGCCAACAACACCCAGGCCGGCCTGCAGCCGGGCGCCCTGCCGCCTCCGCCGCCGCGCAATCCAAATGGCACTGGCGGGCAGCTTGCCACCGCACCACCCACGAATACGCCGCGCGACGAATACGACCTCGGCATCGGCTACATGCAGCGCAAGGATTACGCGCTCGCCGAGCAGACCATGAAGAACTTTGCGGACAAATATCCGAGCGATCCGCTGGTCGGCGATTCCCAATACTGGCTCGGCGAGAGCTATTTCCAGCGTCAGCAATATCGCGACGCCGCCGAAATCTTCCTCACCGTCACCACCAAATTCGACAAGTCCGCGAAGGCGCCGGATGCGCTGCTCCGGCTCGGACAGTCGCTCGCGGCGCTGAAGGAGAAGGAAGCCGCCTGCGCCGCCTTCGGCGAGGTGGTACGCAAATATCCGCGCTCGTCCGCCGGCGTCAAAGCCGCCGTCGACCGCGAGCAGAAGAAGGTGAAGTGCTAGCGGCGCTGCGCGGCGCCATGTAGCGCCACGCCGTTTGCGCGCCTAGAATACGCCGGGCTTTGAACGCGGCAACGCCGTGCGAGACGAAGCTTCGTAGCCCGGGTGAGCGGAGCGATACCCGGGTCCCGCATATCGCTGTCGCTCATGCGGGCTACGATAACGCAGCGCTCGGCACGTTCTCCGCCATGCGAGACGACGACGAATCCCCGATCTCGGCCAGTGATGCGAAAGAGCTTTTCGCGGACTGGAAGGGCGCGCCCGCGCTGCTGCTGGCGGTGTCCGGCGGGCCTGACTCGGTCGCGCTGATGTGGCTCGCCGCGCGCTGGCGCCGCGCTTTGTCGCGCGGCCCGCGGCTGGTGGCCGTCACCGTCGATCACGGTTTGCGAGCGGAAGCCGCGCGCGAGGCGCGTGAGGTGAAGGAGCTAGCCCACACGCTCGACGTCGAGCATCGTACGATGCGCTGGAATGGCGCAAAACCTTCCTCCGGCGTGCCGGCGGCGGCGAGGGCGGAGCGCTATCGCCTGCTGGCGCAAGCCGCCCGCAGCGCCGGCGCGCGCCACATCCTCACCGCCCATACCCGCGACGACCAGGCCGAGACGCTTCTGATGCGGCTGTTGCGCGGCAGCGGCATCGCGGGTCTGTCGGCGATGGCCCGCGAGACGGACCGCGATGGCATCACGCTCGCACGTCCCTTGCTCTCGATCCCGAAATCCCGCCTGGTCGCGACGCTGATCAAGGCGAAGATCGATTTCGCCGACGATCCCACCAACCACGACACGGCTTTCACGCGGCCGCGTTTGCGCGCATTGCTGCCGATGCTGGCGGCCGAGGGCGGCGATGCCCGCGGTCTTGCGCGGCTTGCCGCGCGGCTCTCGCGTGCCAATGAGGCGGTCGAAGTTCTCACCGACGGCGCCGAGCGCTATCTCGTGCTCAAGGGCGGGGCTGCGCCGCGCAAGGACGGACGCGAGCTCGATGCGGAAGCCTTTGCGGCGCTCCCCGAAGAGATCAGGCTCCGCCTTCTGATGCGCGCCATCAACCGCTTCGGTCATGAAGGGCCGGCCGAGCTCGGCAAAGTCGAGGCCCTGCTTGTCCAATTGGACCGCCATTTGGCGCCAAAGTCCCCCAAAAGCAGCCCCGGGGCCAAGCAAATCAGGCTAAGACAGACCTTGGCCGGCGCACTGGTGAGCGTCGGCCAGGGGAGGGTTCGGATCGAGCCGGCGCCTCCAAGGAGGAGTACAAGGCGGCGGAGAGAAGCCTCGCAAAGTGGCAAATAACACCGTCGTTTGCGCGTTAATCCCACCCGGTGTCTTAACCACCCCAGAAAAGGCCGCTTCGACAGTCATTTTTTGCACGGGAATCGTCCCCGGATGCGTTAAATAGTCCGGCGTGGTTCCCTTGGCATCGAGGCGAGCGGCACCTAAATTGCAATGTGGTCGAGGAGGGGATTCCCTCGTGGCTACCAAGGATAGGTCCGAAAGGACAAAGGCCGCGATTCGCGCGACCACGAAGGAAAATCGATGAACGCCAATCTGCGCAATTTCGCCCTCTGGGTCATCATCGTCCTGTTGCTGTTGGCGCTGTTCACGCTGTTCCAGAATCCCGGTCAACGCGCTTCCTCGCAAGATATCTCGTTCTCGCAGCTTCTGACCGATGTCGATAAGGGCAATGTCCGCGACGTCGTGATCCAGGGCCCCGAGATTCACGGTACCTACAACAACGGCACCTCCTTCCAGACCTACGCGCCGAACGACCCGTCGCTGGTGACGCGCCTCTATAACGGCAAGGTGCAGATCACCGCGAAGCCGCCGGGTGACAACGTGCCGTGGTTCGTGTCGCTGCTCGTGTCCTGGCTGCCGTTCATCGCGCTGATCGGCGTGTGGATCTTCCTGTCGCGGCAGATGCAGGGCGGCGCCGGCAAGGCAATGGGCTTTGGCAAGTCGCGCGCCAAGATGCTGACTGAAGCGCATGGCCGCGTCACCTTCGAGGACGTCGCCGGCGTCGACGAGGCCAAGCAGGATCTGCAGGAGATCGTCGAATTCCTGCGCGACCCCGGCAAGTTCCAGCGCCTCGGCGGGCGGATTCCGCGCGGCGTGCTCTTGGTCGGCCCTCCCGGCACCGGCAAGACGCTGATCGCGCGTGCGGTCGCGGGCGAGGCCAATGTGCCGTTCTTCACCATTTCCGGTTCCGACTTCGTCGAGATGTTCGTCGGCGTCGGTGCCTCGCGCGTGCGTGACATGTTCGAGCAGGCCAAGAAGAACGCGCCCTGCATTATCTTCATCGACGAAATCGACGCGGTCGGCCGTCATCGCGGCGCCGGCCTCGGCGGCGGCAATGACGAGCGCGAGCAGACGCTGAACCAGCTGCTGGTCGAGATGGACGGCTTCGAAGCCAATGAAGGCGTGATCCTGATCGCGGCGACCAACCGTCCCGACGTGCTCGATCCGGCGCTGATGCGTCCCGGCCGCTTCGACCGCCAGGTCGTGGTCTCCAACCCCGACATCGTCGGCCGCGAGCAGATCCTGAAAGTCCACGTCCGCAAGGTGCCACTGGCGCCCGACGTGAACCTGAAGACGGTTGCGCGCGGTACGCCCGGCTTCTCGGGTGCGGACCTGATGAACCTCGTCAACGAGGCGGCGCTGACGGCGGCCCGTCGCAACAAGCGCATGGTCACCCAGGCCGAGTTCGAAGAGGCCAAGGACAAGGTCATGATGGGCGCCGAGCGCAAGTCGCTGGTCATGACCGAAGAGGAAAAGCGCAACACCGCCTATCACGAGGCCGGTCACGCCCTGGTGGCGCTGCATGTGCCGGGCTCCGATCCCGTGCACAAGGCGACCATCATTCCGCGCGGCCGTGCGCTCGGCATGGTGATGCAGCTGCCGGAAGGTGATCGTATCGGCTATACGCGCCAATGGTGCGTGTCGCGGCTTGCGATCGCGCTCGGCGGACGCGAGGCGGAGATTCTCAATTCCGGTCCCGACAAGGTGACCAACGGCGCTTCCGGCGACATCCAGCAGGCGACCAATCTCGCCCGCGCCATGGTCATGGAATGGGGTATGTCCGACAAGCTCGGCCGCGTGCGCTACCAGAGCAATGAGCAGGAGGTCTTCCTCGGTCATTCGGTGGCGCGCTCGACCAACATCTCGGAAGAGACCGCGCGCCTGATCGACGCCGAAATCCGCCGGCTCGTCGAGGATGGCGAGCAGGAAGCACGCCGCATCCTGCTCGACCACCGCGGCGAATGGGAATCGATCGCACAGGGGCTGCTCGAGTTCGAGACGTTGAGCGGCGACGAGATCAAGGATCTTCTCAACGGCAAGAAGCCGAACCGGGAATCGGTGCTCGAGCCGGCTACGCCGCGCGCCTCCGCCGTGCCGCCGGCCGGCAAGCCGCGTCCGCGTCCCGATCCGGATGCCGGCCTGGAACCGCAGCCGCAGGCGTAAAAGCCTTCGACCCATGGCCGGCACCTCCGGCAAATCACTCTCGCAAAAGCTCGGCCTCAAGCCGGGCTTTCGCATTTTTGCCGACGGCGCACCGGCGGATTATCGCAAGATCGTGGGCGAATGGCCCGAGGGCGCGAGGATCGTGGCGCGCGCCACAGCGCCGCTCGACGTGGTGCATGTGTTCGCGGCCGAGGCGAAGGGACTGGCCGCAAAGCTGACGCGCTATCGCGACGCGATTGCGCCGGACGGCATGATCTGGGTGTCCTGGCCGAAAAAGGCCTCCGGCGTTGCGACCGATCTCAGCGATGTCGTGGTGCGCGACCTCGCATTGCCGCTCGGCCTCGTCGACATCAAGGTCTGCGCCATCGACGAGACCTGGTCCGGACTGAAGTTCGTGATTCAGAAACGCCAGCGCGTCAGCTTCCAGAAATAGGTCTCTTGTGTATCGGGATAACGAGTAATCCGCTCCGCCTTTGGTGGCGTAGGCGAGGGTGTCGCGTATATCCCGACCACGGCAAGCGTAATGAAGGCAAAGGGCGCCAGCGCGAAAGAGATCGACGCGCGGCGATTGATGCTCGCCAGCTTGATCGAGCGAACGATCGAGATCGCGGGCACGACCAGGAACGTGCCGAACAACGCGCAGCCGAGCGCGATCCCGGCATAATAGGGATCCATCGGGTCAAGCTGCGAAATCATGAGCATGATGAGCCCGTAGCCGACCATGGCAAGGCAGCAGAGGCCGGCGAGCACGTTTGCGATGATCACGCTCCGCATGAGGTTTTTCTCCGCATGAAAGCCGCCTGCATTCTCGCGTTCAAAGAAGGCCGGAACGGTACTTGAAAGGTTCTTGCGCCATCACGTCACGGTGAATCCGGGAACAACGCGAGCGGGCGCGCGAAACCGGCGTTTCCGGATGCGTGAGTGCGGGAACCCGAACCTTGCATCCCGAGTTGTCGCTTCAAGGACGGACAAAAGACAAAAGGGAGATGAGCCATTGCATGAACGGCCTCACATTGATCGCACCAATCTTGCGGCGTTTGCAGCCGCGATCGCGCTCGTCTGCATCGTCGTGCTGACGCTGCAGATCCGCGACCGCTGGCATTCGCCGGAGATCAAGTCGGCTTACCAGGCTGAGCACACAACGACCGGCCAGGTAGCTCACAACGCTGGCGCACGCATCGCGCCGACCGATCCGAAACTCATGGTCGAGCCGGCGCCGGACGGACCGAAACAGGCGCAGCCCGCCAATCCGAACTGATCGCGTTCAAGCCGGTGGCGCGGCGCTGGAACTCGCGTCGGCCGGCTTCGCACTGCCCGTGAGCGGCAGCGGCTGATCTCCCAGCATGGCCTTTACCACGATTTCGCGCGCCAGCGCGGGATCGACGGCGTTTGCCGCGATCAGGTCGGCGCATTCGCGCACAATCAGATCGGCATCCTGCGTGAGCTTCAATTCCTTGTACCGATCGTGCCGGTGCAGGCCCATGCTCTGTCCGAGCACTTCCAGGATGTTGAGGATGCGGAACGGCTGCTCGCCCTCATGCGCGCACAACTCGCGATGTTCGGAGTGGTAGATCGTGACCAGCGCATCGATCCCGGCGCGCCGCGCGGCCTCGAGCTCGGCGCGCTGCAATTCGCGCTTGAAGTCCGGCAACGCTGCCATCTGGGCGCTTTGCAGCCCCACCGACGGTTGGGCGAGATCGACGATTTCGATGCCGGGCACCGCCTGCAACATGTCAAGCACCGCCTCGACAATGCCTGCCACGCCCGAATGCCGGTGCAGCGCGACGCGCAGCTTGACCGGTTCGTGCAAGTGGGGTCGCAGCTCGTCGAGCCGGCCCCGCAGATAGCGCAGGAACGGCGTCAGCTCGAACGGTTTTGCGCCGCGCTGCTTCTCGATGGCCGGAATCGTCGTCTCGCTGAACTGCACGTAGCAGCTCGGGCACCAGGACAGCACGCCCGATTTGCTGTTCGACATCCTGTCGATCGAGTTCGTGCCCATGCGGCCGGACATTTCCGTATCGCCCGCACGCGACTGCATGACGCCGCAGCAATGGCTGGGGCCGCCGACCACGGAGTAAGAGGTGCCGAGCGCGTCCATGATGTCGAGCGCGAGCAGCGCGATGTGCGGCGTCTTCAGCACATTGCAGCCGGTGTAGAACACGAAGTCCGGCACCTCGCCGGACGTGGCCACCGCGGCCGCTCCCTGGCCCAGCCGTTCGAGCGTGGCTTGATCGAGCTGCATCTGCGCCAGCGTCGCGACGTCGCGGCTGGTTTCGCGATATTTGGTCACGCCGTCGCGGCGCCGCGTGGGGAGGTCGGACGCCTTCCGCCGCATCGCGCCGCGCGCCATCGCAAGCAGGAAACGCGGATTGACGCCTTCATCGCAGGCCTGGATGCAGTGGCCGCTCAGCGTGCAGGAGGAGGCCCATTTCCGTGAAGCCGTTGGCCCGTCACCCGTGCGCACGAGATCGATGATGCCGGTGATGACATCGGTGGGCGATGCGTCTGCGATGCCGGCCGGTGCAACACTCGGACAGGCCTCGACGCATTTGCCGCATCGCGTGCAGGCATCGAGCATTTCGCCGACGCGGTCGGCCAGGGCGGCCTCGAAAGAGAGATCGTTCATGAGCTGACACTCGCATGCCGTGGATGAGCGCAGCATAACTGGCCCGGATCGGGGCGCCAATCCGTAAACCTCGTTGCTGATTTGCCCGACGGGCAAATCAGTTGCGCGATTTTGATGGCCACCGGCCGCAAACGCGCGGCAAAAGCGGACGAAGACGCATGCGTGGAAAAATTATTTTCGCCAGCGCGTTCAAGCCGATCCGGCGCGCAGCCTCTGTTCGCACTAAAATTTATATTTACGAATATCAGAAATAATGGTTCTCATGCGCCCATCCCGCCTCGATCGGAGGGACGTACGCGTCGTCACGGACGTTGCGGCGGGGAGCGGTGGACGCGAACGGGTCGCACGACGAGCGGCGCGCGCGCGGACGGCCAAGTCGTGTGGTCCTGATTCCCCGACGCTGGAATCAAGCCTGCGGGAGCAATGATCCCGCCGGTGATGGTGGCTATCAAGCCCGGCACGCCAGGGAGAGCACGAAGCAGCCGTTAACACCATCGCGCGGGGAATGCCGGATCGCTTCGGCATACCTGTGGTGACTAACTCGTGTGCTTTTTTCTTGCACACGAGGCCGCGGGTGCGCCTGTCGCATCCGGCATTCCCTGCGCCCTCTGTATTGGGGGCACATGAGTAATGCACCAACTCGGGCAAATCATGCCGCGAGAACGCAGAGCTGTGCCTGGCGGCGCCGGCAGGGAAGCCCCCGCGAACGGGTTGTGGCCTTTGCTGAACACATGCCGGAAGTGCTATTTGTTTCCCGGTATTGCAATGAAACATTGGGAAGCATTGCAGCGAGGCGGGTAGGTGAGCCGTCGCCGATGGGCTGGTCGATTTCAGGGCGTCAGGCAATTGGGAACTTTCGTTGACTAGATCTGCTTTCACTTATCGCCCGGACATTGACGGTCTGCGGGCGATTTCCATCCTGCTGGTGGTGCTCTATCACGCCGAACCCTGGCTGGTTCCGGGCGGCTATATCGGCGTCGACGTCTTCTTTGTCATTTCCGGCTTCCTGATCACGCGGCTGGTCCTGGGCGAGATCGAGGCGGGTGTTTTTTCCGCGCTGACATTCTATGCGCGGCGCGTCCGGCGGATATTTCCGGCGCTCATTGTCGTCTTGGCCGTTACCTGGCTGATCGGCTGGTTCGTGCTGCTGCCGGACGCCTTCACGCGTCTCGGCAAGAACATCGCGGCCGGCGTCGGCTTCGTCTCCAATCTGTTTGAGCTTTATCAGATCGGCTATTTCGCGCCCGACATCGCCGAGAACCCGCTTGTGCATCTATGGTCGCTCGGCATCGAAGAGCAGTTCTATATCTTCTGGCCGCTGACGTTGTTGCTGATTGCGGGATCGAAGTGGCGGCCCGTCTATATTTTCGGCCTTGCCGCGGCTTCGTTCGGCGCCAGCCTCCTGGTCTACGCAGGATACAAGGACTGGTCGTTCTATTCGCCGCTGCCGCGCGCCTGGGAATTGCTCGCCGGCGGTCTGATCGCCGAGCGGCAGCTCGCGCGGAAAGAACCGGATGCATGGATGGCGCGGCATCAGGATCTATTGGCCGTGATCGGCATCGCGCTGATCCTTGCCGGCGCTGTCCTGCTTGACAAGGACAGCGCGTTTCCCGGCTTCGGTGCGCTGTTTCCGGTCGTCGGCGCGATGCTGCTGATCGCATCGGGCAATTCGGTGGTAAACCGGACGCTGCTATCGAGCCGGCCGATGGTGCTGGTCGGACTTGTCAGCTATCCGCTTTATCTCTGGCATTGGCCGCTGTTGTCGTATCTGTGGATCATCCGCAACGGCGTTCCGAATTTTCTGGAGACATGGCTCGCCGTCGTCGTGTCGGTGGGCCTCGCCTTTGCGACCTATTATTTTGTCGAGCTGCCGATCCGGCGCCGCAAGGGCGCCGTACCCAGGCTCGCCTTCGGTTTTGTGGCAATCGGCGGCGTTGGCATCGCCACCGTGGCGGCGTCCGGGTTCGATATTCGCTTTCCGCCGGAAGTTCGCGACATCGCCGCGATCGAGCCGGAGGACAATAGCGGGCTTCGCAGCCAATGCTTTCAGGAAACCGCCACCACCTACAGCGACGACTGCATCGAGAAGGGCGACAAGCCGCTGCTGTTCCTCTGGGGCGATTCGACTGCCGCGTCGCTGTCGGCGGGAATGCAACGGGAGGCGCCGAGGAGCGGATTTCGTCTGGCCCACTTCGCTGCAGCCGGCTGCGCGCCCATTCTCGGCGCGGGTGTCAACGCGCGATGCGATGCGGCCAATGAGAACATCCTTGAGCATTTGCAGTCGGCGCATCCCGATATCGTGCTCTTGCATGCGCAATGGGTGGGGATCAATCCGGTCCTGCTCCGCAAAACCATCGACCAGCTGGTCGCGCTCAGGATTCCAAGGATCGTCGTTCTCGGTCCGGTTCCGGAATGGAAACGCACCTTGCCGCATTCGCTGATCAATTATTATCGGTTTCATCATGTGATCCCCGAGCGTCTGGCGAGTGGCGCATCGGGGCCGGCTGGCGATTTACGCATCCAGGCTCTGAGCAGGGAGGCCGGCGTTGAATATATCTCGGCCTGGCATCTGCTCTGTAGTGCGGAAGGCTGCCTGACCCGCACCGGACCAACGGCCGGCGATGTGGTCGCGACCGATATCGTGCATCTGTCGGAAGCCGGCTCCGGATTCCTCGCCGCTGCGGTGATGCAGGAACTGCGCAAGCCGAATGCGGAGTAGCGCCGGTCTTGCCGTTATTCCTGCGAGCCTTCGCCGACCACCGCGAACGGTCCCCAATAGGCCGGGTTGGCATTGTCGTCGCTGGAAGTATCGCCGAGAAAGGCGAGCATCGCGCGCCGCAGCGCCTCGGCGCGGCCGATGGTCGGATCCTTGCTCATGATGTCGAAGGTCGAGACCGTCAGTCTGGTCGCCGCATTGGATTCGACCGTCCAGTGTGACACCAGCAGCGCGCGGCTGCCGGCATAGAAGAACGCGCGTGCCAGGCCCGAAAGCGCCTCGGCCCCGGGCTTGTCGCCGGCCATGGTGTTGCAGGCCGACAGCACCACCCAGTCGGCGTTGAGCTTGAGCTGCGCCACCTCGCTCGAGGTGAGCAGGCCGTCGTCGGTCTCGCTGGGACTGGCGGGTATGGACAGCGCAAGCGCGGGCTCGCCGATGCCCCTGACGTCACCGGCGACGAGGCCATGGGTGGCGAAATAGACGACGCGATAATCGGCAAGCCGGGCCTTCTTCACCGTGGTCTCGCTGGCATCCTTGCCGAGATGGATGTCGTCGGCGGAGGCACCGAGCCGGGCTGCGATATTCTTGATCTCGTCCGCGGTGTCCGCGAGCTGCGGCAGCGCCTCGGCAAGCAGGCCGCGGTCGATGCCGCCGCTGCGCGTCCAGTATTCAGTGTAGGAGCGGGTCTTGAGACCACGCTGATTGCCTTGCGGCGCCGGGCCCGCATGGAACAAGGGATCGCCGAAGCCGATGAAGGGACGGCTGCCATGGTCGGTGCGCGCCGTCGACCGCAGCGCCTTCAGGCTCGCGACCGAGGGCAGCACCGCAACCGCCTGCCGCCGCAACAGCCAGGCGGCGTCGCGGTAGCGGCCGGCGCTGTCGGCAGCACCTGGGGCTGGCGTCTCGGTGACCAGAAGATGGAACGGCAGCGCGGTCAGCGCGCCCGAAGGCACGACCGCCAGATATTTCTTGTCCTTGATCGTGGTCTCGACCGGCCGCAGCAGCGTCGAATAGAGCTGATACGACGTATCGAGATCGAACATGACCGGCTTGCCGTCGGCAATCGACTTGGTGAGCTCATCGACGTCGAGGCCGCGCCGGAAGGCCGCGACCTTGTCGGCGAGTTCGCGCCGGCCGAGCGGGATCGCGTGCCAGTCGAAGGCGTCGTGGGTCAGCGCGAAGACGTAGCTCTCCTTCTCGCCGAGCAGGAAGAAGACCATCGCCTCGTTGCCGCCGAGCAGCTTTTGCGCCTCGCCGGCCTCGAGCGGCTTCGGATTGGAGAGCGCGATGTAATCGGGAAATTCGCTTTCGAGCCGCCCTTGCAGTGTCTTCTGTTTGTCTTCGAGCTGGGCGATCTGCTGGCGCACTGCGTTGATGCCGGCGCGGTTCTGCTGGCTCTCCGGCTTCGACATTTCCCCGACCAGCATCCGGTCGCGGTCACGCCAGAGCGCGGATGTGTCCTGGCTCTCGCGTACGAGGGCGGCGATGGCGTCGCCACCGGAGGCGAGCCGCACGCCGAGCTGCTGCACCGCCGCCGCGGTGGTGGACTGCACCGCCCACTGCGCCGAGGTGAAAGCCTCAGCACCAAGCGCGGGCGAAGGGTTCGCGGCATTCGCCGCCGACAGATTGACGACATGCTGGATAAAATATGGCGCGCGCTGCTCGACCAGCCCGCCGGCGCCCTGCTGTTGCCGGACCTGCAGTGTTTCCGTCGCCGCATGGTTGATCACGGCCGCTGTCGCATCGCGCGAAGCATCGACGGCCGCCGACACATTGCCTTCAGCGGCATAGAGCGTCGACAGCGCGTCGAGATTGCGCGCAACGCTTGGGTGGTTCGGGCCCAGCGCATTGATCCTGATCTGCCATGCGCTCTTCAGGAGCTCCTCGGCCTCCGGATATTTCTTCTCGGCCACCAGCGCATTCGCGAGGTTGTTTTTGACGGTGGCGATGATCGGGTTCTTCGGCGACAGATATTGTGCGCGGATTTTCAGGGCCTCGCGCAAATCCGCTTCCACCTTGTCGTACTGGCCCTTCTTCGAATAAGCCTCGCCGCGGTTTTGCAGGAGATTGGCGACGTTGGGGTGATTGGCACCGGACGCGCGGGTCCAGACCGGGATCACCTCGTTCAGCATCGCGATCATCCGATCATAGGCCTGATTGGCATCGTCGATCTGGCCGCTTTCGGTCATCGCATTGGCCTCGGTGCCGTAGAGCACCGCGAGGTTGTTGATGCCGTTGCCGCGCCAGAGGTCGCGCTCCTTGCCGGAGGGCAGCTTGTCGTAGATCGCGAGCGAGCGCTTGAACAGTGGCTCGGCCTCCGAGAACATGTCCTGGTTGAGATAGACGCCGCCGAGATTGTTCAGCGCGGCGGCGAGGTCGAAATTGACGCCCGATCCGCCCTTCTCCAGCGCCGGGATCGCCGCCTTCAGGATCCGCTCGGCATCCGCAAAGCGGCCGACGTCGCGATAGAAATTGCCGAGCTGCGATTCCAGGATGCCGGTCACCTTGTTGTCGGTATCCAGGCTCGACTTCGACAGCTCGACGGATTTTTCCGCAAGCCCGATCGCAGCCTGCTTGTTTCCGGCGAGCCAGAGCTGCTTGACCCGGTTGTTCATGGCCGCAAGTTCGGCCTGCGCGGAAGCGTTGGGCATCGGAAGGAGAAGGATCGCGATCAGAACGAGAGGGATGAGGCAGAAAATACGGAGAGCAAATGTCCTAACCGAAAGGGAGGTGCGCATCGGGACTTCGAAATCCTTAAAAGGAAAATATCCGCCGCTATTTCAACTCTTACTCTTCCACTCCGTGATGGTCATGATGTCGGGGCTCTGGCCGTAGGCCTTGGTCCAGGAATCGACCGACCATTCGGTGCCGCTAGCGTTCTCGACAATCATCGGCGTCGTGTGCGGCTGCTT